>Ga0209227_1000033_pt1 | contig 114175 bp, 105 predicted proteins | sample YNPBryantNP2012_FD_185815 | JGI IMG/M metagenome (GOLD analysis project Ga0209227, IMG submission 185815) | Anoxygenic and chlorotrophic microbial mat microbial communities from Yellowstone National Park, USA - YNP Bryant NP 2012 (SPAdes)... ...
GGACCTGGCGGGAATACCGCTGCGCGCGGCCGACCGTGACGACACGCACCCGCTGGTCATCGCCGGGGGGCCCCAGGCCGACAACCCCGAGCCGATGGCGGAGTTTCTCGACCTGATCGTCATCGGCGACGGCGAGACGGGCATGGCGGCGATCCTGGAACTGTATCGCCAACTGAAGCGCAGCGACGCCCGGCGTTCCGAACGGATCCTCGAGATCGCGCGGCGGTTCCCATGGGTCTACGCCCCGTCGCTGTACGGGGTGGGCTACAACGCGGACGGCACGATCGCCTCCTTCGAACCGCGAAGGACCGACCTGCCTCGCCGAATCGCGCGCTGCCGGACGCCCGACCTCGACGCGGCGCCCTTTCCCGATCGCCCCCTCGTGCCCTACGTGGAGGTGGTGCACGACCGGATCAGCATCGAGATCATGAGGGGCTGCCCTCAGCTCTGCCGCTTCTGCCACGCCGGCTATACCAAGCGGCCCCTTTACCTGCGAAGTGTGGACCGCGTCCTGGAAATCGCCGAGCGGGCGTGGAAAGCGACAGGCCAGCGGGAGCTGGGACTGCTCTCGCTCTCCACGGCGGACTATCCGCACCTGCGCGAGCTGGCTCGGCGGATCAATGATCGCTTTGCCTCACGGATGGTGAATATCTCGGTGCCCTCCATGCGCGTGGACCGGATGCTGGCCGACGTGCCCTGGATGGTCAACAGCGTCCGCAAGAGCGGCCTGACGATCGCTGTGGAAGCCGCCCGAGATGACATGCGGGCCGCGATCCGCAAGAAGGTCACCGACGGCCGCCTGATGGACGGCGTCAAGGAGGCCTATCGCGCGGGCTGGCGGACGGTGAAGCTCTATTTCATGGCCGGCTTTCCCGGCGAACGCCGCGAGGACATTGAAGGAATCTGGGAACTCAGCCGCGAGGTCAGCGAAGCGCGCCGGGAAATCGGTGGCGGGCCGGCACGCGTCAACGCCTCAGTCGGCTGGCTCGTCCCCAAGCCGCACACGCCGTTCCAGTGGGCCGCCCAGAAGACCGCCGGGTACTTCCGCGAGGTCCGCCGCATCCTGCGGTCGATGGCAGGGCAACGCCGATCCACCGTTCACATCACGACGCACAACATCGAACGCTCCATCCTTGAGGGAGTCTTCGCTCGAGGCGACCGCCGCCTGGCCGCGGCCATCGAAGCGGCATTCCGCCTGGGAGCCCGGTTCGACGGGTGGGACGAGTGCTTCCGGCCCGAAGTCTGGCGGCAGGCGTTCGACCAGACCGGCATCGATCCCGCCTGGTACGCCCACCGGGAGCGACCGCACGATGAGATCCTCCCGTGGGACCACATCGAAGACAAACTCACGCGGGATTTCCTGGAGGCGCAGTATCACCGCGTGTTCGCGGCCATCGGCGCGCCCAAGCCCGCCCCGGGATTCTCCGCGCTGACGACCGCCCTCGATGGGACGTTGGAGCAGACTGGCGGGCGATGAGCGCGCTCAACCGCCTGCCCCGGCCATCGCTGCGGCCAGGACGTCGGCCAGGGGGAACACGGTTCGGATGGAATCTTCGACCGTACCCGAAACCGCATCCATCGCCCCGGCCAGAAGGGCGTCCCGGAAATCCGCGGCACAGGATTGCAGCAGTACGCCGCCGGCCAGTCCGACGATCCAGACTCGCAGTCGCTGACTCAGGCTCATCCCTGCCTCCCTGGGGGCCGACGCCCCGTCGCTCAGAACACCATTCGGACCCGGAGCCCGGCCACAAAGGCGTCTCCGCCGTGAAACCCGCCCGGGTTCGTCACGTATTGGAAGTCCGGCGTGACTACCAGCCACGGGAAGACCGCGACACTGTAGTATATCTCGTAAACGGATTCGCGATCCCCACCCTCCGGACCGTGCAGACTGTCGCTGATTATCCCCTGCGCGAAGCCGAACCCCAGCACATCGTTGTCCCGCGTCGGGATCAGGCCTTGATACTGGGCCCCGGCACTCCAGAAGTGCTCCACCTCCGAAACGGCTTCGTCGGCATACCCATAGCGGAAGAACACGCCGAGCCCCTGGGAATCGTCATCGTCCCGGCGTTCCTTGAAGACCATCTGATCGAAGTTGAAATAGAATCCGGCGTCGTCGCGTTTGAGTGGGGCTCTGCGTCGCCGGCCCCCCAGGTCGTTGAAGAACTTCGCCTTGGGCTGCGGGTCATACCAGAGGCCGAACCGGAAGCCTCCCGGCAGGTTCCCCCACGGTGTCCGCCAGACCGGCAGGATGCCGATCTCCCAGCCGTAGAAAAACCAGTCCTCCTCGTGAAACGCCGAGCGGAACCCCGTGCGCCTGGCATCGGCTTAGGCGTCCGCCGCTGCCAACGAAGTGTAGAACCAGTCCACAGGCTGTACCGAAACAAGGGTGCCGAACCCGTATTCGGGGATCGGGACGTTCTGGCCATCTACCAGCGCCGGGTTGAGAAACTGCGTGTTTTCATCGTCGGCGTAGGCGTTTGTGTCGAGTTCGGCCGTCAGGTCCAGCCGGCCCGCGCGCCAACGAATCTTCCGGTCAAGGAACCGCTGCTCGTAATACGCTTCGCGGACCAGCACAGCTTCGTCGCCGACGGCATCGCCGTTGAGGCCGAACCGGTTGCCTACGGTCTCGGGGCCGATGTCGTCGCCCCATGTACTTTCGGCGTACACGTAAACGATCCCCTCCGGCCAGATGTTCAGCTTGTCCAAGTCGAAGATGAAGTCGTAGTCCGCGCTGCCCGTGATCCGATGCGCGTTGTGGGTCTCGAAACCGCCCATGGCATTGTGCTGATAGACCGTCAGCAGGGACACGCCCACATCGATGCCACAATCGGCCAGCCGGTTGCGGACGCCCCACCAGTCGCCGCTGAGCCTCTCGTTACCCAATCGGAAAGGCGCTTCCGGAACGACCGTTGCGGCCGGTGGCTCGCACGCTGCCCGCGAGGTGGCGGGCGCGGACGCCGGCGTCGAGGAGACCGGCTGGCCGCCCAGAGCAGACGGCCACGCGGAAGAAAACGCCCGCAAGAGCTCCGCGCCAACTCATCGATCCCTCGCCGGTACCCCCCAGTTGTATCGGACGGAGCGGAGCCCCGCTTGACTACCGGGACGATACGGCAGCACCGAGCAGAGCGCGGGAGCTGGGATCCTCACAGAGCCGAGGTGCGGCGGGTTCACGATCTCCCACGGCTCTCAGCCAGGCCGCCAACCCGTATCCGGGCATCGCGGCCATGCCCGAGGCGGTCCGCGAAGGTGCTTTGAGCGACCTTCCGTGCCCACCGGCTGGACGACAAGCCGCGACTCACGCGGCGGTCCGACGGCGCGAGACGAGACTCAGCCCCGTAATACCCGCCAGCCCCAGGAGTTCGGCCGTCATGTCTCCGCACGGGTCGACGCGCGGGTCCCTCGCCGAACCTGCATCCGAGGTGGAGCCGCCGTCGGTCGCCTCCGGGTCGGGTGATTCCGTCGGCTCGGTGGCCGGGGTCGGTACCGCCACGGGTATCTCGATCGACACCTGGAACGGTCCGGACGTCTCCTTGCCGTCGCTGACCGTCCAGGTGAAACCGTCCGAGCCCGCGTACTCGTACGCCGCCTCGAAGGCGACGGCCAGCCCATCGGAATCCACCTCCCAGCTCTGACCCGCCGCGGTCACGACTTCGTCCAGAACGCTAACCTGGCCGTGTGCCGGCAGCGTGGCCAACACGATCGTAAGCGCATCCCCGTCCGCGTCGGACGGGCACAGAACCACACTCGCCCGCCCGTCCGCATCGGCCGTGGTGGAGATTGTCGTGCCTGCCGGCGGATGGTTCATGGCGATGGCCACGACGCCCAGGCCGGAAAACTCCACCCCATCGCTCACCCAGTAGTGAAAGCTGTCCGTCCCGAGGTACGCGGCATTCGCCGTATAGACCACGGACAACCCCTGATCCGGCAGCACATAAGGCAGGTCATCCTCCGTGATCTGGGCCCCGTCGCAGCTTAGCGTCCCGTGCGCCGGCAGGCTCAACAGGATGTACGTGAGAGGATCGCGATCGGCATCCTGAGCACAAAGCGTCACCGTCCGGCTGACGCCGGGCTCCGCATAGATGCTCAGGCCCTGAGCCTCCGGGCGGGTATTGACTTGGATCGTCACAACGGCTTCGTCCGACTCCTCCCACTCATCGGCCGATCGAAAGACGAACTGGTCCGGGCCGTGGTAGGCCGGATCCGGCTCGTAGGTCACCTCGTCCTCGCCGCTTTCCAGCGCATAAGGAAGGTCCGCCGGCCCCAGGGGCGTGCCCCCCACCGTTAGAACCCCGTGCCCGGGAAGGCTCACAATGGTGAAGGTCAGATCATCCTCGTCTGCGTCCTGGCCCCCTAACGTAATGTCTGTCTCGGTATCGGCTTCCGTGACGACCTCCACGTCCGTCGCCCCGGGGGCCGTGTTGACGGTAATCGAGACCGTGGCCGCCGCGGAATCGACCGTCCCGTCATTGGCCTTATAGGTGAAAGTGACCACCCCGTGCGTGGACGCAGCCGACGTGTAGACGAGCTCCGCGCCGCCGTCAGGAATCGTGTACGGCAGGTCGTCCGACGTCAGCGCTGTGCCATCCACCTGTACGGTTCCGGCCGAGGGCAAAGTCACCACGACATAACTGATGTCGTCCTCGTCGGGGTCCGTGGCGGCCAGCGTGATCGTCACGTCCACCGCCGGCTCCGTAAGGGCCGTGATGTCGGCGGCCTCGGGGGCGCTGTTGGCCAGCGAACGGCCTATGCTCCCGGCCAGAAGAAACGCCGTCATCAGTAAGCACTTTTTCATGCAACGCTCCACCGGAACCTGTACCCCCGCGTGCCGCCGGCAGAAAGTACTTCGGCGGGTTTGTTATAGGGCTTGAGCCGGATCGCCGCTTGACGCCTCCACGGCCACCGACCTGACGCCCCACCGCCCGCCGTGGACTGCCGCCGGCCGATCGGCCACAGTGCTCCGAGGCATTCGCCTACCCCAAGCCCACGACAACCCGGGCCACGGCCTCGGGGCGGATGCCTCGCCCGCCCCCGTCGTCCGGCGTCGGTTATAATCGCGATGAGTTCGCTCGGCAGGAGGAATCGCAGGAGCCGGAAAGGGGGCCTGTTGCGGGTCCCTGCGCTTCGGTCCGGCCCGCCGACATCAAGACGGGGTGCGTATGGTTTGCAACGGGCGTGCATGGGGCAGGCTTCGGCTGATCGTCGCCCTGATCGTCCTGCTATCGCCGGCGTCCGCACCGGCCGTGCGGATCGCCACGTACAACCTTCTGAACTACAGCGGCGCAGACCGTGCGGCTACGTTCCGGGCGATCCTCAACGCCTTGGACGTGGACCTGCTGGTGGTCCAAGAGGTGGTCGGGCCTGCCGGGGCGGACGCCTTCCTGACGGACGTGCTGAATGGCCCGGGGGGACCCGGCGGCTACGCACGCGCCAGTTTTGCCGACGGACCCGATACGGACAACGCCCTCTACTACCGCACGGCCCGGTTCACCTTCGATGCAGGAGATCCGGAGGCCTTTCGCCGTATCGCCACGGCGCCCACGGGCGTTCGGGACATCAACCGGTGGAAGCTGCGGCTGGGGGGCTACGGTTCACCTGCCGCAACCCTCTTCATCTATTCAATGCACCTGAAAGCCGGTACGGGCCAGGCCAATGAGGCCACCCGCGATTACGAGGCGGCTCTGGCCCGCGCCGATGCGAACGCCCTGGCGGCCGGCACGAACTTCGTCTACGCCGGCGATCTGAATGTTTACAGCAGCAGCGAATCGGCGTACGGTACGAGGCTCACCGGCCCGATGGCCGACGACGATGGACGGGCGTTCGATCCGCTGGGGCGACCGGGGACGTGGCATGCGAGCATCTCGTTCGCGGACCTGCACACCCAGTCGACGAGAGCCGAGTTCGGCGGGTTGGACGACCGCTTCGACTTCCTGCTGGTTTCCGCATCGCTGCGGGACGGCGAGGCCTTCGACTACGTACCGGGCACCTATCGGGAATACGGGAACGACGGACAGCACTTCAACCAGGCCATCGACGCAGGCGGATTCAATAACGACGTCGGGCTCGCTATGGCGACGCTCTTGCGCGAGGCGTCGGACCACCTCCCGGTTCTCGCGGAGTTCCAGGTCCCGGCCAGAATAGCGGCGGGCCCCATGGACTTCGGAACGGCGATCGTGGGCACAGGCGTCCAGCGGACGCTCGCGGTCACGAACGTCGGGGACGTCTCAGCCTTCGGATACGTGGATGAGTTGGACTACACGCTGCCCGAGGCCCCTGCCGGATTCAGCGGCCCAGCCGGCGCATTTGCCGAACCGGCCGGTGGCCCGGGCAACTCCCACGTGTTCTGGATGGACACCGCCACCGCCGGGCCGCGGGCCGGGGTCCTGGTGATTAGCCACGACGGCGACGGCGAACCGCTCAGCGTGCCGCTGACGGGTACGGTCGTGACCCATGCCCGGCCCAGCGTGAGCTGCGGTGAGCCCGTAACGGACGGCACTCTGGACTTCGGAACGCACCCCGCCGGCGGCTTCCCGACGCTGACGGCCCTTGTGTGCAACTACGGATACTCCCCCACCCAGGCCCCCCTGGACGTCTACGAAGCGACGATCACCGGGCCCGACGCCGCCCGCTTCACGATTGCGGGCGGGTTCGTGCCCGTGCAGGGCCTCGGCGCAGCCCCGGCCGCGTTTCCGGTCGCCTTTGACGATCGCGGCGCACCGACCGGCATCCCTTTGACGGCCACCCTCACGCTGCGGACCCGGGACGCTGCCAACATAGCCGGCGGGGCGGAACAGACCCCGATCACCTACGCTCTCCAGGCCCGCGTGGCCGCGGCCTGCCACGACCCCGCTCCGGACATCGACGGGGACGGAGATGTGGACGTGAGCGACTTCGCGGGATTTCAGGCGTGCTTCCGCGGGCCGGAGGTCCCGGCCAAGCCGGCCTGCGCATGCTTCGACGCCGACGGCGACGCGGATGTGGACGTGGCGGATTTCGCGGTCTTCCAGGGCTGCTACAACGGACCGGAGAACCCGCCCAACCCGGGCTGCACGGGCTGACCGCCGGGCACCCGTCTGCCCCGCAGTCTCCCGCAGGGCTCCCGGCAGCCCCACGCGGAGGGGGGCGACTCGCCGCCCCGGTTGCGTCACGGCCCGCGGGTCGCTACCGTACCGGGCCGCGTGGCCCCGGCGCTTGTTGCCGGCGCCGCAGAAAGCGCCATCCCATGCGGATCATTCGCGAACCCCGCGTGTATCTCCTCGGCCGGCAGCAGGTTGACGCCGCCGAGCTGGATCGATTCCTGACCGATCATGAGGTCCAGACCTGGCAGACCGATACCGATGTGGCCGGCCAGAAGCTGTGCGAAATCGCCGGCCGGCTGTGTTACATGAGTTTTGCGAAGCCGCGCCCGGGCGGCAACGCGAGCTACCTCTCGCACATCCTTGATGTGGGGCACGGATCGGTGCTCGAGCATGCGGTCTGGAATTTCGTGTTCGCGGGGGTATCGCGGAGCTTCACGCACGAGCTCGTCCGCCACCGGGCGGGATTCGGGTACTCGCAGCTCTCGCAGCGCTACGTCGACGAGTCCACCGCGGACTTCGTCGAACCGGACGTGATCGCCGAAGACCCGCGACTGCACGCCATCTGGCTGGAGGCCATCCGGACGGCCCACCGCGCCTACTGCGACCTGGTCGAGGCCCTGGCCGCCCGCTTCGCCGACGTCTCAGACAGGACGCTTCGCCGCAAGATGGCACGCCAGGCGGCGCGGTCGGTCCTCCCCAACGCCACGGAGACCAAGATCTTCGTAACGGCCAACGCGCGGGCCCTGCGGCATTTCATCGAGTTGCGGGCCAACGAGCACGCCGAGGTCGAGATTCGCAAGGTCGCTGCGGCCGTGCTGCGCATCATGCAGAAGGAGGCCCCGGCCCTGTTCGGCGACTACACGCTGGAAACGCTGCCGGACGGATCGCAGGTCGCCCACACGCCCCATCGCAAAGTCTGATCTCTGCTCCAAAGCCGCGGGGGTGCGGCAAAGCGGATCACCCGGGAGGCCGTAGCGGGGCCATTCTCCGGCGGACGCGACGCGACCCGCGCGACCGATTCTGCCATGCGGCCCGGGGTTGCAGGCCGCGGGGTCTCGGAATAACCTTCGCGGACCCCGTCCTGTCGGGGGGTGTACCATCACCCGTGCATGGGAGAACCTCTATGTCCTCGCTTCGCCTCCGGCTGAGCCTGATGATGTTCCTCCAGTACGCGATCTGGGGAATCTGGGTACCCAACCTCGGCGTCTATCTCAACAACCTCGAGGGCTTCACTCTCACGAAAACCAGCTTCGTGTACATGACCATGCCGATCGCCTCGATCATCGCACCCTTCATCGGAGGTCAGATCGCTGACCGGTACTTCGCAGCCCAGCGGTTCCTCGCAGTCAGCCATATCCTCGGGGGCATCGTGCTTCTGCTGATCGCGCGGTTCACCGGGTTCGTCGAGGTCTTCGTCGGGATGCTGATCTTCAACATGCTCTATGCGCCCACGATCGCCGTAACGAACTCGATCGTCTTTCAGCATTGGCCGAACGACCAGTTCTCCCGCATCCGGGTGTGGGGCTCGGTCGGCTGGATCGTGATCGGCTGGGTCTTCGGCCTCTATTTGGAAATGGTCGGCAAGGTGGGCCACTGGTTCTACATCGCCGCCGGCACCTCCTTCGCCATGGGGGCCTTCAGTTGGGCCCTGCCGCATACCCCGCCGGCCAAGTCCGCCAACCCGTGGGCCTTCGTGGACGCGTTCGCTCTGCTGCGGAACCGGGCATTCGCCGTCATGGCGGTCATCTCGTTCTTCGTCGCCATCGAACTCCAGTACTACTTCGTCCAGCAGCCCGTCTTCTTCAAAGAAGGCCTGCGACTCAAGGAGTCATGGGTCGGCCCGGTGGCCACGTTCGGGCAGATCTGCGAAATGGTCATGATGGTCGTTCTCCCGATCGTGTTGGCCAAGGCGGGCTTCCGCTGGACCATGGCGATCGGCATCCTGGCATGGGGGCTTCGCGACCTTACGTTCGCCATCGGCCAGCCCCGCGAGCTTGTCCTGGCGGCCGTGACGCTCCACGGAGTCGGCTTCGCGTTCTTCTTCACGGTCATCTTCATGTTCGCCGACGCCGTCGCGCCCAAGGACATCAAGTCCAGCGCGCAGAGCTTTCTGGCCTCGGTCACGATCGGACTCGGGATGCTGGTCGGATCGCTTGTGGCCGGACCGATCGCCGACGCACTCCAGAAGGACTGGCCGCGCGTGTTCATCATTCCGGCCCTGTTGTGCTTTGCCGCCTGTCTGGTGTTCGTGCTCGGCTTCAGGCCCGAGGTGCAGAAAGGCGCGGAGGCTGCGCCGGCCGCCTCCGCATGAGCCGGACGGACCCACGGCCGGCCCACCGTACCGCCGACGCTCGCCGGAAGCGGCGGGCCCCCGGTCAGCGGCGCGGATGCCGGCGTCCTGCGGAGACCCACGCTGCGATCCCCGATCGCGCGGCCGGCGAAGCGACCCTGCGTTCTACGCCATCATGGCAAACAGGAACGAGGCGCACTGCCCCGGAAGAAACAGCCCCGCCACGATCAGGCCCACCACCGCCGACGTCTTCCGCTGGCCGACACGGGTCAGGCCGACGATGCTGAACACGATCCCCACGAGTCCCGCAGCTTCCGCCCCGATGATCAGCAGGACGCTCCAGCCCAGTTGGGCGCGGACGCGGGCATCCTCGGCCGTAGCCTTCTCGATCTGCCGCTGGAAGTACTGATTCGCCTCCGCCTGCGAGATGTGCGGCGGCATCCCCTTGACGATCGGTGCAACCACCGGCCTCATCATGAGCGCCCCGATCGTCACCAGGGCCCACGCCAGCAGACCGCAGACGACCGACCAGTTCCCGAAGCCGTTCGAGCCCGGCGTCGCGGGTTCCCGGAGGTCCGGGCGATCATCCCGCAGGTAGCCGACGGGCACCGGGGGAGGCGGAGCCACCGGCGTCGAGCCAACCGCGGAAGCCGGTGGCGGCTCAGGCGGCAAGCTGCCAGGCTGTGAAGCGCTGGGGATCGCCCCCAGCTCGAGGGTGGAGTGCGCCGGGGCCCGGATCACCCGCCGGCAGTAGGGACACGACACGGTCTGACTGGCCCACTCATCGTCCACCTCGATGGGTTGCTGACACGAGGGGCATGCAAACTGGATCGCCATGGTGCGTTCCGCTTCCTCCCTGCCCGCCCCTTCGCCCCCTGTGGTCCCGGCCTTCGCCGGACCGGCACAGACCGTATTCTAAGCCCCCCTGACCGCAACAGCCAAAGCAGAGGGCCGGCCCCCGGCGGCGCCGGAAATGCGGGGACCCGGACCCGAGACCTGAACCCCAGCTCCTCCGGCGGCACCAGGCCACCCTCGGCCGCCCCCCGACAGGCCGCCGCTTTCTTTGCCCTGCACGCCCGCGACGGACCGCCCCCCCGGGGCCGAAGATCGGCCGGCCCGGGCAGCTGTGCGGCCCTCCGAACCCGCGGCACCTGGCGCATCCGGGCTGTTGGCACTATAATGTACGTCGGGCGCGCGTCGGAACAAGGTCCATATAACGACAATGGGCGACACCGCATTCGTCCTGGTGGTCGAAGATGAAGAGGCCCACGGCGAGGCGATCGCCGAGGGGCTCAAGCGCGCGGGGCACGCCTGCCGTGTCGTCAACAGCGGGGCCGAGGCGATCGCCAGCATCAGACAGCGCCCCCCGGATGTGGTCGTAACCGACTATCGCCTGGGCGGCGACATCAGCGGCACCGACGTACTCACCGAGACGAAACGGATCTCACCCGACACCCAGGTGATCCTCATTACCGCGCACGGAAGCGAGGATCTCGCCCGCGACGTGCTTCGGCCGTCCAGTCCGGCCCGGGCCTTCGACTACCTCCGCAAACCCATCGACCTGGATGAGCTCCGGACCGTCGTCGAGCGCGCCGCGCGACAGGCCCTCCTCAGCCGGGAAAGCCGAGGCCTGCGCGAGCAGCGCCGCAAGGCGTTCAGCTTCGAGGGACTGGTCGGATCCAGCCCCGTGATGGCCCGGGTCATCGACCGCGTCCGGCGAATCGCCGACAGCAAACTGACGGTCCTGATCGTCGGCGAGTCGGGCGTGGGCAAGGAACTCGTCGCCCGGGCGATCCATTACAACTCATCCCGCCGCACGAAGCCCCTGCGGGTGATCAACTGCGCCGGCCTGAATGAGAACCTTCTGGAAAGCGAGCTGTTCGGTCACGTCCGCGGCGCCTTCACGGGGGCCACGGCGGACCGCAAGGGTCTGTTCGAAGCGGCCGACGGGGGCACCCTGTTCCTCGACGAGGTGGGCGACATGCCGCTGGCGATGCAGGCCAAGCTCCTGCGGGCCCTCGAAAACGGCGAGGTCATGCCCGTCGGCAGCAACGACGTGCGGAAGGTCGACGTCCGGGTCGTTGCGGCGACGAAACGCGACCTCAGCGAGATGGTCGTCAAAGGCACCTTCCGCGATGACCTGTATTACCGGCTCAAGCAGGTCATGATCCGGCTGCCCGCGCTCCGCGAACGACGCGAGGATATTCCGGTCCTCGTGGACCACTTCATCGAAGAAGCCAACCGCCGCCACGGCAAGAACGTCAAGGGAATCACCTCCGAAGCCCTCCGACGTCTCACCAACTATACGTGGCAGGGCAACGTTCGCGAGCTGCGAAGCACGATCGACAGCATGGTCGTCCTGACCGAGCACGAAACGCTCGATGTCGACGACCTGCCCGAAAACGTCCGCGGCACGACCGACATCGTCCTGGCCGCCAACGTCAACACCGCCGGCCTGAGCATGAGCGACATGGAGAAGCTCCACATTATGAACACGCTCAAGATCACGGCCGGCAACCGCGAAAAGGCCGCCAAGATCCTGGGCATCGGTGCGCGGACGCTGTACCGCAAGCTCAAGGAATACGGGCTGCATTAGGGCCTCTCCCCCCGGGGCCGCACATCCTCCTCACAGAGGCCCGAACCCCGGCCCGGTCCCGCGAGGCCTGTGGGAAGAGACTTCTGAAGGGCCCGGCGTCGAAGGCTGCCGCCAGGGATCGACGCCCCGCGCGAGCCTGCACCGGCCCTGCGATCTTCCAGGGGCGGCTACCGTCCCAACCATCTTCGGATCGCATAGAGGGTGGTCTGCCGACCGGCCTTGGCAATCGAATCCGTCAGAGGAATATCCTTGGGGCAGACCTTGACGCAGTTCTGGGCATTGCCGCAGTCGGTGATGCCGCCGGGGGCCATGAGGGCCTCGAGCCGCTCCGCCGCCGTGAACCTCCCGGTCGGATGCGAGTTGAACAGAATCACCTGGTTGATCAAGGCGGCACCGATGAACTCGCTGCGTTCGTTGACCTGCGGGCAGACCTCCAGGCAGCACCCGCAGGTCATGCATCGCGACAACGGGTAGGCCTCTTCCTGTTCCCGTTGGCTGATCCGCGGCCCGGGCCCCGCATCATAGTAGCCGTCCACCTGGATCCACGCCTTCACCCGCTTGAGCGCCTCGAACATCCGCGATCGGTCGGGAATCAGGTCGCGGATGACGGGAAATCGGCTCATCGGCTCCAGGACGATCTCCCGCGGGTTCTCCTCCAGCAACTCGTCCACCAGCGCACTGCACGCCTGTCGCACCCGGCCGTTGATCACCATGCTGCACGAACCGCAGACCTCTTCGAGGCAATTCGCGTCCCAGGCCACCGGGCTGGTCGCCCGGCCGTCAGCCGTCACAGGATGGGCCGCGATCGCCTGCAGGCACGAGATCACGTTCATCTCGCGGGCGTACGGGATGCCAAACGTCTCCCAGTAGGGCGCGGCGCCCGGGCGGTCCTGGCGCCGGATCCGAAGCGTGATGACTTCAGGTCTGCGGGTCATGTCTCTCGGCAGGCTCACACAAAGACCTCTCCAGCATGTCCCGACTGCCCCCTTCCGCCGGAAGCCCTCGCCCACGCGTGCGGTTCGGCCTCATGCGGCCGCTCCAGGCCACAGTCCGCCGGCCGGCAACCGGGAGCGTCGCGACTCCGGAACATCCCCGGGCCTTTCGCGCGCCCGGCGTCCCGACCCCTCAGCCGCCGACGGGAACGCGCTGCCCCTGCCCTGCCGCGGACGCCGTCCCCTGCATGGACTTCCAACACTCCTCGATGATGCTCGCCCCCTTGAGCCCGTACGTTCGGGGCCGGGGCGGGATCAGCGAGGTGTCCACCGGCTCATAGCCGATCCTGGGACCGTCCGGCGTATGCTCGGCGATGGTGGTCTTGAGCCACCGTTCGTTGCCCTTGCGAAAGGCCTCGCACCACTCCCGGGCCTGCCGGCGGAGTTCCTCCGGCTCTTCGGCTCTCGGGGCCGGGATCTCGAAATCCGGCTTATAGTGCGCGCCGCGGCACTCGTCGCGGAGCAACGCGCCCTTGGCGATCACCCTGGCCAGGACGATCATATCCTGCACCGCCCTCGCAAAGGCCAGATTCTGGTTGGCCCACGATGACCGGTCCGCCAGCGAAACCCGTCGCGACCGCTCCTCAAGTTCGTCGAGCTTCTCCAGGGTCGCCTTGATGTCCTGGTTATAACGGACGACCGTCACGTTCCGCGTCATCCACTCTCCCAGCTCGGCGTGCAGCGCGTAAGGGTTCTCGCCGCCGTCGCTCCGCATGAGGGCCTCGTCCCGAGCCCGATGTCGCGCGACTTCGCCCTCAAACACCGAGGAAGGAGCCGCCTCGCGCGGGGCCAGATTCGCCAGATAGTTCACGACGCCCGGAGCGACGATCAGCCCCGAGAAGATGCAGCTCAACAGGGAGTTCGCCCCCAGCCGGTTGGCCCCGTGGTACTGGTAATCCGCCTCGCCGATCACGTAGAGGCCGGGAATGTTCGTCATGTGGTTCCGCGGCGAGCCGATTACCAGCCCCCCCGTCCGCAAGTCCTTCTCGTAGTCGCACCACAGCCCGCCCATCGTGTAGTGCACGGCCGGAAAGATCTTCATCGGCTCTTCGCGAGGGTCCACGCCCTGGAACTTCTCGTAGATCTCCAGAATGCCCACGAGCTTGCGATCCAGCTCGGCCCGTGGGATATGGGTCAGGTCCAGGTACACGCAGTAGCCGCGAGGATCGGCGCTGTAACCCTGCCGACAGACCTCGAAGATCTCGCGCGTGGCGATGTCCCTCGGAACAAGGTTCCCGTACTGCGGGTAGCGCTCCTCCAGGAAATACCAGCGATCGGAAGCGGGAATATCCTTGGGGGGCCGACGGTCGCCCTTGACCTTCGAAACCCAGACCCGCCCGCCTTCCCCCCGGGCCGATTCGCTCATCAGCCGAAGCTTGTCGGCCCCCGGAATCGCCGTCGGATGCACCTGAATGAATTCCCCGTTGGCATATCGGGCGCCGGCCAGGTGTGCCCGCGCGCCGGCCACGCCGTTGGTGTTCAGGCTGTTGGTGCTCCGCCCGAAGACCGCCCCGCATCCGCCCGTGGCCAGGATCACCGCATCCGCCCGCAGGGCCGCCGTCTCCATCGTGAAGAGGTTCTGGATCACGGCCCCGCGACACCGCCCGCTCGCATCCAGAACCGGCCCCAGGAACTCGCAGAACTCGTACTTCCGGACGAACCCCTCCGCCTCCCACCGCCGTACCTGCTCGTCCAGCGCATACAGCAGTTGCTGACCGGTCGTCGCGCCGGCGAAGGCCGTCCGCCGGTAAAGCGTCCCGCCGAACCGCCGGCAGTCCCGGTTGCCCTCCGGCGTGCGGTTGAAGGTAACGCCCAGGCGATCAAGCAGGTCGATGATCCGCGGGCCCCACTCGCACATCTCCTTGACGGGCGGCTGGTGCTGAAGAAACGCCCCACCGTAAACCGTGTCGTCGAAGTGCTTCCACTCCGAGTCGCCCTGCTGCCGCGTCACCGCATTGACGGAGTTGATACCCCCCTGGGCACATACGCTGTGGGAACGCTTCACCGGCACGGTGCTCACGAGGTCCACCTTGCAGCCCGCCTCGCCGAGGCGCATGACCGCCGCCAGCCCCGCCAAGCCCCCGCCGATCACGATGACACGTTGCTCAGGCATGCGCAGACCGCAGCGGCGACGAAACCACCGCAATCACTCCCTTGGGCAGGGCCCCGGGCAGCGTGCCCCGGGTTCCGAAAGCCCGGGACCGGCGTCAGGGACTCCCGCACCGAATCATCCCTCGGCCTCATCCATGAGGCGCCGCAATCCGGAACCACTCCAGCGGACGCGTGGCAAAGGTCCACAGGGCGCCCAACCCCATCACACATACCAGCATACCCGCGACGGCGCACAACCAGCCCGCCTTCCGTTGCGCATTCGGCCCGACCGTGATGCCCCAGCTGATCAGAAACGCCCACATCCCGTTGGCCAGGTGATAGCAGGCCGCGATGATCCCGAGGGCGTAAAACCAGGGCACCCATGCGTGCCTCTGAATCGCCGCCGCGGCCGAATACGGCGCGTTCGGCCGATGAGGATCAAACAGCGAGCCGCCGAGGCTCGGCATACCGAGCCAGTGCATCTGCCACACGTGGTAGACGAGGAACACGAGGATGATCAGCGCGCTGACCCGCTGGAGCGTGTAGCGGATGTTCCCGCCGTACGGGTAGGTGCGGACGTTGTTCTTGCCCATCCACCAGATCTGAAGACCCAGGGCCGCATGAAACGCAATCGGCACAAGGATCCCGAAAACCTCCAGAAAAATAAGAAAAGGCCGCAGGGCGTGAATGGCGTCCACGCGCGCCTGGAACATCTCGGGTCCGGCCAGAACGGCGGCATTGGTGGCCAGGTGCACCACCAGGTAGGCGCCGACCGGAACGACCCCTGTGAGGGAGTGCAGCTTCTTGAGCAGGAAATAGTTCGACCGCCATGCCCCCCGGAGGAGGGCGGCCGGCCGCACTGAGGCTTGTGCAGGGCCCGACGATGCTGCATCCGCCATTGCCAGCGGATTCTAGGTCGCCGGCGACTCGCGTCAAGCACCTTGCGGCCCCCGCATCCGCAGCCCGGCCCCGACGCCGGCGGCGCGGGAGGCCCGTCGCCCCCGGCCCGGCGCACACCCCACAACCGACGCCCCCGGCGTTCCACGAGCTCGGCCCGGAGCCCGCTGCGAATCCCTCCCTCTACGCTGGGCTGTGGGCCCCGGACCCGTCACCGGATCGCGCCGCCGGTGACGGGTCCAACAAAGCCCCATTCACCCAGAAAAGGTGTCCACCAACACCGGGGGGCCCGCCTCACGGGATCAGGCGACGCGTTGCCTCAGAAGCAGCAACCCGCCGGCGGCCAGAAGCATCATGGTCGCCGGCTCCGGGATGCACCGGTGCCGGATCCACCCGTTCACGATCTGCGCGTTGTAACCGATGATGTCCAGCGACAGCCATCGCGGATTATACGTCGGATAGAACCCCCACGGGGGTCGCAGCGTGATCATGTTCTGGCCGACGTACTCGACCAGAACCGGCGTCGTCAGCCAGTCGTCAAACAGCGGGCTGTCCGTCAATCGCGTGATGTAGAGCTCCTCCTCGTTCAAGCTCCCCAGGTCGCCGGGCAACGGCGGCCGACCGAGCTGCAAGTCCTCCCAAGGGGGCGTAGCCAGGTTGAAGATCACCTTCGCCCGAGCCGGCTTGGCGGGATCAACAGGCTGCAACACCATCCTGATCTCCACTTCCTTCCACCAGTGCGGACGATACATCTTGTTGTCGAGCCACACGTTGCCCCATCCGGTCAGCGGATAGTAATACCACTGCCCGCCGTTGTAGCCCGTGCCGCCCCAGCTCACGATGTTGCCGCTGCCATCGAGCTGGACCTCGTACGTGTCCTCGAGCCATCCGTCCTGACCCGCGGCCGGCGCGCCGGAGAGCACCGCAGCGACCAACCAGACCGCCGCCGCCATCCCGCCGATCGCTTTCATGGACTTCATATTCCGTCTCCTATCCTTCCCTCTCGCCGTCCCGTCCGCGACACACGTCAACGGGCCGGGCCGAACAGACGTGCCCGCCGCGCCCGGCCTCCTGCGCGCGGACACGCGGCATGTGGTCCATCCAGACCTCCTTCCGCCCAAAAGGGCGATGGCGAGCGGCTTACGAGCTGGAGCGCCAGATGGTTCGCCGCAGCGCGCGACAGGTTTCGGCGCCCACCCGATGGCTTTTCGCCTCCGCTTGCGGCAGGCAACTCGCAAATCAGTTGCACATAGTCCCGCGAACGGGCTCGGCCAGACTGGGACTCGGGCTGACAATCCGGATGTGCCCGTAGGTTGGACTCTTACAGTATAGCCGAACGGAACAAGCTGTCAATCCCGTCGAACATGTCTTGCTGTAACTTCTTCTGCTGTCGATCCTTGCCTCTATCCGGTCCGGAACCTTCGGACCGTTTTTTCTCCAAGAGCAGACTACCGCCGAGCAGGTCCGCGGACCCCCGGAGCCTCAGGGGGCTTCTCAGCGGATCATGGCCTCCGGCGAGGCCGGATATAATGCCCCCGTCGAAGGTCCCTGTGGCAAACTTTCCCCACGAGGTGAGTGATGAAGCGAACCTGTCGGGCAGCGGGTCTGGTGACCGGGCTGATGATCGCCGGCGGCGTTCTTATCGCAGCCGAGGATAAGCCCGCCGCTGAGAAGAAGCTGACGAGGGTGCTGTTGATCACGGGTCGGGATGTGCCCGTCCATCCCTGGCGGGAGACCACCCCGATTCTCCGCGAGCATCTCGAGAAGTCCGGCGAGTTCGAAGTGGTGGTGTGCGAGGAACCGCTCGTTCTCGAGTCCACGGCACTCCAGAGCTACGACGTCGTGCTCCTGAACTACTACAACTGGCAGCGCCCGGGCATCACTCCGAAGGCCCAGCAGAACCTCCTGGGCTTCGTCAGGGAGGGCAAGGGCCTGGTCTCGTTCCACTTCTCCGTCCGCGCGTTCGAGGATTGGCCGGAATACAGGAATCTCATCGGGCGGATCTGGACCAGACCATCAGGACACGGCCCGCGCGGCCGATTCGAGGTCAAGATCAGGGACAGGGAGCATTTCATCACGAAAGGGGTGAACGATTTCACCGCCGACGACGAGCTGTACGCCAGACTCGTAGGGGATGCCCCCATCCATGTGCTCGTCGAGGCCTGGTCCGAGTGGAGTAAGCAGGTCGAGCCGCTGGCCTGGACGCTCGACTATGGAAAGGGGCGCGTCTTCAACATCGTGCTGGGGCACGATGCCAAGGCCGTTCGCGACCCCAACTTTGCCCGGCTGTTCGTGCGGGGATCGCTGTGGGCCGCCCGCAAAGACGGACCCTGAGCGCCGTTCGGGTTCCAAGACCGCCGCGCGGCGTCCGCCGGCCCGTACGGCCTCCTCGCCGCGATGGCCGCCCCGCTGAGACGTGCGCCGACGTGCTCGTCACGGCCCGATCGTGACCGCCCTCGTGGCGTAAACGGTGTTGCCCTGCTCGTCCTCCGCCGCGACGACGAGTCGGTGTTCGCCCGCCTCGAGTTCCTCGATCGTGAATTCGAGCGTCTCTTGCAGGGAGTCGAACAGGTCGTCGGCGGGAGCCAGCGCCTTCCACTCGTCGGCGCTATCGACGGTGTACCTCGCCGCAGTCACCGGCGAGAGGGCATCCCTCACCAGGGCACGGACCTCGACCTTCCTGCCGCTGGCCTCCACGCGATCGAACTCCACCGCGGGCGGCGTGTTGTCGATCAGAACCGGGTCGCTCGTCCTCGAGTACGTCAGGGCGCGGTTCACCGGGTTGTCCGGCGTATCCTTGGCGACGACCTTCACCTCGTACAAGCCATCCGAGACCGTCCGCGTGTCCCAGATCTTGAGCGTGTCCTTGAGGTCCTCCTTATCAAGCCGGACCCACCGCTGGTGACCGACCTGCCGGAAGTAGATCTCGTAAACCAGGCTGTCCCCGTTCGGGTCCTCCGCCGCCCAGGCGATCACGAAGGGATCCCGCTTGACGTCGCCGCCCCCCGCGCCGGCCGCCATCGCAGCCAGCCCCCCGAGCTTGGCCTTGAGCGGCTGAAGAGCCGGAATCTGAAGGACTTTTCGCGCAAAACCGGCCTCCAGCGTGGTGATCTCCGGCCGCTGGTTGTCCTCGATGCGCGCGATCTCGATGGAGCCGAGCCTCGGCGTCTTCTGCGGGTCGGTCGTGGTGAAGGTCAAGCGATATTGGAAGAATCGTGCGCTGGGCGAGGCAATCTGGACCCCGGCGGTGGCATCCACTTCCGCCGACCAGGCGTCCCACGGACCATTGTCCGGATCCTTCACGTTGCCGCTTCGGGTGGCAAGCGTCAGCCTGGTTCCCTCCGGAATCTCCGCCCGCCATCGCACCCGGCCGAACCGGGCGATCTGTTTGGCATCCAGGACCGGCGACAGGTACGTGCCGTTGCGGGCGTAGCCGGCATCCAGGCGCACGATCGCGGCGGCGTTCGCCGTGCCCACCAGGAGTCGGTCGTCCTCCAGCCGCAGCAGCGAGACGACCTGCGCGCTCTTGAGTTTCGCCACGGCGACGGAAACCTCCTGCTGCGGCTGGATCTCGTAGATCCGGCCCTCGTTGCCCGTGGCGGCATAGACGGTTCCACCGGCCTCGGCGATGGCGAGAATCATCACGGGCTCCCGAAAGACCTCCGTAACGATGCCGTCACGGTCAATGCGATAGATGGCATTCTCGGCCCCGGCAGGACCGGTCCCCGGGGCGGGTCGCCGGCCTGTCATCGCTTGCACCATCTCGCTGACGGACTCGGCGGCCGCCGCCGGCCCGGGGCGGCTGATCGCCCGGCCGGCCGGCGCAGTCGTGGTGGTCGGCCTCTCGGGCCGCCCGCCCGCCTTTCCGCCCAAATCCCGCCCGGGCTTGGCGCCGGCAGCGGCGGCGGTGGCGGCATAAACCGCCCGATCCGAACCGATGGCGATCGAGCTGATCTCGGCTTCCTCCGCGTCGTAGAGGGCGTACGCCCGCCCGTCGGAGGGGTCGATCCGGTAGATCACCCCGTCGGTATCGGTGCCGCAATAGAGCATGCCCGTTTCGTCCACGGCCAGGCACAGCAGGTTCTTCTGCCTGGCGTCATAAAGCACCTTGGCCTTTCCGCCGTCAGGCTCGATGCGGTAGAGCTTGCCTTCCACGCCCGTAGCGGCGAATACCTCTCCCGATTCTCCCCGGACCATCGCCCAGACGTACCTGGCGCCCTGCGGTTCGTGAAACACCTGAGCCCTGCCGTCCCGATCGATCCGAAAAATGCGGGCCTTCTCACCGCCGGTCCCCGCCAGGAGCATCCCGTCAACGGTAAAGAGAAGCGAATACACGTTCTTGTCGGGCAGCTTCACAAACGTCTTCACATCGCTGCCGGATACCCGGAAGATCGTCCCGTCGCCGCTGGTGACCGCATAGACCGCCCCGTCGGGGCCGCGCGCCAAGGCATTGACGGCCTCCACGCCTTCCTGGGCCTCATGAAGCACACTGACGGCCCGCCCGAGCAGAACCTCGCCTCGCGACGAAACCGCCGTCTGCTCAAACGTTCCTTCGTTGAATTCCTCGGGCTGCTCATGCCGCCATGACGCCGTCTTGACCGCCCCGGCCGGGCCGGCCGCCAGGATCAGCAGACCGCCCCATACGACCGTTCGGATTGCTTGCCTCATGGAATGTCCTTTGCGTGTTGCTCTGGTCTCCGGCCCGCGGGCCGAGCGCGCGTGCTCACTGGTCGGCTCGCTTGTCCACCTGGACCCGGAAGCTTCGAGACCCCGAGAAGACGAACTCGACCGGGTAATCCGCCACGAGCGTCTCCGTATACCTTCCCACGTCGCTTCGCTTCGCGTCGGCCAGGATGCGCCGGCGGAAAGAGGGCAGCTCCGGCAGGGCCTCCGGCCCCACGCTCATCCCTCCCGTGGGCAGGGGAAGGCGCAGATATACCCGGTCGTCGCGAACGGAAGCCACCCGGTTCAGCAGTTCCAGCATCTGAGCCATGTTCTTCCGCTCGAACAGGTAGGGCTTTTCCGACCGAAGCGCCGCCAGGTGCGATGAGGCCGTGCACACGGTCAGCTCGTATCCGCCCTCCGGAATCTCCTCCGGCAGCTTCAGGCTGTAGCGGCGGGCCACGGGATCGGCCCGGAACGGGCGCCACCAGATCGTCACTTCCAACGGGTCGCCGGGACGCACCCGGTCGCGAACGAGCTCTGCCCGTTCGATCGTCGCTGTACGCGCCGCCGGCTCAATGTCGATCTCGGCCTTCATTCGCCGGACACGAGCCTTGCCCAGCTCGTTGTCCATCATGATCGACGCCGGCATGGCCGCGTCGGACACCACCGCAGACACCCCCGACTGGCTGCTGAAGTTCGACGCGCGGAACGTCCCCAGCCCCTCGAACTCGATCTCCACCGTATGCCGCACCGTGTGCTCCCGCGGCAGATCGCACAGGGCCGTCACGCTCTCCCGTATGGCCGCGTTCAGAAGCAACGGCGTCAGATACTCGTGGTGGGCCGCCTCGTAACGGTACCGTCGTTCCCCCCCGGGCGTGCGAAGCGTGATGTCGCACGGAATCATCGCGGGCGGCTCGCCGAACCGGCCGCAGATGGCGGCATTCTGATCCGCCACGAGCCTCCCGACGGTCCTGAGCGGAGCGCCGAGCTTGTTCGACCGCATCACCGAAGGGATCACCCCGTGCACGGCCCCTGTGGCCATCGGCAGCTCGATCGGGCCTTCCGCGAAGAACGAGTGCCCGAACCCCAGCACCGCCCCGTCGATCACCTCCGTGCAGGTCCCCAGCGCGTCCATGATGGTGTCGCCCCGCATCAGCGGCACGCACAGCACGGAACCCGGCTCGAGTCGGGCCTCCGCGGACGCCTCGCCACCGCCGAACCCGCCGGACGGAACCAGTTCCAGTCCCGTCTCGGCCAGAACCCCGTTCAGGTGCGCCATCGTATCCATGGACATCCCCGAGACCATGATCGGCGTCGAGAGCGGCTGAATGCATCCGCCTGAACCGTCCCGGGGGTTCTCGCCCCACCGCCCGTCCCGCGCGTCGAACAGCACGGCGTAGCGCCCGAGCCCTCCAAGCATCCGGGCCGGATCGGGACGCCTCAGCCGCGGCGAAAGCGCCCGGGGAGCCGGCTGGGTTCCGGCCGGCCGGGTCGTGGAGGCGTAAACCGCCAGCATCTGATGGATGGGCTGCACGCCGGCGATCGGATCCTTGTTGAAGCTCCACCCGTATGCGATGGCTCCGATCATCCGGGGATTCCGGCCCTCCTCATCGGTGATGTACACGGGCGATCCGCTCATGCCCGCGATGATCCCGCTGTGTTCCAGGTTGGCCCCCCTGCAACGGACGAGGATCACATCCTGGCGGGCGTAGTACACGTTGCGCATCACGCTGAGGACCTCGACCTCGAAGGTGGTGATCTCGGTCCCGCGCAGCACCGTACGGCCGAACCCCTTCATCCCGGGCCGCAGCTCGTCCACGTGCATATATCGGGACTCGTCGAAAGCCCGCAGATTCGCGGGCAACAGGGCCGGGCTCAGCAACGCACAAAGAATCGGAGCCACGTGCCGCTTCTGGAGGATGGCCGCTCGGTTCATCGTTCGCATGTTATCGGAGGCCCCCTACCCCTGCAACCGCCCTCCCCGCATCCAAAAACCCCAGTTTCATTACTGGATTTGACCGCCCGTCCAGCCGAACGTATAGTCAGAAGAATCCGTGAACCGGCGCCCCCGGCCCGACCGGCAGGGCGCACCGGCCCGTGGCGAAATCCGCCCCCTCCGGCGTCGAACGGTGCGGCTTCCGCCACCGGCCTGGCAGAAATGTCAGGTAGTCACTGTGCACGATCCCGAGGTCCTGCAGCGCGCGGAACAAGCCGTCGGCTACGTCTTCCGCGACAAGAGCCTTCTGACTTCCGCTCTCACCCACGCCTCCGTCGCCGACAACCGGCTGGCGAGCAATGAGCGTCTGGAGTTCCTCGGCGACGCCATCCTCAGTATGGTGGTCTGTCACGAACTCTACCAGCGCTTCCCTCATCTGCTCGAGGGCGAACTCACGAAAATCAAGTCCACCGTCGTTTCCCGAAAGACCTGCGCCGAAATCTCCCGCCACATCGGCCTGCCGGACCTCCTCTTCCTCGGCAAGGGCATGGCCGGGCGCAGCCGCCTGCCGAACTCCCTGGCCGCCGCCGTCTTCGAGGCCCTGATCGCGGCCATTTATCTCGACGGTGGCGGTCTCGAGGAGGCCCGCCGCTTCATCCTCGAACACGTCTCCGAAAAGATCACACGCGCCGCCGAATCCGAACACCAGTACAACTACAAGTCCCAGGTCCAGCAGTACGCCCAGAAGATTCTGAACGGCGTGCCGACCTACGAACTCCTCGACGAACAGGGCCCCGACCACAGCAAGTGCTTCGAGGTCTGCGTCGTCATCCACGGCCGGCGGTTCCCGAGCGCCTGGGGCACATCAAAGAAGGAAGCCGAACAGAAGGCGGCCTACAACGCCTTGTATGAACTCAAGCTCATCCGGGAACCGCGCGCCCCCGACGAAACCGACGCGCTCCGCGAGCCCCCCCACCGCACCGAGCAGGCCCCCGCTGGATGAATGCAGGCCGGCCGCCGACCCTCCCAACACGCGGGGCCGGCACTCACCCCGCCGCGGCCGGGATCAGTCGCTTTCCTCGGGAACGGCGAGCGGCGAAGGAAAGCCTTTGCGCTCGCAGATGGCGGCCACGATCGGGCGGAATTCCCGGATCTCGTAGTTGTCCAGACGCAGCGTTCGCGTCTGCCCGCCCTCGGTGTACCTCAGGTCCAGCCAGCCCTTGCGGGCGTAGTCCCCGGCGTCGATCCCCGTCATGCTCTCCCACGACACGAACTTCCCGCCGTACGTCAGCCCCGAATCGTCCAGGACCGCCCGCGTACGCAGGATGCGCACGAGCCGGATCAGCGAGATGACAACCACAACCCCCAGAATGGGAGCCAGCCACCGGTTCCACCGGATGTCGGACTCCGTGTGCTTGACCCCCTCCACAACCGGATTCTTCCACCCCGCCGGCACCAGTTGGCCCGCCTGAAGGTCGGCGTGGAAGAACATCGCCGGCCCGATGAAGTACAGGTCCCCGTCCGGGGCCTCGTAGGCAGGCGGACCGAGCCGCTCGAGCAACTCCTGTCTCGATACGGGCTGACCCGGCTGAAAAACCCGGGCGCGCAGCGCCTCCAGGTTGCGACGGGTGACCCGGGGGCTTGTGACGACCTGGTCGCGGGGGGCCTCCTGCGGCAGAAACTGCATGGCCCACTCCCGGTTCTGGGCCGGATAGCGGTACCAGCCGTCCAGGTAGAAGTAGCCCGCGAAGACCGCACACATCAGCGTGAACAGCCCGCTGCGGATCTTCCGCTCACCCGTCGTACCGCTCTCAATACGTTGCATGATTGATCGGTCCGGTTCCGGAGCAACCTTTTTCAGGGACTCGCGAGTCCCGCACGGCGCCGCACGACATCATTCCGCCCCCCTCGTCCGATTGCAAGCATCGTGATCTCCGCCTCTTCGGGGCGTTTCGGCCCAGGCACCGTCAAAACCCCCTCCATGCCGCCGGCCGCCCGCTCGCGCTATTGAATCGCCCGGTGCGATCCCCGATAATGATCGCGGGGGTGGCGGTCAGGTTGGTCTGGCGGACACCGTACGGAACACCACAAGACATGAGATCCTGCTTCGGCGCTCTTTGTGATGATTTTTACGTCAGCAGCCGGCTGCATCTGCGGCTCGATCTCGCCGTCGACCGCGAGACCGTGCTGCACTTCTTCGAGCGGGTGCGGCGCGCCTATCCGGCCATGCACAAGCTCCGTCGGACCAAAGAAGGCTCCCTTTGCCTGGAAGAGGAGAGCCGCGAGGGAGATTCCTATCGCTGGCTGCGGCTGGAGCCTTCCTGCATCCGGTTCGGCTACTTCGCGCCCCGGGATCCGGCCGAGTACCGCGAGTTCTCGCGATTCCTCCTCGAACAGGCCCCATACCACCTCACGCTGAGCGATCTCGACGTGGATCACATGGAGCTGGTCTACGCCTTCGCCATGGAGTACCGCGGCAACCATGACCAGCTCGTCGCCGAGACCCTCTTCGCCGATCATCCGCTCTCCAGCTTCCTCATCGGCGAGGAGGCCGTCCACGCCATCGACTGCCAGCCCTACCTGGGCATCGCCCTCAACCCCGCCTGCGACCTCCAGGCCTACGTCGAGGTCAAGAGCCGGACCAGCACCTATGAGGTCCGAACCGGCGAGTACGACCAGCAGATGCTCAGCGTCTTCCTCGTCGTGCGGAAGTACTGGGACCCCTCCGAGGCGGCAGACCTCGTCCGAACCCACGAGTTGCTCTCCACCCACGCCGACAGGCTCGCGGTCGACAAGGTCGTGCCGATCCTCGTCAATCCCCTGGCCCATGCCATCGCCAGCCGCCCAGGCTGACCAAGGCCCGGACCCTGCCCACGCTGCACCGGGTACGAGCGCGTCTTTCGGCTGCCCACGCCGCGCACGGCGTGGGCCATGTGTGCGACCGGTGCCGGGCACCCCGGGCGGGCCGCGCATCGACCGATCCGGCTGCGTAGCCTTGCGACCACGACACCGACCGGGATGTGAACTCGATCGGTTTCGCCGCGTTCCAGCCTCTTGCAACGCTTCCAGCGGTCTTCCGGCCTGCTCCAGGCAGGCCCCAGCGGGGCTCCGCACTCGCCTGGAACGGTCTTGGCCTGCGCTCGCGCCGGGCTGACGACCGAGACGCCGACGCGCAAAACACGTCGCCTGCTTCCTACGTCATCCGCGCGCCGTCCTGACGTCATTCCCGCAAGAGCGGGAATCCAGGCCCCTGCCACTTCGTGGATCGTCGCCTTCGCGCGGCGACGGAAAGGGTGCGCGCAACGGACAAGACGACCGCCGCCGCTTCAGTCAGGGCCACGCCACCCCCTCCCACCAGAGGAGCACTCCCCGGAACGCGGGCAGGGCGCTCACGCCGCAAAAGCGTGCCCGTGCCTCGAAGGGCTCCTTCGCTCCAAGCGCTCCGGCGCACCAACGCGGCCGGAATCAGCCGTCAGCCTGAAGATCCGGGTGGCCGGGACGGATGCGCCCCGACGAGTTCCACGCGGGCGGCCGGGTGCTTCTCCTCGAAACAAATCAGGTCGCGCGCCCCCAGGCGCACCTCGAACTCCACGCCGTGGTCTTCGTACCGCCGGTCGAGGATTTCCGCCTTGCGCTCCAGAAATGCGATGGCCCTCCCGTCGTGGACAGGGAGCCGGACCCGGGCGTGGCGGATCTCCCCCCGCATGATCTCCCCCACCCGCTGCACGAGCACATCCAGACCGCGCCCGGTCCGGGCCGAGATCCGAATTGCGCCGGGAAGCTGCCGCTCGAGCAGTTGAACGGCCGCCAGATCCTCCGCCACGTCGATCTTGTTCAGGAGCGGCAGGACGCGATGCCCCGCGCAGCCAAGGTCGGACAGCACGGCCATCACGGCTTGGACCTGTTGCTCGGCCTCTGGAGAGGCCGCGTCAATCACATGGAGGAGCAGATCCGCGTGGATCGCCTCCTCCAGGGTCGCACGGAACGACGCCACGAGGTGATGCGGCAGGTCGCGGACGAATCCGACGGTGTCGCTCAGCAGCGCCGTCTGACCGTCCCCGAGATTCCAGCGGCGCGTCTTCGTATCCAGCGTAGCGAAAAGCCTGTCCTCGACCAGAACCTCCGCCCCGGTCAGCGCGTTCATCAGCGTGCTCTTGCCCGCGTTCGTATAGCCGACAAGCGATACGGTGAAACAGTCGCGCCGGGCCCGGATCTCGCGGACCTTGCGGCGGTCGATCTGCTCGAGTTTGCGCCGCAGCAGGGTCACCCGCTGGCTCACGAGCCGCCGGTCGATCTCGATCTGGCTCTCGCCGGGGCCGCGGGTCCCGATGCCGCCCACGACACCGGCCCCGGTGCCGCCGGCCGCCCCGGCGATCCGCTCCAGGTGCGTCCACATCCCGCGGAGTCGCGGGCTCGTGTATTCGAGCTGGGCCAGCTCGACCTGCAGGCGCGCCTCGTGCGTCTGCGCCCGCGTCGCGAAGATGTCCAGGATCAGCTCGCTGCGATCGATGACCTTCCGGTCGATCGCCTCCTCCAGTTCGCGGATCTGCGCGGGCGACAGGTCGTTGTCGAAGATGATGACGTCCGCGTCGCAGGCCTCCGCCCGAAGGCGGATCTCCTCCACCTTCCCCCGGCCCACGTAAAAGGCTGGATCGATCCGATCACGCCGCTGCACGATCTGATCGACCACCACTGCGCCGGCCGTACGGGCCAGCGACCGAAGCTCGGCCAGCGGATCGCGCAAGTCCCGGACCGTATCGGGCAGCAGCACGCCGACCAGCACGGCCCTCTCAGATCGGACACTCAGATCGGTTCGCTTTTCCTGCGCCACCCGGACCATCTCGCGGTGCGGGTCGAAGGCCGGTGCGGCCCGTCCGCGGCCCGGACATGGCCGTCCGCGCCGCTCCTGCCGCACCCTGCCAGCTCATCTTACAAAGCCCGCTTCCGCGGAGTCAATGTCAGGGCGACGCCGTCGGCGCCTCAACCAGCCGCAGCGCCCGACGCAGCTCTGCCACGCTCCACGCCTGCGCCGGACAACCGCCCGGCCGATGCGGGGGATCGCCGTCGAAGACCTCGCTCACCGACCCCAGGCCGGCCTCGTCCAAATGCCTGATGAGCGGCACAAGCAACCGGCGACACTCCGCCCGCGCCTCTTCGCCGAAGTGGCGGGTCCGCAGATACGCCTCCACATAGGGCCCCATCAGCCAGCTCCAGACCGTGCCCTGGTGATAGGCATGATCCCGTTGCTTCGGCCCGCCCTCGTAGCGGGGGTGATAGTCGGGGTCGCCCGGCGAAAGCGTCCGCAGCCCGTACGGGGTCAGCAGGTGGCTTCGCACGGTCTCCACCACCGCCCGGCGACACCGGGGCTCCAGCGGCGAGTGAGCCAGGCTGACCGCAAGGATCTGATTCGGCCGGATCTTCTCCTCCACATCGTCCGGGCCTCGCACGCAATCGAACAGACAGCCGCAACGCTCATTCCAGAAGACCCGCGTGTAGCTCTCGAGAACGCGATCCCGCAGCCGCGCGAACTTCTCCCGCCCGGTCCGTTCGTGCAGCAGGCACAGGGCACGATACCACAGGGCGTTCACCTCGACGGCCTTCCCGTGCCGAGGCGTCACCGCCGTCCCGCCGTACCGGGCGTCCATCCAGGTGATCTGCGTGTCCTCGCGGCCCGCCCACACCAGCCCGTCGTCGGCCACGTGGATGTCGTAGCGCGTCCCGGCCAGGAAGGCGTCGACGACCCGCTCGCACGTCGGGCCCAGTACCTCGTCCCACGTCCGCTGATCACCCGAAAACGCCACATACCGGTCCGACGCGTGAATGAACCACAGGCTCGCATCGACGCTGTTGTACGCGCAGCCCGGGCCATAGTCGCTGAACAGGTTGGGAATCAGACCGTCCTTCTGGGCCGCGGCGAACGTGCACAGCACCGCGCGGGCCTCGTCGAACCGCCCGTCGATCAGCAGGAGCCCTTCCAGGGAAATGAACGCGTCGCGCCCCCAGTCGCCGAACCACGGATAGCCCGCGATAATGGTCCGCGACCAGCTCCCATCGGCCATGAGCCGTTGCGCAACGAACTGCCGGGCCGCCCGATGAAGACGCTCCGGCAGATCCGGGGCCCTGTCCGGCACGCGGACCCGTCCATCAACGGCCTCCCCGGACGCGTCCCCAGGCGCACCTTCAACCACGGCCCCGGCACGCAGCCACACCGTGAAGCGGCCCTCCCCTTCGACGCGGAACCACCCCGGAGCATGGAGATCCTCACGGAAATCCAGGCCGCGCTCGCGCTCCACGCGGTATAGAAAGCCGTACCACCAGTGGGGCTCCGCGTCGAAGCGCACGGGGTCGCGTACCCCCTCCCCGACGCCATGCGCCTCCATCCTCATCGCCGGACACCGTGATCCGGCGGCAAGCCGGAAGCCCCGGTCGTCGGCCACAAGCGGCATTCGGCACGGCTCGCGACGCACCGCGTGGAAGTCCCGCATGGAGGCCAGCGGCAACAGCTCCAGACGCACCGGCCGACCGGGCGGCCCCTCCACGTCGTAACGCACCACGACTTCGTCGCGCCCCTCGCGCACGATCACCCACTTCGCCACACGCAGCCCCGGCGGGCGGTAGTCGAAGCGAACCCACGAGCACTCCGGCGACAGGTCGTAGTCGAACCCCACCAGCATCTGATAGCCGTGCGGATGAAAGCGGCCCTCGAACTCGAAGTTCGCCAGCTCCACCACACAGCCGCCGGCCGTGACTTTCTCGAGTATGGCGTTCAGAAGCATCCAGCGCTCGAGCGGCGGCCGGGCGGCCACGCACAGAAGCCCGTGGTAGCGACGCGTCGGAACGCCCAGCGTAGTACCGAAGGCGAACCCCCCGCGTCCGTTGCAGAGCAGCCACTCCTTGTCGAGAGCGGCAACGGTTGGGCCGTGGCACATGGTTTGACCTGCTCTCCCCGGACGCTCCGCCCTCGCGGTTGCATCGGAGGGCAGACCGGCCGCACGCCCCCCGGCCGCCTCCGGGACGGAAAGACCCGCCGACCTCCGACCGCGCGGCCGGCCACGGCGATGCCGGAACCTTCCGGCATTATAGGAGCCTGCCGGTCCGGTGCGGAATCGACTCAGACCCCCGCGACGACTCGCTCGGTTACGGCGATCGCCCCGGTGGGGCACACGCGCTCGCACGCGCGGCAGACCGTGCAGCCTTCGGCCTTACGGCGATCGATCCATGCCTTGTCCTCGGCCGCGCGGATCACCCCCGGCTCGCAGCGGGTGGCACACACCTCGCAGCCGATACACTCCCGGGTGTGGATGGCGATGGCGATCTCGCGGTCCCCTCGCACAAAACGCACCTTCGCGGCGCACGCCTCGTGATCGGCCGTGCCGTTCCCCTCGAATCGCCCGATGATCGCCTGTTCGATGGCGGCGGCCGGTCCCGATCGGCGCACGCGGTAGATCGCCTGCCCGCAGGAAGAGCACACCTGAAGCTCCTCGAGGCGCTCCAGGTACTCAACGATGGCGGCCACGTAGGCGGCATGGGACCAGGTCAGCGGACAGACCGAGACGGGGCTTCCGTCATACGGATGCACCTGCTCGGCCATCAGGCCGCTTTCGAGCGCGTGAGCAGCGCACCATTCGAAGATGGGCAGCGCCGCCTTGAGTTCCCGCAGGTTGCGGGCCCGCGCGATCATGTATTCGGCCAGCCAGAGGGTGCACACGAACCAGGGGTTGCCCGGCACAGACCGCTGATCCGAGCTGACGCGATGGTAGTGGTCGTTCTCGTAGCGGGCCACCCCGCCCACCGGCGTCTTGACCCACAGACGCGATTCGACGGCCCGCATCGTGGCCGTCACTCGGGGGTCGTTCGGCTCCAGAAGGCCGAACTTCGAAACGCCGGCCAGTGAACTGTCCACCGTGGCGTCAGGGATCAGCGTCCCGTCCGAAGCGATCTCCACCCTCCGCAGAAACCGCCCGTGCCCCGCGTGAAACAGGTGCCGCACGGCCGCTGCCCGTATCTCCTCGCAGGCCCGCTTGTAGAACTCCGCCCGGTTGCGGTCGCCGAAGCACACCGCGAAGTTCCGCGCCGCCTGAAGCCCGCCGAACACGGCCGCCACGGTGAACGTGTGCACGCCGTACCGCTCTTCCCAGAGGTCGTAGCTCGGCCGGGGCAGACCGCTCGTCCCGTCCCGATACGCGGCCAGGAAATCGGCCGCCCGGCGGATCAGCCGAAGCCACAGCGGCCGCACGAACTCGATGTCGCGGTACTGGAGGTAGTGCCGCCACAGGGCCCACAGCACCAGAGCGGTCTCGTCCTCCTGGATGGGAAGCTGCTCACGGCCGTTGGCGACCCACGGGTGCCACGACGAGGCAGGCGAACCGTCGGGATTATACTTGTGCAGAAAGTAGCCCGCCTCGGTGATGATGTCGGCGCAGAAGCCGTAGAACCAGCGGGCCACGTCAGGCAGCCCCGCCATGTCCAGGGCGTTGGCGACCAGCGCGCCGTCGCGGGGCCATACGTAGCTGTACGTGTCGCGGGAGAACTGGAGGACCTCCGAATCGTTCGCGGCAATGATCGCCCCGTTGTTGTCGATCTGCGTGCGGATGACCAGCAGCGACCGTTTGAACAGCTCGACCACCCGCGTCGGCAGGTTGGCGAAGTTCAGATTCGGACCGCCGACCCACAATCGCCAGTAGGCCGTCGTGCGGTCGATCACGGCCTGCGGCCCCTCCCGGTAGAGGAACCGCTGAATCTCGGCAAGATCCTCGCGCGACCGGCCGGCCGCGATCACGTAGTAGACCACCCGCTCGCCGCCCGCTTCGATGTTGAGGCGCACGCACCCTGTGCTGTCCACCGCACCCTGGGCGATCGCGTTGCCCTGAAGATGGCCGTCCTCCGCGTCGCGCCAGGTGCCCTCGGCCCCGTGAAAGCCGCTGGTGCCCGTGGCGTATTCGTCGAGACGCTGTTCGCCGTCGACGAAGAATGTGGCCATCAGGTAGCGCCGCTTCCGGTAATGCACCAGGGCCCGCAGCTCGGGGTCATAGTAGGCCGTATCGCCCAGCTTCGTCCCGTACATCTGAAAGTCGTGGTGGGCCATGAGGGCCACGCGCCGCGGCCGGTCCGCCGTGTTTCGGATCCGGACACGACGTACCAGCACGGGCCGGTGGAAGTCGACCACGTCGTTGCAGTAGAGAACCAGCCCCAGCTCCGCGTGGGCCAGCGAGACGCTGGTGGTCAGACTCTCGCGGATGTAGCGCAGTTGCTTGTCCCATCCCGGATCGGAAGTCCACGCCAGCCGCCCACCTCCGCCCCCGGCATCCACATACACCCCGAAGCGGCTGGACGCGCCTCCCGTATGGTCCTCCTGGCCCACATGAGGATAGTAAACGTCGCGAATCTGGTAGTCGCGATCGAAGGCCACGAGGAACTGTCCGTTGCCGACCGGAATGTCACGAGGCATTGGAGACTCCGCAGGCCATGCCGGACCCCGTAGGGACAGCGGCTGACCTCAGGCGATACCGTATCCATCGGCCAGAAAAGGCAGAGTTCTGCGGCGGTAGGGCCGGCTACCCGCCGATGCGGGGGCGCCCGTCCGACTGATTAGGGCTTTGAAGCTCCCGGCCCGGAAGGACTACGGACTCGACGAGAGTATGTCCCACGCGGTCCACAGCGGGTCCAGGCGATACCCGGGCTGGTCCGCGTTGGCCGGGTTTCCGCTGGTCGGGCCGATCCCGTTGTTGATTCGAGCGATGATCCCCTCCGGATCGGGCACCCACTTGGCGTGGAAATCCGTAAAGAGCACGTTGTACCCGGTCCGGTGGATGAAGTGGCCCATCCCAAGGCCGCCGCCCCGCGAGACCAGGTTATCCGAGGCCAGCGCCTTGAGGATCCGCTTGCGAGGGTCCGGATGGCCCTGGGCGATCCGATCCTGAGCCCACGAGTCGTATCCGGCCCACACGTGCTCCTTGTAGGCATCGCGGCCGGCGTCGCGGGGCGACTTCGCGGGCTTCATGGGCACCGCGTAGATGTAGCCTCCGTGCACCGGATTCGCGCTGAGATCATAGAACCGTATTCCGCCGTACTGTCTGTTCTGATAGCTGATCTCCATGTTGCTCGGGCAGTAGAACAGCTTGATGTCCTTGCCGACGTACTTGCCCCACAGCCGCCCGTAGTTCGTGAGCGTCGCCGGCAGGTCGCGGATGTCCCTGACCGTCGCTTCCCGGATGCTGTAGGCGTACGAGACGCCCCGCGGGGGCAGCGCCTGCCTGAAGTCCGAAGAATATGCCGACATCCCGTTACCCATCTGGTGCAGGTTCGAAAGGCAGACCGTCTTACGGGCCTGCTCGCGGGCCTTGGCCAGTGACGGCAGCAGGACCGACACGAGCAGCGCGATGATCGCCACGACGACCAGTAGCTCGATCAGAGTGAACCCCCGCCGATGCAGCGCGGCTCCATTCACATTGGCTCTCCTCTTGTTGGAGGTGCAGGGCGGAGGGCCCCGCTACCCGTCTCATCGGCCTCTCCAAGCTCCCGGTAACGCCCCCATCCGCCATTAGATGTTAATGGCCGTAGAAGTTCCTTTCCAATAAAACGTACACGTTGTTTTTCGTGCTTCAATCCGCCACGGCGTTGTTCGAAGCACGGGCCGTAAGATGTAACTCCTGGAAGCAAAGATCATTACGGCCGTTAGCCTACCACGCCGTCCAGCCGCCATCGATGATCAGGTTCTGCCCGGTCATGTAGCTGCTGGCGTCGCTGGCCAGAAACACGATCGCGCCCTTGAGTTCCCACGGCTGGCCCATCCGTCGCATCGGACACTTGGCAGAAAGCCGCTCCACCATCCGCGGATCCACTGTCGGTGCGGGAAATGCGCCCGGGGTGAGCGAGTTTACCCGGACGCCGTCGGACACCCAGTACACGGCCAGATGGCGCGTCATCTGAAGGATGCCGCCCTTGAGCGTATGGTAAGCCACGGGGCTCGCATTGCAGATCCCCGCGTAGGCATCCGGGTAGGATCCGACGAGGCCGTACATCGATCCCAGGTTGATGATGCTGGCGCCCCCGCCGCGCTGAACCGCATGATTCCGCACGTGCCGGGCCAGCAGAAAACAGCCGGTCGCGTTGGCGAGTTGCCGGTTGAACTGCTCCGCAGTCACCGTCGTGAGGTCGGCGGGAACCAGCTCGTAACCGTTGTTCACGAGAACGTCGATCCGGCCGGCCCGCTCGATCACCTCGTTGGCCCCCTGCTCGATGAGCTTCGGATCGAAGTAATCGAGGCGGACCCCGATATGCCGGGCGCCCCCCGGCCGCGGCAGAGCATCGGCGGCCGCCTGGGCCTTGGCGGGGTCGCGACTGCTGATGGCGACCGTCGCACCGGCCTCGGCCAGCGCGCGACTCAGCGCGCCGCCGAGCCAGCCGGTTCCGCCGGTCACAAGCGCCACCTTGCCGGTAAGATCGAACAATTGTCGGATGGTCGGTTCGGTATTCGTTGTGCTGCTCATGGGGCCCGGGGTCCTCGTCTACCAGTCACGTCTCACGCACACCTATGGAGGGCCGGCCCGCCCGCGCTGCACTCCCGGACCGGCGCGCAACGCCGGCCGCTGCACGCCGCATCGCTCGCGCCGTCACGCCGAGCGTACGGGAATCCAGCTCGGTCGGAAGGCATGGGCGAAGACGGCCAGGCACACGCGGAGCGTCTGGAGACCTTCCTCGATCGTGCAGGGGGGCTGAGCCTTTCCTTCGATCACGTCGAGGAAGATGTTCGCCTGATTCACGAAGATGTCGTCGCGTTCGAGCGAGAAGGCGTATTCCACTTTCCATTCGCCGCCGGCCTCGCTCATCGACAGCCAGCGGGCGTTGTGCAGCTCGAAGCGGGCCGTGCCGCGCTCGCAGATCACGGTCACCACATTCTCATTGGGCGTCTGCGTCTGATTGACCGTGTAACAGCCCATCACGCCGCCGTGACGCGCGATCACATGGACCGTATCCTCCACCTCCACCCCCTCGAGCAACTGGTGGCCGGCATCCGCCAGAACCCGGTCAATCGGCCCGACCAGATACTCGCCCGCGTTGATCACGTGCGGCAGAAGGTCCTGGATCGCGCCGCCCCCCATCGCGTGACTCCGATAGTAGATCTCCCGGTAGGCCGGACGGTACTTGGGAAAGAACTGGCCGAAACTCCCCACCACCTGGATCGGCCGGCCGAACCGCCCTTCCGCGATCGCCCGTCGCATGTCCTGCAAGGCCGGATGCGACCGGTAGGTGAAGGCCACCATGGCGGCGAGCTTCTTCTCGCGGACGATCGCCTGGAGGGCGTCTACGCCGTCCGTGCTCGTGCTCAGGGGCTTCTCGATCAGCAGGTTCACGCCGGCCTTCGCGAGCTGGGTGGCCATCGGGATGTGAAGGGGCGCCGGCGTGGCCACGACAGCCCCGTCGAACCTCGCGGTCCCGTCCGCCAACGCCTCCTCGAGCGACGCGTAGTGGCGGGTCACGCCGTAGCGCTCCGCGATAGCGCGCCGCAGGGATTCGTTCGTCTCGCAGAAGGACAGATCCGCCCGCTCGGTGCGTCCGAAGCAGCGCAGATGTCGCTCGCCGATCGAACCGACGCCTACCACGAGAACACGATGTCGGGCCATCTACCTCTTCTCCCGGCCGCCATACGGGCCGCCATTCTTGAGCATGTTCTGGAACCGGAAGCCCAGCGTGCCGAACTGCTCCTGCATCTTCTCGAGGCCGTGCTTGATGAAAAGGATGTCCGCGTTGTGGCACAGCATCATCGCCCCCATCTCCAGCAGGCGTTTGGCGTGCTCGAACGAGAGGGCGGGCGTGCCCCAGTGTTTGCCGGCCTTCCGGGCCGCCGCCGCCACCTTCTCGAGGGTCTTGAGCACAAGCGGATGATCGAACTGCCCGGGAATCCCGCTCAGCACCGAAAAATCGCCCGGCCCGAAGAAGATGACATCCACGCCCGGAACCTCGGCGATCGCCTGGGCGTGTTCGAGGGCGGCCAGCTCTTCGATCTGAATCACGATGAACGTTTGCTCGTTGGCCGCCTTGACGTACTCGGCCATCGGCATCGAGCAGTAGGGCATGTCGGGGTTGCCCCCGTCAAAGCCGCGCTTGCCCATCGGGGCGAACTTGGCCCACTTCACAACCTCGGCCGCCTCGGCCGCGTTGTCGCAACGCGGGTACATGATGCCTTGGGCGCCGGCCTCGAGCAGACGGGTCATCCGCATGAACTCGCCCTTGGCCGCCCGCGCCAGTATGTCCGAGTTGCCCAGGCGGGCCGCCCGCATGAGCGAGGCCGCCGTCTCCAGGCTGTAGGTGTGGTGTTCCAGATCCATCCAGATGCCGTCGAAGCCCATGAGGCTCGTCAGCTCGAAGACCGATGGGTCGGTCAGGTGCAACTGGGTCAGCAGCACCGGCTCATTGCGGCTGAGTTTGCTCTTAATAACACTCTGGCGCATCGCAGTATCCCGGTCAGACCCGCCGCCCCCTCCCGATCAGGCCCGCACAACGCTCTGACACGTGCTCATCCCCCGGCCAACCCGCCGCCGATGACGAGCACCGCCCGCAGGAAGGGACACGAACGTCTGATAAACGGCCTCGCAATCACCGTCCCGTTCATCTGGACGCGGTCGGCAAGCCGTCTTCCGGGCCCGAGCCGGCTCGGTCCCCCGGGCATCGGATTCGCCCCGGACTTATGGCGGGCCTGTCCCTTGGCGGATCCGGTCTCAGGCCCTTAGGGTTCGACGACGCATCGGCCGCCGGGTCGGGTCGTGCCGGAGCCGTCTGCAAACGGGCGGCGGAATCCAATAATCGTTGCCGCCTGCGGTTGCGCCGCTAGAAGCCCGCTGAACGGTTGACAGACCCCCCGAGGTACGGTAAACACTACAGTACAAGCCGGGGCAAACGTATCAACGCGGAGTGGTATTGTCAATGCCTAGTGAACACGGACATCAGCGGGACCAGGCGTACCAACGGCTGCGGCGATTGCTCATCCTCCAGCAGATCCCGGAGGGTTCCCGTCTTCGGGAGGCGGAATGGGCCGCCCAGCTCGGAGTGAACCGAACCGCGCTGCGCGAGGCCTTCGCACGCCTCGAGGCAGAAGGGTTCATCCAGCGCGGCGTCAAGACAGGCTACGTGGTGCCCAAACTCGCCCCGGAAGACATCTTCGAGGTGCTCGAAGTACGGATCATGCTCGAGGGCGGGGCGATCGAACGTATCTGCCGGCTCGGCAACAACAGCGCCCGCCACCTCGCCGCCCTTCGCAAGGCCTGCGACCACCTCGAACTGCTCGTTCGCGAGAACTACCTCCTCGGAGTGGCCGAAGCGGATCGACGGTTCCACGAGGCCCTCATCGAGGCAGCGGGAAACCGGCGACTCATCGCCCTGTATCACCGCGCCCCGCTCCCGATCATCTGCCATCCGATGTTCAGCAAGCAGCAATGGGCGGCCTCCACGGCCGGCGAGACGCTCAACGAACACCGGGCCATCCTGGCCGCCATCCTCGACGGGGACGTCGCCGGGGCCCAGCGCCTCCTGCGAGCCCACCTGACCGAGCGATACCTGATGCCGTCCCGCGATACGGCCGTCTCCAGCCCGCCACCGGCGCCGCCATCGGCAGCCAGCGGTATCGCGTAGAACCGGCGGGAACACATCCCGTGCGATGCCCGCTCCTGACACCGGCAGGTGCCCCGGATGTGCTCACACAGGGCACCCTGATCCCCGCAGGAAAGTAGCAAGCAGCCGTCGCGCCGCAGATCACGGCAGGCGCTCCCTCGTCGCCGCCCTCACGGCCGACAACCGCCCGCTCGGGTGAAGGCCCCACCGGTTTGGCGGCCGCGCCGGCGGCCTCTATCATGCCTGACCTGGCTGGCCGTGCGCTTATGATCCTTGCTGCTGACACGAACCCGCGTGCCGGGGGCTACCGGGAACTGCTGGTGATCGCCATCCCGCTGATCATCAGCACGTCCGCAACCAGCCTCATGCACGTCGTCGATCGCGTCTTCCTGGCGTGGTACTCCCCGGACTGCCTGGCGGCCTCCATCCCCGGCGGGGTCGTGTCCTATGTCGTCATCAGCCTCTTCGTGGGGACGGCCGGCTACGTGAACGCATTCGTGGCGCAGTACGACGGCGCCGGACGGCCCCGACGGATCGGAACGGCCGTCTGGCAGGGTCTCTACTTCTCCATGCTGGCCGCCGTACTGATGGTCTGCTTTTCGTTCACGGCCAAGCCCCTCTTCCGCCTCGTCGGCCATCCTCCGGCGGTACAGGCCGAGGAGGTCCGATACTTCCGCATCCTGGCGGTGGGGGGCGGCGGGCCGGTCTTCGCGGCCTGCCTGGAAGGCTTTTTTGGGGGGCGGGGACGCACGCTGGTGGTGATGTGGGCCAACGCGGGGGCGGCCGTACTCAACGCGACGCTCAACTACCTACTGATCTTTGGCAAGTGTGGATTTCCCGAATGGGGCATTTGGGGAGCCGGACTCGCCACGGTGACGGCCACGTGGGCAAAGGTCGTGTTCTACGCCGCCCTCTTTCTCGGGCCCCGCAACCGGAGGTCGTACGCCACGCTGCGAGGATGGCGCATGGATCCGAAACTCTTCGGGCGACTGTTGGCGTTCGGCCTGCCCAGCGGCCTCCAGTACATGGCAGACGTCGCGGCATTCGCCGTTTTCGTCCTGCTGGTCGGAAGGCTGGGGACGATCGAGCTGGCCGCCACCAATGCAGCCTTCACGATCAACACCCTCGTGTTCATGCCCATGGTCGGAACGGGGATCGCCACCACCGTCTTGGTAGGTCGGTACGTGGGTGCCGGACGACCTGACCTCGCGGCGGCGCGGACCACCGCCTCGGCGCGGCTGACGTTGCTCTACATGGGCGGATTCTCGCTGGCGCTGGCGCTGTGGCCCCACTTCTTCCTCCGGGCATTCATGCCCGCTGAGCAGCGATCCCAGCACGAGGCCATCGCTCAGATCGCCAGATACCTCCTCTACTTCGTCGCGGCGTACTCCATACCCGACGCCGCCAACGTGGTGTACTCGGCGGCCCTCAAGGGAGCCGGCGACACACGGTACGTGCTGTGGATCCTGGCCGGAGTGTCGGTCACGGTGCTGATCCTGCCGGTGTACGTCGCCTGCGTCGTGCTCGGAGGGAGCATCTATGTGGCCTGGACCTTCATGGCCCTGTACGTCACGGCTCTCGGGGCGGCCTACTACCTGCGCTATCGTGCCGGCCACTGGCGGAGGATGCGGGTGATCGAATACGTCCCGAGAACGCGGCCGACCTTCATCGAGGGACCGGTAAGCGAGATCTGAAACCTGAGCCGGCGCAAGCGCCGCGTCCGCGGGCCCTCACTGGAAGTAGGCCTTGAGCACGTACTGCTGAATCATGCGCTGCGTATTAAAGAACGAGCCGTTCAGGGCGATGCAGTGGAGCATCATGTTCATGAACTTCGGCCGGTCCTCGTAATACGTAGGCAGCACGACCCGCTCCAGCTTGTCGTACAAGGCCGGGCCGTCCTGAGAACGGTCCTCGGTCCCGTCGGAGGAGCGCGCCGGCTGGCCGATCGACCAGCCGGTCACGCCTTCGATCCAGCCTTCGATCCACCAGCCGTCCAGTATGCTCAGCGAGGGTACCCCGTTGAGCGCCGCCTTCATTCCGCTGGTGCCCGAGGCCTCCAGCGGCGGATGCGGCGTGTTGAGCCACACATCCACGCCGGCCGTCAGGAGCTTGGCCAGCGTCATGTCGTAGTTCGGCAGGTACACCAGCCGAACCGCGTCCTTGAGCGCCGGAGCCGCGCGGCAGATCCGCTGGATCAGCTCCTTGCCCTGATGATCGGCCGGGTGGGCCTTTCCCGCGTAGACGACCTGAAGGCGCCCAGCGGCCGCGGCGATCGCCTTGAGGCGGTCCGGAGCGTGCAGAAGCAGATCGGCCCGCTTGTATGTAGCCGCGCGTCGCGCGAAACCCAGCGTGAATACGTCGATATCGAAGCCGGCATTGACCTCGCGATTGATGAACTCCACGAGCGCCCGTTTGTTCTCCACATGGGCCGCCCAGAGTTCCACCGGCGGGATGCCCAAGGCATATCGCAGGCTGAACACATCGCTCTTCCAGCCCGGGATATAGCGGTCGAAGAGCCGCTGGACGGGCTCCGAAGTCCACGTGGCCGCGTGAACCCCGTTCGTGATCGAGTCGATCTGATAATTGGCGAACATGTGCTGCGACACCTCGCCGTGCCTCTTGGCCACGCCGTTCACGTAATGGCTCAGATTCAGGGCGAGGTACGTCATGTTGAGCTTGTCGTCGCAGCACAACAGCTCGGGGTGGGCCAGCAGCGGCTCCTCGCCCAGGACCCTCCTGACCATCTCCATCGGGAACTGGTCGTGGCCCGCGGGAACCGGAGTGTGCGTGGTGAAGACGCACTGACGGCGAACGTCGTCGATGATCTGGGGCGGGATGCGCCCTCCGCCATCGCCACCCAGCCTCTCCCGCAGCAGCTCGAGTGTCAGGAAGCTCGCGTGCCCCTCGTTCATATGGAAACGCCGGATCTCGCGGTAGCCCAGCGCCCGGAGCAGCCGGACGCCGCCGATCCCGAGCAACACCTCCTGGCACAACCGATACCGGGCATCGCCGCCGTACAGACAATCGGTCAGGCGCCGATCCTCGGGGCTGTTCTCAGGCAGATCCGCGTCGATGAAGTAGACCGGAACCATATACCCCGTCACGCCGATCACCTCGTCCACCCAGGCGCGGAGGTGGACGGTCCGGCCCTCGATCTGCACCGTCGCGCGAGCCGACTTGGGGTCGAGGAAGTCATCCGGAGCCCACTCTACCGGCTCCTCGGTCTGCCACCCGGATGCGTCCAGCTTCTGGTGGAAGTAGCCCTTGCGATGCAGGAGCGTGACCGCCACCATCGGCACGCGAAGGTCGGCGGCGGCGCGGATCGTGTCCCCGGCCAGCACCCCGAGCCCCCCGCTGTACGTGGGCATGCCCGGACGGACGGCGATTTCCATCGAGAAGTACGCAACGGTCCTCTCATCGTTCATCGGCAGCTCCCTGTTCACGCGCGGTCCCCGGGGGCTCCACCTCCGGGCCGCCCTGGGCCGGAGATCCCGCGAAGACCATGCGACGGGTAGGCAGACCACGCTCCTGGCAGTACTGAATCAGCAGGGCGATGTAGCTGCTGCGGATCGGGGCGGCCTCGCGCAGCCCCAGGAGGTTCTGCGCCCAGCGGACGGCATCCTCGCCCGGACCCTCGATTTCAATGTACCGACCCAGATAGGGCAGCTCATCCAGCTCCACCGCGCACTCGCCCAGCCGCCACGTCTCCCGCCGCTTCTCGTACATCAGGACTTCGACGAAACCCAGCGCGCTCAGCAGATCGCGAACGGCGACGGGATCCGCCACCTCGCTCTCGATCTCCTGTCGCGCCTTGTATGGACCGTTGAGCCGCCGGCCCTTATAGGTCAGCGCCGCCGGACGAGCCGGGCCGTCGATCATGACAAACGAACGCACGCGCAGACCGCAGTCCGCCACGAGCAAGGACCGGTCGGGCCTGTCGAAAATCCAGTTTTCCTCGAGAACGGCCCCAACGCGTTCCGCTCCGACCTCCCTGAGCCGGCCACGAAGGGCCTCGTGGGACTCCACCGCGAACTTGGCCTCCAGTTCGATCGGCATTGCCTCATCTAACGGCATGGGCGGTCCCCATCCTGAAGTGGCAGCCGACGCGACCTCGCCCTCCTGAGAGGCTGCCTCAGCCGAAGGACCTCGCTCCGGCGACCGCCCGGCCTGACCTGCCGGACCGCCCGCGCCGGCATGCCGCCCCGTTCGGGCCGCCGTCCGCCGTCACGACGGTTCCTTATGACCGCCGCGGAGCCTTGACTTCCTTTGGCTTCTGCTCAACGTGACCGAGCGGCGAAACGAGCGCCTCCTTCGTCTTCTTGTCGTCCCGACCCCGAATGACGTAGTAAATCATCCTACGCTGCTCATATTCGGGAGCGGCATCTTTTCGGAACAGCTTTGCCGCCGCCCGACGGACCGCTGCCGGGACATCTGCCGCCGGGAGGGACTCATCCCACATTACCAGCGCACCGTCCGCGCTGACGCCCGCCCGGTAGTCCTTTTCCTGCGCCCTCCAAGATCCCACGTAAACCTTTTCGTCGTCGATCTCCCGGGTTTCCAAGCCTGTAATCGCCTGCCCCGCGGCATGGTGTATCAGCGCCTCCCGGGCCGCCGGGGGAATCCGCGCAAGTTGCGGATCACTCACCAGAGCCGGCGTCCCGGGGGCGGGCCCTTCCGGAGGGGCAGATGCTATGCCGCCTTGGGCGGCGGGTGCCGGCAGACCCATGACCGCACCATCCGAAGTGATCCGGTACCGCACCATCCGCCCGCCTTTCTCAATCGCAACGTCGTAGTAGGTGACCCCACGGTCTCGCTGAGGGCGCACATCGCTTACGCGCCCCCCTTCCGAAAGCTGCACAATAGTGGCCCGCACCGGCACGGGGACCTCATCAAGGCGCGGACCCCTGCTCTCAGGTGCGTCCGCAGCAGCCACGATTGCACATAAGCCCATTGCTAGCATTAGGTTATGCCTGATCACTATCCGATCCTCCTGTCGCTCGGTTACCGCACCGTTCCTGCCGGAAAGTCCGGGCCCGTCCGCCGGCCGGCCTGCCCGGCTGGGCAACCCACCCCAGAACCTCCGCTCATCCGTTGCGGATCCGTCGATTCCGGCCGACCGCCGCAGTCCACCCCCAGTTCATAAGGGCCTCAGGCGGGGGCGGCTGTCGGGAATAAAGGGGCGCCAAGTCCGAGAATAACGGCCGTTTTTCTTTCTTGACAGACGGAGACCGCACTCAACAATGTGCGCGCCACATGCGAAACGCAAGCCTGACTCTTTGTATGTTGGCTGCCGTACCCCCTGCTTGCCTGGCCGGGCCGGCCGTGCAGTACCGGGGCATGACCCTCCGGCAGGCGATCGTCCAGGCGGCCAGCGCGTCTGGCTTACCGTTCCTGTTTGATGAGAACCTCTCTCAGGAGCTCTTGGATCGACCGATCCGCTTTGAATCGCAGTATCTGACCCCGCCGCAAGTGCTGCGCTGGCTGGCACGCTTGGCCGGCGTGGGGGCTATCCGGGTGCATGACCGATACGTGATCGGCCGGCCTGAAACGTGGCCCGGGGCCTGGCAGGCCATCTGGGCCTCAAGCGGTCGCGGGGACGAGCCGCAGGGGCTGTCCTCTCGCGACACGGCCGACCTGGCATGGGTGGATTACCCTCTCGGGGCGGCGGTGGCAGAGATCCGAAGGCTCTGGCGTGTGGATGTAATCGTCGAACCAGGGGTCGTCGCTCGCCAGGACCTGCTGAACCTATCCCGAAGGAGCATTGAGTGTCGCGAAGCCGTATCGAGCGTCGCCACACAATGCAGCAGCGAGTGGGCCGCTTTCGACGGGGCGGTCGCCATCGGACGCAGACAGTGGATCACGGCGATTGCCCCCCCGCTCCCCGCGGTCACGTCTTCGCAGCCGACGGAGCATGGACGTCCGGGGCAGGCAGCCCCGGCAAGCCGACCGGTCCCCGCGTGGTGGGGAGTCTGGGTGGAGCTGGATGCCAAAGAAACATCATGGAAAACGCTGCTTTGGCCGATGATGCAGGTCACGGGCGAGGCTGCCGGCTGGCAAATCGCCGACGGCTCGCGCCCTTCGCCGGCCGCTGCCGGGGCCGGCACGGTCGGACACCTTCTGGAGGGCATGCGGCTTCTGGGTTGTCTGCGATGGAAATGGGTCGATGGGGCTGACGAGGGACGGTTGGAGGTACGGGCAGAGTAGCCGGCCCCCGGAATGTTCGCGTGGGCGGGCGGGTGGAGCCTTGACCGGACCCTGCGTTGGAATAGACTTCCGCGGGGCTTTCCGCCCAGGAAAACTAAGGAGATTACGGGCATGTTCCACTACGGGTGCAGCAGCAGGAGTGCGGCACGAGACCTGCCGGTGGTAGAACTCGCCTCCGAGCCGATCGAGCCGACGATCGACGTGCCGGCCGTTGAGGATTCGCCGGAAACGCTCACCGCTCTTCCGGACATCTGGACGGAGGCCTCTGACCCGGAGGAGATCTGGCCGACGGGCTTCCCGGGGATGCAGGAGCAGCAGGCGCCTCCGTTCACGACCGTGGTCGATGACGCGCGGCGCAAGAGGGACGAGGACGACGACGAGATCGACGAGGACGAGGAAGACGAAGAGGACTACGAGGACCTGGACGACGAAGAGGAGGAAGAGGAGGACGAACTCGACGAGTACGAAGAGGACGAGTTCGACGAAGAGGAGGAAGAGGAGGACGAGGAAGAAGAGGACGAAGACGAAGAGGATCTCTTCCTCGACGAAGAGGAAGAAGAGGAGGAGGAAGAGGAAGACGAGGACGAGGACTTCGACGACGAGGACGAGGACTAGTCGTCCCGCCTTCGTCCCGGGACCTGCCCTTGAGCGGAGCGATGGAGGAATACACAGGACCGGAACGCCGAACGTCCGGGGGGCCCGAGGGCGACCGCCGCTCCGTTGTGGACCGAAGGTCCGGGCTTGATCGCCGCAGCGGGCTGGAACGGAGGCGCGGCCCCGGGCGGCGACGATCGGACATTCGCAGAGCCGCCGAGGAAGGCGAGATCACCGGCGAGCTGCTCGAGTTCGTGATGGCCATCGACGAATACAAGCGAGTGAACAACAGGCCCTTTCCGAGCTGGACCGAGGTCTTTGAGGTCATCCGCTTTCTGGGGTATCGTAAGGTAGCCGAGCGGGGTGAACACATTGATCGGCCCGCCCCGTCCCCATCGGATGAGGCCAACGGGTCGCCGGGCTGAAGGGGATGGTCCGGAGGTATCGGTGGAATCCGCGGAGAGCGTGATCCGGGTTCTGCAACTGCTCCTGAACCTGGGGCCGCTCGCTCTCTACTTCCTGGTGCTGGGGTTCATCAACAGTCAGCGGCGGCCGCGCCTGGTTTCCTCCCGGACCGACTTCCTGAGTCTTACGGTGGTGTTTCTCCCGCTGTTGATCTGGCCGCTGCCGTTTCTCGTCACGCACGGATGGTGGTGGGCCCTCGTCGGGAGCGCGGTCCTGGTCGCGACGGCATTCGCCTCGCTGCTGCCGCGCCCGTACGACGGCTGGGTCATCTACCACGTGACCGAGGAGGAGTTCCGGGCGATCGCGGCCCGGTCGGCCCGACAGATCGGGTGGACGGTCCATCTCGATGGCGCGGATATCGTGATCCCCGAACCCGGGCTTCGGCTTCGCATATCGGCGTTCCCGTGGCTCGGAAGCGTCTCCGTACAGGTGAGGGCCGTGCACGGGCGCTTCGACCTCGAGTCCTTCCGAGCCCTGCAAACGCAGGTCGAGCGGCGCCTGGCCCGGCGATCCCTCCTCCCCTCGGCGGTGGGCACGTGCCTGGTTCTCGTAGGGGTGGCCCTCGCCATTATCCCGCTGTGGACGATGTTGCGGCACATGGACGCGATCGTGGAGGTCGTGCGGAACCTCCTGGTATGATGCCGGGCCGAACCCGCGAGCGGGCGATGGGGGCATCCCGTCTCGCGCGAACGGCTCGGCCGGTCGGGGTGTGCAGCGCCTCAGATGCCCGTCAGTTCCGCAGGTCCGGCCAGCCCCGTCGGACGAGCCAGTCCGCCAAGCCGGACTTCCGCGTAAACTCATCCCAGGCGGCGTCCGGCTGCGGCTGACTGCGCATCTGCTGCCAGCGAGCCTGCACGGAGATGCGAAGCGGCTCCCTGAGCCAGCCCCAGCACCGGCGATCGAACCGCTGACCTTCGTAGTAGGTATGCCGGTACGCGGGATCCGCCAGAAGCACCTGATGCGTCGCTTCCACCTGACGGGCCGAGGCCAGCAGGCGCTCCGCAGTGTCCGGTGCCCCGGCCGATCGTCCGGCGTCGACCATTTCGGCCACGGCCATCGTGAAATCGAAGCCCGTTCGAATCCACTCGATCCTGCGGCGCACAAGCGGGTCGGCGGCGGCCGAGGCCGCTTCCAGATGACCGCGGGCCTCCCGCAAGACGGCCGTGTCGGCCATCGCCACCTCGGCGGCAAGCCGGTCGAGCCCCTCGAACCACCGGCCGGGCCGCGGTTTCATCCAGTATCGCTCGCACGCGTCGTGATAGGCGCGCATCTGCGGCGCGGCGGCCCCGAAGCAGTCACGGTGGAACTCGTCGAGGATTCTCGGGACGTCCGCCTTGGGATCCCAGGCGACTCGCGTCGCGGCGTAGTGCATCGGGCCGCACCAGGCCCAGAACGGATAGACCTCACAGTACACGGCCCGGACGCCCGTCTCGGCGCCGAAGCGAAGATCGTCGGTGACAAGCCGCGGCGACATGCGCGGCGTGAACCAGCCCAGCCCGTAGTACACGTAGGTGTGCAAGTGCCGGACCCGCGAGGCCCACACCTTCAGGAGGGCCCGGTCCTTGTCGCGATACTGCGGATCGTGGTGTTGCAGATTGTCCTGCGTAAGGGCGACGATGACGTTGTCCGGCAGGCGCTCGCGGTCCCGCGGCGGCTGTTCGACATTCCAGTAAGCGTAGACGCCGACGAACCGGCCCGGGTGCGACCGGGCAATCGCTTCGGCCACATGCGTCACGAACGCGTAGTAGCTTTCCGAGTACTGACGCCCGACCGGAAGGTCCCGATAGGGCGCGTCCAGCGCAGAACACGACGGACACTCGCAATAACGCGAGTTGTCGTTCACGCACAGGGAGAACGTGTCGCGATCCGGGTGCTCATCGAAGTACCGGCGGGCCGCCTCGACAACCAGCCGCCGGACCTCGGGGTGCGTGAAACACGGTTGCGGCGTGTCACCGGCGTCCCGCCCGCGAACCTCCCGCCGGCCATCGCGAAGCGCGAAGTACTCTGGGTGATCCTTGCCGTATGCCGCCACGGAGATGACGTTCGCGAGGTTGTGGCCGAAACCGTAATGCGGAACCGGCACCCGCAGGTCCGTCAACCGATTGCGTCGGGCATAGGCGCGGGCTGCGCGGCCGGTCAACCCGCTCCAGACGCGGTACGCGTATCCGGGGCGGAGGACACGTCCGGCAATCGCAACCGACTTCGCCTCAGGTACGATCTCGAAGAGAGGATCGGGATAATACATCCGGACTCCCAGATCCTCCAGCAGGATCGTGGCCACCGCGTTAGCGATGCCGGCGGGCGTCCGGGCCAGGATGTCGATGCCGGACGGTTCCGACCGGACGACGGCGCCGTCGTAGGGCAGATCGGCCGGCAGAGAATCGCGGTACCGCTCCGCGCTGGCCGGGCCGATCCGGATCGGGACCAGGCCACCGGCCGGGGAGGCCTCCGGACCGACATCGAGCCGCACACCCGTGGCCTGGTGGATCGCCCAGCGAAGGTCTTCGGCGGCCTCCGTTTCCAGGGGATGGGCGTCCGGAGCAAGCACGATGACCGCGCGGGCCTGCCCGTCGCGGACTACCTCCGTCGCCCAAGCTCGAAGTCCGAGCCGCCAGACGACGGCGCACGCGACCAGGACAACCATCACCCGCCTTCCTCGCCTGGCGCCGAGCACATTCCTTTGTTGTCCGATCACGACAGGGCCCTCCGATGTGACGAGTCCCGCACGGAATCTCCAGGGGCAGCGTGCGGCGTACCGGGCGCATTACACCCCGAGGCCGCCGAGCGGGCAAGGATGGCGACCGGCCGCCCAACCCGGCGCCGGCGGATATAATGATCGGACGGAAAGCGGGAGCCGGCCGGATGACGTCGGGACTTACGTGGGACGATGCCGAGGAAATTGCCACCGCGCTTCGCGAGCGCATGCCGGAACTGGATCCGCTGACGATCCGCTTCACGGACCTTCGCGACTGGGTGGTCGCTTTGCCCGAATTCACGGATGACCCCGCCGGCTGCACCGAGGGCAGGCTGGAGGCCATCCAGATGGCCTGGGTCGAGCAGTGCCGGGAGCCATGACGGCCCGTCGCTGAGCCGCATGGCCCTGGGCAGGACCACCGGAAAACGCAGCGTGTGTCCGCACGAGAGATGCCGGTTGTCCATCTTGATATGCGGCCCGGACTCGACTATGCTGGGCGGTGGTGCGGCGCGGCGGGGGGCCGGCAGTCAGGCCCCGGGCACTCCTCGACGGGGCATGCTGGCGTGAGGTGTCCGGACCATCAGCGCTGCTGACGTCAATAGTGCCTTCCGGTTCGCGTCGGCCGTGTGGGATGCGGTCCAGCGCAACTTCGCGCTCGTCTCGATCGTTCTGACCGTAGCGATCCTCGTCATCACGCCCATCCTGATCCTGCGCAAGTACGTGCGGATCATGTTCAACATCATCCGGGATACGCCGCCGCCGCTGTCCATGGGCCCCCGCGACTTCCTTCGCATTCCCGGCGAGCCGGTCAGTTTCCGCGCGTTCGACGGCTTGGCCCTGCGCGGCATGTTCGTCTTCGGCGAACACGGCGGGCGGCCCAAGGGCATGATCCTCTTTGCGCACGAGTTCGCCAGCGACATGTACAGTTGCGCCCGCTACTGCCGTCCATTGCTCGGCGCCGGGTACGACATCTTCACGTTCGATTTCCGCGGGCACGGCCAGTCGAGCTGTCCCGAGAACTACCAGCCACGCCAGTGGGTCACGCAGCATGAGCTGGCCGACATGATGGGCGCGCTGGCATACGTCGAGGACTGGCTCGAAGCACAGGGACGGCCCCCGGAGGTCGGGCTTTTCGGGATCTCGCGCGGGGCCGGGGCGGCCATCATCGCCGCCGCCCGCAACCCGTGCGTGCGCGCGATCGTGGCCGACGGGGCGTTCAGCAACGACACAACGCTCGAATACCTCATGAAGCGGTGGGCCTACATCTTCGCGAAGGTACGGTTCGTGTACGAGAACCACCCGCCGCAGTTCTGGAGCTTCCTGCGCTGGCTCCTCTTCCGGGAGTGCAAGCGAAAGCTCCACTGCGAATTCCCGTCGGTCCGCAAGGCGATCCCCCGGATGAAGCCGCGTCCCATTCTGTTCATCCACGGCGAGAAGGACAGCTATATCCCGTACGAGCAGACTCAGCTCCTGTACGCGCTCGCCGGACGCCCCAAACACCTGTGGATCGTGCCGGGCGCCAAGCACAATCAATCCGTCGTGACCCAGCCCCAGCGGTATGCGGACCGGACGGTCGCCTTCTTCGACAAGTATCTGGCGGCCGTCTCGCCGGGCCTGGAGCTGCGCTGGCTCGATGAGTCCGCCGCCGTGGCCCCAGCACCTCGTCGGGAGCGGCGCAGCGCCCGCCGGCGCCCGCGTCCCGCCCTGCCCGCGTAGGATCACCCGAAGCCCCCGGACGCGCCTTGCCGCCGGAACCACGCATCCGGGCAGACGATTACGACTCAGACCGTTGCGAACCGGAGGGCGCGGCAGGCCTACGCCTTGTCAGGCCCGGCGGGCGGTGGCGAGATGACCGGCGCCCGCAGACTGCCCCGCTGCACGAGCACGCACAGCACGAGCCAGGCACACAACCCGCCCAGCGCAACCCGTGGATTCTGCGAAACGCTCTCGAGAGCGGCGGGCCAATAACGCCCCGCGAGGAACAGTCCGGCGACCAGCAGCAGCGCCGTACCCCCGACGACCGTCCCGAGCACCGCAGCCCACCGCCATGCCACCAATCCCAGTACCAACCCGCCGACGAATGCCGCGACAGAGGCAAAGGCCACGCGGCGAGCCAGCTCCGGGTGTCGTGCGCGTGTCCACTCGCCGAATTCCCGCATGTACGGCCCCGGTTCGATGCGCTGGACGGCCCGTTGCTCATCGGGCGAGAGCAAGACGAACTCCTCTGAGTGTCCTCCCGTCAGGCGATGCCGTTCGAACTCCTGCCAGACGCCGGGCAGACTCGCTCCCCCCGTCAGGCCCGCCGTCACCACCAGGGCCACCGCGCCGGTCACAGCGGCCACCCACAGGCGAAAGACCAGATAGCCGACGACCGCCAGGACGAAGAAGCCGCACGCGACGCCGAGGACCGTGGAGAAGCCGAACCGTGCCGCCGCTTCCTGCCCGATCCAGGCACCCGCCAGTCCGAATGCCACCACGGCACCTGTGCGCAGGACACGAGCCCCGGCCAGACTCAGGACCAATCCAAGCAAGAGGGCGACGACGATGGGCCAGTCCGGCACCCTCGCCACCTCAGCCGGGAGGTGATGGCCTATCAGCTCGTCGATCTGCTCGAGCCACGGGGGCATGGAGTCCACTGCCTCGCGATCCGCGAAACCGGTCCCTCGCGTTGGCGGCCTTCGCTCGATCGTAGATGTTCAGCCCGGAAGAATCCAAGCGGGGCCGCGGAACAGGCTGCGAACGAGTGGCTGTACCTCTCACTTGCCGGGTAACGGGCCTCTGGCGTACTCGGTGTGGTTCCTTCCCGGTTCGGGTACGATCACCCGGTCCGCAAAGACGCTCACGTCGATCCAGGCCGGCAGCGAAGGTTTGGACAACTCCCGCTCGATCAGCCGCTTCTTCTCGACGACCTTCGGTTCGAATACCTCTCGCCCGGGAGCCGAGCCCCAGCGGATCTCCGTACCCGTGTCGGTAACCAGCACGATCGGGTGCGCCCGCCGGTTTTTCCGACCCCCGAAGTTCCCCACGTCAATCATCCGAATCCGCCCGGACCAGGGTTCGGACATCAGCTCTCGCGTGAGGTCCACAGCCGCCCGCACATCGTCGCCCGGCCACGGTTCGCCGATCGGGCCGGGCCCGCATTCGACTCCGGCAATGCCGATCCAGCCGGGCCCGAGCGATTCATAGACCTCCGGCAACCGAACGCATTCGGCATCCACGGGGATGTAGCCCTGATCAGTCCGGACCATTCCGATCGGCCGTCGGAACTCACAGGACACGCGGACCGTGCCGTCAGACGCCTGCCGGACCCATCGGACCCGCTTGACCCAGCCGCTCCGGGCCACCTGTTGAGCCACTCGCGTGCACAACGCCGGATCGAGCCATCGATCCGAGGGGTCCAGCACGATGGAGGCGGCGAACCGCTCAGCCCAACCTTCCTGCACGACCCACGCCGGGAGGTCCACGAGCTGAATCCGCGGTGCCGGGTTGTATGGGAGGACCTCCCGCACGGTCCGTTCCAGACGCCCCAGGCCGATCCGTACCCCGACGCATAGTCCCACGAGTGCCGTGAGTGTAAGCCATTGCCGCCGGCTGAGCCTGCCGCCGATCTCCGCAAGCCGGCCGATCGCCCTTCGTACGGCTCCGAGCGGCCCCTCACGTCTTCGGGTACGATTGCCCATGATGCCCCGTCCCGCCGATCGCCGCTAGCCGACCGCTCGCTCCGACCCGCCGGCAGCCGCCCGCCTGAGGGCGAGCATGACCAGGTCCTGGCACAGTTCGGCAAAGCCGATGCCCGCCTGGGCCGCCGCCTTGGGCAACAGCGAGTGATCCGTAAAACCGGGGATCGTGTTGATCTCGAGGAAGTACGGCTCACCGCTGCGAGGCTCGACGATCCAGTCCACCCGGCCGAAGTCCCGGCACCCCAGAGCGGCGAAGGCCCGGAGGCTCAACTCACGCACGCGGTCGATCACTGCGGCCGGCAGCGGTATATCGAACAGGTATTCGGTACGGTCGTCCGTGTATTTCGCCTCGTAATCGTAGTAATCGCGCGCCGGCCGGATCCAGATCGGCGGCAAGACCCGGTCGTCCAGCACCCCCACGGTGATTTCCAGGCCGCTGATGAACTGTTCGATCAGGCACTGCCCGTACTTGCGGACCAGTCGCCGCACCGCCGGAATGAAGGCCGGCGCGTCGCGCACGATGACACAGTCCACGCTGCTGCCCTGGTCGATGGGCTTGACCACGACCGGCGGGGACCAGTTCACGCAGGCCTCACGCCATCGCGAGGGCCGCGCCACGTCGAAGCGGGGGGTCGGAATGTCCGCCTCGATGCATCGCGCCTTCGAACGGACCTTGTTGATGGCCAGTTCCGAAGCCTCCGCGCCCGAGCCGCAGTAGGGCAAGCCGCGCTGGTCGAGTATCCGCTGAAGCCGACCGTCTTCCCCGAACGCACCATGCAGCGCGATGAAGACGACATCGGTCGGGTAATCGAGTGCCGACAGGTCCGTAGGCGAGATATCAGCCTCATAGACCTGGTGACCCAGAAGCCGCAGGGCGGCCGCGACCGCCCGCCCGCTCTTGAGACTCACCTCCCGCTCTGATCCCGGGCCGCCCCGGAGGACGGTGATCCGCAGCGGCCGGCCCCGACCCGCGCTGACCAGCGTTTCCCTCGCCGGCATCCTTGCCTGACTCATGTTCGGAAACCCTCGCGGCGTCCACCGCACGCGCAGAGGACGCTTGACCCGGACTCGCTCCTCAGGGGACGTCCATCACAAGAGCCCGTCCCCTTCGCCTGCGGCATGAGGCTCCTGCCCCCGGCCCATCGGCTGCAAGCCCGCGCAACAGGGCATGTCGGCGCCGGCCGCAGTGCGGCGATCGGCTCCGCCGTCCGCCGCCCGACAACCCGGGCGCCCGGCCGCCGCGATGCCGCGGGGCCACACATCGATCTCCAGTTCGAGATCGATCCCGAATCGCTTGGCCACACACCGTCTGATGAGTTCGATCAGCTCGATCACATCGCCGGCCCGCGCACCGGGCGAGGTCACGATGAAGTTCGCGTGATGGCGCGAAACCGATGCCCCGCCGACCGCAGCGCCCTTCAGACCCGCCCGGTCGATCAGTTCGCCCGCGTGAGCCCCGGGAGGGTTCTTGAAGACACATCCTGCGCTGTCAGCCCCCAGCGGCTGCGAGCGCCGTTTGTAATCCCAGATCTCCCGGTAGCGCCGCATCAGCGCCTCCGAATCGGAGGGCGTCAGTTCGAACTCGACCCGCTCGATGATCTCGTCGCGCAGGGCACACCCACGATACCGGAAGCCCATCTCGCTCTGATTCCACTCGCGGCGGCTCCCGCCCCGGTCCACCGTCCAGACGCGCCGCACCACGCTGCCGATCTCGCCGAAGCGGCCGCCGGCATTCATCCGCACGCAGCCGCCCACCGTGCCCGGAATCCCGGCCATGCACTCCAGACCGGCCAGGCCCCGTCGAACCGCCGCCAGCGTAAGCTTCGCCATGTCCACGCCGGCCCCGGCCACAACCCGGGGGCCGTCCCAGGTCACGCGATCGAACTCCCCGCCCCGAAGCTGCACGACCACGCCGTCGATTCCGTCGTCCTGCACGAGCACATTGGCACCCGCCCCGAGCACATAAACGGGCAGGTCCGCCTGGCGGGCCCGATCCAGGGTCCGGCTGAGCTCCGCGGACGAGTTCACCGGGACGAACACCCGTGCCAGCCCGCCCAGCCCGAACGAGGTCATGGGGCCGAGCGGCACCTGTTCACGGGCCCGCGATCCCGGCTCGGACCAGGTCATGGAACCTCCTCCAGCTCGCGCGGGATCGCCGGCCGGGAGACCATCTGCCCGAGAACGAACTCGCCGACCGGCTCCGATCCGCTCAGCCGCGCCACGAGGCGGTCGGCCACCTGCCACACGTCGCCCGCGCCCATCGTGATGACCACGTCGCCGGGCCGCACCGAGTCGACCAGGTCTTCCACGATACGGTCGAAACTCGGTTCGTACCGCGCCTCTCCCCCGTTCAGGCGAATCCGCTCGACCAGGTCGCGCGCGGTGATCCGCTCGCGCTCCGCCTCGCTGTCCCGCACGAAATAGATATCGGGCACGACCACCACATCCGCCGGCCCGAAGCTCCGGGCGAAGTCCGCCAGCAGGAACCGCGTTCGCGAGTGCTGATGGGGCTGGAAGACCACCCACAGCCGCTTCGGCTCGTAGCACTCCCGGGCTGCCTTGAGCGTCGCCTGGATCTCCGTCGGGTGATGGGCGTAGTCATCCAACACGGTGATGCCCTCGACGCATCCTCGCAGCGTGAGCCGCCGCTGGGCGCCGCGGAACTCGGGCAGAACCCGACACGTCACCTCGACCGGAACCCCGCAGTGCCAGCAGAGCGCGGTCGCCGCCAGGGCGTTGGCCACGTGGTGGCGCCCGGCGATACTGAGCCGGGTCGCCCCGCACGTCCGCCCCTGCCGGGCGATCTCAAAATGAAAGCAACCACGCTCCGAACGGAGCCTCGTCGCCTGCCACGTCACGCCCGGATCGAAACCGAACGTCTCGACGGCGGCCCGGGCTCCGCGGGCGGCTACCATCGCGGGCCGGCTCTCGCCGTTCACCACAAGCACCCCGTCGGCGGGCGGAAGGCTCGCGAAACGGCCGAACGCCTCCACGATCTCGTCGAGGTCCCTGTAATAGTCGAGGTGATCTTCCTCGATATTGAGGATGGCGGCGTACTTGGGTGCCAGGTGCAGGAAGGACCGGTCGAACTCGCAAGCCTCCACGACGAAGTGCGGCCCGTCCCCCACGCCGCTGCCGCTCCCGCCGAGCTGCTCGACCAGGGCCCCGATCACGAACGAGGGATCCTTGCCCGCCCGCTGCAACACGAATGCCGTCATCGCGGTCGTGGTGCTCTTGCCGTGGGTGCCCGCGATGGCCAGGCCCTCGCGTCCCTGCATGAGGCGGCCGAGGAGATCGGCGTACTTGATCGTTTCGTACCCGCGCCGCCGGGCCTCCACGATCTCCGGGTTGTCGGGCTTGACCGCCGCCGAGTATACGACAAGGTCGGTTCCCTCGGGGAGGTTCTCACATCGTTGCTCAATGCGGACGTCCACTCCCGCCTTCACGAGGCGATCGGTGGCGTCGGATCGTTTCGCATCCGAACCGGTCACCACGGCCCCGCGTCGAAGCAGCATCAGCGCCGCCCCACGCATACCGCAGCCGCCGATGCCGACCAGGTGCACACGACGGCCGGCGTAGTCCTTCGCAATGTGGCTCGCCAGCGAGGGATGATCCGTTCTGGGCGTGCCCGCTTCCGCCTGCGGAATGCGGCGCGTCCGTGCGCCCTGCGCCATGTTTGGATGCCCTTTCCGGCGACGGCCGAGTCGCCGCCGTCGCCCATTATGCAACGGGTAATCTAGCGGGTTCGGCGCGCGATCACAAGCGCGCCCACCTGTTTTCCGGCCGAGAACCGCTGACCCCTTTGATATCGGGACCGCCCCGAAGATTCCTTGAACCGCTTCCTGATGACTGCTGCAATCGCAGGCCGGGGAGAAGCTTCAATCTGTCAGACCGAATCGGCCGCCGCCGTCCCGGCGACGGCCACGGCCGAGCCCGGGCACGACAGCAAGAGCAGCTCCTCCGCAATCCTCGCAGCAGCCTCCGGCCGGCCGAGCCTCCGTGCCGCCTGCGACATCTGTCCGAGCCGGGTCGGATCCCTCAACAGCGGCCGCATCAGCGCTGAGATGGCCGCCGCGTTGACCGTTGGATCCACCCGATCGATCACGATCTCGGCAGCCCCCGCCGACCGTAGGACTTCAGCGTTCCGAAGCTGGTGCTGATCCCGGTGGAACGGATACGGCAGGAGAATCGAGGGCAGCCCGACTGCCGTAAGCTCCGCCAGCGTCGATGCCCCGGCGCGCGAGAGGGCCAGGTCCGCCGCAGCCATGGCCTCGGGCATGTGATCCGTGAACGGCAACACCACCGCGGGAACGCCCGCCGACTGGTAGGCCGCACGGACCCGGTCGGCGTCCGTACGGCCGGCCAGATGAAGTACCTGCCATCCTCCGACCTCGGCCAACATCCCTGCCACGGCCATCATGGCCTGATTGATCGTCCTGGCGCCCTGTGAGGCCCCCGTCACCAGCAAGGTCCGATAGCTTGGCTGGAGCCCGAACCGGATCAGCCCATCCTCTCTGCACGCGGCGCCGAAACTCGGGCGGATCGGACAGCCCCAGGCCCGAAACCGCGCGGCGTCCGGAAAGTACTCCCGCGTGCCCTCCCACTGTGCGAAGACCATGTCCACCCGCCGACCGAGCCGCATGTTCGCTCGCCCCGGTACGTAGTCCGGGTTCAGGATGGCCGTTCGAATCCCCAGCCGCAGGGCGGCTCGAACAGGCGGGTCCGACCCATACCCGCCCGCCCCGATGACGAAGGCCGGACGATCCTCGAGAAACAGGCTGCGGCACCGACGAATCGCCCCCCGCCATGCGACAATGAACCCGGGCCAATGCCAGGGCCTGGTGGAAAACGGGCGGACCGCCTGGGCCATCGCGTCGAAACCGCTCTGCTCGAGGATCTGGCGATCCACCGGGCGGCCCGTGCAAAGGAAGAGAATCCGGGCGCCCGGCTCGAGCCGACGGATCTCGTGAGCCACCGAGAGGGCGGGATACAGGTGCCCGCCCGTACCCCCGCCGGCGAAGACGAACAACGGGCCAGGACGCCGCAGCGAAACGGCAATCGGAGCCGAACTCGTCATTGTGGTTCCGACCCGTCGGCGAACTTTCCATGCCCCCCGGCGGGTGGACGGTCCTCACTCTATGTGGACGCCGGACGTGCCCGACCGGCGGGCCACGTTCGCCAGCACACCGACCATGGCACTCAGGAACAGCACGCCCGAGCCGCCCGCCGAGACAAACGGAAGCGCTATGCCCTTGTTCGGAACGGAGACCGTTACCACGGCGATGTTCATGGCCGCCTGAAGCGTCAGCGTCAGCGTGATGCCCAGGGCCAGAAGCCGACCGAGGCGGTCCGGGCACTGGAGCATCACCCGGCGGCCCTGAATCAGCAGGGCGAGGAACAATCCGATCACCAGCAGCGCTCCAGGCATGCCGAGTTCCTCGCAGATCACCGCGAAAATGCAATCCGTCCGGGCCTCAGGCAGGTACCCGTATTTCTGAATCCCCTGGCCCAGACCGCGTCCGAGCCACCCACCACTGGCGATCGTGCAGAGCGACTGCACCTGCTGATAGCCTTTGCCCAGCGGGTCGTCCCAGATCCGGCGGAACATCCTCAGCCGCTCGAGACGATACGGCTCCCGCACGATCAGGAACCACAGCCCCATAGCAGCCGGCGCTGCCAGCAAGAGTACGTGCCAGATCCTTGCCCCCGCCGCCACAAACAGCATGCCGCCCACCGCCGCGAGCAACGCAGCCGTCCCGAAATCCTCGCACCCGACCGCGCCCGCGGCGATCCCGATGATCGCACACGCGGGGACCACACCCAGCACGAACCGCGAGGCGACGGGCCGGTCCTGCCCCCGTGAGGTAAACCACGAACAGAGCAGCACGACCAATGCGAGCTTGGTCAGCTCGGAAGGCTGGAAGCCGATTCCGTACTGCGGCGGGCCGAACTGGACCCACCGACGGGCGCCGTTCCGTTCCACGCCGATCCCGGGTACGAATACCAGGGCCAGCAGAACCAGGGATGCCGCGAAGAGCACCACCGACGGCTGCGCGAGGCGTCCCGGTCGCCATCGCCAGATCTCATACGGAACGTACGAAACCGCGATCATGACGAGCAGGCCGCCCAGCAGAAAGACCAGTTGTCGCATGGAGGGCGAGGCCCAGATCGGCGGCGGCGGGCTCGGCTCGACCACCCGGGCTGACGCCGAGAAGGTCATGATCATTCCCACGGCCATGAGCGTGGCCGCGATCCCGATCACAATGGCAGCGTCCATGCGGCCACGGTCGTACAGGGCCGCGGTCGGCCGCGCCTCCGAGGAAACGCCGTGAGGTCTCCCTTCGTCCGCGTTCAGGAGGGGCTCGGAGGTCATGATCTGGCGCTCCTGCTCCGGGATCCCGACGGCCTGCCGCGGGCCGCCGACGTCTTGCGCCCGTCCGCCCTCATCGCAGCTTGACCGTGGCCAGGGCGAAGGCTGCGAACAGCGCCGAGGCCAGCCAGAATCGCGTGACCGTCTGCGTCTCGGTCCAGCCCTTCAGATGAAAGTGGTGGTGGATCGGCGCAACAAGGAAGATCCGCTTGCCTCCGCTGAGCTTGTAGTAGCCCACCTGGAGGATCACGGAGACGGCCTCGATCACAAAGATGCCGCCGACGATGAATAGCATGAGCTCCTGGCGCGTGACGATGGCCACGTAGCCGATCAGCCCCCCCAGCGCCAGGGAACCCGTGTCCCCCATGAAGACCTGAGCGGGGTGGCAGTTGTACCACAGGAACCCTAGGCAGGCGCCGACCATCGCTCCACACAGCACACCGAGTTCGTCCGTAAAGGGGATCGACGGCAGCAGCAGCCGCGTGGCCTGCTCCACGTCGCCCACGATGGCAGCGATGACCACGAAGACGAACGAGCAGAGAGCCACGCACCCGGCCGCCAGGCCGTCCATCCCGTCCGTGAGATTCACGGCATTGCTGGTGCCGGCCGTCACCAGGACCGTGGTGATCATGAAGGCGGGGATGCTGAGAAAGATGCCGTGCTTGTAGAAGGGAACGGCCAGCACGCGGTAGGCTTCGAACTGCTCGCGAGCCCGCTGCCCCGGACGGACGATCGTCGCAACGTAGTCCGAGTTGGTGGAGCCGTGGTAGTAGATGAAGTACCCCAGCAGCACGCCCAGCCCGATCTGAAAGAGAAGCTTCTCGTAGGTCTTCAGGCCGTCGCGGCTGCCGCCGCGGCGCTTGGCCGTCAGCTTGAGCCAGTCGTCCACTCCGCCCAGAAGGCCCAGCCACACGAGGCAGAACATCGCCATCCGGACGTAGTAGTTGCCCAGGTCATTCAACAGGAGCACCGACGCCATGATGGCCGCGAGGATGAGCACGCCCCCCATCGTCGGCGTGTTCGTCTTGTCGCGGGTGATCTCGTCGAGAGCCTTGTTGTGAAACTCGGGCACGTCGCCGATCTTCATGCGGACCAGAGCGCGGATCACCGTCGGCCCGAACCACCAGACGATGAAGAAACTCAGCAGGATCGCGCACGCCGAGCGGAACAGGACGCTCTTGTACGCGTAAGCCTGGCCGGCCAGCAGGTGATCCAGGAGCAGGTACAGCACGCGACACCGAATCCCGGGGCCTTCAAGAACCCCTTTACCGATCCCTCCCGCGTCCGCTCCGCTCCACCGCCTCCACCAGCCGCTCAAGTTCCATCGCGCGGGAGCCTTTCACGAGCACCACGTCCTCGGCGCGAAACAGCCGCCCCGCACGCCGAACGGCCGTCGCCGTGTCCGGCAGCGCATGCACCTCCAGACGACCCCGCGACGCGGGCCTTCCCCTGGCCTGCCGGGCGCCCTCGGCCATGCGATGCGCCTGCGATCCGATGGCAATGAACGCGTCGATTCCCTCGGCGGCCGCCACGAGACGACCCGCCTCCTCGTGGAACTCGCCCGTCCGTGGACCCAGTTCCCGCATGTCGCCGAGCACCATGACGCGCCGGCCGTTCGGCCGCCGCGGATACTCCCGCAGGACCTCGATGGCCGCCGAGACGCTCTCGGGATTCGCGTTGTACGCGTCGACGATAAGCTCCAGCCGTCCGGCCTGCGACCCGTTCTTCCAGGGGATCACCCGCCGCTCCAGGCGCATCGACGGCAGCGTGAACGTGGCCAGCCGTTCGGCGATCTCCGCATGCTCCAGGTGAAACCGCCGACCCACCGCGATCGCCGCCAGGGCGTTGAGCGCATTGTGGGCACCGAGCACCCGCAGCCGGTACTCGAACCGTTCATTCACCACGAACTCGACGCGCGGTTCGATGACGCCGTCACCATCGGGAGCCAGCGTAGTCCGCACGTCCGTCAGCCGCAGATCGGCGTCCGGCTGCCGGCCCACCGTGACGAGCTTCACTTCCTTCGGCAGGCACCAGTCCGGACGGGCGTGCTTTCGCGTCATTTCGTGCAGGCAGCCCCGAACGTATTCGGAGTCGGTGTTCACGACGGCGCATCCGCCGGGCCGCACATGCCGCAGCAGCGACAGCTTCTCCCGGGCCACGCCCTCCAGATCCCCCAGCCGCTCGAGGTGGACCGGGCCGACGCCCGTGATGACCGCCACCTCCGGCTCGACGAGACGAGCCAGGGCGTCGATCTCGCCCGGCGCGTTCGTGCCGACCTCCGCGACGAGGAACGCATCCGAGGCCACGGCAGCCAACAGCGTCAGCGGTACGCCGACCGCGTTGTTGTAGCTCTTGATCGAACCACGCCCCTGTCGTCTGCCCGACAGGACGTGCACGATCATCTCCTTCGTGGTCGTCTTCCCGTTGCTCCCCGTAACGGCGATCACATCCGCTGCCAGTTGCCGGCGGTGGAAGCGCCCGAGCCGCCCGAGGGCGGCCAGCGTGTCGTCCACCTCCAGCAGCAGCGTCCGGCCGTCCGTGGCGAAGGGCTGCCGGTAGCCGCTCCGTACGACGGCCGCCACCGCGCCGGCCCGGATGGCGTCGTCCACGTAGGCATGGCCGTCATGATTCGGGCCGGCAATCGCCACGAAGAGATCGCCGGCCTTCACCACCCGGGAGTCAGTCGCGACCCCCGTGGCCGTGCAGAGCAGGCCGACGTCCGGCCTGCCCCCGCCGTCGAACTTCGCCCCGATGGCCTGGGCAATCTCCTCGATCGTGAGCGGGATCATGCCGCCTCGCCTCCGCACCGCCCTGCGGCCGCCACCGCGGCGAGGACCTCGGCCGCCTCCTCCGCGTCATCGAAGTGCGTACGGTGCGTTCCGAAATCCTGGTACGTCTCGTGCCCCTTGCCCGCCAGGAGGATCACCTCGCCCGGTACCGCCGTCATGATCGCATGCCGGATGGCCTGGCGCCGGTCGGGTTCGACCCGCACCTTGCTTCGGCCCTCCGGCGAGAATCCGGTGAGGATCTCCTCGATGATGTCCTCGGGCCGCTCGCTCCTGGGATTGTCGCTCGTCACGACGATCCGGTCGGCCCACCGCTCGGCCACGCGAGCCATCCGGGGCCGCTTCGTCCGGTCCCGGTCGCCGCCGCAGCCGAAGACCACGGTCAGGCCGTTCGGCGCCAGCGGCCGCAACGCGCTCAACACATTCTCCAGCGCGTCGTCCGTATGGGCGTAATCGACAAGCACGGAGAAGGGAGGCTCACCCCCGCTCCGCACCCGGACGCGCTCCAGACGCCCCCGGACAGAGGCCACCGACTCAAGCCCCCGGACGACGTGCTCCCACTCCACGCCGCCGCCGGCCACGCAACGGGCCGCCGCCGCCGCCGCCAGGGCGTTTTCGACATTGTGTCGCCCGGCCAGGTGCAGACGCACAGGCACCGACAGGCCCTCGGCGATCAGATCGAAGCGCGTGCCCGTCGCATCGATGGACCGGATGCGCGCGACATAATCCGGCCCGGGCCGCAACCCGAATCGCACCACCCGCGCGCGGCATGCCTCCACCATCGAATCCCCCAAGGCCGACTCCACATTGATCACCGCGGTCGCAGAGGCATCCAGACCGTCGAAGAGCCGGCGCTTGGCCAGCCGGTACGCCTCGGGGTCCCCGTGATAGTCCATGTGGTCGCCGGTGAGGTTCGTGAAGACCCCTACGTCGAACCGCAGACCGTCCGTGCGCCGCTGATCCAGGGCATGGCTGGAAACCTCCATCACCGCATGCGTAGCCCCGGCATCCAGAGCCGTCTTGAGATAACCAATCAATTGCACGGCAGGCGGGGTGGTCATCGGCGCATCCACTCGCTGCGACAGCAGGTCATACTGTATGGTCCCCACCAGCGCGGCCGGGCGTCCCGCGGCGGCCAGTATGGCCCGCGTGAGGAAACACGTCGTGCTCTTCCCGTTCGTCCCCGTGACCCCGATGATCCGAAGCGTTCCCGGCCCGGTTGTCCAGTTGCGGTCCGCCAACCCCGCATGCACGCTCGCCAGCCGCGCCAGCGCCCGCCGCGCGTCCGCGACGCGAACGGCGACGGCCGGCGCCGGTACGGGCACGTCGCGATCCGTCACGACGACGACCGCGCCCCGGGCCACGGCATCCTGAACGAACCGGGCGCCGTCGCGGCGGACCCCCTGGATCGCCACAAAGCAAGCCCCGCGGGTGACGGCACGCGAGTCGTCCGTCACCTGTGTAACCCAGATACCGTCCGTAAAGGCAGGGACCTGAAACCCCGGTGAGTCGATCGCCCGCGCCAGCAGCTCCCGCAGCGGCCATCCCGGCCCGTTCCCTGTGCCTGCCGCCTCCTGCGAAGGCATCATTCGCTCCGTTCTGTTCCTTTCAGCCGAGTCTACCACATCGCGGAAGACCCGGGCAACGATTCATCACCTCCCGCCCGGTCGATTCGCCCGGCGCGCCCTCAATCCGTGGCCCTCGTCGGCCTGAGCCAGGCGCTCTTCGGTTCATTCTCCGGCGATTTGTCCGGCGGGATCTCCAAATAGGCCAGCGTCCGTGCGAGCACTTCGCGGACCGCGGGGGCCGCTACCGTCCCGCCGTAGTACGCAATGCTCCGTTGCGGACGTCGGACCATGATCAGCACGACCACCTGCGGGTCCGATGCCGGGGCCGCTGCCACAAACGAACTGGTGTATGCATCCGGTTGGTACCCGCCGCCGCCCGGACGGGCGATCTGGGCCGTCCCCGTCTTACCGAGCACCTGGTAGTTCGGCAACCGGGCCCGCAGGCCGGTCCCCTCGTTAACCACCCCCACCAGCACGGTCTTCGTCATGTACTCGGCCACGTCCGGGGGAATGACCTGGCGCCCGTTCTGGGCACCGCTGAAATCTTCGACAACCTCGCCCCGGGGATCGATGATGGCTCGGACGACCCGGGGGACGACGGCCCGTCCGCCGTTGACGATCGCGCAGAACGCAGTAGCCAGTTGCAGCGGCGTGACGGCGACCTCCTGGCCCATCGGGACCGACGTGGTCGAGAACGTCGTCCATCGCCGCAGCGGAAGCAGCATGCCGGGGTCCTCACCGTCCAGCTCGATCCCCGTGCGACTGCCGAAACCAAAACCGTACGGCGCCGAGAGGTACCGGTGCATCCGCTCATTCCCGAGGCGCTGCCCCAGGATGGCCATCCCGATGTTGCTCGACTTGATGACGATCTGTTCGAAGGTGAGGTCCCCGTACGGGTGATGGTCGTGCAGATTGCGGCTTCCGACCACGTAGAGCCCGCTGTGGCAGTAGATGGATTCCCCCGGCTTAACCACCTTTTCGGCCAGAGCCGCGGACGCGATGAAGGGCTTGAACGTGCTGCCGGGCTCCGTCGGATCGGTCAGGCAACGATTCCTCCGGGCCGAAGGCGGGCTGTCCCCTGGCCGGTTGGGATCATACGTGGGCACGCTGGCCATTCCCAGGACGTCCCCCGTTCGCGGGTTCATGACGATCCCAACGCCGCTCTCCGCCTTGAAATGCGTCACGGCGGCCGACACTTGGGCCTCCAGGATCTCCTGAACGGCCGCGTCCAAAGTGAGTTTGACCGTCATGCCGTCGCGCGGGGGGATGAGGGCGTCCTGGCCCGGGGCGGGCCAGATCGGCCGGCGCGCCGCGTCGCGGCATACCGTGATGGATCCTGACGTGCCGCGGAGAATCGAGTCGTACCGTCGTTCGACACCTTCCATCCCCTTCCCATCAATGTTGACGAAGCCGACGACGTGCGCCCCCAGTGAGCCCATCGGATACCGGCGAAAAGGCTCATTGAGAATACCCACCCCGAGAATCTTATGCTTCTCGATCCATGCCCGGGCGGCCTCGGCCTCCGGGCCCTCGACCCGACGTTTCAGCCACACGAAGCGCTTCAGGGTTCCGTCGGCATTCCTTTCCGTCAGGAGCCTCCGAAGCTCATCGCGCCGGATGTTCAAGATGGCCCCGAGGGCCTCAGCCACCGGCTCGGGATCCTCCAGAAGGCTGGGGTCGGCGAAGATGCTCGGTCGCTCCTGGCTGCCCGCCAGGACACGGCCCTCCACATCCAGTATCTCGCCCCGCCGTGCCGGCAACGGCATCGTCGCCTGTTGCTGCTGCTCAAGCTGAAGGGCGATACGGCTTCCCGGCCCCGCCATCGCTGCATGGATGTAACAGAGCCGCCCCACCAGCGCCAGCAGACAGGCTGCGGCGACCCCCAGCATGAGCTGGGCTCGTGCTTCCGTGGTGAAGACCTGCCGACTGCCTATGCTCATGTCTCACCGAAGCCTGCCCCTGCACGGCAGCAGCCAGCGATGCAGGAATCGCCCTTACTGGTCCGCGACCCACGCCTCATCCGGAGGAAGAACCCCCTTGGGCTCATACGGCGGTACCATCGGCACGTCGAACCGGCGCGTCCGATCCCGAACCATGGGTGGGCTCTTGAGCCTCGCGATGCTCATCTCGTTGGCACGGATGGTGCACTGTCGCCTGATCTGCTCCAGCCGGAGTTGCTGAATCCGGTGAGAGATGCGCGTCTGATCCGCGCGGAGCAATACGGCCGCCATCCCCACCATCGCGAAAAGGGTTAACAGCCCGACCAGACGCGGAATGGTCATGCAACCTCCCGCCCGTGCCACAAGCCCTCGGCCCCTGCCTAGCCCGCGGGCAGCCCAGCCGCCCGAACCCCCGGCCAGCTCTAGAGCCTCGATAATCCCCCGCTCGCGCCCGAAGCGGGCAGCCGGATCTTCGCTCCGGTCGGCAGCTTGGCCGGGTCGGGATACTTGGCCTTGTTCAGGTCGTGGATTTCTTTCCACCGATCGGCCGAACCGAGATGACGCCGGGCAAGCGAGGCATACGTATCCTTCTCCCGCACCACAACCCAGCGGTGGTTCGAGGCCTTTTCAGCGGGGCCTGCGGGCTCCTTGCCCTCCTTCTTTTCGGCGGTCGAGTCGGGAGATCCACCGTCCTCGGCCCTCCGCTCCCGTTCCGGGGACGGCTCACGACCAGTGACGGCTCCGGCTGCCTCAGGAGCCTTAGCCAGCCTTCGGTCCTTGCTGGAGTTGGGTGTGGTGGCGTTGCTCAGCCCCCCCGGTGTGGGAGCGACCGGGGCGGTCGGGGCATTCGCAGCCAAGCGCTCGGCGCCAGCAGCGCGAGGCGGAAATGTCGCGGCCTCAAAGTGCTCCGCCGGCAGCTCGGGTATGGCCAACTTCATGCCGGCTCGAAGCTTCCGCGGGTCCGTCAACCGGTCCTTGTTTGCAGACAGGATGGCCTCTATCTCACGGGGCGTCGCTCGCTTGTAGACCTGTTGCGCGATCTTGGTCAGGTTGTCACCATTCTTGGCCAAGTATTCCTGGATGATCACCGGCTTTATCTCTGGGGCCGGCCTGCCGGGCTCGGCGGGCGGGGGGGCAGGCTGTGCCGGCTTGGGCGCGACCAAGCTCTTGACCTCCGGCGGGTTCGCGGGAGCAACAGAAGCGGGCGGGCTCGTCGGCGCCGTCCGATTCACAACGCCTGCCGCGGGCGATTCAGAACTGCTCCGCTCGGTACCCTCAAGCCACAGGGTCAGCGGCGACGTGGTCCGCTCTTCGGTCGTAGCGGCCGACGGGCCCTCTCCAGGCATTTCAGGCAGGTCGGCCCTGCCTCGGGGCGATACTGCCGTCGGTCTGGTCCCTCCGCCGGCGACCGGAGCTGCATCGACGCCTGCGGCCGGTCCGGGCGAATCACCTGTCTTTGCCGCCGCCGGCACCACGCCCTCAGACGGCCTGGGACCCGGGCGGCCAGTCGTTCTCGGCGCAACGGTAATACTCCCACCCGCGTCGGTCAGCAGGCCCAAATCGCCCCCGCCGGCCATACGTGGCTGGGTCCCCTTGTGCGACAGGATCACGGCGAACACGACGATGAACGCCAGTCCGACGATGAGCCCGATCTTGGTTTCTCGCGTCATCACGACCTCCGTGTCCGCAAGCCCCGCTGCTCACTCCATCAGCCGACCTTCGATGATCGGCTGCCTGCATTCGCCTCGCCCGCCAGGCAACTCATCCGGCGGGCGCTACGCCACTCGCTGCGCCACGCGTAGCTTGGCGCTGCGTGCCCGTGGATTGGCCCTAATCTCGGCGGCGTCCGGCGTGACCGGTTTCCTGGTCACGATACGGTACTGACCGGCCTTCTCTCGCTCGCGAAAGTCCCGCTTGACCAGACCGTCCTCGACACTCTGGAAGCTGATGACGGCCACCCTGCCGCCGCCGAACCCCGGAACCTCACCGCCGCCGGGCGGCAGCAGACAAGCCGGCACCTGTGCAAGGAAGGCCTCCAGGTTTTCTCTCTCGCGGTTGACAGCCATACGCAGCGCCAGGAACACGCGTGTGGCGGGGTGCAATCGGCCCCTGTGCGACTCGGGGTCGGCACCGACCGCAGAGCACACGATTCGAGCCAGCTCCCCGGTCCGGCGGATCCGCGCATGGCGACGGGCCTCGACGATGCGCTTGGCAATCCTGCGACTGAATCGTTCCTGCGCGTTGAAAAAAAACAGGTCGGACAACTCGCGCTCGGACAGCCCGTTCACGAGGTCCGCCGCCGTGATGCGCTCGCGGTCGTCAAGTCGCATGTCCAGAGGGCCGTCCTCCTGAAAACTCAGCCCCCGCGCGGCATCAGCCAACTGGTTCGAACTGACTCCCAGGTCCGCCACGATCGCGTGGACCCCGCCGATCTCGAGCTCGTCCAGGACGGGACGAACCTCCCTGAAGTTTCGACGCAGCAGATGGATGCGGCAGCCGGTTCCAGAAAGCCTCGCCCGGGCCAGCTCCAGGTTTCCCGCATCCACGTCGAGCCCGATCAGGCAGCCGGCCTCGCCGATCTGCTCGGCCATCTTCATCGCATGGCCCCCCAGACCGATAGTGGCGTCCAAAACGGTCGCCCCCGGAGGCAGGGCTATGCTCTCCAAGAGCGGCCCGACGAGTACCGGGGTGTGATCGGAGCACGCAATCCCGGGTTGCGTCTGAATCCTCCCTCAGTATTGTGGCGCCGGAGGTTGCAACGCGGACGACCCGTGCCAATAATAATAGAGGGAGCCCGCCTCCGTCCTTGCAGGCGAGCGTCCCGGTGCTACGCGTTGGCCTCCAATGCCAACTGCAACCCAAGCAGTTCCGGCGACAGTCGGACCTGAGCGAGTGCGCCGCCTCGTGCATTGACGCGGCGCACGCGTCTTTCCAGGTCGGCCACGTGAGCGGCGAGTGTCCCGTCCGCGTCATCGGGAATTCGCCCCGTGGCCAAGTAGTGCCGGACCGCCCGAGTAACTGCGGCGCCTGCCGACGCTTTCTTCGTCTTGACTTCCATGTCGTACGGCCACGTCGTGGGTCAGCCTGGGCATTCCGCTTGCCACCTGAGCTGCCCTTCACCCGAACCTTGCGATTCGCCGGTTCCGGCGGGGCCCTGAACCGGCCGGCGCCGCGCCATCCGCCCTGCCGGGCCCGTTCCTTAACCTGTCCTCATCCCTCCCCGCTCGACGGGAACTTATAACCGCGCCGTCCGGTCCCACTTCGCATGGGCCTTGCACCGCAACTCCATGATGCGGTCCTGAGTCTCGCGGACGAACGCCAGGTAGTGATCCTTGTTCCACAGATCCAAGTGGTCGCGAGCTCCCGTCAGGTAGACCGCGCGGCCGATCTTGGCCGCCTCCAGCATGTGCTCCGGCAGCGTGACTCGCCCCTGCTTGTCGATCTCAAGCTCGGCGCACTTCGAAAAGAAGAGCGCTTCGAATGTCTGCTGCTCTTCGCCGAAGGCCATCTCAGCCGCCAGGCGCTCGGCGTACACGCGGAAGTAGCGATCGGCGTAGAGCGAAAGCGTCCCTGCCCGGAGCCCAAGCACCAGATAGAAGCCCGTGCCGTCCGTGTCCGGATGCATCCGGTTCCGAATCTTGGCTGGAATCGACAGCCGATTCTTCTCGTCGATGGTGAGCTCATAGGCTCCGGTGTATAACTCGTAGCGAGCTTCCGCCACGGAGATTCCTGCGATCAGCGGGAACCCGACCGGGGCACCGCCAAGGTCTGCTCATGGGATTCTACTCCCCTATATACCACTTGTTCCCACCGAGGGCAAGGGGAAAAAGATGAGTTTTTCTTGTCGACAGTTTCCACCGGCCACGCGGTCCACGACCGGTCATGCCGCAGATACTACATGTTGAAACCCGAACGTCAAGAGGCCCTAAGACTTGGGCTTATGTTTATCGGTCGCCTCCTGTTGGCTGAGTGTTTGCCGCCCGCCCTCGGTTCTTCAGCGTGACGGTAACGTTCTTGACGCCTGCGTCCGATGGCTTAGAGTGTCTCGACCGCCCCTCCGGGCACGCTGGCGGGAGGGACCGTCTAACTCGGAGGCTGGCCCGATGAAGCTCACCCGGTTCGCCTCTTGCGTGGCTGCCGCAGGGCCACTCATCGGTGCGCTGTACGGTTGTCAGAGCGAGACGCGGGACCGGTTCGGACGCACCTACTATATCGATGGCGCAGGGAACTGGGGGTTCGGTGTCAGTGAGGTCCGCGAGGGGCTGACCCGTGCGGGGTACCAAGGGAGCATCCGCAACTGGCGGTGGTCCAAAACACTGAACCCCGCCCTGGACCAGACCCTGGGCCGACCGCTGGCACGGCTCAGCGGCGTCGAGCTGGGCCATGAGATCACGGCCTTCTGCCGAAGAAACCCGGGGGCGCCGGTGAACATCATCGCGCTCTCGGCCGGCACGGGGGTCGCACTCTGGGCATGCGAATCGGTCAAACCCCCGGGCAGGGTTCGAAACGTGATCTTGCTTGGTTCGAGCATCTCCTGCCGATACGACGTGCGCAAGGCCCTGGAGAACATCGACGGAAAGATCTACGTGTATTACTCGCCCCACGACGAGATCCTGAACGGGCCGGTCCGTGCCCTCGGGACGATCGACGGGACGTTCGATGAGTCGGCGGGCCTGGTGGGCCTGCGGGTGCCACCCGCGCTTCGGGACCGCGTCGTCAACATCCCCTGGTCGAGCCGGTACGAACGTTACGGATGGACCGGCGCCCACACGGACTGCACAAGCGAGCCGTTCGTTCGCGCGATCCTCTCACAGCATATCGTCGAGCGTGGCGGACCGACATCGGCCCCCGCCCTGGCCGTTGCCTGTCCGCAATGACCGGCCGGCTCTGCTGCCCTTGCAGGCTACTCTGCGACCCAGGGGAACCGTCTTTTGAAGTGGCGGTAATACAGGCCGATGAGCTGCATCGCCACGATCCATGAGTACGCGCTGATCGCCTCGCCCAGCAGCCCCGTGGCGGCCAGCAAGGAGGCAGACGGCGGTGCGGTGGTCATCCTGGCCATCACCAGGCGGGCCACGCCCGTGCGAAAGAGAACGGGGAGTGCGGCGGCCACGCCCACGAGCAACGCCACGGCCAAGTACGGCACAAACGTCCGGATCACTGTGAGAACGAGCTTGGGAGCCGCCAGGATCGGCAGGCACTCGCCGATTGCAGCCCCCAGGAGGAAGACCGGCCAGAAGAACGTCCCTAACGCTGCCAGGAGCCAGACCACTTCTGTGGGCACCCATCCGTAGGCCACGGAGACGACGTAGGCCGCGGCGGCCGGCACCTGGACGAGCAACCCTGTGCCGACGAAGCGGAGGGCCGGCAAGAACATGTCTTCCCAGAACGCCGAGCTCCAGAGATTCGGCAGTTCATGCTCGCCGCGGGCCGCTTCGGCGATGATGTTGAAATAGAACGCACACAGCCACGCGCCCAGGACGCACTGCCCCCCGAAGACGAAGAACCCCGCAAAAGGAATGAACGCCAGGGCCCTCATCGCCAACTGGACAAGCACAAGCACGATCAGCGTGATGAGGTTCCCTGGATCCAGGAAGAAACCGAAGGCCCACGCCGCGTCCCGCCAGAAGCTCTCCTCCGTCGGTCCCATCCAGTCCGCGTCGTCATCGGGCGTCCCAGGCAGGCTATCCGATTCGCCGCCTTCGCGGCTGCGTGCATCGTCCGTCGAGGTCCGCACCGTCGAGGCCGCCCTTTGGATCCGAAGCAGACGGGACCGGACCGGCGTGGCGGCCGGGGCCTCCGGCACCGGAGGGACCTGCCGAACCGCACCAGCCGAGCTCGGCGGTCTGTCCCCGGGGACCACGAACACATGGCCGCACGTCCGGCAACGCGCCTTCTTGCCGACGGCCGAGTCGGGCAGTCGAATGGACGCTCCGCACCGGCATCGACAGGAGATTGACATGGGAGCCCCCGGCGCCCCGATCAAACGCGCGGGCGCCGCCGAGCGATCATTGTTAACGGCGGCCAATCGCGCGTCCATTATAAGACCTGTCCCGGATTCATAATGCGGGATTCTTCAGGCCGCCCGATGGGCAGACCGGCCGCCGAGCCGGGCGCGGCTCCCGGCGGTCAAGCCTCACCCGGGACTGGACTCCGTGGGAGCCATTACCCGTCACGGGAAGCCAAGCCGGGCCGGCAGCGGACCGAGGGCCGCGGCCGGGTTGACCGGGTATCGCATGGTGCAGACTCGCCGTTATAATCCCGCAAGATGTGCCGTCACGTGGCAGGAGGCCTCTCTCGCGGCGGGCCCCTCGTGCCCGCATCGGGAAAGGAGGACCGATGCGACGCATCGCGGTGATCAACCAGAAAGGCGGTGTGGGCAAGACCACTACGGCCGTGAACCTCGGGGCGGCTCTGGCCGCCGCCGGGAAGCGCGTCCTGCTCGTGGACCTTGACCCCCAGTCCCATCTGACGCTGCACCTGGGGCTCGATCCGGCCGCGGAGTGCGGCAGCACGTATGAACTCCTGACCCAGTCGCGGCCGCTGGCGGAACTCGTGCGTCCGGTGGGTGAGAATCTGTGGGCCGTGGGGTCGCACATCGATCTGGCGGCCGTGGAGGTCGAACTCGTCAGCACGATCGGGCGCGAAGTGATCCTGCGCGACGCGCTCGATTCGGATCGGACCGATTACGATTATGTGCTCATCGACTGTCCGCCCTCGCTGGGCGTGCTGACGATCAACGCCCTGGCCGCCGCCCACGAGGTCTTCATTCCGCTTCAGCCGCACTATCTGGCGCTGCACGGATTGAGCAAGCTGCTGGAGACGGTGGCACTGGTCGCTCGCCGGATCAACCCGCAACTGCGGGTGACGGGCGTGATCGTGTGCATGCACGAGTCGGGGACCCGGCTGGCCACCGAGGTCCTGGAGGACGTGGCGCAGTTCCTTCGCGCGGCGCAGGGGCACGATGTCCCCTGGGCGGGCGCGCAGATCTTCAAGACCTTCGTCCGGCGCAACATCAAGCTGGCCGAGTGTCCGAGTCACGGGCTGACGATCTTCCAGTATGCACCCAAGAGCAATGGGGCCGAGGATTACGGCGCGCTGGCCGCCGAGGTGCGGGCGATGGTCGAACCCGACAGCCCGGTCGCGTCGCCGGCGCCCGATGCCAAGGCCGTCGCGGAGTCCCTCGCCGAGCCGGGCGCGGCAGCCCCTGCGGCCCCGGTCCAGCCCACCTCTCCGGTGCCGGCGACGGAGGGCAGTCCCGCGGGCAAGTCCGACGAACGGGATGGCAGGCAGGGGCAGGCCGGCTTGGAACTGCCCAGGCATGACGGAAGGCCACCCGGGCGGTCGGGCACGAGTCGTAAGGATTCGCGGGTCGATCCACCGAGGGATGCGGCCCGGGTTGACGCCACGCCTTCCGAAGCGGTGCCCCAGAACGTATGACCACACCCGGTTCCCACGCGTCGCTGGTTGACCGAGTCGGGTGGTTCTTTCTGCCATGTCTGGGAATCACGGCCGTCTGGCTGTCTGCAACGCACCTGCCGGATCCTGAGCGAGTAGGAATCCACGTGGGACGCCATGATACGGTCGTGCACGCCGCCGGCTACATGGTCATGACATTCTCGTGGCTATTCTGGGCGCTGACCCGGCCGCAAAGCCGGACCGCCCCGCGAACGGTGGTCGTGTGCGCTTCCATGATGGTTCTGGCCGGTCTGGACGAGTTGACCCAGCCGCTCGTCGGGCGGGACGCAGCCTGGGCGGACTGGATAGCCGACACGCTCGGGACGGTCGCAGCCGCCTTTGCCGCGGTTCCGGTCGTGATCTGGCGGTCGCGAACACGGCAGGCCGGAACACAACCTTAACGGCCGGGCGCGCGGCCGCCCGTCGGCGATCCTCCGGCGGGCTCACCGCAAACCGATGCCCTACGTTCGATGGGAACGGAACCCTGCGGGCTTCCAGACCGCGCTTGGCGGACGCAACCGCCGATCATCATGCCGTGCGGACAGCCTGCCGCTCCCGAGACCGCGAGCCGCAACGAGCCGATCACTCGATCGTGATCCGCCCGGGCTCATCGAGCGCACCGTCCATGTGAAGCTCACGACCGGCCATCTGACGTATCACCGCGGCGTTCGTTTGCGCGTGACGGGTCAGGCGCGTCGTGGAGAAACAACTGGACGCCGAGACCCGAGCGAGCACCACCATGAGCTGGTCGGCGGCGAAAGGATCCACGCTCCCCGGCCGCCGCACGAATTCGATCGCCTGGTCGGCCGCCTCGGCCCCGACGACTTCGGCCCGCTTGCCGCGAGCCCCGAGGCCGAAGAATCCCGCCCGGGACCGCTCAAACTCAAGGCCCAGGAAACACGTTGTTCCCTGGCCGGGGGATGGCACCGCCGTCACATCGATCGTCGCGGAGAGGCCCGCGCCGCCGAGGTCTCGCAGCGCGGCGCTCCGCTGGCGCTGGGCGATGGACTCGGGAAGGTTGGCGACGCAGGAACGACCGGACACGCGGAGCAGGGAGCCGCGATCGGTGACCCGGAGAGGCCGCCAGGTCTCTGCCGGGGCACCGGCGCCGATCCAGCAGGTGATGCACCCGCCGCCTTTCGGAAAGAAGCCGGCCCGGTGCATGGTGACCTCGATGGGGATGCCGATCCGACGCAGCCACCACGTCCAGACGTATTCCAGGTAGTCGAAACTCGGGGCCAGCGGGTTGTGCGTCCCGCCGGTGATCCGGATCTCGCTTTCCCGGCCGGACGCCGCCAGGGGCAGCGCGATCGTCTGAAGCACCAGGCCCGTGGAACCCGCGGTACCGATGTCGATGCTGTGCCGGCCGGGTTGTACAGGCCCGGGACGGAACTCCAGCGTCCGCGAGCCGACATGCGCGGAGGAGACATCGGCTCCGCAGACCGCGGCGGCGGCCCGGACGGCGGCCATGTGCTGCGGCCGGAGGCCGGGAGGATCGCGGTTGGCCCGCATGTTGACGAGGCGTACGGGCCTTTGCAGGAGGATGGCCCATGTGAGGCTCGTCCGGACGACCTGCCCGCCGCCCTCCCCCTGAGAACCGTCGATCTGGATCATCGTCGGGACGGCCCTCATCGATTCGGACGCCGGAGGTGTCTGTCGGCGAAGGCCAGGTACTGCATCCAGTCGTACTCGGTCAGGTCGTGCTTGCCGCGCCGGATGTGATAGCCGATCGTGCTGAGGACGGGCGACTCCGGGGGCGGCATCTCCGAGGCGGCCAGACCGTCCGTGCCGAGGAGGCGGTAGACGGGATCGGCCCCTTTGGCGGCGAGGAACTCGCCTCGCGGATCGGCCCACCGGTCTTCCTCCGCGCTGGCCACGTAAACCGGCCGCGGAGCGGCCAGTGCGATGAGCATGTGCTGATCGACGGGCAGATCGTCCTCGCGGCCATTGAACTTCTTGAAGTTCTCGCAGAACCAGTGGGGGAAGTTGGTGTTGATGATCTCAACGGTTTCGCCGAAGCGGCGCCGGCTGAGGGCGGCCCCGCCGCACCCGGATTCGTTGGAAATCACGATCGCGAACCGCTCGTCCTGCGCCCCGGCCCAGAGGGCCGTCTTGCCCAGACGCGAGTGACCGAGGACCACGACGCGCCGGGCGTCCACGTCCTTGTCGGTCTCGAGGTAGTCCATCGCCCGGCTCAGGCCCCAGGCCCAGGCGCTGATCGCACCCCACGCGTCCGCCGGTCGGTCCCCGGGCGGGTCGAACTCCCCGTGCACCCCGTTCCTGAATCCGTCGTGGAAGTCCGGGTCTATGTCCCCGTAGTAGGCCGTCGCAAGGCCGTATCCGCGGGCCAGAATCTTCTCGACCGGGTAGCGAGAACGGCTGGCGCCGCGCGAGGCCTCGGTGGCCCGATTGTTCACCACACCCGGCCGCTTGTCCGCCATCCAACGATCGGAAAGGCGAATCCCCGGATCCGGGTGAATCGCGTGGTTCCCGTCGAAGTTCAGCAGCAGGAATACCGGAACGGGCCGGACCCCCTTGGGCAGATACAGCAGCAGGTCCATGCTCAGGCCGCCCGGCCGACCCGCAAGATTTACGGTCACCTGCTTGCGCACGGCCGTACCCCCGAGGGCGTCATCCGTCCGGTCGAAGACCTCGAACGTCATGTGCCCGGGGCGGTCGGGAGAACGGCCGTACACGTAGCGGCGGAACAGCTCGAGGATCTCCGGCCGGCGCTTCTCAAGCCAGGTTCGGGCGTCGGCCACCTTCCGGCCGTCCTGCATGACCAGCGGATCGGGGAGAACGTACCTGGGCACCTTGTTTTCATCGTAGTTGACGGCAGGCCGGGATGCGGGCTGTGCAGCCACGGCGGACAGGGCGATCGCGTTCCATACGGCGAAACGGACGGCGTGTCGCATATGACACCTCAAGTATTCCTGCTGGAGGCGTTCGTTCCACGGCGAACCACGCCGGAACGTCGGCGGCCGGCAGGACGGCCGCCGGGAACCCGACACTGTACGCGACACGACGCGCCGCCGCGGCCGGTTACGATCAGGCAAGCTTCCAGGGAGCGCGGTACGGACGTTCCAGGAGCTTGTCGGCCTCCGCATCTCCGATGAACCGCTCCCGCACGGGGTCCCACTTGAGCGGGCGGCCCAGCCGGGCTGCGATATTACCCAGGTGACAGACGCTGGCGTTGCGGTGGCCGATCTCCACGTCGCTGAGCAGCGGCGTCTTGGGGTCGCGGATGGCCTCGTACCAGTTCATCAGGTTGCTGGGGAATCGCGGCAGCGTCACGTCGCCGCTCCGACTGCCCGGCCGGGGCACATCGGCGACGACCTTGCCGTCACGGCTCAGCTCGTGAGCGCCGAACTTGACGAACAACACCCCCTCCGAACCGTGAAACCGGATCCCGTAGGTTTCCTTCCGATCGGGCGGGCCCGGTTGCGTCCAGGTCATCTCGAAGGCGGGCTTCTGGTAGACCCAGCGGACTTCCTGCCGGGCGGGGGCATCCCAGAGGCCCTCCTTTTCGAACGGCGACTCCCTGCCTTCGACGAGCACCGGTCCGGTCAGATCGCAATCCAGCGCCCAGGTGACCACGTTGATCATGTGGGCGCCCCAATCCGTCATGTAAAAACCCGCATAGTCGCGTATCCACCGAAAGTTGAAGTGGCATCGCTTCGGGTGATACGGCACGAAGGGCGCCGGTCCCAGCCACATGTCCCAGTTCAGGCCCGGCGGCGGATCGCTGCCGGGGCTCTTGGGCTCGAACGGATTCGCCCAGATCCACATCTCGACCTTGTCCACCCGGCCGATTCGGCCGCTGCGGATGAGCTCGCAGGCGGTGCGGATGTCCTCATCGCACCGGTGGTGCGTGCCCGTCTGAACGACCCGCCGATGCCGTCGAGCCGCAGCGACCATCGCCCGGCCCTCGGCAATGGTGTATGACAGCGGCTTCTCGCAGTACACGTCCTTTCCCGCCTGACAGGCGGCCGTGACCACCAGGGCATGCCAGTGGTCGGGCACGGCCACTACGACGGCATCGATGTCCTTCTGATCGAGCACCCTGCGGAAGTCGTGATAGTCCCGGACATTCCCGCCGACGAGCGCGGCGGCCCGCTGCGCATGGGTCGTGTCCACATCGCACACGGCGGCCACGTCGAACACCTTCGCTTCGAGGGCCATCTTGAGCAGCGCGGTCCCCTGTCCGCCCACGCCGATGAATCCAAGGGTTACGCGCTCGTTCGCACCGGCAGGACGCGCGGTGGTCTGGGCGGCGGTGATTCGAGACGCCACCAGTCCGCCGGCCGCTGCCGCAAGAAACGATCGCCTGTTTATCCGCCTCTGGACCATATGGCCTCCTTCGACGACATCCCGCCCTGCGGGACGTGCCCGCGCACCGGAAAACACAGAGCGTACTGCCGCTCTCAGCCCACGACAAGGCGGGCGCGATCGAAGAGCTCGTCGAGATGCGTGACGGACCCGGGTGGCTTCGTGGTATCATGGCGCACGTGGTTCGTCACGGATGGCGAACCTCCACGGATGAGGGTGGCCTCGTGGGAGACCCAAGTGCGCGCGACCGACCGCCCGACCGCCGATCGTGGCAACATCGCCGCCCGCGACGCCGCCGTGATGATTCTGGCTGAGGCCGGCCACGGGCGACGAACGGCCAGAGATTCCCTCGACCACCTGTTGACGCAATGCCGCATCCAGCCGGAAGACTCGGCCCTGGCGGCCGAGCTGGTATGGGGCGTCATGCGGCACCGGCTTACTCTACAAACCGTGCTGCGGCCGCTTGCAGGCCGGGCGTGGGAACGGCTTTCATCACGGCTCCGGTGCATCCTCCTGGTAGCGGCGTACCAGATGATCTATCTGAGCGGCGTACCTGATTTCGCGGCCGTCAGCGAGGCCGTCGAGCAGGGCAAACGGGAAGGGGGACGGCGTACGGCGGGCTTTGTCAACGCGGTCCTGCGATCGCTGCAACGCCGGCTGGTCCAGCGGGATGCCCCAGGCCCCCCGCCGGAGCTTCGGTCGTATGTGGCTACGGGGCTGGGGCGCTATGCCCGATTCGACGCCCCCGTGCTACCCGATCCGGCGACCGATCCGGTGGCCTTTCTGTCGGCGTCCACCTCGCACCCGGAAGTCCTGGTCCGGCGGTGGCGGGATCGCTACGGACCGGAGCGACTCGAGCAGATCCTGCGCGCCGGGGCAGGCCGGCCCCCGCCGGTCCTGCGGGCCAACCGGCTGAAGACGAGCGAGGCGGCCCTCGCGTCGCGGCTTCGGTCGGAAGGCTTCGATGCGGAGGCGGCCTTCGACCCGCCCCACCGGGCCGATCGTGGGGTCGGCCCGGGCGGAGTCGTCGTATCGAAGCCGGCCTCGGTGGGACCGCTTCTGAAGACCGCTGCGTTCGAAGAAGGCCTGTTCCAGCCGCAGGACATCGCCGCCATGTGGCCGGTCTGGCTGATCGACCCGCAACCGGGGTCGGTAGGACTGGATCTGTGCGCCGGCCTGGGCACCAAGAGCACCCAGGCGGCCGAACTGATGGGCGATCGAGGTCTCGTCATCGCCACGGACATCGACTCTGCGCGGCTCCCGAGCATCGACCGTAACGCGGCCCGGCTCGGCATTACGTGTGTGCGAACCGTTCCGATGGATCGGCTGGCCGGCGTCCTGGCCGAGCAGCCCCACTTGGACTGGATCCTCATCGACGCACCGTGCAGCAACACGGGCGTCCTGGGTCGTCGCCCCGAGGCACGCTATCGCTTCAAACCCCGGTTGCTCGATCAGTTGAGGCGAGTTCAGGACGAGCTGCTGGATCGGGCGGCAAGCCTGGCCCGCCCCGAGACCCGCCTGTGCTACAGCACGTGCAGCCTCGAACCCGAAGAGAACGAGGCGGCCGTGGAGGAATTCCGCTGCCGACATCCCCAGTGGCGCATTTCCGAGCGCCGACTGACCCTGCCCCGATCGGGAGAGCGCCCCGCCGAGTGGCGCGACGGGGGCTTCGCGACCATCCTGGTCCGAGAATAGTCGATCGGCCGCATCGGCAGCGCCGGCGGAGGGACAAATGAACCGCGGATCGTAGATTGCCTGCCCGACTGGCCGATACAGCTATGTCGTCATGATCGAGTGGAAGTGGCTCGGAGTCCTCGCTGTGTTCCTGCTCGGGGGCGGGTTGTTTCTCCGCCTGGCGGCCAAGGAGACCCGCCGGCGCGAGAAGTACTTGGTGCTTCGGCTCGAAGCCGAGAAACACGAAGCCGAAATCGAGGAGAACCGCCGCAAGCTCGCCGAGGAGGCCCGAGCCAAGCGACGGCGATCCGGCGCCGGCGACGACGAGCCGTCGGATTCGAAGGCCCAGACATCTGGAGGATTCCCGCTGATGGAGCTGGCGCAGAAGGCGACCAGCCAAACCCGAAGCCGGTGAACGGCCGGGCCGAGGGGGTCGAAAGACCGGCGGGGATATCGGGCCGTCGGAGGTGGAGGCACCGGCTGCAACCCGGACGTGGGGACGAGATGACGGCACGATCCGGGCACACGGCTCGGCCCGGCGGGACGACCCTTCGGGATTGCGGCCGGCCGAGGTCTCCCGGAGTCACGGCGGGTGCGCGCCAGGGAGCGAGATAGCCCGCGGTGTGCGACCGGCGACACAGGCCGGCCTGTCCGCATGAGGCGTGCCAGACTTCTTCGGCCGGCAGCTTTGCATTGACGCGGCCGGCAGGAGGTCCTACATTCCGGTTGTTCACCGCTTCGCCAGGGCGGTGGCAGGAGAGCACCACGTGGCAGATGTTCCGCTTCGATTCCGTTGGGTGCGCCGGCTTGGCGCTGCCAGCGTAGCCGTGGGCGTCGTCACGGGGCTGGCCATGGTCGTCGTGGGGTGCGTACTGCTGGTGATGAGCCGGCAGGACGGCCGATGGCTGACGGCGGGCATGGCCCTGTTGTTCGGTGGCATCGTCGTCGACATCGTCTCGCTGATCGCGTACGGACTGCTCATCCTGGGCCTCAAGGTGGAGGCGACGACCTACCGCCTCCACAGCACCCTGTTGGACCTCGACGATCGAATCAACACGCTTCTGCGGCCGGTCCGCGAGATCGCCGAGAACACTCAGATCTCGGACGCGGCCAAGTCGATCGCGCACCGGGCCGCGGAGCGCGAGGCCCTCCGCAAGGCCATCCGCGAAGAGATCCTCCACCAGGACTGGGAGGCTGCCTACTATCTCATCGACGAGATGGAGCGGCGATTCGGATACCGGCAGGAGGCCCAGAGAATCCGCCGCGAGGTGGATACCTCCCGCCAGGAGACGATCGAGCGCATGATCGTGGAGGCGATCGCCCACATCGAGGAACTCTGCGATCAGCGCAACTGGGCGCAGGCCCGCATCGAGTCCGACCGGCTGCTGCGGCTGTTTCCCCGGCACGAGAAGGTCCGGGACGTCGGCGAGATCGTCGATCGCAAGCGCGACGAGTACAAAGCCACCCTGCTGCGAGCCTACGAGGAAGCGCTGGGGCGAAACGAGTCGGACCGGTGCGTCGCATTGCTTAAGGAGCTCGACGCCTACCTCACGCCGAGCGAGGCGGAGGCCCTGGCCGACTCGGCCCGCGGGGTCTTCCGGACGCGGCTCCTGAACCTCGGAGTGCAGTTCAGCATCTCCGTCACGGAAAGGCGATGGCGCGACGCCCTGGAGATCGGCCTCCAGATCACCGGCGAGTTCCCCAACTCCCGCATGGCCCAGGAGGTCCGCAGCAGGCTCGACGTGCTTCAGAAGCGGGCCGGGCTGTCCCCGGACGCGATCGCCGAGGTCATCCAGCAGCGCCCCTCGGCGGCAGCGAAGTAGCACCGAGCCGGGCCGGCGGCTTTGCACCCGCGTCCGCCGAGCCTATCCTTGCCGGACATGGGGCTTCAGAAGGACGAAGCCGTCGCTCTGCGCCGACTCGACTACTCGGAGAACTCGCAGATCCTCGTGTTCTTCGGACGGGAGCACGGGCAGCTCCGTTTGATCGCCAAGGGCATCAAGCGGGGTACGAAGAAGGCCTTCGCTGTCGGCATCGACCTGCTCGAGCGGGGTTCGGTGGTCTTTGTCGGGAGCGAGGGTCGCAGCGGCTTGGGCACGGTTACCGAATGGCGGCAGGTCGATCCGTACCTGGGCCTCCGTACGGATGCACGGCGGCTCTATGCCGGCCAGTACACCGCGGAGATCACCTCGCAACTCACGGAGCCTTACGACCCGCATCCCGACCTCTACGAGGGTCTCACGGAATTGCTGGGAGACCTGGCCGGCGGAGCGCCGACGATGGCGAGGGTGGTTTGCTTTCAGCTCCGGTTGCTCGCGTCCGTGGGCTTGATGCCGATCCTAGACCGCTGCGCGGCCTGCGGCCGGGCCGCGGCCACGGGCCGACTGACGCACTTCTCATCCGCCGCCGGAGGAATGATCTGCCGCGACTGCGAGCCGGCAATCGTCGAGAAGCGACGAGCGGACCCGCGCGTGCCGGCTGCGCTCGTTGCAGGAGACATACCCGAGCCGCTCGCCGTGCCGGCGTTCGACCTGCTCAACTATGCCATCTCCCAGGCCATGGGCAAACCGTCGCGCCTGGCGCCCTACCTTGTCGCGCCGGGACTGCTGGCGTGATCGGCGGGCCGCACATATCATCCGGGCTGTTCGACCCGCGCCGGCGCAGGCCGTTCGCAATTCACGGTGCGCCTGTCCGCCGGTGATCTGGCGGGTACTCAGGAGGTCGAAACATGGCATGTCTCGGACCCCTAACGTTCACCGTTACCCTCATCTGCTCCCTCGCGCAAACCCAGCCGGCCGCTCCTGTCTGGGAGATCGGAAAGTTCGACCGGAATTACCGCGAGTTCGCGCTCAGCGGCGACCACGCCGCATACGCGAAAGCCTTCCCGAAGGACATCGCTTTCGTCGTGGGCAGGAGCGACCCTGCCCGGGACTGGTCGTGGATACACCCGGGCCCCACGGATGAATGGGCCGGGCGACGCGAGCACCCGTTCGTGATCACCTTCGATCTTCCGGAGGCACCGGCCGGCCTGTATGAGCTGCGGATTGGAATCCTGGACACGCAGCCGGTCCGTACCCCGCAGCTCCGGGTGGACGTGAACGGCACCGCCGGGCTCTTCCGCCTGAGGCGCGGCCGCGGCGATGCGGCCCTGGTGGATCCGGCCCGGGGGCAGCCGCAGACGCTGGCCGTTCCGGTGCACGGGTCGCTTCTCCGGACCGGGGCCAACACCATCACGCTCACCGCCGTCGATGGATCGTGGCTCCTCTATGACGCCCTATCCCTGCATCCCCTGGCGGGTGCCGGGGCGACATCCCTCGATGTGGAGGTCCGTCCGACGGTGTTCTTCGTGAAGCGCGACGGGCAGCTCCGACAGGTCGTCCGTCTGCGAGTGGTCGGCCTGCCGCCCAAGAGCCCGGTAAGACTCAGCATCGCGGCCGGCGAACACGCCTCCGAAGTCACCCTGACGGGCCCCGCGATCGGCCAGCTCGATCAGGATATCCACGTGACGCCCGTCGAGCGGCCGACCGAACTGAAGCTCACGTTCGCGGGCAGCGGGGTCAACCACACGGCCGCGTTCGAGCTGCGCCCGCAGAAGCGCTGGCAGATCTTCGCCGCCCCGAGCACGCACACGGACATCGGTTATACGCACGTCCAGTCCGAGGTGATCGCCGTCCACAACCGCAACACGGACATGGCCATCACCCTGTGCGAGGAGTTCCCGGGCTACAAGTGGAACCTGGAGTCGTCGTGGGCGGCGCAGATGTTCCGGCGCGACCGGTTCGACGAAAGCTGGCGCCGACTGCTGGACCTGGCCCGCCAGGAGCGGATCGGCATCGAGGCCGGCTACCTGAATATGCTTACGGGATTGTGCTCCGCCGAGGAACTGATCCGGAACATGTACTACTCGGCCCGCCTGCATCGCGAGCACGGCATCCCGTTCGACAGCCTCACGATCACCGACGCCCCCTCGCACGTCTGGAGCATGCCGAGCATTCTGGCGGCGGCGGGCATCCGCTACCTGAGCATCGGCAGCAACCAGACGCGCGGCCCGATCCTGCGGCACAATCTCCACCACAAGAGCCCCTGCTGGTGGGAAGGACCTGACGGGCGGAAGGTCCTCACGAACTTCACGGACGGCTATGCCCAGTCAGCCCGCGTGGGACTCGGCGAACCGGTGCACGTGATGCGAGACACCCTGGAGCGGTTCCTGACCTGGTGGAACGAGCGGGAGGACTACCCGTTCGATGCCGTCCTCCTGCACGGCGCCTACGGGGACAACCAGTTCATCGGCCGACAGATCGCCGAGTCGCAGGCGGCCTTCGCCAGAGAGTACGAATACCCGAAGGTGCACCTCGGCCGGCTGGCCGACTACTTCCGCTACGTGGAGAAGAACTTCGCCGACAAGATCCCCACGGTCCGGGGCTGCGGAGGCAGTTGGTGGGAAGACGGGGCCGGATCCACCGCCCGGCACACGGCCTACTGCCGCCTGTCCCACAACCGTGTGGTAGCCGCCGAGATGCTGTGGGCGACCGCCGCCATGGCCGACCCGTCGGCCCCATTCCCCCAGGAGACCTTCGATCGGATCTGGGACAACATCCTGCTGTATGACGAGCACACGTGGGGCGCCCACAACAGCATCAGCGAACCCTGGAAGGACTTCGTGCAGGAGCAGTGGGCGGTCAAGGCGGCCTACGCCACGACAGCGCTGGAGGAGTCGGAGCGGATGGCCGCCCGCGGGCTTTATCAGCTCGGCCGGCGGATCGGGGCCCCGGCCGGCAGCATCCTCGTATTCAACCCGGTCAACCGGGTCCGGTCCGATGTGGTGCGGCTCCACGTGCCGCGAAATCACGTCGTCTTCGACGGCAACGGCCCCGTGCCGACGCAGAAGCTCGGCGAATACGGCGCCTATGACGAAGTGGTCTTTCTGGCGCGCGAGGTTCCGCCGCTGGGGTATCGGCAGCTGCGCTGCGCTCCCAGTCCGGAAGGCGAGCTGAAGCCCGCCGCGGAGACGCCCGGGAACATCCTGGAGAACCGGTTCTACAGGATCACGTTTGACGCAAAGACCGGCGCGATCGCGAGCATCGTGGACAAGGAAACAGGCAAGGAACTCGTGGACCCGTCCAGCCCCCATCAGTTGAACCAGGTCATCTACGCCGCCGGCGGGGAGGAAACCAGGATATCCAACTGGGACGCTGCCCTTCCTGAGCCCAAGCTCGAGCTGGAGAAGATCGCGAACGCCCGCGTGCTGGTCGCTGAACCGGGCCCCGTCTGGCGGATGGCCCGGGCCACCGGCCGCGGCCGGATGATCGAGGAAATCAACAACCAGGTGATCCTCTACGACCACGTGAAACGGATCGACTTCGTCAACCGCATCCACAAGAAGCACACTACGAAGAAGGAGGCCCTCTACATCGCCTTTCCGTTTGCAGCGGGGCGGCAGCCGGCCTTCCGGTTCGAGATCGGAGGCGCCAGCGTCCGGCCGAACGAAGACCACCTGCCCGGGGGCTGCGTGGACTGGTTCAGCATCCAGAACTGGCTCACCGTCGTGGGCGAAGGGATCGGTATCGCCTGGACCCCGATCGACACGCCTCTGGTCACGCTGTGCGACCTGACCCCGGGCAAGTGGCTCGACCGGCTGCCCATCACCAACGGCACCGTCTTCGCCTATGCGATGAACAACTACTGGTTTACCAACTACAAGGCCTGTCAGGACGGCTGGTTCGAGTTCCGGTACAGCCTCACGAGCAGCACGGACATGCCCGAGGCCAGCGCCTCTCGCTTCGGATGGGATGTCGCCTGCCCGATGCTCGGCATCCGATTCGATCACGGGGAGGGTAGTCATGCACCTGCGTCTGAGCAGGCCCTCTCGTTCTGCACGGTCAGCGACCCCGGGGTGCAGGTCAGCACGATCAAGCGCGCCGACGATGGACGGGGCATCATCGTCCGACTGCTCGAGGTGGCCGGTCAGCCGGAGCGAATCGCGCGCCTCAAGCTCGGCTGGCCCGGTCACTTCGAGCCCACCAAGGCCTGTCTCTGCGACGCCGTGGAGCGGGACGCGGAGCGCCTTGCCGTCTCGCAGGGAGCGACCGATGTGCGGATAGGCCGCTACGGCATTGTCACGGTGCGGCTCGAGTGACGCCCGGATCCGCCCGCCATGTTCCAAGCCACGCCACGCGAAGTTGCGGGGATATTTGCCGCCTGTGCGGACCGGTGGACCCGCAAGTAGTGTGCGGGTAAAACAGACGCCAAACGCAGGGAAGGAGCCTTCTTATGGCTGACGAATCGCCCGGATCGGCGCCGACGCCCGCACCGGGTGGGCCGAAAGTCGATGTCCCGAAAGGGGCATGGGCCCAGTGCCCGAAATGCAGCAAAACCGTATATCAGAAAGATGTAGACGAGGCCCTCGGGGTGTGCCCCGAATGCGGCTACCACCACCGCATTGATGCGCGAACGCGGATCGAACAGCTCTGTGACACGGGCACGTTCGAGGAGTTCCTGGCTGACCTGGTCTCGACCGATCCGCTCCGCTTCGCGGACCGCATCCCCTACAAGCAGCGGCTCCGTGAGGCCCAGGAATCGCGCGGCCAGGCCGAGGCCATCATCGTAGGCAAGTGCTTCATCCGCGGCCGTGGTGTCATTCTCGGGGTGATGGATCCGTTCTTCATCATGGCATCGATGGGCGCCGTGGTCGGCGAAAAGGTCACGGCCGCCATCGAACGGGCTACGGACGAGAACCTCCCGCTGGTGCTGGTGACGGCCTCGGGCGGAGCCCGCATGCAAGAGGGGATGGTTTCCCTCGTCCAGATGGCCAAGACCTCAGCGGCACTGGCCCGCCTCGACGAGGCCGGCGGGCTGTATATCGTCGTGGCCACAGACCCGACAACGGCGGGCGTGGCGGCAAGCTTTGCCTCGCTGGGCGACATCATCCTGGCGGAGCCCGGCGCGATGATCGGCTTCGCCGGCCCCCGGGTCATCGCCAACACGATCAAGGCCGAATTACCGGAGGGGTTCCAGACGGCTGAGTTCATGCTCGAACACGGCTTCGTCGACCGGATCGTGCCCCGCAAGGAGCTTCGGAAGGAGATCGCCCGGATCATCGACTACGCGGGCAAGTAGGCCGCGAGGCCGCGGGGGCACGGTCGAGCGCGTCCGGATTCCGCAGCCCGCCCTGTTATGATAGACTGCGCGGTGCACCTCCGGAGGCAGCCAGATGCGAGCCGGTCCGAAGCAACGTATCCTGATTCCATCGTTCCTCTGGCTGGTCCTTGGGGTTCTCGGTCTGCCAGTCGCGTCCGCCCAAGAGCAGGTCCGCGCGCCGGCCTGTGCGGGCACCTGGTACCCGGCCGAGGCGGATTCGCTTCGGCGGCTTGTCGAAAGCCTGCTTGACGCGGCACCAGCACCCCGAACGTCCAACAAGCCAGTGGCGATCATTGCCCCCCACGCCGGATACCGGTTCAGCGCACCGACCGCCGCGGCGGCGTATCGCTATCTGCGCGGTCACACCTACCGGCGCGTCTTCGTGCTGGCCTTCAGCCACCGCTACGCCGGGGCCTACCGCGGCATCGACGTACCCCACAACCTGACCGCGTATCGGACCCCCCTCGGAGACGTGCCGGTGGACGTCGAGGTCTGCCAAGCACTGCACAAGCACCGCCTGTTCACCGGGAACCCGGAGATCGGTCGCCAGGAGCACTCGCTGGAGCTCCAGTTGCCGATGCTTCAGTGCGCGATCGGCGAGTTCCGGCTGGTGCCGCTCCTGATCGGTCAGACGGCCCCCGGAGACTATGTGGCCGCGGCCGAAGCGATCCGGCCGTGGATGGACCAGTCCACGCTCCTGGTCGCCAGCAGCGACTTCACCCACTACGGACCGGCATACGGCTACCAGCCCTTCGACAACGATCGCCCCGCCAGGCTGGCGGAACTCGCCGACAAGGCGGCGGCCCCGATCCTGCTGGCCGACGTGGACGGGTTCCTCGCCCACCTGGCCGCCACCGGCGATACGATCTGCGGACGCGGTCCGATCACTCTGCTGCTGCGTATCCTGTCGATGAACGGCGGGGCCGAGGGGCTGCGAGCGGCCATGGAGACCTCCGGGCAGTTGACCGGAGACTGGACCAACAGCGTCACGTACCAGTCGTTCGTGTTCGTGCCGCGGCCGGGCACGCTCGACGAAGCCGCGCGTGGCGAGCTGCTCCGGCTGGCCCGCCAGACGGTCACGGCGGTCCTGAATGGCCGCGAACCGCCGCTTCCCGACGAAGACAGGCTCCCGCCGGCGCTGCGCGGCGATGGAGCCTGCTTCGTGACGCTCGAGAACAAGGGAGAACTCCGCGGCTGCATCGGCAACATGGTGGCGGACTCGCCCCTGTACCGGAGCGTCATCCGCAATGCCACCAACGCCTGCCGCGACCCCCGGTTCACCTCCCACCCGGTGACGGCCGGGGAGGTTCCCGAGTTGCGGATTGAGATCAGCTACCTCACGCCGTTGAAGCGCGTGAACCGTCCGGATGAAATCGTCGTGGGTCGGCACGGTCTGCTCATCAGTCTGGGCGAGCGGCGGGGTGTCCTGCTGCCACAGGTCGCCTATGAACGCGGCTGGAGCCGCGAGGAGTTTCTCGCCCAGACGTGCCGGAAGGCCGGGCTACCCCCGGACGCCTGGAAGCACCCGGATGCCCGGATCGACTCGTTCGAGGCGGAGGTATTCGGGGAATCCGAGCCGGCCACCCGACCGGCCAGCCGACCCTGACCGCCAAGCCCTCCGGCCCGGCCGCCGTCGTCGCTGGGCTCGGCCCACGCGACGGCACGTCTGCCGACGGGAAGCCCAGCGGCCTCGGAAGGAAAGACCGGGGGCGCGGTTCGAGTCGGGGAGGTCGATATGTCACAGCGCATGACGCGTCGCCATTTTGTCGCTCAAGTGGCCGGGGCGACCCTGGCGGCGAGCGGAATGTGCCCGGCCGCCGAACCGGCCCGCGCCCGTGTGGTCATCGCCCGGGACGAGGTCCTCACGCGCGGCAGGGTTGACGAGCATCGCGAGCTGCTGCGGAAGCTCCTCGACGCCTCGCTCCAGAAGCTCACGGGCAAACCCGACGCCCAGGCCGCCTGGCGGTCCCTGTTCAGTCCTACGGACCGCGTCGGTCTGAAGGTGAACACGCTCGGATTCTCCACCCAGCCGGCGGTCACGGAATCGATCGTGGCCGCCCTCCGCGAGGCGGGCATACCGGCCGGGAACATCGTCATCTGGGATCGGCTTGATGTGGAGCTGGCACGGGCCGGTTACAGAATCACCCGGGGCGCTGGGGGCGTCCGTTGCTTCGGCACCGATGCCGAACAGATCGGCAGCGGCTACCAGACGGACGTGCAGACCCGCGGTCGGATCGGGTCGTGCTTTTCGCGAATCCTTGCCGAACAGATCGACGTCCTGATCAGCGTGCCCGTGCTCAAAGACCACAATCTGGCCGGGGTATCGCTGGGCATGAAGAACTTCTTTGGAGCCATCCATAATCCCAACAAGTACCACGACAACAACTGCGACCCGTACATCGTCGATGTGGTTTCGCACGGGTATATCCGGCCCCGTTGGCGGCTGACGGTCCTAGACGGCACGCGGGCCCAGTACAACGCCGGCCCCGCCGTTCATCCGGCCTTTGCGTGGGCATTCGGCGGGCTGCTGGTGGGAACCGACTTCGTAGCCGTCGATGCCGTCGGGGCCGATCTGCTCGACCGCCAGAGGAGGGCCAGGGGGCTCAAATCGCTCTCGGAGGACGGCCGTCCGCCACGCCACATCGTCACCGCGGCCCAGCGCGGACTGGGCGTCGCCGACCTGAGCCGGATCGACCGCGTGGAGCTGTGAACCCCGCCGGGCGACCCGCAGCGGAAGGGATTCCAGCGATTCGGTGGGCCTCGGCCCGTTTTCGCCGCCTCGCGCCGCTTCTCCGGTCAGCTCCGCACAGGCAGGGTCCACGGGGCCGCGGCCTCTCGCGTTCCCGCTTGCGCGGGAATGACGCGCCTGCCGGCCGCAAGGCGTGTCTTGGGGACGGCGGCCGTTCCTTCTGCGTTCCGAGTTCAGGACGGAGGCCGTGCCGAGACAGTCCGATGGACTTCCAGACACGTCTGAAGCAGGCCGCGGAGACGGTCGAGCGGCCAGACGGTAGCGGGGTCGCTCTTGGCCTGATCGGGGCGGTCGTGCACCTCAAGGAAGAGCGCGTCGATGCCCACGGCGCAGGCCGCCCGCGCGAGCACCGGAACCATCTCCCGCAGGCCTCCGCTTCGCGTCTGCTCGCCGCCCGGCAACTGGCAACTGTGCGTGGCGTCGAAAACCACGGGGGCGTACCGCCGGAGGATGGGGATGGCGGTGAGGTCGTTCACCAGCCGCCCGTACCCAAAGAAGGTCCCGCGTTCGGTCAGCAGGACGTTCGGGTTGCCGGCACGGCGGACCTTTTCGGCCGCCAGTTCCATCTGCTCCGGGGCCATGAACTGCCCCTTCTTGATATTCACGGGCCGGCCGGTGCGGGCGGCCGCCACGAGAAGATCCGTCTGGCGGCAGAGGAAGGCGGGAATCTGCACGACGTCGAGGACCAGGCCCGCCGGGGCGGCGTGCTCGGGCGAGTGAATGTCCGAGAGCACGGGGACCCCCACCTCGCTGCGGACCTGCTCCAGGATTCGCAGACCTTCCTCCAGGCCGGGGCCGCGGAAGCTCTCTCCGCTCGAGCGGTTGGCCTTGTCGTAGCTCGCCTTGAAGACGAACGGCATGCCGAGCAGGCGGCACACGTCCCGAATGCCACGAGCCATCAGCAGGCAGTGGGACAGCGACTCGATGACGCACGGGCCGGCAATCAGCGCAAGCGGCGCGCCGCCCCCGATGCGAATGTCGCGGATCGTGACCGCTCCGGTGGGCATGGAAGCATCGTAACTCGCCGGCCCGAAGGGGCAAGCCGCCACCGGACCCACCCGGCGCCCGCCAAGACCGCCGGGCGCGTGAACGCAGCCCCCGGGCTCTGCTCCGCCCGGGCCACCCGGGTGCGCCGCGGGCGTTGAGGCATCCCGCGGTGATTCAGGAATCCGGGCCGCGTCCGGGCGAGGCATCCACGATGTACACCCGTCGGACGGTGCGTGCATCCAGCCGCGGTCGCACGTCCAGGTGGTACAGGAGGGGATTGCCCGGGTCGCTTTCGATCCGGGCTACCTCGCCGATGACCACGGCAATCGGCAGGCGCGGATCGCCCGTGGAGGACACGACCAGGTCTCCGACACGGATCTTGCCCGTGTCGAACAGGCGGGCCGGGACCTCCGGCACGGTCAACTTCCCGTTGCCCCGTCCGTAGAGGGCGAAGAATTCCTCGGTCGCCGCCACGTGCCCCGCCTCGATCCGCGCGATCCGGACCCGCGCCGGAGCTCGCCGGTGTTCGGCATCGGTCAGGAGAACCACACGGGCCGTCAGCGGAGTGGTCTCGGCGACCTGGCCGATCAGGCATTCACGAGAGAGCAGGTCGGCCCCGGCCTGGGCACCGTCGGCGGCGGGCGGCAACCACGCGTGCGTGACGACCCAGTCGCCCACCTCGACGCCGTCCGAGGACCCGCGGTCCACCAGGATCGACTCCCGCCAGCCGGCCGCATCCGCCGCCACAACCCTCGCATGGATCAGGCGGATCTCCGGGGGCAGACCTCTGCCCCGCCAGCCCGAGACCGCCTGAAGGGCCTGCTGAAGTTCGGCCAGCGTGGTCTCGATCGCGACGAGCCGGTTTTCCAGAGCGCGGCGTTCGGCCTCCACGCGGGAGTACTGCTCCGCGGAAACGGCCGGCTCCGCGGCCCCGCGTACGCTCTGCTGCGCGCGCATCGCCGTCGTATGGACGAACCACTGCATGGGAACGAGAAGCTGCAAGGGATTCTTGAGGCGACGGCTATAGGAAGGAGGCAACAGCAGCAGCACCAGCGCGGCCGCCATCAGGACGGCGAAGAGATTCTTTTTCGTGAATCGTCGGCGGCGCCATTTCACCCTACATCTCGTCTTCGTCGGATTCGAGGGTCTCTTTCCAGAGGTTGAGATTCTCCAGACAGATGCCGGTCCCGCGGGCCACGCAGGTGAGCGGATCCTCGGCCCGCCGCACCTCCAGGCCCGTGGCCTCGGCCATGACCTGATCGATGCCCCGCAGCAGAGCCCCCCCGCCGCCCAGCGTGATGCCGTTTTCCACGAGGTCGGCGGCGAGTTCCGGCTCGGCCTTCTCCAGCGTGCGCAGGACGGCCTCCGTGATCAGACCGATCGGCTCCCGGAGGGCGTCGCGAATCTCATCGCTGGTGACCACGGTCTGACGCGGCAGCCCGCTGATCATGTCCCGGCCGCGGACGTTCATGGTCAGTTCCTCGGGCAGCGGGGCCGCCGAACCGATCTCGATCTTGACCCGCTCGGCCATCTGGGGGCCGATCATGAGGTTGTAGGTCCGCTTCATGTAGTTGATGATCGCCTCGTCGAAATCATCGCCGGCTACACGAAGGGACTCGCAGGTGGCGATGTCCGCGAGGGACAGGATGGCGATCTCCGTCGTACCCCCGCCGATATCGACGATCATGGAGGCCGTCGGCTCGGCGATGGGCAGGCCGGCTCCGATGGCCGCGGCCTTAGGCTCCTCGATCAGGTACACGCGCCGGGCCCCTGCCCGTTCGGCGCTGTTGAAGACGGCCCGCTTCTCCACGGCCGTGATCCCCCACGGGACGGCAATCAGCACGCGCGGACGGAAGAAGTTGCGACGGCCGTGAACCTTGCGGATGAAGTATCCGAGCATCGCCTCCGTGATGTCGAAATCCGCGATGACGCCGTCCTTGAGCGGCCGGATGGCGGTGATCGTCCCCGGCGTCTTGCCGATCATCTCCTTGGCCACAAGGCCCACCGCGTTTCCGTCGTTCAGGACCCGATTGGTCCCCTTCTTCACGGCGACCACGGAGGGTTCGTTGAGCACGATGCCCTCGCCCCGAACGCACACGAGCGTGTTGCACGTGCCCAGGTCGATGCCCATGTCGACACTGAACAGACCGAGAAGTGAGTCCACGATCATGGGTCGTTTTCCCTCCGGCCGGTCCGCGCGACCCGCGAGGCCCGCCGGACCTCTGCCGGCCTCAAGCCGTCGCCGCGGGACCCGGCGGCAGGGCCGCCGTCGCACTACGGCAGCAGACTGCCGAACAACTGATATGTGCGGACGGCCACGAAGATCGTCCCCATGGCCAGCAGCACCGTCGCGATGATCAGCAGGACGGAGTAAATATCGGTCTCCGGCGGCACGACGTGCGGGCCGCCGCCCGGCGCAGGTCCTGCGGTGAACTGACTCATCGTTGCTCGCTCCCGACTCGCTCCACGCCGCCCCGCAGACGGCCGGCCATCTCTCGACCCCGGCGGCGCTCAGCGGCCCTCGCGCTCGAGGCTGGCCTTGTCGCGCACGGCATCACCCTTCCGGATGACCCCCTGGCCGGTCAGTTCGAGCTTCCCCACCGCGCTGGACGGCTCCATCTCCTCGATGCGAAGATCGCCGAGGTACTTTCCGTCACGCATCACGACGAAGATCATGCCCTTCTGGACGCCGCTGGACGATCCGACGTCGATCTGGGCGGTGTTGCCCTGCACGTCCATGATCTGGCCGCGAATCGGCGACATCGCCGCGGGGGTGACCGGCTGAACGCCCGGCACGGGCCCGACCGGGCCGACCGGCTGGACCGCCAGTGCCGCAGCGCCCTGCCGCAACCGCTCGTTCTCCTGTCGGATGGCCAGGTTCTCCTCTTCGAGCATCCGGAGCTTCTGCTCGCGAACAAGAAGCTGGGCGCTCAGATCGCGGACGCGATCGTTCAGGTCCACGTTCCGCGTCATGAGGACGTTGTGGTCTTCGGTGAGCTTGTTGTTGCTGGCCGTCAGCACCTGATTCTGGTCCGTCAGGACCTTCACCGTGTTTTCCAGAACGGCGACCCGGGCGTCGAGCCCGAGGCGCTCTGTCTCCAGCCGGGCGTTCTGGGCGGCGCACTCGGCCAGCTTCCGTTCGGTCGTAGCGTGGCTCGCCTGGGCCTCGCGCAGCGCCGCCTGCATCGCCTGGAGTTCGTCATCGAGGGCCTGCTTCTCGGCCAGGCTCATGGCGATCAGGTTGCGGTTGTGCACCTGGGATGTGAACGCCGCCTCCTGATACGTCTCCGCCAGCCGCTTCCAGTCGTGAGTCTGCGCAACGAACTGGATCGTCATCGGCGTGAAGACAAAGGCGAACAGGCATACCAGCACCACGAAGATCTTCGTAACGGTACTCACGCAAAAGCCTCTGCGCTATACACTGGGGTCAGCCGTCCTTGGTTGCACATCGACCCGTATCCCGGCAGGTTCGCGTCGGACGCTTGCGGCGATGCGGGCGGGCAGACTCGCCGCTCACGGCGCCTCTCCCGTCGGCGCCCGAAACGGCGGCAACTCCCACGGCCACAAGAATGGCTTGGACTATAACACCGCCCGTCGCTTCTGCCAAGCCCCCTTTTTAGCAGGCGGTTGCGCCACCCGCAAGACGCTGTCCCGCCACGGCGTCCGCCTCCGGAAAGGCCCCGGGCCGGGTCGGCCAGTGAGCTGGCTTTGCACGTGGCGGGGGTTCGGGTACCATGCCCCGCCGGTTGTCGGAGCGGCACCGGGCCGGTCCGACGGACGGATCGCAGGCAACGATTCACGAAGGTGCATCTCATGCAGTTCCGCCGCATCGGTCGGGTGTTGCTCTTGATGGGCTCGGGGGCGGTATTGTTCCAGGCAACGGCCGGTTGCGAGACCCTCGTGGCCGACACGGTCATCCAGTTGCTGACGTCCGCCTTGTTCAGCGCGGCCCTCAACGCGGCTTTCAGCGCCACCTGACGGCGGTGAGGCCCGCTCCGGCAAGCCGCTTGCGGGGAGGCAAAGCATGCGCGACCGGTGGTCCACGTGGGCCGTGCTGGCCCTGTCGGGCGGCTGGGTTTTCCAGTTGGCGGCCTGTCACCAGACGGCGTACGAGACGCTCGTTCGCATCGGCTTCAGCACGGTCTTTCTGCCGCTGAACCGTTTCATCGCCGCCGCCCTGGGGCAGGAGCTCTAGTCGCGGCCGACCGGAGGGGGCCCCGGCCCCCTGGGAGGCCCCGCCGGCAAGCTGCCGGCATGGAAGCAGGGCCATGCGACTCTCGGGACAAGTCCCGCGGTGGCTTGGCCGCGTTTACATGCGCAGGCCCCTCCCTATAATGTTGCCCTTCCGAAACCCGTAGCAGGAACCGTACTCCGATGGCAGGCCTTGGCGTCAATATCGACCACGTCGCGACGATCCGGGAGGCCCGCAAGACCGATGAGCCGGACCCGGTGTGGGCCGCCGTGGAAGCGCAACTCGGCGGAGCCGACTGCATCACCTTCCACCTGCGGGAGGATCGGCGCCACATCCGAGACCGCGACGCCGAGCTGCTCAAATCGATCGTCGCCGTCAAACTCAACATGGAGATGTCCATCTACCCCGGCATCGTCCGGGTGGCGACGCGACTCCGCCCGGACCAGTGCACGCTCGTCCCCGAGCGGCGCGAGGAAATCACGACCGAGGGGGGGCTGGACGTGGTACGGCTGCGACGGAGGATCGCACCGGTCGTCCGCCAGCTCCGAGAGGCCGGAGCGATCGTAAGCGCCTTCATCGAGCCGGAGGCCGACCAGATTCGGGCGTCCGCAGACGTGGGGTGCCAGGCCATCGAGTTATGGACCGGCGGGTACGCCCATGCCCGGGGCGAGAAAGCGGTCCGCCAGGCTGTCGAGAAGCTCCGTCGCGGCATCGAGGTCGGGCGAGCGGCAGGGCTGGTGGTACACGGGGGGCACGGGCTGACGTACCGGAACATCGGGCCGGTGGCCTCTCTGCCGGGCTTCTCGGAGTTCAATATCGGACATTCGATCGTATCGCGGGCGGTTTTCATTGGCCTCCGCGAGGCGGTCCGTGAGATGAAGAACCTGTTGCTGCGATACAGCCCCAAGTCAGCGGAGGAGAACCCATGACGCGGCTCAACATGATGCTTCGCACTCTGCTCGTTCTGGTGCCGGCGGTGCCGCTGGGGGCGGCCGAGCCGGCGATCAGGGACGGCGACGTAATGGTCTTCGTGGGGGACTACGTGACGGAAGAGTATGGGGGAGCGCAACGCACCGACCGGATCTCGTACCCGAGCCACGTCGAGTCGTTTCTGACAGTCCGATATCCGAACCTGCGGGTGACCTACTACAACGTGGCGATGGCCGGCGCTACGGCGCCCAACACGGTGGAGCGCTTTGACCGAGACATCCGGCCGCTCAAGCCTACGGTCGGGGTGATCTGCCTTGGCCTCCAGGAGGCGGGGATGAAGACCTTCGACGAGGCCGTCTTTGCCGCCCATAAGGAGGGCCTCCGGAAGCTGATCGGCCTCTTCAAGGCCGCCGGCGCACGCGTGTACGTACTGTCCCCGCCTTCCGTCGACGAACACACCAGTACGAACCTCAAGGAGGTCGATTACAACAGCACCCTCTCCCAGTACGCCGCCGCCCAGCGGGAGATCGCGACCGCTGAAGGGGCCCAATACGTGGACTGGTTCGGCATGTCGGTTGCCGTGCGCGATAAGGCGATGCAGTCCAATCCCGCCTTCTACTTCTCCCCGGACGGACTTCGCCACACGAATCGCTCGCATGGGCTGGCGGCGACGCTGCTCCTTCAGGCATTCAAGGCCGAGCCGATCGTTGTAAACATCCGGGTCGACTGGAAGACGGGAAAGATCGAGTCGGACGCGGGCCGGGCCACCCTTAAGATGGGCGAGCACGACGCCCGCGAGATCCACATCTCCAACCTGCCGATCCCCTGGCCCACGATGGTCGGCCCCAACCAGATGATGATGAACGACTGGGAAACCGCCGAATGGTGCCGATACATGCTCAAGGTCGACAACGGCCCGTCCCCGGGGCTGCTCATCGCCAGCGAAGTCCGCCAAATCCCCGTGATCCTTCAGCAGGTGCAGGAAGGCCTGAACCTGATGACGGTCGAACCGTTGCGGTCGCTGCCGGCAGCCGTGGATCTGTCCAACCTCATCCGGCGAAAGAACTACACGCGAGTGCACGCGTGGCGCGACCAGGAACTCTCGCCCGTCAAGGATCCCGAGCTCAGAGACGCCCAGCAGTCCCTGATCAAGGCGTGGTATCAGTACTTCGACGGGTACAACAAGATCATCGCGCGTACGCCCAAGTCCTTCGACCTGAACATGAAACTGCTGCCGCTGAACATCCCCACGCTGCCGAGCCTCCCCAGCACCCGACCGGACCTCCCGGCGGCCGGGCGCTCGGCCGCCACCCGGCCGGCCCTCCAGCCGAAGTAAGAGGCAATGCGCGTCGCTTCCGGAGGACCGCCCCCGTGGTGCCGGGGCAAAACGCGCCGGGGCGATACAGGCACGAAGACACATGACCAACCCCTTCAAAGGATGCATGGTTGCGCTGGTCACGCCGTTCCGGGACGGCGAGGTCGACTGGAAAACCCTGGATGCCCTGGTGGAAATGCATCTGGAGGCCGGGACCGATGTCCTCGTCCCCTGTGGGACGACGGGCGAGTCGCCGACGCTTTCCCACGAGGAACATGACGCCGTGAACGCGGCCGTCATTCGCCGGGCCAAGGGGCGGGTTCCGGTCCTCGTGGGCACGGGTTCGAACAGCACGGCGGAGGCGCTTCGGCTTTCGCGCCACGCCCAGGAGATGGGAGCGGACGGGACCCTTCAGGTGGCCCCCTACTACAACCGCCCGACCCAGGAAGGGCTTTACCGCCACTTCGCCGCGATCGCAGAGGCCGTGGAACTGCCCCACGTGCTCTACAACATCCCCGGGCGATGCGGGGTGGAGATCGGCGTGGACACGATGGCGCGGCTGCGAAGGGACTGGCCGAACATCGTGGCCGTCAAGCACGCCACCGGATCCGTGGACGGGGCCAGCGAACTGCTTACCCGGACAGACCTCGAGGTGATCAGCGGCGACGATTCGATGACGCTCCCGCTGATGTCCGTCGGCGGAGTCGGCGTGATCAGCGTGTTGGCCAACCTGATCCCAAGGGACGTCAAGTCGATGACCGATGCGGCACTCCGGGGGGATTGGACCACCGCGCGCGAATGGCACCTCCGAATGTTCCGGCTGGCCCGCAGTCTGCTGAGCCTTGAGACCAACCCCATTCCCATCAAGACCGCCATGGCCCTGAAGGGGTTGTGCACGGAAGAGTTCCGGCTGCCCCTATGTCCCATGGCTCCCGCGAACCGGGAGAAACTCGTCGCCGCCCTGCGGGAATACGGACTGTAAAGCCCCCCGCCGCGGCCGGACCGATCCCGGTGGAAAGGCGGCCGGTCAGGCCCCTGCGGGCTGCGACGTCGACGGCGTCGCGAGGGCCTGCTCCGGCGACCACACTCCCGGGATCCTCGCCCCGCAATAGGAGCACTTGCCGTCCCGGATCCGGTTCGACGCGACCTGGAAGCCCACCCGGCGTATCAGCTCCCTGCGGCAGGCGTGACAATAGGTGTTCTCTCCCGGATGGAGTGGGACGTTCCCGGCATACGCATAATGAATGCCTGCCGCCAAGGCGATCTCGCGACACCGCACGAGAGTGGCCACCGGCGTCTGTGGCAGGTTCGTCAGACGGTACGTGGGGTGAAACCGCGTGAAATGCACCGGAACGTCCGGCCCCAAGTTGGCCACGATCCACTCGGCCATCTGACGAACCTCGTCGGGCGAATCATTGAGAGTCGGGATGATCAGGACGACGACTTCGAACCAGATGCCGATCTCCCGGAGCAGCCTGAGCGTGGTCAGAACGGGCTCCAGCCGCCCCGAACACCATTCCCGATAGAACCGGTCGCTGAAGGCCTTGAAGTCGATCTTGACCGCCGTGAGCCTCCGGCACAACTGACGAAGCGGGGCCGGCTGGATGTAGCCGTTCGAGATCATCACGCTCCCGATGCCCTGTTCGCGGGCCAGCGCCGCCGAATCGTACATGTATTCGTAGAAAACCACGGGTTCGGAGTACGTATACGCGATGGTCGGCGAGCGGCTGCGCTTGCAGGCGGCCACCAGTTGCTCCGGCGGGACGAGGACGCTCTCCACCTGTTCCGGGCGGAACTGGCTGATCTGCCAGTTCTGGCAGAACTTGCACTCGATGTTGCAGCCTGCGGTCGCCACCGAGAACGCCGTCGTGCCCGGCAAGTAGTGGAAGAGGGGCTTCTTCTCGATCGGATCGACATTCGCCGAGCAAAGCGTGCCATAAACAAGCGTCTGATATCGCCCGCCCTGGTTCTCGCGGACTCCGCACGAGCCGCGCTCCACGTCCGCAACCTCGCACTCCCGCGGACAGAGCAGGCACTTCACACGCCGGTCCGGCCGCGGCTCCCAGAACATCGCCTCGTGTCGTGCCACCCCCTTGAGCCGGGGACCCTCCAACTCGCCGGTTCCGGCGACATCCTGCGCCAGAGCCGGAACCCCGACTCCGCAGACGCCGGCGGCCGCGCATCCGGCGGTCATACGAAGCAGGTCGCGCCGCGAGAGCATGGCCGGTCGCTCATTCATCGCTCACCCCGTGACGATCAACAGCGCAACGCCCCGTCGCGCTCCGCACCGCCGGGGCTCACCTCATGACAAGAGATTCTGACGCGCCGACAGGTCGTCACACAAGGGCCCTGCGATCTTGGCCGGCTGACCGGCGTGGACGGGGCTCGTCGCTGCTTGGGATAAGAGATCCAGACAGGACAAATCCGATGGCGGACGTCGATGCGCAGACCTACCGCGGAATCATTCCCAGAGAGCCGCTCATCGGAAGACGGTCTCCCAGCGATAATCCCGCCCGCGACTCAGCCGATGGCCTCCACCGACGGCCAGTAGCGGGAACTCCCGACCGGTAATCGGGCACATCCTCCCATAGCGCGGCCGGCTCAGAAGCAACCGACGACTCGGATCCGCACCCTTCCTGGGGTGCCACAGGAGCGGCTCACGCCGGATCACTCGTCACCCGGCCCTTCATGCCCGCCCGTCGCCGGACCCGCTCCACAACGGGTAGATCACCAGTCCCGTCGCCAGCTTGGGATAGAAGTACGTGCTCTTAGGCGGCATGAGATCGCCCGCGTCCGCCACCGCACGGAGCTGGGACAACTGGGTGGGCTTGACGAGGACGGCCACGCCCCGGGACTCGCGGGCAAGACGCTGCGCCTCCTCCGCCGACGGGGTGTAGCGGATGGTCGGCGGGGTGCCGGCCAGCACCTTCCGTGTGAGCAGTTCGTCGATCAGATACCGGTGCAGGTAGGCCAGATCGAGCTTTCGCCAGGCGTCGCTCCGCTCAGGGGCAAGCCGTGCGAGAATGCCGCGATCCGTAAACGTCCCGACGTAGAAGCCCTCCTCCGCTCCGTCGCAGATCGCCACGTCGTGGCCCGCGTCGGGCGATACGAGAGTTTCGACGCTCGCGCTGGGAGCTTTCGAGAACGAGCACCCCGCCGCCCAGAGCCTCGTCAGGTCGGCGGCGGAGACGGGGCCCATCCCGCTCAGAACCCGATGCGTCGGCAGAATCACGCAGCCCGGATCCTCCATAGCACAGAGCCCGACCAGCACGAACTGCGCGGGATGATCCGGCGGCAGGCGCCCGCCTGCGGCCGCGGCCAGTTCGTCGCGGTAGCTCATCGCCGTCAGATAGCGGTGATGTCCGTCGGCAATGTACACACGGGCCCCGTCCAGCAACATCCGCACGTGCGCAATGGAGGCGGCGTCTGTCTCGGCCCACAACCGGTGCGTCACTCCGTCCAGGCTGGCCGTCACGTCCGGCGGCCGCTCGCCGGGGTCCGTGGCTGCCGCGACCGAGTTGGAAGGGTCGCCATACAGTCCAAAAACCGGTGAAAGCTGACATCGCGTCGCCCGCATCAACCGCAGGCGGTCCTCCTTGGGCCCGGCGTAAGTCCGTTCGTGCGGGATGACCACGCCCTTAGCGAACTCCTCGATCCGCATGACCGTCAGGAGCATCCGGCGGGTGAGTTGCTGCCCCGCCACTTCGCACATCTGATGGCAAATGTAGAGCCCCGGCGCCGGATCCCGCCGAAGGACCCCTGCCGCCAGCCACTCTCGCAGGGTACGACCCGCCTCCTCATACACCTCGGGCCGACCCGCCTCGCGAGCCGGCGCCACAGGCAGGTCCACCGCTACGATGTTGTATCGCGATCCGACCAGCAGCCGATCCTTGTCGGACGCATCCAGCACGTCGTATGGCGGAGCGATCACCGCGGACCAGTCCCTCCCGAATCGCTCAACGTCGTATCGGATCGCGGAAAACGCCTGGATCTCCGGCACACCATCACTCCTTAAGCGGAACACCCGATGGAACATTCTGCCCGCCTCGCCCGGGCTGTCAACGAACCGGATACCGCATGGCTCACGCGACCCGCCTGTCGCCAACCCGGCCACCGCAAGATAGCATTGCGAGTCGTCACGAGGGCCGGGCATGGACGGTAACCGGAACCCGCATCACGACCGGTTTGGCGGGCGGCAGGCAGCAGGGCCTGCCGGGCGATCCGACATGCACAGCGCCGTCGACCCCGCGTTTGAGGAAGCGCTCCTTCGGGCGTGCGGGTCCTTCGGACTTCTGCTGACTTCGCACCAGATCGGCCTCATGTGGCGCCATCTGACCCTGGCCCGGGACGCCAATCAGCGATTCAACCTTACCCGGATCGTGGAATCCCGCCGGGCCGCCGTCGAACACTACGCCGACTCGCTCACGCTGCTGAGGTGGCTTACCCACCAGGATGCATGGCCACGCCGGGCCCTGGACGTGGGAACGGGCGGGGGCTGGCCGGCCGTCCCCCTGGCGGTCCTGCTACCCGAGGTCTGCTGGACCGCGATTGACTCGACAGGCAAGAAGGCCCGATTCGTGGCGGAGGCCGCTGGGGCTCTCGGCCTGCGGAACCTGGTCGCCGTTCACGCCCGGGCCGTGGAGTTCAGGGCCCCGCCGTTCGACCTCGTGGTGGCCCGGGCCGCGGGCAGGCTCCCAGAGGTCGTGCGCGAAGCCGCCCGACTGGTAGCCCCCGGGGGCTGCCTTGTATCCTACAAGACCGCGCACCTGAACGAAGACGAACGCCGGGCCGGAATCGAGGCCGCCAAGGCTGCCGGGCTGTCGATCCTGCCCGAGTTCCCCGTGGTCCTGCACGGCGATGAGACCTATCACCGCCGGCTCGTGCCCTATCGCCGCCCCCGCTGATAGAGGTCTCCAGCGACGGCGCCCCTGTTCGGCCCACACCACGGGCATCGCCGCCCGAGGGCACCTGAACCCGCGTGGCCGCCCGGCCCGCCCGTTTCGTCCGCTGGGGCGAATCGCCGTAGCATGAGGTGTCGGCGCCCGGGCGGGGTTACAATCGTATCGACAACAGGAGGTGGGCCGATGATCCAGTGTCAGGACTGCGAGCACTTCATCCGAGGCCCCGGCGGGCAGGTCGGCTTCCGGTGCGACCCCTTCTCGACGATCAAGGAGCCTGAGTGCCTGATCAAGTGGCAGCTCCTCAAGATGGAGGCGCAGCTCGTCAAACTCGATGCGATGGTCCGGGCGTATCAGGCGACGCTCGACATCTACAACCGTCTGGCCCCGCTCCAGGAAAAGATGATGAGACACATGGAGCGCGAGATCGAGGACGCCGAAGAGGCGGATTCCTGGAAGCGCGCCTACGAGCAAGAGGACGCCGAGGATGACGATCGGCCGGAAGAAAGCCCTCCTTAGACGGATCGGCGGTTCCGTGGCCGGCCTCAAGCCGCCTGTGATCGTCCACCGGCCGCTTACGAAGGAGTCTTTTCTCCGCCCGGCCGAGCTGCGACGATTCAGGAATCTGCTCTTTGCCGCCCGCACCATCGTGGAAGGCTGCTACGCCGGGCGCCACAGGTCGCCCTTCCGCGGTCACAGCGTCGAGTTCGCTGACTACCGCGAGTACTGTCCGGGCGACGACATCCAGGACATCGACTGGAAGGCCTACGGCCGTACCGATCGCCTCTTCGTCAAGCTCTTCGAGGCCCGCACGGACATGGTGGTCTACGCGCTGCTTGATTGCAGCGCCAGCATGGGCTACGCGGGTCTGGAGCGCGCGGATACCGGCCGCGGACCACGCGCCGGTCCGGCGGCGTCCGGCCTGTCCAAGCTTCAGTATGCGTGCTACCTGCTGGCCGCTCTGGCCTTCCTCGTGGTCAAACAGGGAGACAAGATCGCGCTCGGTCTGTTCCGCGACAGGCTCTTCGAGTACGTGCCCCCCGGCGGGACGTTCGGCCATCTTTACGGCATCCTGAGCCGGCTGGAGACCGTCGTGCCTTCCGGACCGACCCGGCCGGCCGAGGTCCTGCGGCAGGCCTTCGGAACCGTCAAACGCCGCGGACTCCTGATTCTGGTCGGCGACCTGATGGAAGAGCCCGCCGCCCTCTTCGAAGCGCTCAACTTGTATCGCCACCGCCGCTTTGAGATCATCGTCTTCCAGGTGCTGCACCCGGACGAACTGTCGCTCCCGGCAGCGGCCAACGTGCGATTCATCGACAGCGAAACGAACGACTCGATCACAACGAGCGTCCCCGACATACGGGAAGACTACGAGCAACGGATGCGACGGCATCTCGAGGCCATCCGCGCCGGCTGCGCCGCCCGCCGGATCGACTACAACCTGGTCACAACGGAGACGAGCTGTTACGACGCCCTGGAGCAGTACGTGGTCGCGCGGGCGGCCGGCGGGGTGCGCTCCGATGCATGATCGACGGGGGTGGCCTGGCGGCCCCGCCGCGCGGGGGCGTTGAAGGCTCAGAGCGCCAAGACGATTTGCCGTGCCACCTCTTCGCCTCGTCCGGGGGGATACTTGCCCGCAGGCCACCGGTAACCCAGACCGTCCCCGCTTCTGCGGGGAATGATGTGGATGTGCACGTGCATCACCACCTGGCCGGCTGCCGCTCCGGTGTTGGCGAGCACGTTGCAGGCGTCCGTACCGGTCGCTGCCATGACGGCCCGGACCAGCCGGGGGATCGGGCTCATTATGCGGCCGAGAAGGTCCGGCGGCATCTGCTCGATGCGCTCGTAGTGCTGCCGGGGGATCACCAGCGTGTGGCCTTCGGCCAGCGGCCCGATGTCCAGGAACGCCAGGGTATCGGCATCCTCGAAGACCTTAAGACAGGCAATCTCCCCCGCAACGATTCGGCAAAACACACAGTCCGCAGCGCTCATCGGTGGGTCCTCAGATACAATGCGCCCGGATCAGTACGACGGAAACCCTTGCTCCCGAACTGACGAATGAGCAACCCCCGGCCCGCTCCATCCCCAGGCGGTCCCCCCAAGCAGCTGCTTCGGCAAGAGCGATGGAACCGGCCACCCACCGATCGCATCGGAACCGGCCTGCTCCCGTCGCTGAACCTCGCAAGCGGTCCGGGAACCCGCCGGCTACTCGGCAGACGTCTGGCCCTCGGCCTTCGGTTGGGCGGCCTTCTTGACGGCTTGGGCCGCCGCCTTGTAGCGGGCGTCCGCCCTCTTCCTGCGGGCGGTCTTCTCGGGTCGGGTCACGCTGCCGGGCGACTGCTCTTGCCCAACGAGCTGGAGCACGGCCCGAGGGGCATTGTCGCCGACCCGGCCCGTCCCGAGCCGAATGATCCGCGTGTAGCCTCCCGGTCGGCCCTCGTACTGCGGGGCCACCTCCTCGATCAGCCGGCGGACGATCGAGTCGGCGGTAAACTTGAGCCCACCCCTGGCCCGTCCCGTCCGGTGACGTCGGCCGCTCCGCATCCGAAGGACCTTGGCCCGCTTGGCCAGGGGCATCTCCTCATAGGCCTCCTGGTGGTCCTTGTGAATCACGGCCCGGTCCCCGAGAAGGCTCTCCACCCGCCGACGCGCGTGGAGATCGCCCGCCTTGGCCCGCCGGGCCAGCGTAATGAGTCGTTCGCAGAACGGCCTGGCGGCCTTGGCCTTGGGCAGGGTCGTTTCCACCTGCCCGTGCTCAAACAGGTTCTGCGCCAGGTTCCGGAGCATCGCCCGCCGATGCTCGGTCGTGCGATTGAGTTTTCGTCCCGCAACCAGATGCCGCATCGCGTATCTCCGCCGGGCGGCCCGCTTCCGGCCAGCAGGCCGGCGTCCGCCTCAAATCCGAAACATCTCTGCCGTGGGCCCGGCAGGGGCTCCCCGGCTCAGCCGCCGACGCCGGCCGTCGCCTCATTCGGCTGCCCGGAGGGGTGGTCGGCCGCTGCTTCGCCGGCCGGGTTCAGCTCGGCCGGCAGTTGCATGCCGAGACTCAGGTCCAGGTCGGCCAGCTTGCGCTTCACTTCCCGCAGCGACGTCTTTCCGAAGCTGCGAAGCGCGAGCAGGTCGGCCTCGGTCTTCTGAACGAGATCGGCCACCGTCTGGATCTTGCCCGACTCCAGGCAGTGGGTGGCCCGTACCGAGAGTTCAAGCTGCGAAATCGGCATGGCCAGTTTCTGGCGGAGTTCCTCGCTCACGGACGGGGCCTCGGGCGCCGCTCCCTCGGCCGCTCGAACGGTGACCCGATCGGAGCCGAGTTCGTGATACTGCACAAAGGGGTTCAGGTGTTTGCGCAGGATCTTGGCGGCCTCGACCAGGGCGTTCTCCGGAAGGACGGTGCCCTTCGTCCAGATCTCCATGATGAGCCGATCATAGTTCGTCCGCTGACCGACCCGCGTGTCTTCCGTGTGATAGCGGACACGAGTGACCGGCGAGAAGACGGAATCCACCGCGATCACCCCCAGCTCGCCGTCGGCCTCCGTGTTCTCCTCCGCCGTGCGATATCCGCGCCCGGAGCCGACCCAGAACTGTACCTCGAACCGAACGTCGTCGGTGAGCGTCGCGATGAGCTGATCTTTGTTGACGATGGTGATGGCCGGGTCCGTCTCGATGTCGCCGGCCCGCACCTCTCCCCGCACGGTCCGCGCGACATGCATCGTCTTTTCCCCCTCAGCGTCGAGCCGCACGACGAGGGACTTGATGTTCAGGATGATGTCGGTCACATCCTCGAGCACGCCGGGCAGACTCATGAACTCGTGATCCGCACCGGCGATCCGGACGCGGGTCACGGCGGCGCCCTCGAGGCTCGACAGCAGGATGCGGCGCAGGCTGTTGCCGATCGTCGTGCCGAATCCCCGCTCGAACGGCTCGATCAGGAACCGGCCGTAGGTGTCGGTGCTGACGGATTCATCTTTGACGACCTGAGTAGGCAGTTCCAGGCCACGCCACCGAATACGCATCGGGTCGTCCTCCTCTCTAGTGGGACGAATGAGTTCGAGCTTCCGGCCCCTCTCGAGCGTGCGCCCGACCTCACCGGCTGCACACTTCCACGATCAGGTGTTCTTCCACCGGGATCTGCACGTCGTCGCGGGTGGGCAGGCTGACCACCGTGCCCTCCAGCGACTCCGCATTGAGCTGAAGCCACGGCTGCGGCGGCCGGCTCCCGAACACCTCGAGCCATTGCCGGGCCATCGCGCGGCTCCGGTCCGAGGGCTTGACGCTGATGCGGTCGCCCTGCCGGACCAGATAGCCCGGGCGGTCCAGCCGCTTGCCGTTCACGTAGATGTGCCCGTCCACCACCATGCTGCGGGCCGCCCGGCGCGACGGGGCCAGGCCCAGCTTCGCTACGACGTTGTCAAGGCGGCGCTCCAGCAGGACCAGCAGCGCGGAACCCGTGTTCCCGGTCCCCCGCTCGGCCTCCCGGAAGTACGTCATGAACTGCCGCTCGAGCACGCCGTAGTACCGCTTGACCTTCTGCTTCTCGCGAAGGCGCAGGGCATAGCCGCTGCCCTTGCGACGGTACGCGTGCATGCCGGGCGGGTTCTGCCGCCACTGCTTCTCCATCGGACACTTCGCCGTCTCGCAGCGCGTGCCCTTGAGCATCAGCTTGACGCCTTCCCGTCGGCAGAGCCGACACACCGGTCCCAGGTATCGAGACATCGCTTTCGACAGCCCTTCTCGGTTCGCCCCCCGGGGTTCCGCCGCCCCGGGCCGGCCCGGTTCGCCCGTTCAGACCCGCCGCCGCTTCGCCGGACGGCATCCGTTGTGCGGCAGCGGCGTCACGTCCTCGATGGACTGAACCCGCAAGCCCGCCTGTTGCAGGGCGGTAATCGCCGACTCCCGCCCGGAGCCCGGGCCCTTCACTTTGATCTCGAGCTCCGTCACCCCGAACTTCTTTGCCGCCGTCGCCGCCCGCTCGGCCGCGCGTTGGGCGGCGAACGGCGTGCTCTTGCGGGTACCCTTGAAGCCCACCGTCCCCGCGGAAGCCCAGCAGAGGGTCTCGCCGGACGGATCCGTGATCGTGATCATCGTGTTGTTGAACGACGCCTTGATGTGCGCGATGGCGCGCGAAACATTGCGCCGGACCTTTTTCTTGCCGGAGGACTTAGCCACGGTGCATCTCCTTCACGCCCTTCTTGCCGGCCACGGTCTTTCGCGGACCCTTGCGCGTCCGCGCGTTCGATCGCGTGCGCTGCCCGCGCACCGGGAGCCCGCGGCGGTGGCGCAGCCCCCGGTAGCAGCCGATGTCCCGGAGCCGCGCGATGTTCTGCTGGATCTGTCGCCGGAGCTGCCCCTCGATCACGTACTTCCGGTCCAGGATGCCCGCAATCCGGCTCAGCTCGTCTTCCGTCAGGTCCTTGGCCCGCTTCGACTCGTCGATGCCCGCCTCCTGGCAGATCATCCGCGCCGAATGCGGCCCGATCCCGTAGATGTACTGGAGCGAAATCACCGTTCGCTTGTCGTTGGGGATATCCACACCAGCGATACGCGGCATGGTCGCTTTCTCGCTTTCTCGATTCCGGTCCTCAACCCTGGCGCTGTTTGTGGCGAGGGTTCGAGCAGATCACCCGAACCACGCCCCGGCGCCGCACCACCTTGCAGTTCTCGCAGATCCTTCGAACGCTGCTGCGTACCTTCATCGCTCCACCGTCCCGCCGCTCATCGGCCGTCCGTCAGCACGTCCGCACCCCGGGGCGTCACCGCCACCGTGTGCTCGAAGTGCGCCGCCCATTGCCCGTCCTTCGTCACGACCGGCCAGCCCGTCGAGTCCGCATAGCAAACCTCCGCCCCGCCGGCCGTCACCATCGGCTCGATCGCCAGCGTCATCCCCGGCCGCAGCAGAAAGTCCTCCCGGCGCCGGCCGCGATCCACGTAGTTCGGCACCTTCGGCTCCTCGTGCATTCGCCGGCCGATCCCGTGGCCCACAAACTCCCGGACGACCGAAAACCCCTCCGATTCCACGTACCGCTGCACCGCGCCGGCCACTTCGCTCCACCAGCGGTCCGGACGGACCTCCCGGATGGCGATCTCCAGCGCCTCCCGGGTCACCTCCAGAAGCCGCTGCACGCGCTCCGACACCGGCCCGACCGCAAACGTCCGCGCCGCGTCGCCGCAGTACCCGCCGAGCCGCACGCCGCAGTCCACGCTCACGATGTCCCCCGGCCGCAGCGGCCGATCCGAGGGAATCCCATGCACGACCTCCTCATTGAGGCTCGTACACAGGGCCGCCGGGAACGGGAAACGCGCCTGCGCATGTCGCTGCCCCTTGAACAGCGCCTGCGCTCCGGCCTGCGCAATCATCTCCTCGGCCACGGCGTTCATCGCGGCCGTCGTCACCCCCGGTCGGACCATCTCCTCGACGGCCTTCAGCACCCGGTTGACCAGCCGGCCTGCCTCGCGCATCCGCTCGATCTCCGCCGCGCTCTTAAGCGTCGGCGCATCCTTCTGCCTTCGCAGACCGCGGATCACGCGTCGCCACACCTTAAAAGGGCCGCCCGGTCCGGTCTCGATTCCTCGCCCGCCACGAACACGCCGCCCTCGTAAGCCCCGATTCCACCGAAGGCTGCCCGTCAGTGAGGCCGAAACCCGCTATTTTATCTCCCCGATCCCGCCCATGCAAGCGGGCCGACCGTCCCCCGGTCAGGCGTACGCGCCGCGGATCCGGCCCCCCTCGTCGCCCAGGAACCCCTTGTAATTCCGCTTGACCAGCTCCGCCTCGATCCGTTGCACGAGATCCAGAGCCACGCTGACCACGATCAGCAGCCCCGTCCCGCCCAGGAAGGCCGAGACGTTGTACGGAATGTGCATCCAGATCGCCACGACCGAAGGGATGACCGCGATGATCGAAAGAAACCCCGCCCCGACGTAGGTAATCCGCGTCATCACCGTCTCAAGGTAATCCGCCGTCCGTTTGCCGGGCCGCCGCCCGGGAATGAAACTGCCGTAGTCCCGCAGGTTGTTGGCCATCTCCTTGGGCTGGAACTGGACCGTGGTCCAGAAGTACGCAAAGAAGAAGATCATGCCGATGTACGTGAGCTCATAGAGGTACTGCCCCGGCTGAAAACTCGCCGCCAGGAAGTTCCAGAACCCGGCCGTCGCCCCCCGGAAGATGCTGCGCAGCCAGTCGAAGATGATGCTGGGGAACAGCAGCAGCGAGCTGGCGAAGATGATCGGCATCACACCCCCGTGGTTCACCCGCAGCGGCAGATACTGACGCTGCCCGCCATAGACCCGCCGCCCCCGCGTGTGCTTGGCCTGCTGAATCGGAATCCGCCGCTGGGCCTGCGTGATGAGAATCGCCCCCGCGATCACGCCCACGAAGGCGATCACGAGGAAGACCATCTTGAAGGGCGTCATCTCCGCCCCGGTAGCCGTGACGCCCTGCCGGAACTGCGCCAGCCGAACCACGTCCATGATCGCGTTGGGCATCCGGGCCACGATGCCGGCCATGATGATCAGGCTGATCCCGTTGCCGATCCCGTACTCGTCGATCTGTTCGCCGAGCCACATCAGCACGATGGTGCCCGTGGTCAGCGCAAAGAGGGTCATGAGCACGAAGGCGTAGCTGCTCTCATAATCCTTGAGCACGTAGTTCTGCGACCGCATGTAGTTGACCCAGAACATCGCCTGGATCAGACACAGGAGCACAGTCGCATAACGCGTGTACTCGTTGATCTTCTTGCGACCGGTGTCCCCCTCTTTCTGGAGCTTCTCGAGGGCCGGAACGACCGTCGTCAGGAGCTGGAAGATGATGCTCGCGGAGATGTACGGCATGATCCCCAGCCCGAAGATCGTGCTCTGCTGAAGGTCCCCCCCCGTAAACAGTGCGAAGTAGTCGGCCAACTGACCCAGGCCGCCCTGTCCTCCCCGCCGGGCCGCCGCCATCCGGTCCTGATCGATCCCCGGGAGCGGCACGTGAAAGCCGACCCGGTACAGGGACAGCAGCAGGAGCGTGAACAGGACCTTGTTCCGCAGGTCCGGGATCTTGAACACATCGCGAAGGGTTCGAAGCATGATTCAACCTGCCCCGACTCCCCGGGGAGTCACCTGGACAACGCCGTCGCCTGGCCGCCGGCGGCCGTGATCTTCTCGATGGCCGACCTGCTGAAGCGATCGGCCTCGACGGTCAGCCGCTTCGTGAGCTCCCCATCCCCCAGGATCTTCACCACCGCCGCCGCATCCCGGATCAGGCCCTTCTCCCGCAGCACGAGCTTGGTCACGTGCGCGCCGTCCTCGAAGGCCGTCTGAAGCTGCCCCACGTTGACCACCGCCGGCTCCGTACGGAACTTCGCATTGGAGAAGCCCCGCTTCGGCAGCCGCCGGAACAGGGGCATCTGCCCGCCTTCGCTCAGCCGCCGAATGCTGCTGCCCGTGCGGGCCTTGCATCCCTTCGTCCCGCGGGTGCACGTCTTGCCGTGCCCGCTGCCGGGACCGCGACCGACCCGCTTGCGACGCTTGTGGGCGCCGGCCAGTTTCGTAATCGTGGTGATGTCCGCCATGGGTCCATGCCCTCCCGTCAGACCGCCACCGGTACGCCCCGAAGCCGCGACACGGTCTCGCTGCTCCGCAAGGCCATGAGTCCGGCCAGGGCGGCCTTGACCAGGTTCTTGGGCGAGTTCGACCCGAAACTCTTGGTCAATACGTTCCGTACGCCTGCCAGTTCCAGAACCGGACGAACGCTGGCGCTGGCGATCACGCCCGTGCCCTCGCCCGCCGGCAGCATGACCACCTTGCTCGCCCCGTACTTTCCGACCACGCGATGGGGAATCGTACCGCCCGTCAGCTGTACCCGGACGAGGTTCTTATGGGCCGCCTTGATGCCCTTCTCGACCGCCTGGGGCACCTCGTTGGCCTTGCCGTAGCCGATGCCTACCTGACCCTGCCGGTCGCCGACCACAACGAGCGCCCCGAAGCTGAACCGACGCCCGCCCCGTACGACCGTCGCACAACGGTAGACCTGTACGACCTGGTCCTCGAACGTGGGCTCTTGAGCGACCTGTCTTTCCGGCTCTGTTGCCATCTGCCCTGGTTCCGTCTGCTGGTTGTCTGGGGTCCGGGCGGCCGGCTCAGAACGAGAGCCCGGCCTCACGGGCCGCGTCGGCCAGCGCCTTGACCCGACCGTGATACTTGTACCCGTTCCGGTCGAACGCCGCTTTCGTGATCCCCTTGGCCTTGGCCCGCTCGGCCAACACCACGCCAACCCGCGCGGCGGCGGCCTTGTTGCCGCCGTAGCCGAGGCCGGCCCGCACATCCTTCTCGAGAGTACCGGCGGCCACGAGGGTCCGCCCGGTCGTATCGTCGATGAGCTGGGCGTACACGTTCCGGAGGCTCCGCCACACGGAGAGCCGCGGACGTTCGGGCGTGCCGAACACGCGCTTGCGGACTCGCAGCTTCCGCCGCCGGTGTCGGATCGCCTTCAGTTTGAGCCGATGCATTGCCTGTCCTGCCTGTATCGCCGCCGCCGATCAACCACCGGCGCCGCCGGCAAAAGCCTTGCCCTGTTTACGACGGACGTACTCGCCCGCGTACCGGATCCCCTTGCCCTGGTAGGGCTCGGGCGGTCGGATGCCGCGGATCTCGGCGGCAAACTCGCCTACGAGTTGCTTGTCCGCCCCCCGGATCACGAACTTGGCCGGTTCGCTCTCCCCGCGCGCCGCCGGCACCTCGACCTCCACGGAAAGGCCGGCGGGTATGTCGATCATGAACTGGGCGGGCTTGTTGTGCCCGCGGCCCATGAAACCGACGTTCAGATGGAGCTGCCGGCCCTGGACCTTGCACGAATAACCCGTGCCGTAGATCTCCAGCCTCCGCTCGTAACCCTGGCTGACGCCGACGACCATGTTATGAATCAGCGCGCGGGTCAGCCCGTGCATGGCGCGATCGCGTTTCTCGTCGCTGCGGCGCGTCACCCGGATCGCGGCGGCCGCGGCATCGAACGCCACGTCAATGCCTTCGGGGAACCGCCAGGACAGCTCCCCCTTGGGTCCCGAGACCTTGACGGAATGGTCCTGGATCTGGACCTTCACGTCCTTGGGCACGGGAATGGGTTTCTTGCCGATTCTTGACATGGTTGCGCCTCAGTACACCGTGCACAGCAGCTCGCCGCCCAGTTTCTCCTCCCGGCACTGACGGTCGCTCTTGACCCCGCGGTTCGTGGAAAGGACCGCAATGCCCAGCCCGTTGAGGACCCGGGGGATCTCCTCGACGCCCACGTAGGTCCGCCGGCCCGGCTTGGACACGCGCTGGATGTCGTTGATGATCTGCTCGCCCTGGGGGCCGTACTTCAGGCGGATCCGCAGGATGCCCTGCCGACCGTCCTCGATCACGTCGTACTCCGAGATGTACCCCTCGGCCCGCAGCACCTCGGCCAACCCGACTTTCACCTTCGAGGAAGGGACCCGGACCTCGGCGGCACGGACCCGGACGGCGTTGCGGATTCGCGTCAACATGTCGGCGATCGGATCAGACCACATCGCAACTCGTCCTTTCGCTCACCAGCTCGCCTTGCGGACGCCGGGGATCCGCCCCCAGCTCGCCAAGTTCCGGAAGCAGATCCGACAGATCCGGAACTTTCGGTAGACGGCCCGGCTGCGTCCACAGATCTGGCACCGCCGCACCACCCGGCACTTGAACTTGGGTGGCTGGTTCGCCTTGTACACCCACGCCTTTGTCGCCATCTGGCCTTCCGTTTCCGCCCCGGCCTGCCGACCCGGGCCTGGTTACCGCGTCACTGTCCGCCCGGACCGCTCACGCTGCCCGGAAGGGCATTCCCATGAGCTGGAGGAGCCGCAGGGCCTCCCGGTCGTTGCGGGCCGTCGTGGCGATCGTGACATTCATTCCCTGCTGGAACTCGACCTTGTCGGGGTCGACCTCCGGAAAAATCGTCTGCTCCGAGAGCCCCATCGAGTAGTTGCCCCGCCCGTCGAACCCCTGGGGATCCAGACCCCGGAAGTCCCGGACACGGGGGATGGCCACGTTGACCAGCCGGTCGAAGAACTCGTACATCCGCCGGCCCCGAAGCGTGACCTTCAACCCCACTTCCATGCCCCGGCGCAGCTTGAAGTTCGAGATGCTCTTGCGGGCCTTGCACACCAGGGGCTTCTGCCCGGTGATCTGGGCCAGCTCCCGCGCCGCGGACTCCAGCCGCTTCTTGTCCGCTGTGGCCAGTCCGACGCCCATCGAGACGACGATCTTGTCGAGCTTCGGGATCGACAGGATGTTCTCGCGCCGGAACTCGGCCTGAAGCGCGGGCCGCACTTCGTTCCGATATCGTTCCATCAATCGTGCCATTGCCGTCCGCCCTGCCCGACGGGCCCCGCCCGCCGCCTCCGGATCAGCCGCCCGCGCGGCTCACCTCGTTGAGTACCGTGCCGTGGACCGTCACACGCCGCTTGGCGACGACCCGGCCCTTCTCGTCCTTGGTCACCTCGAACCGCACCCGCGAGCCCCGGCCCGTCTTCGGGTCGATCGGCAGTACGTTGCTGATGTGGATCGGGGCCTCCTTCTGAAGCCGCCCGCCCTGCGGGTTCCGCCGGCTCGGCCGGACGTGCCGGTAGACCATGTTCACGCCCTCGACTACGACCAGACCGCGGTCCGGGTCGACCCGGAGGATCTTGCCCCGGGCGCCCTTGTGGTCGCCGGCGATCACCATCACCTCATCACCGCGTCGAACGTGGCATGCCATATCTGACTCGTCCTGAGCATCTCCCGGACCGGGCCGGAAGCCCGCGAACCGGTCTGTCCGACTTCCCGCCGCCTCAGACCACCTCGTCGGCCAAGGACACGATCTTCATGAAGCCCTTCTCCCGCAGCTCGCGGGCGACGGCCCCGAAGATCCGCGTGCCCCGCGGCTCATTGTTGGCATCCAGCAGGACCACCGCGTTCCGGTCGAACCGCACGTAGCTCCCGTCGGGGCGCCGCGTCGGGTGGTGTGTCCGCACGACGACGGCCCGGACGACACGGGCCTTCTTGTTGCCCGGCTTCATGAACTCCGTGTTCGGCAGCGCCTTCTTAACGCTGCACACCACGATATCCCCCACCCCGGCCGTCGTCCGACGCGGTTTGCCGTGCCGGCCGGTGCTGCCGCCCAGCACGCGGATCACCATCGCCTGTTTGGCGCCGGTGTTGTCCGCGACGTCGACCATGGTCTGCAACTGAATCATGACAGTCTGCTCACTCGCCCGGCGCCGCCCGGACCACGCGGACCAGCCGCCAGCACTTCGTCTTCGAGAGGGGCCGGCACTCCGTCACCTCGACGAGGTCGCCGGGCCGGGCCTCGTTCCTCTCGTCGTGGACGTGCAGGCGCGTACGCCGCCGCACGAGCTTGCCGTACTTCGGATGAGGCCGCGTGTAGGTCACCTCGACGGTGATCGTCTTCTGGCACTTGTTCGAGACGACCGTCCCGACCTTCACCCGCCGCCTGCCGCGGGTCTTCTCGCCTGCCTGCGTCATCTTCCGTGCCTTCTCCGCCGGGGCCGGCCGCCGAAGGCGGGGGCCCCCGGTTGCTTACGTCCGTCTCGAGACGGCGTTCAGATGGTACTGCTTCTCCTCGATGCCGCTTTCGCCCCGCTCGCGCAGAACCGTAAAGACGCGGGCGATGTCCCGCTTGGTCTTCGTGAGCTGCGCCGGGTCCTCCAGCTTCTCCGTGACGGCCTGCGCCCGCAGGTCGAACAGGTGTCGCCGGAGCCGGTCCAGCTCGGCGTGCAGCTCTTCCGTCTTCATCTGGCGAATATCACCGATCTTCATGCCGCTTCACCGCCCATGTCGCGCCGTCCCGTCAGATCGCCCGCCGCCGGTGCACGAACCGGCACTTGAACGGCATCTTATGTGAAACCCGGGCCAGCGCGGCCTTCGCCACATCCTCCTCGACGCCGCTGATCTCGAAGAGCATCGTTCCGGGACGGACGACGGCCACCCAGAACTCCGGCTCGCCCTTTCCCTTGCCCATCCGCGTCTCGAGCGGCTTGGCAGACACCGGCTTGTGGGGGAACACGCGGATGTAGACCCGACCCTCGCGGTGGAGGAAGTGCGTCGCCGCCACGCGGCCCGCCTCGATCTGACGGGCCGTCAGCCACCCGCCCTCCAGGGACTGCAAGCCGTACTCGCCGAACGCGACCGTGTTGCCGCGATACGCGTTGCCGCGGACCCGTCCGCGCTGCGACTTGCGATACTTGATGCGTTTCGGCATCAACGCCATGACTCATACCCTCGTCCGTGCCCGGCCCCTCCTAGCGCCTCGCACGACGGCGCGGGGCGGCGGTTCCATCCGACTCGGCATCCTCCTGCTCGCCGAACATGCCCCGGTAAATCCAGCACTTCACGCCGATCGTGCCGTAGGAGCAGCGCGCGATCGCGTACCCATAGTCCACGTCCGCCTGGAGCGTCTGGAGCGGGATGCTCCCGAAGATCTGCTTTTCCGTCCGGGACATCTCCGAGCCCCCGAGCCGGCCGGAGCACATGATCTTGACGCCCTTGGCACCGGCCGCCAGCGCCGCCTCCGCCCGCATCTTCATGACCCGGCGGAAGCTCGCCCGCTTCTTGAGCTGCTCGGCGATGGCCTCGGCGCAGAGCTGAGCATCCAGGTCGGGGCGCTTGATCTCGACGATGTTGATGTTCACCTTCCGGTCGATCAGGTCCTCCAGCTCCTCCCGCAGTTTGTCGACCTCGGCGCCGCGGGGGCCGATGACCAGGCCCGGCCGGGCCGTGTGCAGCATGACCTTCACTTCGTTGCGGGTCCGCTCGATTTCCACCTTCGACACGGCGGCGTACGGGGGTTGCCGGTTGAGCTTCCGGTCCACGTACTGCCGGATCTTCTCGTCCTCGACGAGGAATTCGCCGAACGCAGCCTTGGGGGCGTACCAGCGGGACAACCATCCCGTCGTGATCCCGGTTCGAAATCCGATTGGATTGACCTTCTGGCCCACGGGCAACTCCTACTCTCGCTCGGCGAGCACAACCGTGATGTGGCTCGTCCGTTTGAGGATCTGATGCGCACGACCCCGGTCCTTCGGACGGAATCGCTTGAAGAACGGCCCCTCGTCCACGCGAGCCTCCTTGACGAACAGCCGGCGGACGTCCGCCTCCTGTTCGTTGGCGTTCGCCACGGCGGAGCGGAGGACCTTGTCCACCAGCCCGCTGGCCTTCTTTTCCGTGAAGCGCAGGATGTCCAGCGCGTCGTCCACCTTCCGCCCACGGATGAGGTCCACCACGAGCCGAGCCTTCCGGGCCCCGATCCGGGCGAACCGGTAGACCGCCCGCCACTCCCGTGTTGCCGTTTCGGTCGCCATGTCTCTTCCTCGCCGGCCCCGACCGATCCGATCACGCGCCCGGGGTCGCCTTCTTCACGCCGCTGTGCCCGCGAAAGGTCCGGGTCGGACTGAACTCGCCCAGTTTGTGGCCGACCATGTCCTCCGTCACGAAGACCTTGTGGAACGTCCTGCCGTTGTGGACCTCGAACGTCTGCCCGACGAACTCCGGCACGATCGTGCACCGGCGGGCCCAGGTCCGGATCGGCGACCGGTCGCCCGTCTCGCGGGCGCGCATCACCTTCCGGAACAGCTTCTCGTCCACGAACGGGCCTTTCTTCAGGCTGCGCGCCATGCCGAACCTCTCCCGTTACTTCTTGGGAAGCACCAACTGTCCGTATCGACGGCTCCGGCGTCGCCGGAGGATCCGCCGGTTCGAGGTCTTCCGGGGGCTCCGCGTGTGTCCGCCCTTGGCGAGCTTGCCCCACGGGCTGCACGGGTGACGCCCCCCGCCGCTGCGACCCTCGCCCCCGCCCAGGGGGTGCGCGACCGGGTTCATCGACACGCCCCGGTTGTGCGGCCGACGGCCCATGTGGCGCTTGCGCCCCGCCTTGCCGATCACGATATTCTGGTGGTCGAGATTGCCGAGCTGACCGATCGTCGCCCGGCACTCCGCGCGGACCTGCCGCATCTCCCCCGAGGGCAGGATCAGGGTCGCCCACTCCCCTTCCCGCGCCACCAGGCGGGCCACGCCGCC
>Ga0209227_1000036_pt1 | contig 109005 bp, 90 predicted proteins | sample YNPBryantNP2012_FD_185815 | JGI IMG/M metagenome (GOLD analysis project Ga0209227, IMG submission 185815) | Anoxygenic and chlorotrophic microbial mat microbial communities from Yellowstone National Park, USA - YNP Bryant NP 2012 (SPAdes)... ...
AGAGCGGAATAGTTGAATTTTTTGCTTTGAGAACAATAGCTCTTGTAACCAGCGTGCTGATGTGTGCCTCACGGATCTATGGATATTAGCTTTCTGTGGTTGTTCCATTTCCGTGTCCCAAATTTTTTGGTCTCAGAATCGAAAGGTCTTAGAAATTATTTTTGAGTGGCGAGTGGAGTTAAGATGGTGCTTAGCAAATAATCCTGATATTGAAAGGTGGGCATGACCTATTGAGAGCGGAATAGTTGAATTTTTTGCTTTGAGAAAAATAGCTCTTGTAACCAGTGTGTGCTGATGTGTGCCTCACGGATCCATGGATATTAGCTTTCTGTGGTTGTTCCATTTCCGTGTCCCAAATTTTTGGTCTCAGAATCGAAAGGTCACAGAAATTATTTTTGAGAGACGAGTGGAGTTAAGATGGTGCTTAGCAAATAATCCTGATATTGAAAGGTGGGCATGATCTATTGAGAGCGGAATAGTTGAATTTTTTGCTTTGAGAACAATAGCTCTTGTAACCAGCGTGCTGATGTGTGCCTCACGGATCTATGGATATTAGCTTTCTGTGGTTGTTCCATTTCCGTGTCCCAAATTTTTGGTCTCAGAATCGAAAGGTCACAGAAATTATTTTTGAGAGACGAGTGGAGTTAAGATGGTGCTTAGCAAATAATCCTGATATTGAAAGGTGGGCATGACCTATTGAGAGCGGAATAGTTGAATTTTTTGCTTTGAGAAAAATAGCTTTTGTAACCAGCGTATGCTGATGTGTGCTTCACGGATGATAGGGTGGCTAGGAATATTGGATTTCTGTGGTTGTACCATTTCCGAGTCCCAAATTTTTTGGTCTCAGAATCGAAAGGTCACAGAAATTATTTTTGAGAGACGAGTAGACTTAGGATTGTGCTCATCAAATAAACCTAGTATTGAAAAAGGCAATTCCTATCTGAAAGGATATCACTTGCCAGGTTTCCAAAATTGATCAATTAGCGAAATTGGGCCAATTGGCGAATTGCGCTAATAGCCAGGAAGATTAGTAGCGTAATTCGAGTCAATTAGTGTCATTAGCGGTCTCAAGATTCCGCCTCTTCAACGAATTTCTCAATGAGCGAATTTAGATGAATTGGCGGTCTAAAGATTACTCCCAGAAAAAATTCCAAAAATCAACACATCTCAATTTGCCGAGGTCTTCTATGCGAAAAGCCATTTCCATTTTTTTGATTCTGATCTTTATATCTGCGACTTTCGCCCAGCCGAAATTGCCTAAAAGTCTATCCAGGATCGATAGCTATGTCTCCAACGTGATGCAGGCCTTCGATGTGCCCGGGCTGGGACTGGCTGTTGTGAAGGACGGCAAGGTGCTCGTTGCTAAGGGCTATGGCGTCCGCAAGCTCGGCGAGCCCACACCCGTGGATGCCCAAACGCTGTTTGGGATTGCCTCGAATACCAAGGCATTTACGGCCACCGCCCTGGCCATTCTGGTGGCCGAGGGCAAACTCGAATGGGACGCTCCAGTCATTAACTATCTGCCATGGTTCCAACTCGCTGATCCTTATGTGACGCGGGAACTGACGGTTCGTGATTTGCTGGTCCACCGCAGTGGCCTGGGGCTGGGCGCAGGAGATTTGCTCTGGTGGCCTGCCACGAGCTACGAGCGCAAAGAAATTGTGCGCAGGCTGCGGTATATCCCCCTGGTGAAGAGCTTCCGCAGCGTCTATGCCTACGATAATGTGCTGTACAGCGTGGCGGGCGAGGTCATCGAAGCGGTGTCCGGGCAATCGTGGGAAGATTTTGTCGCTCAACGCATTTTGGCGCCAGTGGGCATGGTTAATAGCAAAACCAGAATTTCGTCGCTGAAAGCAGCGACCAATGTGGCCATCCCTCATGCCGTAATCATGGGCAAGGTGCAGCCTGTTGTTCCTTTTATGAGCGACAATGTCAATCCAGCCGGGGGCATCCTGTCCAATGCTGAGGACATGGCCCGCTGGATGATCGTGCAATTGGATTCAGGTCGTTTACAGAGCGGCGAACGGCTGTTTCCGGCAGCGACCATGCGGCAGCTCTGGGGCTTCGTCACACCCATTCCCATTGCTGATCCGCCCGCGGAGTTGGCACCGTTGCGGGCGAATTTCAATGGTTATGCCCTCGGATTTAGCCTGCGGGACTACCGTGGCTATAAATTGGTGTCCCATACTGGCGGACTGCCTGGCTATGTCTCTCGTGTCGCCATGATCCCAGAACTGAAACTCGGCGTGGCGGTTCTCACCAATCAAGAGTCTGGTTACGCCTTTAACACGATTGTCCATCATATTCTGGATCAATTCATTGCGACCAAGCCGTTCGATTGGCTGGCAGCATATCGCAAAATTAAATCCAAAGCGGACTCGACACTGGCGGCCCGAGAGCAAAAAATCATGGCGGCCCGTGATTCGACCTCCAGGCCGTCATTGCCGCTGACTCGCTACGCTGGCAATTATGTGGATGCCTGGTATGGCGACATTTCGATCTCACTGGAGCAGGACAAACTGGTCATGCGCTTTTCGCATACACCCGACCTGGTCGGAGACATGGAGCACTGGCAATACGACACGTTTATTGTCCGCTGGCGCAATCGTGAGCTCCGTGCCGATGCGTTTGTGACCTTTGCGCTGCATCCCGACGGCTCGATCGAACAGGCGAAAATGCGAGCGGTTTCTCCTGGGACGGATTTCAGTTTTGATTTTCAGGATCTGCTGCTAAAACCAGCATCTGATCGAAAGCGGGAGTAAAAATTTCCTTGAACCCACAATGCCAAAAGTGTCACGCCTAACCAATTGATGTGAATTCCAAATCTTTTTTAGGAGGACAACCGTGAGATCCATGCATTTCTTCGGATTTTGCCTGGTCATACTTCTGGCGATGCTGATAGCGAATAGCGGTTCGACCCAGAATTTAAGCGAAACATCGTCGTTCGAAAAAATACAGCTCATGATCCGCTGCGACGACATCGGCATGTGCCACACCGTCAACTTGGCAGCGCAGCAGATGATCAACACGGGCCTGCCATTCTCTGCCTCGGTGATGTTCGTCTGCCCCTGGTATCAGGAAGCGGTGGATATTTTGAAAGGACATCCCGAAATTTCGGTGGGCGTTCATCTCACGTTGAATGCCGAGTGGAAAAACTACCGCTGGGGACCGATTCTGGGACAAGGCGGCGTGCCCAGTTTGGTGGATAGCTGCGGCTACTTTTTCCCGTCTCGGAAGCTCTTTTTTGATAACAATCCCAAAATTGAAGAAGTGGAAATGGAATTGCGGGCACAGATCGGTCGCGCGCTGCAATCGGGTCTGCGGATCGATTATGTCGATTATCACATGGGCACTGCCGTGGACACTCCCGAACTACGGGCATTGGTGGAACGATTGGCCCGGGAATATGGTCTCGGCATCTCCCGCTATTTCGGCGAAAAGGACATGAAAAGCATTTACAGCGTGGCACCAGCTCATAAAACCGATAGCCTGGTCGCCATAGTCAAACGCCTGGAGCCTGGAACTCCGCATCTGGCCGTGTTCCATATCGGGATGGAAACGCCAGAGATGAATGCGCTGGTGGATTTGAACCCCGGCGGCCTGCCGCAAATGAGCCAGCATCGCCAGGGCGAATTGAAGGCGCTGTGCTCGAAGAAATTCAAGAAAATTTTGAAAGCGAAAAACATTCGGCTGGTCACCTATCGGGATATCATCGCCGAAGTGGGGCTATCGAATATGAAATCGCCCGTAAATAGCGGATATTGACAGGAGGATCATGATTTTGTCCTGGATATGCGGCCGAAAAAAGCGGAAATCAGTAATCCCGAGCGGGCAGTCAATGGAAAAACCTTGAATGAATTATTTTAAAGGTCATTTCGAGCAAAGGGAGGATTGTCCTTCGATTTGTATCTTTTGCGCGCCGAGAAATCCTTACCTGCTCCGCCAGATGGTGGATCCGTTCGGATTGACGGCAACTAATCTGTTCCTGGACAGTATCACGCGAGGAATCTTGTTAATATGCGTTTTGTCTGAAATATCCAGCTTCCTCATCCGCCAACTGGCCGATAAGGAGTGATATAAAATTTGGTAATTCGGCAGAACCTTATTTTCAGATACCAATGGAGGACAATCAAATGTCTACTCCCAGACTCTTAATTGCCACAATTCTCATTGCCGCCGCTTTAGGGGCGGTTAGAAAAGTTGAGGCTCAATCGAACTTTGCCAATGATAGTAGTTTTATCTCAATACTAAAGTATCCTTTTTTAAATAAAAATCCATCCTTGCAGCCATTTTTAACTTTTAACCCTGCCAACGCAGATCAAAAAGGATTGACCTCTTTCGAAAAAATTTTAAACGTCCCTCTAGGGATTATTTTGGGCTCATTTGCTGGCTATCTAATCGGCAGCTCGATTTCATCAACTGACGAAGAGCAGCATCTGGTCAATCGAATCAAGGGCGGATTGATCGGAGCGTTTGCTGGACCATTTGTCAATTATGAAATTCTGATGAAGATCAAAGATGTGACCGATCATCCCAATCGCTGGTATTTTCGGGCGGGCCCCAATTTGATTATCCCGAATCACGATGATGCAGTTTTGAAGCCAGGTTATACAGTTGGTTTGAGTGACTATTTTCCTTTGGGCAATGTGTTCGGATTGCAGGGCAATGTTGCTTACCATTCACGACAATTTCGCCTGCCAAATCAAAAAATACTGTATAGCATGGTCGGATATAAAAAAGTAGAACGTCATAACATCAATTTCTGGGTTGGTTATTTGGATATTTCCCTCTTGCTGAATGTTACGGTGCTATCCCATCGAAACGCGACTTTGCATTTAGCCATTGGCCCATCGCTTGCCATTGAGCTGCACGACAATACCAAATTTCATTTTATCAGGCAGGAAGATAATCTCGATGATTGGGATTTCAGTTATATCATGATGGATCCAGCAGCGCTATTTGGCTATCCAGCGGTGACCTATCAACTTAAGATCCATCATGGCCATTGGCTCTGGCAGGTGGGATTTCATCATTCGGTCTACGATACCGATGAGATTTATCCGTTAGATAGCAATACAAGATTGCGCACATTGGAATTGAGCGTTGGGTACAAATTATAGTGATCAATTTTTTTTATGAATTCCACCACTGGATAGATGAACTCAACGTATTTTTTAACAAACCATATTTAGTGACTGAACGAAAACGCCAAATTTTGGGTGAGGCTGTGATGGCGAGCGGAGCGAAGCAATCTCTTGGCTTTATGTGATTCATCGAGATTGCTTCGGCATCTGCCAGTTGGCGGACGCCTCGCAATGAGCAGAAAACCTAAAAATAAGACCTTTCGTTCGAGCACTATTTATCAGTGGGCTTCATCTATCAGTGGGGCAATTAAATTTAAAGACGGATGAATAGCAACGATGGCTAAAAAATTATCATTGATCTCGTGGATGCTTTTATTAGTTGCGGGGACTGTCATTGGCCAAGGAAAAATACATCTCAAACAGCCTGATTTTTTTCCGGTCTCGGTCTGGTACAGCGGCGGCAAAGCTCGAGCGCCCATGCTGTCGACCATCACCCCCAGTTCACGAACTGAATGGAAAAAAGATTTAGCGCAGATCAAGTCCCTCGGATTCAATACGGTCCGCACCTGGGTGGAATGGGCGCATTGCGAGCCACGGCCGGGCGAATACCATTTTGAGAATCTCAAGCTGCTGTGCGAGCTGGCGCAGGAGGTCGGCTTGAGAGTCATCATCCAGATGTACGTGGATTCGGCGCCGGATTGGGTGGGCAAGAAATTTCCCGATGGCTTATTTGAAACCCAGAGCGGCGACAAAGTCCATTCTCAAGCCGCCCCGGGATTTTGTACCGATCATGCGGGCGTGCGCGAGGCGGTGCTCAATTTCTATACGGAGGCGGCTAAAGTCGCCATCCAATATCCCAATTTTTATGGCTGGGATCTGTGGAGCGAGCCGCATATCGTGAACTGGGCTTATATCAATTACGTGCCCAATGTGCAATTCTGTTTTTGCCCTCATACGCAGGCGCGGTTTCGCGAGTGGCTGCAGGCCAAATATCAGACGCTGGACAATTTGAATCAGGCCTGGTATCGCAATTTCGAGAGCTGGGATGACGTTCATCCGCCCCGCTTCGGAACGATTTTGAGCTACACCGATTTCATCGACTGGAAGAATTTTATCTATGAAAAACTGGCAGGCGATCTGCGGATGCGGTACGAGGCGGTGCGTCGGGCGGATAAAACCCACGTCATCACATCGCATGCGGCTGTGCCCTCTATTTTTTACTCGCCGTTCAATGGCTATGGCGCCACGGATGATTTCTTGATGGCCGAGCAGGTGGATTTTTATGGTACGTCGCTCTATCCCAAGCACAACCATCCGGCCCGGCATTGGGAGCTGTGGAAATTTCAGGTGGCAGTGGATTTCTCCCGCAGCGCCAATCTGAAAAACGGCGGATTCTATGTCGGCGAGCTGCAAGCGGGCAAAGGGACTATCGGGTTGCAAATTGGCGATCCGATCACGCCGGAGGATCACCGGCTCTGGATGTGGTCAGTGGTGGCCAGAGGAGCGAAAGCGATCAATATCTATGCCTATTATCCGATGTCTTCGGGCTATGAATCGGGCGGCTATGGTTTGATCGATCTCGATGGGACGATGACCGAGCGCGCCAAACATGCGGGACAAATCGCCCGGATCATCCATGAAAATCAAAAGCTGTTGCTCGAATCCAAACCCATTCCCGCCCAGATCGCCATCGTCTACAATCCCCTGGCGCAGATGGTCGGCGGCGAGCAGCGCGGCGATTTCGATGGGCATCAAAACTCGCTGATTGGCTACTACCGATTTTTTGCGGAGCACAATATCCTGGTGGATTTCATCCATCGCAAACATCTGGAAGCAGGAGATGTGTCGCAGTACCGATTGATCATCGTGCCCTATCCGCTCATGTTCAGTCAGCAGGCGGCCGAAGGGTTGAAAAATTTTGTGAAGCAGGGCGGCTATGCCGTGGCAGAGGCAAGGCTGGCCTGGAACGACGAGCGGGGCTTTGCCGCAGAAGTCATTCCCGGCATGGGGCTGAGCCAGGTCTTCGGTGCCATCGAGTCCAAGGTGAAAATGGTCGAGCGCGTCAAATTGGCTGTGGCTAATCTCTCCCATCCGCTGCTGAAAAATCTGAGCGCTGGTGATACGCTCAAAGGCGCTTATTTTGCCGAATCACTGGAGACAATCAAGGGCAGTCACAGCCAGATTCTGGCAACGCTGGACGACGGTGCGCCGGGTCTGGTCGCCAGCCGCTATGGCAAGGGCGAGACGCTGCTGATCGGCTCATTTTTGGGCCTGGCCAATCATCCAGTCGCTGATGCGACAAACAATCGATTGTTATTGAATCTGTTGGATTGGGCTGGGATCGTTCGGCCGGTGACGACTTCTCATGACGGTAAGATCAACAATCCAATCGAAGTCCGGGTGCAAGAATCAGGAAACGGTTACTTATTATTCTTCATAAATCACAGTGAAAAAAGTGAAGAACTTCAGACCCATTTGAATGTAAAAAAGGATGGCAGCTTCACTCTGGCAGAGCTGACGACTGGGCGAAAGGTCAAATTGAATTCTCAAAATTTGGTATTAGGCTTGAATCTAACGCTTACTGGCAAATCGGTTCAGGTATGGCATGTGAGTCCATGAACTGCGATAGCTGCTTGAATGTGAATCAAACCAAGGAAGGAGCGTGATCGTTATGGATTTCAAATTTCCCGAAGAATTAGAGATGCTGCGCCAAATGATCCGCAAATTTGTGGATCAGGAGCTCAAACCGATCGCCAGAAAGATCGATGAAGAGGGTGACATTCCGGCTGATTTTTTGCAGAAGATGAGAGAATTGGGATTTTTTGGGTTGGCATTTCCAGAGGAATACGGCGGCGCTGGCGCTGGCGAATTGGGCTATTGCATTTTTGCCGAAGAGATCTCGCGTGGCAGCGCGTCGATAACGACTTTGTTTGGCGCGCATTGCAGTATCGGCGCCATGTCCATTTACTTGGATGGTACCGAAGAGCAAAAACGAAAGTATTTGCCCGCACTGTGTTCTGGCGAAAAGATTGCGGCCTTTGCGCTCACCGAGCCCAATGCCGGGTCTGATGCGGCGGCCATTGAAACCACAGCGGTGCGCGACGGAAATGAATTCGTCATCAACGGCCAAAAAATATACATCACCAATGGCAGCATTGCCGATGTGATCATTGTGTTTGCGGTGACAGATAAGGCTTTGGGGGCGCATGGCGGCGTCACCGCTTTTATTGTGGAAAATACATTCCCTGGCTTTAAGGTGGGACGTGAGGAGGACAAGATGGGCATTCGGGGCACCAAAACTTCCCAACTATTTTTTGAAGACATGCGGGTGCCAGCCGAAAATGTGATCGGTCAATTTGGTGCTGGATTCAGGACCGCCATGAAAGCATTGGATCGCGGCCGCTTGGGCCTGGCAGCCGGGTGTGTCGGTGCATCAAAAGAGGTGCTGGAATTATGCATCAAACATGCCAAAGAGCGCAAGCAATTCGGCAAGCCCATCGCCGATAATCAGGCCATTCAATGGATGCTGGCGGATTCGGCCATGGAAATCTACGCCATGGAAAGCATGGTTTATCGCGCTGCCTGGATGTGCGATCAGGGCTTGAAATTCACTCAAGAGGCCGCCATCTGCAAAGCCTATTGCTCCGAAGCGGCCGATCGGATCGCCGACCGCGCCATTCAAATCCATGGCGGCCTGGGTTACATGAAGGATTATCCGCTGGAGTTATTTTATCGAGATGCCCGAATCAACCGCATTTTTGAGGGCACCAATGAGATTCAGCGGTTGATCATCGCCAATAATTTGTTGAAGAAAGGATCGTATTAATCGTTTTAGTTGATACCTCAATTTCTAAAATGAGCCACGACGATTCAACATGATTTCTCTTTGCCCTCAAAATTTGACACGAAATTGAAAAGGTAAAACGTGGTTTCAGCATATCTTCGGCTGGTTCGTGGGGCAATTATTGATAATCCTTTTAGAATTTCAGATGATGTATTCAGACAACTGACTACCTGGAGGATTGGATTCCTAAAGTTTTGGTGTTTCAGTAACACATACTCCAAAACCGAGAAGCCAAGGATTCAGGATGAATAGGGATTTTGAAACTGGACTGAAATCGAGGTTTGCCCATGAAAATTATTGTCCTTATCAAACCTATTCCCGAGTTGAGCGGAGTTAAAGTCAGCCGCGGGCAGGGGCAAGTGTTTGAGACAGAAAAACGGGTCATTAATTCCTGGGATCGCTCTGCCCTGCAACTGGCAGTGGATCTCAAACAAGCTCATGGTGGCGCTGTCACGGCGATTTCGCTTTGCCGAGCCGAAGATGCTCATATTCTAAGAGAAGCGTATGCCATCGGTGCCGACCAGTGCTATCAATTGACTGATCCCCAGTTCGTCAGCAATGATGCTTACGTGAATGCGAAGGTGCTGAGCCGAGCCATATCGCGACTTCAACCGTTTGATTTGATTTTGTGCGGTGCAAAATCCGATGTCGGATTTTGCGGTCAAACTGGCCCCCGAATTGCCGAAGCGCTGAATCTGCCCCAGGCGACTGGTGTTCTATCGCTTTCGGTTCAACCAGATTTCGTCACCGCGGCCTCGAAAATAAATGGGAAAATATATGAGCGACGCTTGACGTTGCCAGCGCTGCTAACCGTGGAACAGTCAATCCGGCAGCCGAGGATCCCAAACGCCATGATGGTGATGAAAGCCTACAAAAAAGAAATCATTGTCTGGAATGCGGACGCGCTAGGATTTCATGTTTCGGAGATCGGAACCGAGGGCGCATTGACCAAGGTGTATAGCCAGTATCTCGCAGAGGCAATTTAGTCACTAATTAATGAGTGGTATGTGCCATGTTTATTCGTTATTACGGTCCCAGAATCGAAAATTCTTAAAAATGGAAATTGGAATCCTCTGCTGAGCTTTTTCATTTTTGATATCAAATTTTTAGAATTGTGTTTGGTCCAGATCAGCAAAATTTGACTCACATACAGGAGCACCACCATGCAAGATCAGACATTTGAAATTAGTTATGATTTTTGGGGTGCTGCGCCAGAATCGGGGGCGGTTTCCACAACTGGAATTTTAGTGTTCGCCGAAAGCAGCGATTTGGAAATTGTGCCAGGCACTCTCGAAGCGTTGGGTAAGGCCCGGGAGTTAGCCAATGCTCTGGGGACTGGCATCGCCGCGATTTTATTAAATTCCAGCGATGAAAATATGGCGAACAAGCTCATTCGCGCGGGCGCAGACCGGGTATTTATTCCCAGCGATGATCGCTTTCAGAATTATGAGACCGAGCTTTATTGCAGCCAGATATTTGGCTTGATTCAACAAGCCAATCCCGAAATCTTTATGGCGGCGCTATCCGACGCCACCCGCGATTTTTTCCCGCGATTAGCCCACCGCATTCCCACCGGGCTGGTAGCCGGGTGCATCCAGCTTGAAATCGATACCGCAGAGCGATCGCTGCTGGCAACGCGTCCAATTTACGGCGGCAAGATGTTCGAAGTGATCACCTGGAAACAGGCTCGTCCCCAAATGGTGCTATTGCAAGTTGGAATTTTCCCGCCAGCAATTGAAGATGAATTTCGGAGCGGAGGGATCGAGAAGATTTAGAAGATGAAAAAAAGGTTGATTTTATGGAACGATCAACTTATATTACAACGTCTATCAAACTTTCGCTTACAGTCAATGATTGAGTGCGTTGGGAGGCAGGAAATGCCATACAAAGTTTTCATAAGCCATAGCACCAGAGATCAAGGTTTAGTTATATCACTTGCAAACTTGCTTTCTAAATTTGAAATTGAAGTATTTGTCGCAGAGTGGTATCTTAATCCTGTGGAACGCCTTGATCAAAAAATCTTTAAGCAGATCGAAGAGGCAAATTGCATGGTAGTATTGCTGTCGCGAAAGGGAATCAGATCGAATTGGGTTCATCAGGAAATAAGTTATGCTTTGAAATGCAACAAGCTAATTATTCCGCTGGTAGAAAAAGGAATCGACCCGAAAGAATTGGCTGCATTAGATGGACGAGAATATATTGAATTTGACTCTCAGGAATATCATGAGGCGCTAATTAAATTATCAAATCATGTGAAGTCATTGAAAATGGAAAAAGAAGAAAAGGAAAAGACATTACTTGTTTTGGGAGGCTTGCTTGCTTTTTTATTATTATTATCCGGAGGCACCAAGTGATGACAATTTCATATCTTCCGTCAACTGATGAACTGGTGCTCAAGTCTCGTCCCCTCACTCAAGAGCCAAGCAAAGATCTTGGTTCATTTAAATTATGGTGGGACGATAATGGTCAGATTTATGGTTTTAATATCAGTCATTATACCGAAGAACTTCAAGAGTTCAAAAAGCACCTTAATACGGTGCGCTTAGGCGGCATTTGGAAAGGAGCTAAGATTACCGAGCAAGAAATTACGGAGATGAGACAAGAACTCCTTGACAAACTTGAGGAGAAATGGTAATGCCTTATGTGACGGATACTCATTCTCTAATATGGTATCTCACTGACGATCCTCAGCTCTCAATTCGTGCCAAAGAAGTTTTTCAACAGGCCGATAATTTTCAAGACCGCATCTTCGTGCCCTGTATTGTATTTTTTGAATTGTTGTATCTTTTTGAGAAGAAAAAAATAATAATTGACTTTGATGATTTTCTTGAGCTGGTGGCTTACTCGAAAAATTATAAGGTAGAGCCGCTTTGTTTACCTATTATTGAAAAAAGCAGAAAAATTTCAAGAAGCCAAATTGCTAATCCCTGGGATAGAATCATTGTTGCCACTTCAATGCATTTGAAATTGCCTTTGATTACTCGGGACAGACTTCTCACTCAGATAGGGATCGATGTTTTGTGGTAATAAGAGATTCATTTTTTATCAAATATAGATGATGACATATTCTGAGAAGCATTAAAGGAATTTTCATAACCCGGCTTTTCTGAGTTTAGAGTATGAATCATGCTTATTGTAGCGAAAATTCTTTCAGCCAAATTAACCCTTTTATTCAGGAGGTTTCATGAACATTATTGTCTGCATCAAACAAGTCCCCGATACCGAAACCAGGATAAGAATCGGTGGCGATAAAAAATCCATTGACACGACTGACATAAACTGGATTTTAAATCCCTATGATGAATATGCCGTGGAGGAAGCACTGCGAATCAAAGAGCGGCAGGGCAATACCACGGTTACCGTGATAAGCGTTGGGCCAGAACGAACCTCAACTGCAATTCGCAATGCATTGGCGATGGGCGCTGATGAGGCGGTATTGATCAAAACCGATCAGGTTCTCGATTCCTTAGCCACATCCAAAGCCCTGGCAACGGTCATCAAAGATATGCCTTACGATTTGATTTTAGCTGGCAAACAGGGCGTGGATGATGATAATTTGCAGGTTGGACCCATGGTGGCGGAGTTGCTGAACATCCCTTGCGTCACCTATATTTCGGAGCTGAAATTAGAAAATGGCAAGGCGACCGCAAAGCGGGAGATAGAAGGGGGAATCGAAGTCGTTGAGACGAGCCTCCCAGCGATGTTTACCGCGGAGAAGGGCTTGAATGAGCCACGCTATCCCGCGCTGCGCGGAATCATGATGGCGAAAAAGAAAACCATTCTGGAGAAACAGGTCGCCATTGATCCGCCTAAGATTCAGATCGTAAATATTGAATATCCGCCTACACGAAAGGGCGGCAAGATCGTGGGACAGGGCGTCGATGCCGTCCCCGAGTTGGTGCGACTATTGAGGGAAGAGGCGAAGGCTGTTTGATCTGTGGCTTGCAATAGAACTTTTTTTGAAAGCCGCTCATTTGAACTATACTCAGGATAGCGGATGAGAGGAATTCATAGTCAAAAATATTGGTAGTGAAATTAAAATTTAAAATTGAACTGAACGAACTTACAATATAAGCATCTGGAGGTTTCAATGGCTAAACCAGTCATGGCAATTGCGGAACAGAGAAATGGGATCTTTCGGAAGGCGACGTACGAAGTGGTGAGTGAGGGGCGCCGGTTAGCGGATCAGCTTGGAGGAGAGCTGGTGGTCATTCTGCTTGGGTCTGGTATGAACGGATTGACCGGCGAGCTGGCGCATTATGGGGCCAATAAGGTCCTTGTGGGTGACAGCGATATTTTTAAAAACTACAATGCCGAGGGCTATACAAAGACCATTGTTGAAGCGATTAAAAAAATGGACCCGGAAATTATCCTGCTACCCGCTTCGACTTTTGGCAAAGACCTGGGGCCTCGATTGGCTGCTCATTTGGGGGTGGGATTAGCCACGGATTGCGTGAAGCTGAAACTGGAAAATGGCAAGCTGCGGGCTGTACGGCCGATGTATGCGGGAAAGGTGTTGGCCGAACACGAGCTGGTGATGGCCCCTCAAATAGCCTCATTGCGCCCGAATAACTTCCCAGTTCTGCCGCCCGATCCTACCAAGACCGCGGCAGTTGAGCAACTTAGTGTGCCCGTCTCGGCTGGCGATCTCAAAGCCGTGGTGAAAGAGTTCATTTCTGGCGAGGGCGGCAAAATTGAATTGACAGAAGCCAATATCATCGTATCGGGTGGTCGTGGGATGAAAGGGCCAGAGAATTTTAAGATACTGGAGGAGCTGGCCGCGGTGTTAGGTGCCGCCGTCGGCGCCTCGCGTTCGGCTGTCGACGCAGGCTGGCGGCCTCATTCGGATCAAGTCGGGCAAACCGGAAAAACGGTTTCGCCCAATCTCTATATTGCCTGTGGCATCTCGGGCGCCATCCAGCATCTGGCAGGGATGTCATCATCAAAATGCATCGTGGCGATTAACAAAGATCCGGAAGCGCCGATCTTCCAGAGAGCCGATTATGGGATCGTTGGCGATCTGTTCGAGGTGGTGCCGAAATTGACTGAGGAATTTAAGAAGATTATCGAAAAATAAAAAGTGTTTCGGGCACCGTGAGACGGCAAAAATGGGAAACGTGAGACGATAAAGGAGCACACCATAAGATCTGCTTCGTCTCACGTCAGCCGTCTCACGGGTGACCTATAAAATCTATTTCAATCCATTTTAACCATTCGATCCGCGCGCTATTTTTTATCTTCCAATAACGATGCCACAATTTCAATCAGGTCATAAGCCTTGACTGAATCCTGAACGCCTTTGTCCTTGATCCCATCCTCAAACATGGTGAGACAGAATGGGCATGAGACGCCCACCGCATCGGGTTTGGTTTCCAATGCCTGCTCGACCCGCAAGTGATTGATTCGTCGGCCGATGGTTTCTTCGAACCACATCCGGCCACCTCCAGCGCCACAACAAAAGCTTCTATCCCGATTTCGTTTCATCTCCAGGAGTTTTGCCCCCGAAATATGCTGAATAATCTCCCTTGGCTGATCATAAAGATCATTGTACCTTCCCAGGTAGCAGGAATCGTGCAATGCGATGGATTGATGAAAATCATTTTTTAACACAATCCTGCCTTGCTTCAATAGATCTGCGATCAATTCGGTCGCGTGGATGACCTCGAAATGGCCATTAAATTTTGGGTATTCGTGTTTGAAGGTATTATACCCATGTGGACAGGTAGTCACAATTTTTTTGACGTTGTACTGCTGAAAGGTGGCGATGTTTTCCTGAGCCAGGGTTTGAAACAGATATTCCTCCCCGATCCTTCGGGCTGAATCGCCGCAGCATTTCTCTTCTGGGCCAAGAATACCGAATTTGATTCCGGCTGCATTCAAGATTTTTACGAACGCTTGCGCCACTTTTTTGTAGCGGTCGTCGAATGCCCCTGCGCAACCGACAAAATAAAGGATTTCGGAGCTATCTTCTCCTGAAAAAGTTTTAACGTCGAATCCATCGGCCCAATCGCCTCGAGAGGCAAAGCCGATTCCCCAGGGATTGAAATTATTGGTGAGATTTTTCAGAACGGGCTGCACTTCCTTGGGAAATTGGCTGAGCATTAGGACTTGATGGCGCCGCAGATCAACGATTTTCTGGATGTGTTCGATGAGAACGGGACATGCCTCCATGCAAGCACGGCAGGTAGTGCAGGCCCAAATTTCATCAGCGGTGACAGCGCTCCCAACCAAGGATTGCTCGGTATTGGAAGGGCTGGCATTTTTTTGATGTAATAATTGAGGACCCTGGCGATTCAAATGAGCCAGGAGATCAAGAATTAGCTTTTTGGGCGACAGAGGTTTTTCACTGAGGTAGGCGGGACAGTTATCCTGGCACCGACCGCATCGCGTACAAGCGTCTAAATCCAGGAGCTGTTTCCAGGTGAAATCAGAAATTTGACCGACGCCAAAATTTTCCGTGTTTTCAATGTCGATTGACGTCAATTGACCTTTGGGCTGCAAGGACCGAAAGAAAATGTTTGTCGGGGTGCTGAAGAGATGAAATAGCTTTGAATAAGGGATATAGCCAATAAATGCAAAGGCCAAAATTAAATGGATCCACCAGATCATTCGATGCCACCACTGTACCGTCTGGGTGCTTAGGCCAGAGAAAAATCCACTGAGAGCATAACCGATTGGAGACCAAACTTCCCAGGGAGGCTGTGTGGCAGCGATCCGGCTTGCTTCAACAAAAAAGCCACTGATAATAATTGCGAATAGCCCAACCAGAGCAATCGCATCATCGATTTGATTATTTAGCCGACTTGGGCGTTGAATATAGCGCCGAAATAGCGCTATAATGAGCCCAATGGCCACAACGACACCAGCGATATCTAACACCAGCGAAAAGTATAAATAGAAATTACCAATGAGAAAAGAGGGCTGCCGCAGAATTAATCCCCAGATGTCGTAGTCGAAGCTCACCGTCATGGTCCCGATCAATAGCAGCACGAATCCCGCAAAAATAGCAAAATGCATTAAGCCCGGATATAGCTCCTTTAATACTTGGGACTGCGCAATAGCGAATTTGACCACTCCCCATAGGCGTTGCCCGATTCGATCGTAGCGATTCTCACTGCCTCCCAATCGCCAGAGTTGAATTCTTCGATAGAGCCCATAAATAAAAATGGCTAAGAGAAGAGCCAAGAGAAGATACAGGATCCAGTGATAAGAAATATTCCAGAAGACCTTCCTTGATGGGATCTGTTGAGGCATTGTTTCTCTCCACTGAGGTTGATTTTATTCTGAAATTATCACTTCAAAATGCTGCGCGGAATTCATGACTCATGAAGCATCGAGCTGGAGGTAAAAACATAGCAAAAAAATGGCTATTTGTCAAGCTAAAAATTTAGCCATAACAATGTTGCTGCAAAAATGAAAGAGGCCTTAAAAGCCTCTCGCCTCATCCCCCAGCGATTCCATGGCCTGGAGGGTTGATGGATTCTGTTGTGGAGTTTTTATTTATTCGGTTGGCTTTGGCTTAAGCCAACTGGAGAGTCAAGCCCCTTTTCGATTTCGATATCCAATAGCTACAATTTTTTCTGATTTTGGGCAGCAGAAGGCTTGATCGCCACGCTTGTCTCTTTCACTGGCTGATTAACTGATAGCGTGCTATTGTCGTCCGCCAGCTTTTTGGTTAAAAAAAGAATTCGAGCACGGGTCTTATCGATCCATTCATTGCGAACATTATTTTCCAATGCCAGTTTCTGATTGGTCTCGTAATATCGCAGCGCTTCTTGCTGAAGGGGTACGATCAGTTGCTGCTGAAGTGACTCCTGATAGGCCACCAAATCCTGGCCCTGTAATTCTGGCGGTGCCGGCGATTCTAAAATATCTTGACAGAATTCTTCGTAGGATAGTCCGAGTTTATAGAAGGCGGCTGTGGTCCACTCAGCAATATTGAACTTCGCCACTTCTGCATACGCTTTTAATAAATCAGCAAAGGCAGCTTGTTTTCGTTTTAAGCTGGTCTGAAAAGGAGGGATTAGCTTAATCGCGGCAAATTGTTCGTGCTTCATCTCAGCGACGCGAAACATGGCCTGGGCCGCCAGTGGCTCATCGACCGGTTGACCGGCGTTTTTCAGCTCAGTAAATTTGTTCAACAAGTTCTGATATTCAGCATTGGCTTGTTGGAACATATTTCTTTGTTCATAAGCAAAGGCAGTTTTATAGATCGCCTCAAGTATGTTATCGGAATTGTTGGGATAGTAGGCGATAAATTTCTTGAAGGTCTCCGCCATGGAGGTCCAATCTTTGGCTTTTTCATAGGAAAGCCCAGCATTGAACAGCGCTGCAATGCCCTCTGGCGTTCCAGGTGTCGCATCATGAAGGCTGAGGTAATTTCTGGCGCTTAGATGGTATTGGCCCAACTTGTCTCGCAATAATGCGGCTCGATACAACGCCTCTTTGGTGCGGTCAGAGCGCGGATATTGATTTGCGAAGCTCTCGAATTTCAACACGGCCTTGTTCAACTGATTGGATTGTTCATATTGAACCGCGGCTTCAAACATTGAGGCTTCAGCAATTTGGGGATCCGTCGAACGGAATGCGGCTTTTTCAAATTGCAATGCTGCCAGATCGCTTTTGCCATTGGATCTTAATTTTTCTCCAATTTTGAACGAAACAGATGCAAGCATCTTTTTGGACCGATCAACGAGTTCAGTAGAGTCAGGATTCTCTTTGATGATAAGGTTGGTAAGCAATTCGACATTTTTATATTTTTCCTGTTTGAAATTGATCTGAGCCAATAAATTCATGGCCTTGGTCTTATATGCTAATCCAACCTTATTTTTTGTGATGGTAGAAAATGCGAGAGTAGCATATTTCTCGGCAGTGGGATACATTCTCTGGCGATAAAAGATCTCTGCCAATTTTAAACAAACCTCTGGAACCTTGGTGGAATTGGGGACCCATTGAAGAAAATTATTGCATGCCAGCACAAGCTTTTGCAGCAGTTGATTGGTTTTCAGGGAGACGGTGCTATCACTTAAAGAGACACGATTTAAGCCCAGAAGCTGATCATAGCAGACGATATGGTTATAAGCCGCGTCCTCCCGGAGTTCACTCTTGGGGAAATTAAGCACGACTGCTTTGTACAAATTGGCGGCTGGGATAAATTGAGACATTTGGTAGTAACATTCTGCCAAGCAATAGGCGGCGTGTTCAGCCCGTTGATCTTTTTTAAAACGCTTCAAAAAATAGGCGTACTTCTCCGCCCCTTGCTTATAATTTTTCAGCGCGAACAGACTGTCCGCTGCATTCAACAGCGGTGTGGCGATTTTGAAGTCGATTTCCGCGAGGCACGTTTGGAACAGTTTTTTATCCTCTTCATTTTTGTGCAACTGGGCCCATTTGCTCTTAGGGCCACATTTCTGAATGAGCTCATCATGCAAAAAATAGGCGCGATTCAATTCCTTCAATGATTCATAACAACGAAAAAGGGATAGAAAGGTCTCTGGCAATTTTTCGTAATACGGAAATTTCTGCTGCAAAAGTTTGATCGTCGAAATTGCCTCTTCGAAGAAATCGCGCTTAATATATATCTCGCTGAGCTTCTGCAGCAAGTTGGGAGTATATGCCGATCCTCCCATGCTTTCGATAAAATCATAAAGGGACTGAGCACCACCAAAGTCGCTAAAGCTGATGGTGATATATTCCATGATTTCGTCCTTTAGCTGGGCGGGGGTTTTTCCTAACAACTCAGAATTGATTTCTTCGAGAATTTTGATGTCGCTCAGCAAATAATAAAATGTGCAAATGGCGTCGGAATATCGATTTAATCGATAATGGCACCAGCCAATCTTATACATCGCCAATGGATAGAATTGGCTCTTCCAATCTTTCAATATCTGCTGATACATTTCGATGGCTCGCTCATATTGGCCCTCATCAAAATAGCATTCCCCCAACCGAAATAAGACATCGCTCCGATAAGTTGTGTCTGGATCATTTTTGATTAGCTTCAAAAAAATCGCCTTGGCACTATCCTTCTCGCCGATTTCAAACAAGCAGAGACCGGTGCGATAAAGCACGCGATTGATAATTGGGCTGTCGGGATAATTTTCGATGATTTGGCGATTGATGGCCAGGGGTTTGGTAAAACGAAGTTGCGGCTCAATGGGTTCAGTTTTTATTTTGCCACTGTCGAAGCGAGCCAATTGAAAATTGTATTTTATCATTGCCAATTCATAAGAAATACGCTCGCGCTGAATTTCCCATTCAGAGAGCTGGAACAACAGCTCTGGCAAAAAGGCAGAATCGCTGAAAGCAGCAACGGCATTCTGTGCACAGCGGGCTGCATAGTCAACCTTTTTCAACTGTTCAAGAAGTTGCTGGTAGTGAGCCTTATCCTCTGCGATTGACTGGGTCGTTTTATCTTGGCCATAACTATTGACCATTAGCCCCACCAATCCTAACCATAAAACTCCAAAACAAAGTGCTATGCTGACGAAGCTCAATTTTCGGTTCATCGCTGTGTTTATCATTTCAGCCCCCGAAGTCATTCGTACTTGAGTAAGATCCCGATCAATTCCACTTAAACCAAAAAACAGCAATGTAAAACTTGTTCGAGTCCTGAGCCATGTACCCAGAGAGCTGATTCGTGTTGTTCGGAGGAAAATGGATGATGCGCTCCTCTGGATCGCTATTGTGCCCCAATTGCCAATGGCAAAATGCTATATGAGAAAGCACCATTATGTTCCTCGGCATCGATCTATTGAAAATGCCTCCTCGGATTCAGCTTGGGGATCTTGGATTCAGTCCCTCGACATAATAAATCAAATTTTGCAATTATTATTCCATGATCAGCAGGGTGGGCTGACAGGATGGCTTATTACAAAAGAAATGAATCGAGATAAAGCTTTCAATTTTAATGCTCAACATGCTTGGATTTTCGAGTAATAAATTTTGATCTGCATCGACCTCCGCTATTCCGACATGATGAAAGCTTCCAGAATATTTGATCAATCTGATACAAAAAATGGAAAAAACCATTTCAAATTTGAAAGCGGATTTCAATTTGAAACTCATCGCAGGGATTTCCAGTTATCTAAAAAGCATAACTTGTTGATAGAGCAAAATGATCAAACAATTCGATCGATAAGCTGGCGGGCGAGCAAGTGGTCATCTCTTGAGATGTGTACTGAAATACGTCGTCCGAATCACATCTTTGGATTTGCGGCAAAGATAAAATTATCTCAAATTCGGTTTGTCGCACCGCGGCCCTATAAAAGGGCATCTTGGAGAATTGAATTTTGTTGATGGGGATCCATCGTCGGAGTTGTTTCAAAGCGTAACACCAATAATTTTTATTGACAATCAATAGATATTTCCCTATATTATCATCCAGCATTCAGTCAATTTAAGGCGCCTGACTCGTAACAAAAAGCGCGAAAGCAAATCATGCATTTTGCCTCTAATAGGCGCAAGGAACCATAATGGGTGAAAATTTATCTGAATGGCTGAGGCCATTGTATTAGAGGAGTCGAGCGACATGAAACAACTAACTTGCTTCGTCACGGTGGGGAGCATCATCGTTTTTATAATGGCTTGCAGTGGTCCGAAAAGCTTGACCAAAAGCGAGCAACTGTCGTCTGAGGATGTAAAAAGTGTCGGAATTGCGAATGAGTTTTTTGACCCGCTGATATTAGATGAGGAGGACTTGCAAATAAAGAAGACGATTTCTGTCGAATCAAAATCAGATAAGATTCAAGAGGAGGCGGGGATTAGCGATTCTACTCAGCGCAAATGGGAGAGTGTCACCGGGTATCGAGTCCAGATCTGCGCGTTATCGGACGAACAACGTGCCTGGGAGATCCATCGGTTGGCAGTTCTCAAATTTGTCAATGAAGAGGTGTATTTAATTTATGATAGCCCGTATTATAAGGTTCGTGTTGGCAATTGTCTGACCCGTCAAGAGGCAGATCAATTGCAGCAATTGGCGGTAGAAAAGGGGTTCGATGATGCCTGGGTGGTTCGCACCAAAATTAAATTAAAATCGCCCGAATAGTGGATCGAACGGTGGGGAAGGCAGGTCATCAATAATTTTTTATTTGGAAATGAGTAAAAAATTTATTAAATTTGCGGGTTAAAAATAGATTAGGAGAATTTCAATGTCTGGACATTCAAAATGGAGCACCATCAAGCGCAAAAAAGCGAAGACGGATGCTCAAAAAGGACGTATCTTTACGAGGTTGATCAAAGACATTACCATCGCAGCTCGGACTGGTGGGGGGGATGAATCGGCCAATCCAGCGCTGCGGACCGCAATCTTGGCCGCCAAAGCAGCGAATATGCCCGCTGCGAATATTGAACGGGCGATTAAGCGCGGCACCGGTGAACTGCCCGGAGTAGTGTATGAACCGGTGACCTATGAAGGTTACGGTCCCGGGGGGACGGCACTCATGATTGAGGTGCTGACTGACAATAAAAATCGAACCGTGGCCGATATTCGACATATCCTATCGCGACATAATGGCAACTTGGGAGAGTCTGGCTGTGTTTCTTGGCTATTTGAAAAGAAAGGAGTGATTCAGGTGGATGCCAGCAAGATCTCGGAAGACGAGTTGTTGGAACTGGTATTGGATGCTGGCGCCGATGATATGAAGCGCGACGATGATGTGTATGAAATTGTCACTCAACCAAGTTCATTCGAAACGGTAAAGGCCGCCCTCAAAGCACGCAATATTGAATATGAATCGGCCGAGCTCACCATGCATCCCAAAACGACGGTGAAGGTGGATGGCAAGGATGCTGAGCAATTGCTAAAATTGATGGATGAACTGGAGGAGCATGACGACGTCAATAATATCTACTCGAACTTTGATATTGACAGCGAAGTGATGCGTCAGCTCGAAGAAAATTAAGCAACCCTTGCCGCAATGATAATCTTGGGCGTTGATCCAGCGCTAAAAAGTACCGGCTTTGCCGTGTTGCAGGCTGAACTGCGATCCGTCACCATTCTGGAATATGGACGAATAGTGACTCCTTCTGATCAGGCGTTCGAGGTGCGCTTGAAGATGATCTATGACGAGCTGTGTGAGGTAATCAGCAGGCATGGGATTGATGTCATGGCGCTGGAACAAATATTTTACGGTCAGAATGTTCAAGTTGCGCTAAAGATGAGCCATGTTCGAGGGGTTGCTTTGTTAGCAGCGGCAAACCATCATCTTCGGGCGGCTGAATACTCACCTCGAGAAATCAAGCAAGCGGTCACTGGCAATGGCAATGCCTCGAAACATCAGGTGCAGCAGATGATGGTTCGCCTACTCAATCTGCCGGTCATCCCTGAAATTTTCGATGTCACTGATGCCATGGCGGTGGCCTATTGCCATAGCCAACGAGGCCATGATCGCTCCCAGTTTGGGGCGGCGGCTCAGAAGCAGATTTAATATGGCGCAAAGTGAAGAATGCGATTTAGCTGTGTCATTGCTGCCAATGCAGCAATTTCTTTGAAATCCATTTCGTCGTGTCGAAACGAAAACCGCATCCCCCGACTTCAACCCAGCCCTCTCCAGCCAGGAGATGCAGATGAGAAGTTCCCCTTCTTCTTCCATGCATCGTTCCCAGAGAACAAGGAAGGGGTAGGGGATGAGGGATAACAAGCAAAAATTTAAATTGTTGTGCAATAACTCTATGCTTGTTGTTTTCGTTCTGACACTATGGAGGTTAAATTTAATTAGTGCTTGAACGACAACTCCTATTTTTTAGGTTTCCTGGTCATTGCGAGGCGTCCGCCAACTAGCGGATGCTGAAGTAATCTCCTTAAGTCAGATAATACTAAGAGATTGCTTCCCTCCGCTCGCAATGACAGCATCACCCAAAATTTGGCGTTTTTGTTTAGGCACTCATTAGTCTGTGGTAAAAATTAAAATAAAAAAACGCCGTCATTCGATCCGTCGACTGGCGGATCGTGTGACATTTCAAGCCGTGATTTGAGCTTTGCAACAAAACGAACTTGTGGAATGGATCATGGCCTGATGTGCATTGTGGTCATCACTAGGCTTATTTGTGCTGGCAATGACGATGATCATGATTGGGTGTTTGGACTGGCCTCATCAAAGCAACCTCCATTGATGGGATTTTGTTCGCGAAGCTTCTGAAAGGCAAAACGATTTCGTCCCCTTTCTTGATCTCATTAAGAGTAACGGATAAATAGGTGGTCGTTCAAAATTGCCAATGCCGCTCCATCCGACCAAGCATATCCATTGTGGTGGGTAGATTCAAGCTTAATTGCGGGATTGGCGATGGAAATTGAAAATCGCTGTTGGTTAATTCGGCGCAGCAAATAGGTTTATATTCCTGGGCTATCGATGATTGATTTTTTAGAGGGCGTCATCATCAGCAAAACGCCGACAAAGTTGGTGATGGCTGTTAATGGTGTTGGCTATGCGGTGAATATTACGATATCGTGTTATGAGCGCCTTGGGGAGATTGGGGATCGAGCGAGGGTTCTGACATATTTGCATGTTCGCGAGGATATATTGCAGCTCTACGGATTCAGTTCGATGGATGAGCGAGAGTTGTTCCTTCAGCTCATTGCCACACCTGGTATTGGGCCGCGCAAAGCTCAGGCAATTCTATCGAGCATCTCTGTGGAACATTTGCAGCAATATATTTTTGAAGAGAACCTGGAAGCGCTCACTTCGTTATCTGGCGTGGGCAAAAAGACAGCGCAGCGGTTGATTTTGGATTTAAAGGATAAAGTTGCCCCAGCGAGGGCACTTGCCCCAGACCAAAGACGATCGGCCTTTGCCGGGGATGAGCAAGGGGGCAAAATAGATCAGGCCATTGCTGCGCTGCTGTCGCTTGGGTTCACGAAAAATCAAGCGCAACTGGCGGTCCAAAAGGCGATGATGGAGAGTCCAGCAGAGATCACCTTAGAGGATTTGATTAAGCGGGCGCTGCGATTGATCTGAGAAAGCTGGACGAGGATCAAATTTCAGCTATCTCAAGATCGGTTACGAGCGAAGGGCACCGGAATTATTATGTGAGATTGGCAGTATTGCCGGCGTGCCTGTGGTTTTCAGGAGCGCATCACTGGTGGTCATGTTAGAGTTAATCGAAAGAGTATGATTCGCAACCAACAGAAAAGTCCTACCACTCCAAATCGATTGGATGACGAATATGAGTTCGATCGGACCATACGCCCTCTATCATTCAAGGATTTTATCGGACAGGAGAAGATCAAAAAGAATCTGAGCGTGTTTATTGAGGCGGCTAAGGGTCGTGGCGAGGCGCTGGATCATGTGCTGTTTTATGGGCCTCCCGGATTGGGAAAGACCACACTGGCTTATATCATCGCCAATGAATTGAAGTCGCACCTAACTGTGACATCAGGCCCGGCGCTGGAGAAACCGGGGGATTTGGCGGGAATTTTAACCAATCTTGAAGACCGCGATGTGCTGTTTATCGATGAGATTCATCGATTGAATCATTCCATCGAGGAATATCTCTATCCAGCGCTGGAAGATTTCAAATTGGATATAATTATCGACAAGGGGCCGAATGCTCGAACCATTCAGTTAACTTTGCCCCGTTTCACTTTGGTGGGAGCCACCACACGGGCTGGTTTATTGACCTCGCCGCTGCGGGCCCGATTTGGTGTGGTGAATCGGTTGGATTATTACAGCACCGATGAATTGGGATTGATCATCCATCGCTCGGCGCGGATCTTGGGGATCGAAATTGAGCCACAGGCCGCGATGGAAATTGCCCGTCGCTCACGCGGGACCCCTCGCATTGCCAATCGGCTGCTTCGTCGTATTCGGGATTTCGCCCAGGTCGCTGGGGATGGCAAAATCACCCTGCAGGTGACCATCGACTCGCTCCACCACTTGGACGTGGATGACCAGGGTCTGGACGAAATGGATAAACGAATTCTTACCACGATTATGTATAAATTTAACGGAGGACCCGTCGGTATCAACACATTGGCATTAGCCGTAGGAGAAGAAAGCGATACAATCGAAGAAGTATATGAGCCCTTTTTGGTTCAGCAGGGCTTTTTGAACCGAACACCAAGAGGCCGGGTGGCAACGGAATTGGCCTATCGGCATTTCAATGTGGCGTTGAAAACTTCCTCCCAGCAAAAACTATTATGAGGAGCCAAAACATGAAGCTTTCTGATTTCAAGTACGAGTTGCCTGAAGAACTGATAGCCCAATACCCTGCTGAAAAACGAGATCAGTCTCGTTTGATGGTATTGGATCGCAAAACGGAGACGATTGAAACCAGAGTGTTCTCGGATATTATCGACTATTTAAATCCTGGCGATTGCCTGGTCTTGAATGAGACCAAAGTGTTCCCGGCTCGATTGATGGCGACAAAAGACAAGACAGATGCCCAGGTTGAAATTTTTCTCTTACGAGAATTAGAAAACAATCTCTGGGAGGTGCTGGTAAAGCCAGCTCGGAAGGTTCGTGTTGGTAATCGGCTCACTATTGCCAAGGATTTTTATTGTGATGTGATCGATAATACGGTGTCTGGTGGCCGGGTCGTGCGATTTAATTATCGTGGGGATTTCTTTACTTATGTTGAACAATTAGGGAAATCGCCACTCCCCCCATATATCAAACGCGATTCGGAGGAGATCGATAAGGAGCGCTATCAAACCGTCTTCGCCAAGGTCCGCGGTGCGGTGGCGGCGCCCACGGCTGGGCTGCATTTTACCCAAAAGTTGCTCGAGAAAATCCAGAAAAAGGGCGTGAAACTGGTGTTCGTGGTGCTCCATCTTGGTCTGGGAAGCTTTCGGCCAGTGGTCGTGGAAGACCTCAGCCGTCACAAAATGGATTCCGAGTATTACGAGATTTCTGAAGAGGCAGCCAATACCATCAATCAGACCATTAAACAGGGCAAATACGTGGTGGCGGTTGGAACCAGTACCGTGCGCGTGCTAGAGTCGGTCGTGACATCGGAAAACTTGGTCAAACCGGCAAAAGGTTGGACCGACAAATTCATTTATCCGCCTTATGAGATCAAAATTGTAGATCGGCTGGTGACCAATTTCCATCTGCCATGTTCCACATTGTTGATGCTGGTGTCTGCCTTTGCTGGCCGGGATTTTATTTTTAAGGCCTATCAAAAAGCCATTCAAGAAAAATGGCGCTTCTATAGCTATGGCGATGCCATGTTGATTTTGTAGGTGAGCGCCAGTGAGTGTGTGTGCCATTATTGCTGCGGCGGGTCAGGGCAGCAGAATGGGCAGCCCGATACCGAAACAATTCTTGGAAATTTGTCATAAGCCGATCCTGGCCTATACATTAGAAAAATTTTGCCAATGCCAGCTCATTGATCGTATCATTATCGTGGTACCCAATCGCTGGATTGCTCCGGTCGAAAAGGACATTCGTGAAGTTTGGGGCATTACCAAAAGCTGGGTGATCACTGCTGGCGGAGCAACGCGGCAGGATTCTGTGTTTCAGGCGTTGCAGCTCCTTGCTGAGCATGATGACATCGTCGTCATACATGATGCAGTTCGTCCGTTGCTTTCGTTGAACCTTCTCAATGAAGTCATCGCCAAAGGAAGGGAAACCGGCGCGGCCGTGGTGGCAGTTCCTGCCTACGACAGCATTAAAATCGTCGCTGACTTTCAAATCCAAAAGACACTATCACGAGAGTTTGCCTGGCTGATTCAGACGCCGCAAGTGTTTCATCGTGATATCATTCTCAATGCTTATCGTCAGGCATACCAGAGAGGAATTACGGCGACCGATGATTCGGCATTGGTGGAATATTTGGGCCAGACCATTTCAGTTATCCCTGGAAGTCGCTGGAACTTTAAAATCACCACATCCGAGGATTTTGAACTGGCAAGGCGGCTATTAGGCGATCCTCACTGCCAGCCAACTATCAAGGTCGGTTTCGGCTATGATGTTCATCGGCTGATTTCGGGACGGAAACTGATCCTTGGTGGGGTCGATATCTCATATCCAAAGGGCTTAATGGGGCACTCGGATGCCGATGTCGTCTGCCACGCGATCGGCGATGCCCTGTTAGGAGCGGCTGGATTGGCGGATATTGGGCAGCAGTTTCCGAATACCGATGATCGCTATCGGGACATTTCGAGTTTGGTGCTATTAAACCGAATCTATGATTTATTGCATAGCGCTCATTTCGAGATTACCAATATCGATGTTACGATTATTGCCGAGCAACCACCCATCTGGCCGGTGGCCGACGCGATGAAAGCGAATCTGGCTCAGGCATTGCACCTGAGCCCCGACCAAATTTCTATTAAAGCGACCACCGCAGAAAAGTTGGGGGCTATTGGCGAGGGAGAGGGCATCGCCGCTCATGCCGTTTGCTTGATTACGAAACGATAACATGCGAGTTTTATAGAAATATGGAGACCAGAGTACGCTTCGCACCAAGTCCCACGGGACATCTGCACATCGGAAATGTTCGTACTGCCATTCTGAATTGGCTGTTTGCTAAAAATACGAAGGGCAAGTTCATTCTCAGGATCGAGGATACCGATCTGGAACGATCGGCCGATAAATATACCCAACAAATTTGTGAGGATTTGCGCTGGCTGGGATTGCACTGGGATGAAGGCCCTGATGTGGGAGGGCCACACATATTTTATCGCCAATCCCAGCGGCTGGCAATTTATAAGGAATATGCGGATAAGCTGATGGCGGCGGGCAAAGCATATTATTGCTTTTGCACCCCAGAAGAGCTCGAGCTGATGCGACAGGAAAGTTTGGCCCGGGGGGAAACCATCAAGTACAATCGAAAATGTCTGCACCTCACCGAGCAACAGAAGCGCGCTTATTTGGCTGAAGGCCGAAAGCCGGCCATTCGGTTTATTGTTCCTGAGCAACCCATCGTTTTTGAGGATCTCATTAAAGGACAACTCTCGTTTGATGGGGCCAATATCGGTGATTTTGTGATCATGCGCAGCGAGGGCATTCCCACCTATAACTTTGCTGCTGTGGTGGATGATGGCTTGATGCAAATTACCCATATCATTCGTGGGGATGATCACGTCTCCAACACGCCAAAACAGCTCGTCATCTACGACGCGCTGGGCTTCACCGTGCCGAAGCTGGCGCATATTCCCATGATCCTGGGGCCAGATAAAACGCGCCTATCCAAGCGTCACGGCGCCACCTCGATCGATTACTATCGCAGCAAAGGCTACTTGCCCGAGGTGATCATTAATTTCCTGAGTCTGCTAAGCTGGTCCTCTGTTTCTGGCGAAGAGATCCTATCGATTCAGCAATTGATCGATGAGTTCGATTTCAAACGAATTTCAAAAGCAGCGGCGGTTTTCAATATCGAAAAATTAAATTGGATGAACGGCTATTACATTCGTCAGCTCGATGTAGATCGGCTGACAGAACTGGCGATCCCATTCTTAAAGCGCGCAAAATATCCGATCGGCGATTTTGAATCCACCAAAAAAATAATGGCTTTGCTGCAAAATTACCTGGACTACATGGACCAGGTGATCCAGCAAGCAGCTATCTTTTATCAGGAGACAGTGGTGATTGATGACCCCGATGCGCGGGCGATCTTGCGCAAGGATAGTTCGCGAAAGATTTTTTGGTCGTTCCTGCGCGAATTGGATACCATCGAGGTGTTGGACGCCAATATCTTTCGCAAGATGATGAAGACCGTTCAAAACGAGACCGGCATCATGGGGAGAGATCTCTGGGTACCGATCCGCGTGGCGTTAACTGGTAAGCTGCATGGACCAGAACTCCCGCATATTGCGGAGATTCTTGGTAAGGAAAAATGTCAGCGGTTTATCAAAAGCGCCATCGCCAATTGATGCATAGAGGCCGGCTGCATAAAAGACATCTTTGGCCTGATGGAGCGTGCCGAAGTGGTCTTGTCAGCCGATCGACACGTCGATTGTTCTTTTAACGAATAAAGCAAAATGCGAGAAAAGGATTGTGAGCTATGCCTGAACCGAAAAACAGAATGACTCCCACAAATTTCATTGAGCAAATTATTTTACAAGACCTGGAAAGCAATAAATACGGTGGTCGAGTCCATACCCGATTTCCACCGGAACCAAATGGCTATTTACATATTGGGCATGCCAAATCGATTTGTCTCAATTTTGGCCTGGCCGAAAAATTTGGTGGACTGTGCAATTTGAGGTTTGATGATACCAATCCCAGCAAAGAAGATGTGGAATATATCGAAGCGATTATCCGCGATGTCCGCTGGCTGGGATTCGATTGGCAAGATCGCCTCTATTATGCATCTGATTATTTCGAGCAGATGTACCAATATGCCATTCAATTGATCAAGAAAGGCAAAGCCTATGTCTGTGATTTGACGGCCGATCAGATCCGGGAATATCGCGGCACTCTCACTCAGCCAGGCAAGGAGAGCCCGTATCGCAATCGTTCTGTCGAAGAAAATTTGGATCTGTTCCAGCGCATGCGTGCCGGCGAATTCCCAGATGGTTCGAGAACGCTGCGCGCCAAAATCGATATGGCGTCGCCCAACCTCAATCTGCGCGATCCAGTCATGTATCGCATCCTCCATGCCACCCATCATCGCACGGGCGACAAATGGTGTATCTACCCGACGTATGATTGGGCCCACGGCCTGGAAGATTCCATCGAGGGGATTACCCACTCGATATGCACTTTGGAATTTGAAGATCATCGTCCACTGTACGATTGGTTTCTGATCGAATTGGGCATCTATCGCCCGCAACAGATCGAGTTTGCTCGTCTCAATCTCAACTATACGGTGATGAGCAAACGCAAATTGCTTCGGTTGGTTCAGGAAGGCCACGTTTCTGGTTGGGATGATCCGCGGATGCCCACGATTTCTGGATTGCGTCGGCGCGGCTACACGCCAGAAGCCATTCGTGATTTCTCTGAACGTATCGGTGTCGCTAAGGCCAACAGTGTCGTAGATATCAATTTGTTAGAGCATTGTCTGCGAGAAGATTTGAACAAACGTGCCCCTCGGGTGATGGCTGTATTGCGGCCGTTGAAAGTGATTATTGACAATTATCCCGATGATAAGGTCGAATTGCTCGATGCCATGAATAATCCGGAAGATCCGGATATGGGAATGAGAAAAGTACCGTTTTCTAAGGTGCTTTATATCGAGCAGGACGATTTTCGAGAGGATCCGCCCAAGCAGTTCTTCCGACTTGCACCTGGCCGCGAAGTACGTTTGCGCTATGCCTATTACATCAAATGTGACTACGTGGTGAAGCACCCCCATACGGGGGAAATCATCGAATTGCATTGCAGCTATGATCCGGAGAGCCGCGGTGGCTGGACATCCGATCAGCGCAAGGTAAAAGCCACGCTGCATTGGGTTTCCGCCAAACATGCCATTCCGGCCGAAGTCCGATTGTACGATCATCTTTTCTTGAAAGAAGATCCTGAGGATGTCAAAGACGGCGAAGATTTCACTGCGAACCTGAATCCCAATTCGCTGGAACGGCTCACCTCTTGCTGGTTAGAGCCAAGTTTGGCCGATGCTAAACCTGGCGAACGGTTTCAATTCGAGCGGCTCGGCTACTTCTGTGTGGATCCAGATACGACGAGCGACAAATTGGTATTTAACCGCACCGTCACCTTGCGCGATACCTGGGCTAAAATCGCTAAGGCGCAGCAGGTGTAGGCGCGAACGTCAAATGAACTCGTGCGGAATTTATATTGAACCCGAGCCGATGCGGATTGGGAATGCATTGTATGGAAGGCTCCTCGCTCATATATGGTTCAATCATCTAATAATTACCTTTAAGGGAATGGAACAGCCATGGCGATAAAAATCTACAACACCCTCTCGCGACAGAAGGAACCGCTCGAGCCGCTTGAGCCGGGCAAGGTGCGCATGTATATGTGCGGTCCGACGGTTTACGATTATTTTCATATCGGCAATGCGCGGCCGTTCATCCTTTTTGATGTGTTTCGACGGTATTTAAAACATCGTGGATTTGAGGTAACCTTTGTCACCAATTTGACGGACATCGATGACAAAATTATTAAAAAAGCGAATGAAGAAAATATACCGGCCGCTGAGGTCGCTGAGAAATATGCCAATGCATTTTTTGAAGACGCCAGTCGCCTAGGAATTCAACCCGCCGATGCTTATCCTCGGGCCACAGAGCATATTCCCGATATTATCCAATTAATCGAAAAACTACTCCAAAAGGGAATCGCCTACCAAATCAACGGAGATGTCTATTACTCAGTCGAAAAGTTCCCAGATTATGGAAAACTTTCTGGGAAAAAAATTGAGGAATTGGAATCGGGTGCCCGAGTGGAGGTCGATCCCCGGAAAAAAAATCCATTAGATTTTGCCCTCTGGAAGGCGGCCAAGCCCGGGGAGCCCTATTGGGACAGCCCATGGGGAAAAGGCCGTCCCGGCTGGCACATCGAATGCTCGGTGATGTCAACCAAATATCTGGGGGAATCGTTCGATATTCATGCCGGAGGTGTCGATTTAGTATTTCCGCATCATGAAAACGAAATTGCTCAAAGCGAAGGCGCCACCGGAAAACCCTGGGTGAAATATTGGATGCATAACGGATTTCTCAATATCGAGGGCGAAAAAATGTCCAAATCGCTGGGCAATTTTTTCACCGCTCGTGAAATTCTCGAAAAATATCATCCAGCAGTGATCCGAATGTTCTTCTTGCTGAAGCACTATCGCAGTCCGATCAATTTCAGTGAAGAACGCATCCGTGAAGCCCAACACGCACTGGAGCGAATTATCACCACCCTGAATCGTATCGATGCGGCATTGGCCAATCGCGCCCTGGATGAAATCTCCATCGCTCCATCATTATCTCAGAGTATTGAAGAAATCAAGGCAGATTTTCTCAAAGAGATGGATGATGATTTCAATTCCGCTGGTGCCATGGCCAAATTATTCGATCTGATCAGGGAAGCCAATTTGATCTTATCGAATACTCAACTTGAAACCGCAGATCTACTGGCATTGAGGAAGATAAAAGATATCATTACTGAATTCGATGGCTTTCTGGGGATCTTATCATTTCGTGAGGCAATGAAAGCGACAATCCAAGAGGACCAGTTGATCGAGATATTGATTCAAGTAAGAAATAAATTGCGTGCAGAAAAAATTTGGAAATTGGCAGATTACATTCGTGACCAGTTGGCCATGATCGGCATCGAACTAAAGGACCAGCCCGATAAAACGATCTGGAGCAAAAAGTTATCCTGATCCAGATCCAACCAGAATATTCATGACGGCATTCTGATAACCGCTAATTCCGCGAACTATTCGAATTTCGCTAATTTGAAATTTTATAGGATCGATTAGCCTAAAATGGTTGAATTATCGGCCGAGGAGTTTCTTTGAGTGAGCTTATTCAGAAAAGATAGAAAGCCTCTCCAAGTTGACTTAGAGAGGCTTTTTTATCATCGGATCACTTTGCGGGTGAAAGTGGCCACGAACAACGTCATCAGAAAGAACCCGAGAAAAGCCTGGCACGTCACCACATATTTCAGCCAGGAATAATAGTTGGGAGATAGATTTTCAGCCCCAAGCGTAACAAACGAAACCGCACTAAAATAAATGCAGAACCCGAGCCGTTCCAGGGGATTGGAAAGCGACAGCGGATTTCCCCCAACAATTATTTGATGACTACCGAAATAATAAATGCCACCGAAGAGGAGAATAATGATCAAAGTAGTGATAGCAATATTGATTGGTCGGGTTCCATACCCTGAACCGAGATCAAGAATGAGGAAATTAAAGAATCGTTTAATCCTCATCCATAAATTCCTGTCCTTTTGGGCCTGAGCTTTGCGTTCCATCCGCTTAAACATTCGGTAAGCGCGATCCATATCCTCATAGCGGTTCTGCCTCTCAAAGATGTTTTTTAATAATCCATAAACCTTAGTGGCTTCCTCACATTTTTGGAGATGATGCCTGGCCAATTTGCCGGCGATCTGATCCCAGGTGATGAGAATGGCTTCTCCGATCAGATCTTGCAGGCAAATAGTGTCGTTAATTCTCGCGCCAGTGAAATCTGCCCGCTCTAAAAATGTCACACTTTTAAAACAGACCTCTCCGTGTTCAAATTGGGCATTCCGAAACAGGACGGTGTGATAGAATTTGGTCTCATCAAAGAAGGCTGGCCCAAGGAAAACTGCTTTGGAAAAATCGGCTGTGTCAAATAAAGCATTTTGAAACTTGCTATTGACCTGAAATTTGGTCGCCTTGAATGAGCATTGATCTTTGAAATTCACCCGATCGAAGCAGCACTTTGTTAACGTTGCATTATCGAAGCAGGCCGACTTCTCAAATTTCACGTCCGCGAAATTAGCAGATTGATTGGCGGTAGCATTAGAAAAAATGAAATCGCTCTGAAAAATAGCATCCTGAAAATCAAGCTTCTCCGAACGGACTCCAGACAGAATGAATGGTTTATTGGCGACAATGCCAATGAAACTTCCTTCCGCTATGGTGGCATTCATAAATTCAGCTCGATCCAAAAAAAGGCATTTGCGAAAATCGGTTCCCTTGGCAAAATTCATGGAATAAAAATCAGCTGGCATCTGAAATTCCGCTTCATTGAAATAACAATCTTCAGCGATACATGCTCCTTCAAAGCGGGCTTGTCCGCAGAATTTGGCATTGCTAAAATCAGCGCCGTTTTCGAAAATGGTTTGGACAAAATTTAATTCACCACCGAAAATTGCCCCCGAAAAATCAGCCCACGAATCGAATTTAGCAAGGTCAAAGATAGCGATATCATGAAATTGTGCCTTTTGAAACTCAGCGTTTTGAAATTGGGCCTTGGTGAAGTCGCTTTGACCAAAGAACTGGGATTCCTTAAATATAACCTCTTTGCCAAAAAATGTTTCAGAGAAATTGACCTCATGGAAAAATTTTGTTCCTTCAAAAGAAAGAAAACCATCGATGGTTGCGTTCATAAAAAGCGCTTCATGATGAAATTCTGTTTCTTGGAATTTGGCCCCTTGAGAAAAATTTGTATGCGAAAAATCTGCTGGCGAATGAAAGTGGCATGAGTCAAAGATGGCTTCATTATCGAAATAACAAAAGCAGAAATTGATCGTTTCCATCAAGCTATTGGCGTCTGGCAAGCGGTCTGATGGCTTGGTAGGATTTTTGCCAATTTTGGTTCGGGTGAAATTCACTTTGCCCTTGAAGAGGCACCTGTTGAAGTCCAGGTGCTCAATAATGCAGTTTTCAATAACAACGTCCTGTTGAAATGTCTGATTTGAAATATCTAAAGAGGGGATGACAACGTTCGTTAGAGGCTTACCTTGCATCAGCATGGCGCAGGCCTGCTGATTGGTCATTGATTGATCGTCCATAGAAATTTCTCCATCTTAATCGAGATTAGATTGCCAGTAGCGTGCTTTCCTATGGATACTGAGATCGCAGCTTGTCATGTAGCTTCAGTGAAATTATCTTTATCTGATTCTCGATGTCGATTTAGCCTGACTGTGAAATTGTTGGGGTTCAACCCCAGCCACTCCTCACAATAATGATCGATATTTTCAAATACCTTGACTTTGAAATCCTGTTTGAATTTTTTGATGGAAGCATTATGGGCGTCGCGATGTGGGCTGGCACAAAGCGGTTCGCAAACGGCCATTTGGCTGAAATAAAACTTAGGTGGAAGCGTATGGAGATTAAACAGCAGATATTCCACTTTAATATGGGTCCAGACGCCAAATACCCCGATTCGAATATTGGTAGGCCGGGTATCCCCACACAGCTCCTCGAGAATTTTAAAGTAATTGGGTGAATTGGCCACATTGATTGAATTGGCGCGAATTACTCTGGTGCGGCGATGCCGTCGGAATTGTTCTAATTCGCCGGGCAGTTTTGCTCCCTCCGTTCCTTTTACGCAATGGTTATCAAAAGTCTTAAACTCTGGGCAGCTGAGTGAATGCCAGTCTTCATCAATGACGACATAAATTTTCTCATTTTCTGGAATATGTTTATCAAAGAGCCGCATTACTGTTTCGACAAAAAAATCTGGCTCGCCCTTGCTGTCATCCCCCCTGAGTTTCATTGAAGCATGATAGCCAATATGCAACTTGTTCGGCCGTTTTGACCCTTTTGGTATTTTGCTAATAAAATCGTTCTGTGGGCAAACAAGAAATTGAATAACTTTTTCGAATTGATCTGGCATAAAAAGCCTCCATGATTTTAGCCGCAGCATCGAACAGAAAGGACGAAAAATGGAAATAGGTTAAATTTTGCGCCAAAAGATAAAGAGCAATTTGTTTTGATAATTTAATCAATTAAATTATTATAATCAAGTGCTATTTCGAATTTTGAAGAGCCTAATAAAAAGTCCGGAGCAATAGGCCTATGAAAATTGTTTGAAAGCATGGCCCTAAAAGCACAAAAAAATTTTTAAAAAAAATCTTGACTTTTAAAAATAAAATATTAAATTATGAATTTTAGTTTCGGGAATTGTGCCTTTTTTGAGGGCAATACTTTTTTGATCCTGGATTTTATTTTTGCCACCATAGCTCAGTAGGTAGAGCACCTCACTTGTAATGAGGATGTCGCGGGTTCGATTCCTGCTGGTGGCTCTGCGGGAGCAATTAATTGGCCGGTTTGAATTGAGGCGGTGTGTGACACATGATAAATCAATGGAGAGGCTCCATTGGAATCATCGAACGGATATTCCATAATTGGAATCGTGCGAGGATGGAGCAATGTTCTTTTTAATCTGAAAGTGTTTCAATTCAGTGAATGATTCAAATGGGAAGGTTCCCGAGCGGTCAAAGGGAACAGACTGTAAATCTGTCGGCTCTGCCTTCGGAGGTTCGAATCCTCCCCTTCCCACAAGTTGATTGCCGATCGTGGTTGCATTCTATTATTTGGTCGAAGTGAAATGCACAATCCGATCAAAATCAGCATACCAAAATAAGTTGTCTTGCGGGAATAGCTCAGTCGGCTAGAGCATCAGCCTTCCAAGCTGAGGGTCGCGGGTTCGAATCCCGTTTCCCGCTCTGGATGCTCAACCCCTCATTATTAGCTAACTCTTTTGGCCTTTTGGTGTTAATTGATTTGGACAGGGGGAACAGCAGGCGGGGTGGCTGGTTGTGAGAAGATGCGACAACGCTGGATCAAGATGCATTCATTTGTCAGTTTTATCGACTTGAATATTCTATCTTGTTGATGTGATGATCGACCGCGTCATAAAGCTAATGATGAGGGGTTTAAAACGTCTGAACTGATTGAAACAATTTCATGCGGAACAGCTTCCTCCATTTACTACACTATTGATGATAGTTTATTTATTTAGAATTCTATGACGCGACTTGGCAGCGGGATCGGCACCGCATGCTGAATAAAGGCGTTCTGCGAAATTTGATAAACCGGAAGCCCACGTAGCTCAGTTGGTAGAGCACATCCTTGGTAAGGATGAGGTCATCAGTTCAATCCTGATCGTGGGCTCTAATCGACAGTTATGGACAACTAATAACTTAAGAACTTTTCGCGGAGGATTGGAGTCATGGCGAAGGAGAAGTTTCAGCGGACGAAGCCGCATGTGAATATAGGGACGATCGGTCATGTGGATCATGGGAAGACGACGTTAGTGGCGGCGATTACGCACACGTTAGCGCGGCAGGGCTTAGCGAAGGCGAAGACGTACGAGGAGATTGACAATGCGCCGGAGGAGAAGGCGCGGGGTTTGACGATCAATGTGCATCATGCGGAGTATGAGACGGCGAAGCGGCATTATGCGCATGTGGATTGTCCGGGGCATGCGGATTATGTGAAGAACATGATTACGGGAGCGGCGCAGATGGATGGGGCGATATTGGTGGTGAGTGCGGCGGATGGTCCGATGCCGCAGACGCGGGAGCATGTGTTGTTGGCGCGGCAGGTGAATGTGCCGTATTTGGTGGTATTTTTGAACAAGACGGATCAGGTGGATGATCCGGAGTTGTTGGAGTTGGTGGAGTTAGAGGTTCGGGAGTTATTGAGTCAGTATGAGTTTCCAGGGGATGAGATCCCGGTGATCAAGGGGAGTGCGTTGCAGGCGTTGGAGCATCCGGATGATCCGGAGAAGGTGAAGCCGATATTGGAGTTGATGGATGCGGTGGATAATTATATACCGACGCCGGAGCGGGCGGTGGACAAGCCGTTTTTGATGCCGGTGGAGGATGTGTTTTCGATCACGGGTCGAGGGACGGTTGGGACGGGACGAGTGGAGCGGGGACGGATTCGCGTGGGGGATGAGGTGGAGATTGTGGGTTTAGGGGTGAAGCGACGGACGGTGTGTACTGGGGTGGAGATGTTTCGGAAGTTGTTGGATGAAGGGCAGGCTGGAGATAATATTGGGGTGTTGTTGCGAGGGGTGGACAAGGATGAGTTACAGCGGGGGCAGGTGATTGCGGCGCCGGGGACGATCACGCCGCACACCAAGTTTAAGGGGGAGGTATATGTGTTGAGCAAAGAGGAAGGTGGTCGTCACACGCCGTTTTTCAATGGGTATCGGCCGCAGTTTTATTTTCGGACGACGGATGTGACGGGGACGATTCGGTTGCCGGAGGGGGTGGAGATGGTGATGCCTGGGGACAATGTGAACATGGATGTGGAGTTGATCACGCCGATTGCGATGGAAGAGGGATTGCGGTTTGCCATTCGAGAGGGTGGCCGCACCGTCGGCGCTGGCGTCGTCACCAAAATTATCGAATAACGAATTCCCACAATAACTCTATCGGCTGAAACCGATAAAGCAAGCATAAGGTTAATACAATGAGAGATTTGGTTATCTTGGAATGCACCTCGTGTAAACGCCGAAATTACACCACGACCAAGAATAAAAAGAAGCATTCGGGTCGGATTGAATTCAAAAAGTATTGTCGGTTTTGCAACAAACATACGATGCACAAAGAAACCCGGTAATTGAGTCAGGCCAGTAGCTCAATTGGCTAGAGCACCGGTCTCCAAAACCGGTGGCTGGGGGTTCGAGTCCCTCCTGGCCTGCCAATTTCCAGCAATGATTCATTTGGTGGAGCCGAGAACGAGATATGTTTGAGAAAATATCGAGGTTTTTGCAGGAAGTCAGACAAGAGATGGCAAAGGTGAGTTGGCCGAGTCGAGACGAGCTCAAAGGAACGACGATTATTGTCATTGTGCTGACTATTGTTCTTTCGGTCTTTATTTGGCTAACAGATAAAGTTCTTGAAGGATTATTGAAGATCATTTATTAAAAAATTGAACGGTATATAAGGCTTTGGACGATCAAGATAAAAAATGGTATGTGGTGCATGTCCTGTCGGGTCATGAAAACAAGGTGAAAGCGTATTTAGAGAGCGAAGTGAGGCGGTTGGGCCTTCAGCATAAGATCAGTAACATTTTGGTACCGACAGAAAACATCACCGAGATGCGCGATGGCAAAAGAAAGACCAAGAGCAAAATATTTTTTCCAGGCTATATTTTAATGGAGATGGTGCTGGATAACGAGACCAGCTATGTCATCTCGAACACTCCTGGTATTACCAGTTTTGTGGGGTCAAAGAATAAGCCGCAGCCGTTACGGCCAGATGAGATCAAGCGCATTTTGGGTCGCGTGGATGAGGCGAAAGGTCGCGAGTTCATGGACGTGCCGTTTCGCGTGGGCGATCCGATCAAGGTGATCGATGGCCCATTTACCGATTTCACAGGCGTGGTGCAAGAGGTGAATGAAGAGAAAAACAAAGTAAAGGTTATGGTGAGTATTTTTGGCCGATCAACCCCGGTCGAATTGGATTTCTTACAGGTAGAATTGGAGAAGTGAACTTAAATGGCAAAGAAAGTCATTGGATCGATTAAATTGCAAGTGCCGGCAGGCAATGCCAATCCTTCACCGCCAGTGGGTCCAGCTCTGGGACAGCACGGGGTGAACATCATGGAATTCTGCAAGGCGTTCAATGCGCGAACGCAAGATCAGAAGGGATTAATTATCCCAGTGATCATTACGGTGTATGCTGATCGGTCGTTCAGCTTTATCACAAAAACCCCCCCGGCAGCCGTTCTGCTAAAAAAGGCGGCTGGATTAGAAAAGGGCTCTGGAGAGCCAAACCGGAAAAAAGTCGGCAAAGTCACCAGCGCACAGGTGCGAGAGATCGCTGAACTTAAAATGAAGGATCTAAACGCTTTTACATTAGAAAGCGCGATCAAAATGATCGAAGGAACAGCGCGGAGTATGGGAATCACCATTGAAGGTTAAGCAAGGTTGACTCCATTACCGAATTTCTTGGAGAAACAATGAAGCGAAGTAAACGTTATTTACAAGCTGCCAGCAAAATTGAAAAGGGTAAGCAATATAGCTTAGATGAGGCCATTGCGTTATTAAAGGCCACTGCTAGTGCAAAATTCGATGAATCAGTCGAAGTGGCAGTCAATTTGGGTGTCGATCCAAAATATGCCGATCAGATGGTTCGAGGTAGCGTGACGTTGCCCAATGGGACTGGAAAATCGGTGAGAGTGCTGGTTTTAACCAAAGGCGCCAAAGAAAAAGAGGCTTTGGATGCGGGTGCAGACTATGTGGGGCTGGATGAATATGTTGAGAAAATCCAGCAAGGGTGGTTAGATTGTGATGTCATCATTGCAACCCCCGATGTGATGAGCGTGGTGGGAAAGCTTGGTAAAATTTTAGGGCCAAAGGGCATGATGCCCAACCCAAAGAGCGGCACAGTGACGTTTGATGTGGCTCAGGCTGTGAGGGAGACCAAAGCCGGGAAGATCGATTTTCGCGTGGATCGCAATGGGATCTTACATGTGGCAGTGGGAAAGATTTCATTCGAGGTGGCCAAAATCAAAGAAAATGTCAAAGCTTTTCTTGAAACCGTATTACGCTTAAAGCCTGCTACGGCCAAAGGTCAATATGTTCAGGCTGTCACTTTGTCGACGACTATGGGACCAGGCATTCCTTTGGATCGGGCGGCATTATTGGACGAATTAAAATAGCGGAATATACAGCATAAAGGATCTCAGTCAATGGCAAGACCGGAAAAAGAACAAAAAGTAGAGGAAATCGTCGCAAAACTGACCTCAGCATCGGGAGTTTATCTAGCCAATTATCAGGGGCTCAGTGTAGCGGAGATCAGCGATTTGCGAAGCAAGCTGAGAGAATCGAACGTGGAGCTTACCGTGGTGAAAAACACGTTGGCTCGGATTTCCTTAGAACGAGTGGGCTTGTCGGAGTTAGGCAAATATCTCACTGGCCCGACGGCCATGGCGTTCTGCCTGGCAGATCCCATTCAAGGGGCGAAGATCTTATTTGATTATCAAAAGCAGAATGAGAAACTGGGTCTGAAAGCGTGTGTGTTTGATAATCACGTTTATGATAAGAGCTATATCGAAGCGATTGCGAAATTGCCGCCACCGGAACAGATTAAGGCGCAGGTGATTGGCATGCTTGCTGCCCCGTTAAGAAGTACGGTGAATGTATTATATAGCTTGTTAAGTTCATTGGTAACGGTTTTATCAGAAATTCAAAAACAACGTGAAGCGAAAGCTGATAGTTAGATTTGTCCATCATAATTTTTTTTACGGAGGATAAACGATGTCCGAATTACAAGAAAGCAGCGCCCAAGTGGAAACTCAATCGGTCGAAGGACAGGCTGCTCCAGCGAAAAAAGCGGCTGCGAAGAAAAGCGGCGATGGTGTTAGCAAGATCGTAGAGACGATTGGAAATTTGACTGTGCTGGAATTGGTTGAATTGATCAAGGCATTAGAGGATAAATTTGGTGTTTCGGCGCAGGCGGCAGTCATGGCGCCGGTCGCGATGCCCGGTGCGGCTCCAGCAGCCGCTCAGCCCGAAGCTGAAGAAAAAACCGAATTCGATGTCATTCTCTCCAATGTCGGCGATAAGAAAATCCAAGTGATCAAGGTCGTCCGCGAAATCACGTCGCTGGGATTGAAGGAGGCAAAGGACTTGGTCGATTCTGCCCCGAAACCGGTGAAAGAGGGCGTTTCTAAGGAAGAGGCCGAGTCAATTAAAAAGAAATTTGAAGAAGTTGGCGCAACTGTTGAGATCAAATAGTCACGCACTGCTTCTTTCAACAACGATCTTCACTTCGCACGCGCAGCATGCCGATTTGCACCGAACGAAGATAGTTCAATTTTAAAAGCCATAAATTGCAAAGGGGTTAGTCTCTTCATGCTGATGACAAAAAAGAATAGAAAGTCATTTGCAAAAATCGCATCAGTTGCGGAATTGCCGGATCTGCTCAATATTCAGTTGCAGTCATTCGAGCAATTTTTGCAGCCCGATGTGGATCCCGAAAAGCGGGAGAATAAAGGGTTACAGTTGGTTTTTAACAGTATTTTCCCAATTGTGGACAGTCGGGAGAATTTCATTCTCGAATTTGTCGCTTATTATATCGAAAAGCCCAAATATACTGTTAAAGAATGCCAGGAACGGGGCGGCACGTATTCTGTCCCATTGAAAGCCAAATTGCGCTTATCAATCAAAGATCCTGACAGCGGGAGTGAAGAAATCACCGATACGATCGAGCAGGTCGTTTACCTGGGAAATATTCCGGTGATGACCAATCGGGGTACATTTATTATCAACGGCGCCGAGCGAATTGTGGTGAGCCAATTGCATCGGTCCCCGGGAGTGTTTTTTGATGAAATGAAGCATCCGAACGGGGCGAAAATATTTTCGGCGCGCATTATTCCGCTTCGCGGGTCATGGCTGGAATTTTTGACCGATATAAATGACGTGATGTATGTCTATATTGATCGACGGAAAAAATTCCCGGTGACAACCTTGCTGCGAGCGCTGGGCTATTCTTCAGACCTGCAGCTGTACCAATTGTTCGATATGGTGGAAGAGATTAAGCTGGATGACCCCAATATCGAGAATTATATCGGTCAAACGATTCTGTTGGACGTGATTGATTATGAGACTGGGGAGATCTTACTGGAACGAGGCGCTGTATTGGATGCTGAGGCGTTGCAGCGACTCAGAGAAACCAATATCAGCAGCATCAAGTTCTTAAAACAGGGCGGCATGATTTCCCCTGAAGTCATGAATAATACCCTCAGCAAGGATCCGTCGAAATCGGAGCAAGAGGCTTTAGAGCTGATCTATCGTCAGTTGCGCTCTGGAGATCCGCCAGATATTGAAACGGCCCGAGGGCTGGTGGATCGGCTATTTTTCAATCCAAAGCGTTACGACTTGGGCGATGTGGGCCGATATCGCCTGAATAAGAAACTCGGTTTGAAAATCAATCCGAATATCACGGTGCTGACGCGCGAGGATATCGTTGCGATCACCAAATATTTGATCGACCTGAGAAATGGCAAGCGTTCTTCGGATGATATTGATCATCTGGGCAATCGTCGCATTAAAACAGTCGGCGAACAATTAGCGGCACAGATGAGTGTGGGATTATCCCGTATGGCGCGAACAGTCAAAGAGCGGATGAATCTGCGCGAAAATGAGAACCTTACACCACAGGATTTGATCAATGCGCGTACCATTTTGTCCGTGATCAATACATTTTTTGGCACCAGTCAGTTGTCGCAGTTTATGGATCAAACCAACCCGCTAGCGGAGATGACCCATAAGCGCCGCTTGTCCGCTTTGGGACCGGGCGGCCTCACTCGCGAGCGCGCTGGTTTTGAAGTTCGTGATGTTCATTATACCCATTATGGTCGACTCTGTCCGATCGAAACGCCAGAAGGACCCAATATCGGTCTGATCTCGTCGCTCACCACTTTTGCGCGGATCAATGAGCTGGGGTTTATCGAAACGCCGTACCGTAAGGTCGTGAACGGTCGGGTGACGAATGAAATCGAATACTTGTCCGCTGATGATGAAGAGAATCTTTACATCGCTCAGGCCAATGCGCCAATCGATGAGGAAGGTCGATTTTTGGAGGACCGGGTTCAGGTGCGCAGCCAAGGCGATTTTCCATTGGTGTCGCCCAATATGGTGAACTACATGGACGTATCTCCGACCCAAATGGTCTCGGCGGCGGCATCCCTTATTCCGTTCCTTGAGCATGATGACGCGAATCGCGCGCTCATGGGGTCGAACATGCAGCGCCAGTCGGTGCCATTGCTGAAACCAGAAGCTCCTCTGGTCGGCACTGGAATGGAAGAAAAAATCGCCCGAGATTCCCGAGCCATGATCATTTGCAAACATGACGGGATCGTGGAAAAGGTGTCTGCCAACGAAATCATCGTCCGATGTATTGAAGATCCGAATACCAATGAGCTGGATCGAAGCAGATTATTGGATTTTGATCGCGACGAGTTCGATCGTTATGAATTAGATAAATTTGTCAGGACAAACCAAGATACTTGCATTAATCAGATCCCGTGCGTCAAAGCTGGGGATCGGGTGAAGGCCGGGGATGTTCTGGCCGATGGTTGTGCCACGCAGGGGGGAGAGCTGGCCTTGGGCAAAAATGTCCTGGTGGCGTTCATGCCGTGGCGCGGCTATAATTTTGAAGACGCGATCGTGATTTCTGAGCGTGTTGTGCAAGAAGATATTTTTACCTCGATCCATATTGAGCAGTTTGAGCTCCAGGTGCGAGACACCAAGCGGGGTGAGGAGGAATTGACTCGGGAGATCCCCAACATCAGCGAGGAGGCCACCAAAGACCTGGATGAAAACGGTATCATTCGCGTGGGCGCAGAGGTAAAAGAAAACGATATTCTGGTCGGGAAGGTGACTCCGAAAGGGGAGACTGATCCGACACCGGAAGAGAAATTATTAAAAGCGATTTTCGGCGAGAAGGCTGGCGATGTAAAGGACGCATCCTTAAAAGCGCCTCCGGGCCTGAAGGGCGTGGTGATCGACACCAAGCTATTTTCGCGTAAGAAACGCGATGCGAAGACAAAACGACAAGATAAAAAGCGGACCGAAGAGCTGGAACAATGGCTGGTTTCTGAAAAGCAGCGGATTCGACGCTTGCGAGATAGCAAGCTCATTACCGTTCTGGATGGTCAATCCTCTGCCGGGATTCGCGATATCGAAACCGGCAAAGTGGTCATCCGGGCCAAGGCGATCCTGAAAAAAGAAGCGTTGGCCGAAATCGATTTTGATCGGTTAGATCTCACCAAGCCGTTGGTGGAGGATGAAGAGCGCAATAAGCTGATTAGCGAAATATTAGAAAAATATTATGAACGCCTAGCGGCATTGGAAGAAGAGTATGAAACCCGAAAATTCAAGATCACGGTCGGTGATGAACTGCCTCCGGGAATTGTTCAATTGGCGAAAGTTTATGTCGCTAAAAAACGAAAGCTAATGGTTGGTGATAAAATGGCTGGCCGGCATGGCAACAAAGGCGTGGTTGCCAAAATTGTCCCAGTGGAAGATATGCCGTTTATGGAAGATGGGACGCCGGTCGATGTCGTACTGAATCCCTTGGGCGTGCCCTCCCGAATGAACCTTGGCCAGATCATGGAGACCAACTTGGGCTGGGCAGCCAAGAAACTGGGGATTAGCTATGCTTCGCCAGTATTTGATGGCGCAAGCGAAGAAGAAATTCGTCAGGAAATGGCAAAGGCCAATTTGCCGCTGAGTGGTAAAACCATCCTCTATGATGGACAAACCGGGGAACCGTTCGATAACCCGGTGACGGTCGGCTATATCTATATGATGAAGCTGTCCCATCTGGTTGAGGATAAGATCCATGCCCGCTCCATTGGGCCCTATTCGCTGATCACCCAGCAACCATTGGGCGGCAAGGCTCAGTTCGGCGGTCAGCGGTTCGGCGAGATGGAGGTCTGGGCGCTGGAAGCTTATGGCGCTGCCCATACCTTGCAAGAGATCCTGACCGTCAAATCCGACGACGTACGCGGTCGCTCCAAGGTTTATGAGGCGATTGTCAAAGGGGACAATCTGCCAGAACCAGGATTGCCTGAATCGTTCAATGTGCTGATTCGAGAATTAATGGGATTGGGGTTGGATGTGGAACTGCTGGATATCAAAGATGGTCGGCCGTGATGCGCCGTTTTCCCAATCACCATCCCTGTGGATCATGATGGAACAAATGTGCCATTGCGCCTGAAGTGGAACCGATTCGGAACGACATCGAGCAATGGTGCGAATGGAGTTGGACTGATCTGCCGAGTTCGATTTATCCGATGCCGGACATGGGTTCAGATCGCACGCGAGATGAGATATTGATCAGGTCGGTCATGCACCCGAATAGATCCACGCGGCCCAAAGCAGGGGCTCAGGTTTGATTTCGGACATATTGGCAATGTGGATTGATCTTCAATCCCTTTTTCAATAGAAATGAGGTTCACAAAACATAATCTTAGATGGAAAGGAAGGGGATAGTCCCTCGATGATGTCTTTAAGACCCGAAATGAGCAGCAAGATGAATTTTACGGCGATATCCATTAACCTATCCTCGCCGGATAAAATTCTTGAACGTTCCCATGGAGAGGTTACCAAACCCGAGACGATCAATTACCGATCGTTTAAGCCGGAAAAGGATGGCCTTTTTTGTGAAAAAATATTTGGACCGGTTCGTGATTGGGAATGCCATTGTGGAAAATATAAGCGGATTCGATATAAAGGGATTATCTGCGATCGCTGCGGTGTTGAAGTCACCATGAAAAGCGTTCGTCGCGAGCGCATGGGGCATATTACGCTTGCCGTACCGGTGGTGCATATCTGGTACTGGAAATCTCTTCCCTCGAAGATCGGCTATATTCTGGGAATGAGTATGGCCGAATTAGAGAAGATCATTTATTATGAGTCCTATGTGGTGATTCAACCGGGCAAGACGGGCCTGAGGCCCAAAGAATTGATCAGTGAGGATGAGTATTTCAGAATTATCAGCGAATTTCCAGAGATCACGGAAGAGTCCGTACCAGAAGAAGAGCGGTTCATAGTGAAGATCGGCGGCGAAGCGATCTTGGATTTGTTGAAGCGAACTGATATCGACAAATTATCCGAGGAACTTCGGCACCAGATTTTAGTGGATTCTTCGATCCAGCGGAAGAATGAGGCGTTGAAGCGGCTGAAAGTGATTGAGGCGTTCAAGCGCAGCCGATTTCACAAAGAGAACAAGCCGGAATGGATGGTGATGACGGTGATCCCGGTGATCCCGCCAGAACTGCGTCCGCTGGTTCCGTTGGAGGGCGGCCGGTTTGCCACGTCGGATCTGAATGACTTATATCGACGCGTGATCATTCGCAACAATCGGCTGAAAAAGCTGCTGGAAATCAAAGCCCCGGAAGTCATTCTGCGGAATGAGAAGCGAATGCTGCAGGAAGCGGTCGATTCGCTATTCGATAATGGCCGAAAGGCGGCGGCAGTTCGGTCGGATGGCAATCGGGCGCTGAAATCGTTGTCCGATATGCTGCGCGGCAAGCAAGGCCGATTCCGGCAGAATTTGTTGGGCAAGCGAATTGATTATTCGGGACGGTCCGTGATTGTAGTGGGACCAGAGTTGAAAATGCATGAGTGCGGCCTGCCCAAGGAAATGGCCCTGGAGCTATTCAAGCCGTTTGTGATTCGCAAGCTGGTTTCGCGGGGATTGGTGAAGACGGTCAAAAGCGCCAAAAAGATGGTTGAAAAGCGGGGTAACGAGGTCTGGGAGATTTTAGAAGAGATCATCGAGGATCATCCCATTCTCTTGAACCGCGCGCCGACGCTGCATCGTTTAGGGATTCAGGCATTTCAACCCGTGCTGATTGAGGGCAAGGCGATTCAGATTCACCCGCTGGTCTGCGCTGCGTTCAATGCGGATTTCGACGGCGATCAGATGGCGGTTCATATCCCGCTCTCGTTTTATGCCCAGGTCGAAACCAAAATTTTGATGCTGTCAACGCATAATATCCTTTCGCCAGCCAACGGTCGTCCCATCGCCATTCCAAGTCAGGACATGGTGTTGGGATGCTATTACTTGACCAAGGCCAAGCCGGGGGATCTCGGTGAGGGCAAGATGTTCTCGAATCCAGAAGAGGTATTGCTGGCCTATGAAAACAAGGCGGTTGGGCTTCACGCCAAGATCAAAGTTCGTATGAACGGCAAATTGGTCGAAACCACGACTGGCCGCGTGATTTTCAATCAGATCGTTCCCGAAGGAATCGAATATATCAATGAGCTGCTCACCAAGAAGCGATTAGAGGAGATCGTTGCCGACATTTATAGCAAGCTTGGCAATTACGTCACGGCGATCTTTTTGGATAAGATCAAAGAATTAGGCTTTTATTATGCCATGAAAGGTGGGCTTACGATCGGCATGGACGATGTGATCACGCCCGAAGAAAAGCCCCAGATTCTCCAGAAGCGCATGGCTGAAGTCGAAAAGATCATGAAGCAATATGAGAATCAAATTATCACGGATGGCGAGCGTTACAATAAAATTATTGATATTTGGACGCATACCACCAGTGATGTGGCCGAGACCATGTGGGAGAAGCTGAAGAAGGCCGATAATGGGTTTAACCCGATCTATATGATGGCCGATTCTGGTGCCCGAGGGTCGCGCGAGCAAATCCGTCAGTTAGCGGCCATGCGGGGCTTGATGGCCAAGCCGCAGAAAAAGATGACGGGCGAGATGGGTGAAATTATTGAGAACCCCATCATGTCCAATTTTAAAGAAGGGCTGACGGTGTTGGAATATTTCATTTCCACCCACGGTGCACGAAAAGGTCTGGCCGATACGGCGCTGAAGACAGCAGATGCCGGGTATTTAACCCGTCGTTTGGTCGATGTGGCTCAGGATGTCATCATCAGCGAGGAAGATTGCGGTACCATTTTGGGGCTGCGCATTGGTGATCTAAAGGAAGGCGAGGAAGTGATCGAGCCATTGCGCGATCGAATTTTGGGCCGAGTCGCTGCGGAAGATGTTTTCGACGAAAATGGCAATGTGTTGGTCGAGGCCGGCAAGCTGATCGATGAGAAAATCGCCGACATGATTTACAATGCCGGGATTGAGACGGTCAACATTCGTTCGGTATTGACCTGCGAGTCCAAGCGCGGTGTTTGTCGGCTGTGCTATGGTCGTAATTTGGCGACGGGAAAGCTGGTGAATATCGGTGAGGCGGTTGGGGTGATGGCGGCGCAATCCATTGGAGAGCCTGGAACCCAACTTACGCTGCGAACCTTCCACATCGGTGGTACAGCAGCCAGAATTGCTGCCCAGTCCCAAGCCACAGCAAAACAAGATGGCATTGTGGTCTATGAAAATCTCCGGTATGTGGAACGGAACGAGGGCTATTACATTGCGATTGCCCGGAACGGCAAGATCAAGCTGATCGATGAAGATAATCGGACACTGTCTGTGTACATTGTTCCCTATGGCGCGGAGATCCTGGTGAAACCGAATGATCGGGTGGCTAAGGGACAGGTGATGTTCCGCTGGGATCCTTATGTCACTGGAATTTTGTCGTTCCATTCTGGCCGGGTGGAATTTGTCGATATTATTGAAAATGTCACCTATCGCGAAGAGGCGGATGAAGCGACTGGGCTGCGCCAGCGCGTGGTGATCGAATCGCGCAATCGAAACTTGAGCCCACAGATTCGGATTTTGGATGAACAGGGGAACGAGCTGAGCTCATACATCCTCCCGATTCGGGCATCCATTCAGGTGAAGGATGGTGATATGGTAAAGGCGGGCGATTTTCTGGTGAAGATCCCCCGCGAAATTGCCAAAACCCGAGACATCACCGGTGGATTGCCTCGAGTGGCAGAGCTGTTTGAAGCTCGTCGGCCAAAAGAGCCCGCCATTGTGAGCGAGATCGACGGCCGCGTCAAATTCGGTGAGATTCGCCGTGGCGTGCGGAAGATTACAGTAACGTCTCGCGATGGTCAGGAAGAAAAGGTCTATCAAATTCCCTACGGCAAGCATATCCTGGTTCATGACGGCGATTTCGTGGAAGCAGGAGAGAAGCTCTCGGAAGGCTCTGTTGCGCCACATGATATTTTGAACATCATGGGGGCCAACAAGGTGCAGGAATACCTGGTGAACGAAATTCAGGAAGTTTATCGTCTGCAAGGCGTGCGTATCAACGATAAGCATATCGAGGTCATCGTCCGCCAGATGCTCCAGAAGATCAAAGTAGAAGATCCAGGGGATACCTACTATTTGCCGGGGGATCAGGTGGATCGATTGACGTTCCAGGAGGAAAACAATAAGATCCGCGGCATGGTGGTGATCACCGAACCTGGAGATGCTGATGTCAAAGTAAATGACTTGATGACTCGGGCGGAATTTGATCGGATGAATCAGAAGCTCATCAAAGCGAAAAAGACGCCGGCGAAATCTCGGCCAGCACGTCCAGCGACGTTCCAACCGCTGTTATTGGGCATCACCAAAGCGTCATTGACCACGGAAAGCTTCATCTCTGCCGCATCGTTCCAGGAGACCACGCGAGTTTTGACCGATGCCTCGATTGAAGGCAAGATCGACTATCTCCGTGGGCTGAAAGAAAATGTGGTCATGGGCAATTTGATCCCCGCTGGCACCGGGCTGAGCAAATACAAAAAGATCAAAGTTTATAGTCCGATGGAAGAGGAAACTCCAGCCGAGCCGGCCAAGCCCAAGCCCGAGACAGAAACAGAAGAGCTAACGGCTGAGCCGATTTCAAAAAGTTAATTACAACAAAAAAAACGTTGCTATTTTAATATTTTTTCTTTATATTTTGCATCCCTAAAAAAATGGAGTGAAGGTTTGCCAACAATCAATCAATTAGTAAGATTAGGTCGAAAAAAGATTACGAAGAAAACATCGGCGCCAGCACTAACAGGGGCGCCCCAGCGCCGTGGCGTATGCACGCGAGTGTATACCACCACGCCAAAAAAACCGAACTCAGCTTTGCGCAAGGTGGCGCGCGTCCGGCTAACCAATGGATTTGAGGTCACTGCCTATATCCCGGGCGAAGGCCACAATTTGCAGGAACACTCCATTGTGTTGATCCGAGGTGGACGTGTGAAAGATTTGCCTGGTGTGCGGTACCACATCATTCGTGGTGTTCTGGATACCGCCGGTGTTCAGGATCGCCAACAAGGTCGATCCAAGTACGGAACCAAAAAGAAAAAGAGCGCATAAAGCTGGGCGGAGCCCATGGAGCGAATCCATGGCTGGGAAATAAAAATGCTGATGGATGGAAACAATAACGGGCCGGATTCGCCAGCACAAGCCATGACTCGTCCAGAGCCCGATTGGGCGCTCAAAACTAAGCATGAATTGACAAGGTGCTAATCAGAAATAACAGCGAAAAAATATGTCGAGAAAAAAGAAAGTCGTTGCCCGCGAGGTGTTGCCAGACCCAAAATACAATAGCATCGTGGTGACGAAGTTTATCAACAGCCTACTGAAGCGGGGAAAGCGAAGCGTTGCCGAGAAAATTTTCTATGGTGCCATCGAGAAGATCGAAGCCCGGACCGGAAAAAATGGTCTGGAGATCTTTCACAAAGGGTTGAACAATGTCAAGCCGATCCTGGAAGTGAAATCGCGACGTGTGGGTGGCGCCACTTATCAGGTCCCGGTGGAAGTCAGTGAGAGTCGGCGTCAGGCATTAGCGATTCGATGGATCATTAGCTTCGCCAGAGCCCGACATGAGAAGACTATGGCTGATAAATTGGCTTCAGAACTGATTGCAGCATCCAACAATGAAGGTGCATCAATTAAGAAACGAGAAGATACCCACAAAATGGCAGAGGCCAACCGCGCCTTTGCACATTTTCGTTGGTCATGAAGTAATGATGAAATGACCCCTCGGGATAATTCCCAGGGCAGGTCATTTCATCTGTTCCATCATTTATCTTCTCCACAACTTTAGAGAGCGAGAGAAGGAACCTAAGGAACTCTCTAAACATGTTTAGTGGAGTTTTTTATGTCTGGAAACCGGAGGCTGGAACAGATCCGAAATATCGGGATCATGGCTCATATTGATGCGGGCAAGACAACGACCACAGAACGGATTTTATATTATACTGGCAAAGTTCATCGGATTGGTGAGGTGGATGAGGGGACCGCGACCATGGATTGGATGCCGCAGGAAAAGGAGCGCGGCATCACGATCACAGCAGCCGCGATCAGTTGCCACTGGAGAAATCATCGGATCAATATCATTGATACTCCAGGTCATGTGGACTTCACCGTTGAGGTGGAGCGAAGCTTGCGGGTTTTGGATGGTGCGGTGGCGGTTTTCTGTGGTGTTGGCGGGGTTGAACCCCAATCCGAAACTGTATGGCGCCAGGCTGATCAATACAATATTCCGAGAATATGCTTCATCAATAAGCTGGATCGAGTCGGCGCTGATTTTTTTCATGCCGTGGAGATGATCAAGACTCATTTGGGCGCCGTGCCGTTGATGGTTCAGCTCCCAGTCGGCGAAGCGGATCAGTTCAGTGGCGTGATCGACCTTATTGACATGAAGTATCTGGTGTTTGACGAATTGAGTCTTGGCGCGAAGGTCGAACAGCTCGAGATTCCAGCAGAATATCAACAACGGGCAGCCGATTATCGCAGCCAGATGCTCGAGGTGCTGTCCGAATATGATGATACAATTTTAGAGAAATATGTTGAGGGCGTGCCCATCGAAGCCAGCGACATCAAGGCAGCGATTCGACGGGCGACGTTAGCCGTGCGATTGACCCCAGTGTTGTGTGGCTCTGCGCTGAAAAACAAAGGTGTGCAGCCATTGTTAGATGCGATTGTCGACTATTTGCCATCGCCGCTGGAAATACCGCCAGTGAAAGGGATTAACCCGAAAACTGGCCGCGAGGAACGGCGTCTGCCCTCTGATGACGAACACTTTAGTGCTCTGGCGTTTAAGATCGCTACCGATCCCTTTGTCGAGAAGCTGGTCTATATCCGAGTGTATTCTGGTGTAGCGCGGGTAGGTCAGAGCGTTTACAATAGCAACACGGGAAAGCACGAGCGGATTGGACGCATCCTGCTGATGTCGTCCAACAAACGGGATGATCTGAAAGAGGTTCATTGCGGTGAAATTGTCGCCGTCACCGGTTTTCGATTCACCAAGACAGGTCATACGTTATGTGTGGATAAACATCCCATTGCGTATGAAAGCATGAAATTCCCGGAACCGGTGGTATCGGTGGCCATTGAGCCGAAGACCAAAGCGGATCAGGATCGGTTGGTCGAATCCCTCGCCCGATTGGCGGATGAGGATCCCACGTTTCTGGTCAAAAACGATGAAGAAACTGGGCAGACAGTGATATCTGGGATGGGAGAACTTCATCTTGATATCATTGTGGATCGGCTCACGCGAGAGTTTCGCGTTAAAGCCAATGTGGGGAAGCCGCAGGTCGCTTATAAGGAATCGATTACCACATCCAGCCAGGCAGAGGGTCGCTTCGCTAAACAGATTGCCGGCAAAAATCAATTTGCGAGCGTGGTGCTGGAGATCGAACCGAACGAGATGGGGGGCGGCTTTCAATTTGAAAATCTGGTATCGAACGACAAAATCCCGAAGCAATTCATTTACCCGGTGATTGAGGGGATTAAAGAGGCGATGGTAGGAGGGGTGTTGCTTGGGTATCAGATGATCGATGTGAAGGCGAAGCTGATCGATGGCAGCTACAATGAACAGGAATCCACAGAATTGGCTTTTAAGATCGCGGCTGCCATGGCGTTTCGCAGTGCAGCGGAGAAGGCGGGTCCGGTATTGTTGGAGCCGATCATGCGAGTGGATGTAACTGTGCCAGAGGAATATCTCGGTGAGGTGATCAATTTTTTAAATTCGAAGCGGGCGAAGATCAACAAGATGACAATGCGAAAGAATTTGCAGGTAGTGTCCGCCACGGTTCCGCTCAGCGAGATGTTCGGCTATACAACGATGCTACGATCATTGACTCAGGGGAGAGCCACTCATACCATGGAATTTTCGCATTATGAGCGGTTACCTGAGGAACGAATCCAGCAAATGATGGCTGGTACTTATTCGTTTAAGCAATAGAAATTTCACTGGACGAAACGATTTTACAAATGGAGGATTGGAGTCATGGCGAAGGAGAAGTTTCAGCGGACGAAGCCGCATGTGAATATAGGGACGATCGGTCATGTGGATCATGGGAAGACGACGTTAGTGGCGGCGATTACGCACACGTTAGCGCGGCAGGGCTTAGCGAAGGCGAAGACGTACGAGGAGATTGACAATGCGCCGGAGGAGAAGGCGCGGGGTTTGACGATCAATGTGCATCATGCGGAGTATGAGACGGCGAAGCGGCATTATGCGCATGTGGATTGTCCGGGGCATGCGGATTATGTGAAGAACATGATTACGGGAGCGGCGCAGATGGATGGGGCGATATTGGTGGTGAGTGCGGCGGATGGTCCGATGCCGCAGACGCGGGAGCATGTGTTGTTGGCGCGGCAGGTGAATGTGCCGTATTTGGTGGTATTTTTGAACAAGACGGATCAGGTGGATGATCCGGAGTTGTTGGAGTTGGTGGAGTTAGAGGTTCGGGAGTTATTGAGTCAGTATGAGTTTCCAGGGGATGAGATCCCGGTGATCAAGGGGAGTGCGTTGCAGGCGTTGGAGCATCCGGATGATCCGGAGAAGGTGAAGCCGATATTGGAGTTGATGGATGCGGTGGATAATTATATACCGACGCCGGAGCGGGCGGTGGACAAGCCGTTTTTGATGCCGGTGGAGGATGTGTTTTCGATCACGGGTCGAGGGACGGTTGGGACGGGACGAGTGGAGCGGGGACGGATTCGCGTGGGGGATGAGGTGGAGATTGTGGGTTTAGGGGTGAAGCGACGGACGGTGTGTACTGGGGTGGAGATGTTTCGGAAGTTGTTGGATGAAGGGCAGGCTGGAGATAATATTGGGGTGTTGTTGCGAGGGGTGGACAAGGATGAGTTACAGCGGGGGCAGGTGATTGCGGCGCCGGGGACGATCACGCCGCACACCAAGTTTAAGGGGGAGGTATATGTGTTGAGCAAAGAGGAAGGTGGTCGTCACACGCCGTTTTTCAATGGGTATCGGCCGCAGTTTTATTTTCGGACGACGGATGTGACGGGGACGATTCGGTTGCCGGAGGGGGTGGAGATGGTGATGCCTGGGGACAATGTGAACATGGATGTGGAGTTGATCACGCCGATTGCGATGGAAGAGGGATTGCGGTTTGCCATTCGAGAGGGTGGCCGCACCGTCGGCGCTGGCGTCGTCACCAAGATCATTGAATAATATGAAACCAAACCGATGCAAGATGACAAAAAGCAACATCAGTGGTGGAGCATAACATGGCTGGACAAAAAATAAGAATCAAGCTGAAAGCTTATGATCATCGTCTGATTGATAAATCGACCGACAAAATCATTAAGACGGCCAAACAGACCGGGGCTCATATCTCGGGGCCGATACCGTTGCCGACCAAACGCAGTGTCTATACGGTATTGCGATCCCCCCATGTGGATAAAAAGTCCCGCGAACAATTCGAGACGCGGATTCATAAGCGGCTCATCGATATCTTGAACTCCAATCCAAAGACGGTTGACGCATTGATGAAATTAGAGTTGCCGGCAGGAGTCGATGTGGAGATCAAAGTCTGATGCCAGTCCTGCCAATATGGCTGTTGTCATCGTTGCTGTTACTGAACAGAAAATCCGAGTAATTTGATAACCCATTAATGAAATGAAGAACAAAGATGAGTAGCTTAATCGGCAAAAAATTAGGAATGACACGATATTTTGATGCCAATGGTCAAAACGTGGTCGTCACAGTGCTGGAGGCTGGCCCCTGCTATGTTACCGAGATTCGCACCAAGGAGAAACATGGCTACGACGCGGTGCAATTGGCGTTTGAGCCCCTGCGTGAGAAATTGGTCAATCGTCCTCTATTAGGCCATTTTAAGCGGGCCAATGTGAAGCCGATGCGGATTATCAAGGAGTTTCGCAATTTCGATGGGATCGGCAATCTAAAGTTGGGTGACGAATTGAAAGCCGATGTGTTCTCGGTGGGCGATTTGGTATCTGTCACTGGGATATCGAAAGGGAAGGGCTTTATGGGCGCAGTGAGACGGCATCATTTCCGCGGAGGCCCAAAGACCCATGGTCAAAGCGATCGGCATCGAGCGCCTGGCTCGTTGGGGCAATCGTCATATCCCTCACGAGTCTATAAAGGATTGCGGATGGCTGGTCGAATGGGCAACGAACAGGTAACCGTTCGGAACCTAAAGGTGATCAAGGTGGATGCTGAGAAGAATCTGCTGATGGTGAAAGGGGCTGTCCCGGGTCACAATCAAAATTATGTGTTTATCAAAAAAACAGCAAGCGTAGCTTAAGGATCATGAGCTGAATGGAATGGATATGGAATTAGAGGTTTATAAAACAGATGGTATCTCCACGGGAACGCCGGTAGAGCTTCCTGAAGAGGTATTTGATGTTGAGCCGAACGATCATCTGATCTACCAGGCGGTTCGAACCCAGATGACAAATCTGCATCAGGGGACTGCGGCGAGCCGGAACCGGGCGTTGGTGCGCGGCGGTGGGCGCAAGCCCTGGCGGCAAAAAGGACGTGGTACGGCCCGTGCTGGCACAATCCGATCGCCGCTGTGGGTCGGTGGTGGTCGCGTTTTTGGTCCGCAACCGCGCCAACCCAAAATGAAGATCACCAAGGAGATGAAGCGTCAGGCACGACAATCGGCTTATACCTATAAGGCCAAAAGCGATGCCGTGATGGTGGTTGAAGATTTCAAGCTGACCAACCCGAAAACCAAGGAGATGTATCAGATCCTCAAGAATCTCAAGATTGCGGATAAGAAGGTACTGTTATTGACCACGGAGTATGATCCGGTCTTGGTGCGCGCGGGCCGAAATATTCCGAACCTGTATATTCGGCCTGCCACGGATGCATCGACGTATGATATTTTGAATTGTGAGGTATTATTAATTCAACAAAACGCGCTGGAAAAAATAGCAGAGGTTTGTGCCGCATGATGAAGAACACAGACATATTAATCAAGCCGATCCTCACCGAGAAGATCCTGAAGCTTCAGGAGACAAATCGGAAATATGCCTTTAAGGTGGCTCAGAATGCCAACAAGATCATGGTGAAGCAAGCGGTGCAGCGCCGTTTTGATGTGACTGTAGAGCAAGTTCGCATCGTGAATGTGAAGGGCAAGGCAAAGCAGATGAATACGCGACGCGGCATCACGCGGGGCAAGCGCTCCGACTGGAAAAAAGCCATTGTTACGCTTCGAGAAGGCGATTCGATCAATTTCTTTGAAACCGCGTCATGATTGATAGTGAGCTGGCATGGTAGTGGAGAAAGAACATGGGTATTAAATCGTTTAAACCGATCACGCCGTCGCTGCGATTCAAGACGGTATCGAGCTTTGAAGAGATCACCAAGACCGAGCCGGAGCGCTCGCTCATTGTGCCATTGAAGAAGACTGGCGGCCGCAACAATCTGGGTCGGATCACCTGTCGCCATCGTGGCGGCGGTCATAAGCAGGCGTATCGGATCATTGATTTTAAGCGTGATAAAATCGACATCCCGGCCAAAGTCACGGCCATCGAATATGATCCGAATCGAACGGCTCGCATTGCGCTGTTGACCTATGCCGATGGGGAGAAGCGGTATATCCTTTGTCCAGTCGGATTGAATGTCAACGATACCGTGATCGCATCGGATAAGGCGGAAATTCATGTTGGCAATCATCTTCCATTGCGGAATATTCCGTTGGGGTCGGTGATTCATAATATTGAGATGAAGATTGGCAAGGGCGGTCAAATAGCGCGGAGCGCAGGAAGCTATGCCCAATTGATCGCTAAGGAGCAGCGCTACGCCCAAATTAAATTGCCATCGGGCGAGGTTCGCATGGTGCTCATGGATTGCTGGGCGACGTTGGGTCAGGTGAGCAATGTTGACCATGAGAATATCTCGATTGGCAAGGCAGGAAAGACGCGATGGTTGGGTTTTCGGCCGAAAGTTCGTGGCGTGGCAATGAACCCGGTGGACCATCCCATGGGCGGCGGCGAAGGGAAATCGTCGGGTGGTCGACATCCTTGTTCGCCCTGGGGATTGTTAGCCAAGGGCAAAAAGACCCGGAAACGCAAGAACTCAGACTCCTTAATCATTAAGCGAAGAAAATAGGTTGCAGAATTATGGCAAGATCAGTGAAAAAAGGTCCGTATGTGGACGTGAAGCTGTTAAAGAAGATTCAATTGCTCAACGAGTCTAATCAGAAGCGAGTGATTAAAACCTGGGCTCGGGCCAGTACCATCACCCCGGACTTTGTCGGGCATACGATCGCGGTGCATAATGGGAACAAGTTTATCCCAGTGTTTATCAGCGAAAATATGGTCGGGCATCGGTTGGGAGAATTTGCCTTAACTCGGACGTTTCGGGGTCATGCTGGCAAATCGGATAAGAAAACGAAAGTGAAATAGCACGATTGAGAGAAAATTGAGAGCAACTGGCCGAACAGGCTCAAATGGAGTGAAAGAATGGAAGCGAAAGCAGTGGCGAAATATGTGAGAATGTCCCCCCGAAAGCTCCGTCGGGTTGCCGAATTGATTCGCGGGAAGAATGTGGGGGAGGCCATTAATATATTGCACTTTACTCGAAAGGATGCGACCGTGCCGCTGGAGAAGGTGGTGCGGTCAGCGGTGGCCAATATGCTAAATGTTGAAGGCAGCTCCAAAGTGGATCCCGATGCGCTGTATATCAAGGAACTGCGTGTTGATGAAGGGGTCACGCTGCGGCGGTTTCGAGCCGCCTCGATGGGACGAGCTGTGAGAATTCGCAAACGGACCAGCCATATCACGGTGAAAGTGGCAGAAATCGAAAAGTAAGGACGTTTGAACTGAGGAGGAACGTTTGGGACAGAAAGTTAATCCGATCGGTTTAAGATTGGGGATCAATCGGACCTGGGAGTCCAACTGGTTCGATGAACGAAATTTTGCTGAGAAGTTATTGGAGGATTTGACCATCCGAAGGTACGTTCGGACACGGTTGGAACACGCCGGGGTGTCGCGGATCGAGATTGAGCGGACCGCCAAAAAAGTAACGTTGACGATCCATACGGCTCGGCCGGGAATTGTGATTGGTCGCAAAGGCGCTGAGGTCGATAAGCTGAAAGTGGAATTGCAGAAAGTCACCGGCAAAGAGATTCAATTGAATATCGAAGAGATCAAGCGCCCGGAACTGGATGCCTATTTAGTGGCGCGCAATGTGGCCACACAAATTGAATCCAAGGTCAGTTTTCGGCGTGCCATGAAAAAAGCGATCATGGCGGCGCGTCGGATGGGAGCGGAAGGAGTGAAAATCCATTGCGCTGGGCGACTGGGCGGCGCTGAGATGGCCCGAACCGAACAATACAAGGAAGGTCGCATTCCACTGCACACGCTCCGATCGGATATCGACTATGCGTCGACGGTTGCCAAGACAACCTATGGGATCATTGGTGTGAAGGTATGGATCTGCAAGGGGGAGAAATTCACCCCAGAAGGGTAATAGGGATGTCGCTGAGCGAAAAGATCCATCAGTGCAGAAAGGCCCAATGGCGCCAGAAGGCGCACCAGGGAAGAAGCAAATGCGTTTAGTGGAGAAGATGAATCATGTTAATGCCAAAGCGGACGAAATATCGAAAGCAACAACGCGGAAGACGACGGGGCAAGGCCTATCGTGGCGCCACGGTCGAATTTGGAGAATATGGCTTAAAAGCGCTGGAGCCAGCCTGGATCACATCTCGTCAGATTGAAGCGGCTCGTATCGCAATCACCCGATATATCAAACGGGGTGGTCGGGTCTGGATTCGTATTTTTCCGGACAAGCCGGTAACCAAAAAGCCGGCCGAAACCCGAATGGGAAAAGGAAAGGGAGCTCCGGAGTTCTGGGTTGCTGTGGTGAAGCCGGGACGGATTCTGTTCGAGATCGAAGGGGTCGCGAAAGAAGTGGCGCAAGAAGCCATCCGGCTGGCCGCTCATAAATTACCGATTAAGACCAAATTCGTGTCACGATCTGATTTCGGAGTATAAGCGATGAAGATAGATGAGATAGTTCAACTACCGGAAGCTGAGATCCGGCAGCGGTTGGAAGATGCCGTAGAAGAATTGCAGAATTTGAAATTTCAGCATGCCACCCATCAGCTCGATAATCCTTTGCGCATTCGCATGGTGCGGCGCGATATAGCGCGGCTCAAGACCGTGTTGCGCGAGATCGAATTGGGGATCAGGACGCCAGTGGCACAAAGCAATGAATAATTTGGAGTACAATGAGCTATGACGACAGTTCGGAAACAGCGAAAGATCAAAATCGGGCGAGTGCAGAGCGACAAGATGAACAAAAGTCGCGTGATCGTTACAGAGCGGAGCGTCCGTCAGCCCATCTATGGCAAATTCGTCAAGAAGACCAGCAAATTTATGGCCCATGATGAAAATAATGAAAGTCATGAGGGTGATCTGGTAAAAATCATGGAAACACGTCCGCTCAGCCGAAAGAAGCGATGGCGGATCGTGGAGATTATTGAGAAAGCGAAATAGGGAATGATCCAGAAGCGGTTCATGGTTAGCGGAGAAGCATGAGGTAGGCAATGATACAGGAATATACAAGATTAAATGTGGCGGATAATACTGGCGCAAAAAAGGTGATGTGCATTCGAATCCTGGGTGGGAGCAAACGGAAATATGCCAGTGTTGGAGATGTGATCGTCGTAACGGTGAAATCTGCCATTCCCGGTGGTGCAGTGAAAAAAGGCGATATTAGCAAAGCAGTGGTGGTTCGCACCAAAAAGGAAGTTGGCCGCAAGGATGGCAGCTACATTCGGTTCGATGAAAATGCTGCCGTATTGATCAATGAACAGAGTGAACCGAAAGGCACACGGATCTTTGGCCCGGTTGCCAGGGAATTGCGGGATCAACAGTTCATGAAGATAATTTCGTTGGCACCAGAAGTGTTATAATCAAAATTGGGGTTGGAGCAATCATGCATATCAAAAAAGATGACATCGTTCAAATTATCACTGGAGACGACCGCGGCAAGCAGGGTCGGGTTTTGAAAGTATTTCCCGATAAAAATCGCATTATCGTGGAGGGGGTCAATTTTATCAAACGTCATACCCGGCCGAGCCCAAAACTGCCCCAGGGAGGCATTGTGGAGCGCGAAGCGCCGATCCATGCTTCGAATGCAATGGTGATCTGCCCCAAATGCAACAAGTTGACCACCACTGGCATGAAATCGGTGGTCGATACGACCAAGGGTAGGACCACCAGAGTGCGCTATTGCAAGAAATGCGGTGAGATGATCGTCACCAAAATATCGAAATAAATAAATCGAAAGGTTGAGCAGGTAGAAAGATGGACTATTTTCCAAGGTTACTGAAAAAATATCGTGAAGAAATTGTGCCGGCGCTCCAAAAGAAGTTCCATTATAAGAACGTGATGCAGGTGCCGAAATTGGAGAAGATTGTGATCAATATGGGCGTCGGGGAGGCAATTGAAAACAGTAAGCTATTGGACACGGCAGCGGAGGAACTCGCGCAAATTGCTGGACAGCGCCCTGCCATCTCGAAAGCTAAGAAATCTATTTCGAACTTTAAGCTTCGGGCCGGGGTGCCGATCGGCTGTTTTGTCACCTTGCGCGGCTGGCGCATGTACGAATTTCTGGACCGGCTGATGAATATCGCGATCCCTCGGGTCCGTGACTTCCGCGGCTTTTCTGATCGATCGATGGATGGTCGGGGAAATTTTTCATTGGGATTGAAAGAACAGATCGTGTTTCCGGAGATCAACTACGATAAGATCGATAAGATCCGAGGCATGAATATCACCATTGTCACGACTGCCAAGACCGATGAGGAAGGATACGAACTTTTGGCGGCGTTAGGGGTGCCATTTGTTAAAAAAGGCAAGGCGTAATTGTGGGTAGGTCAATTGCAAATCATTCGATAAAATTGAGGAGATAGAAACTTTGGCACGAAAAGCACTCATTGTCAAAGCCAAAAAACCACCGAAATTCAAAGTGAGACAACATAATCGCTGCTCACGTTGTGGGCGTCCGAGAGGCTATTATCGAAAATTTGGCCTGTGTCGGATCTGTTTTCGCGAGTTAGCCCTGCAAGGCCAGATTCCTGGTGTGGTGAAAGCAAGTTGGTAATTGGGATAAATGTTAACGTAGTGGAGAAATCACTCATGTCAACGACTGATCCGATAGCGGATTACTTGACCCGAATTCGAAATGCTATAAAAGCCAAGCATGCGAAGGTAGATATACCTTATTCTTGGATGAAAGAGCAGATCACCCGAATTTTGTTGGAATATCGGTATATCCAAAATTATATTAAAATCGATGATGGCAAACAAGGCATGCTTCGGATTTATTTGAAATATGATGACACCGAGACGAGCGTAATCACTAAGTTGATGCGCGTGAGCAAGCCGGGGTTGCGCCAATATGTGAAGGCGAAGGAAATTCCTCGGGTGATGAATAATTTAGGGATTGCTATTCTCTCCACGCCAAAAGGTGTGATTACCGATCGCGAAGCGCGGCAGTTCGGTGTGGGGGGAGAAGTATTGTGTTATGTCTGGTAGGACGATAAAGTGAAGGAGTTTGAAATTGTCACGAGTGGGTAAAAAGCCGATCGCGGTTCCTCCCGGTCTCGGCATCACGATAGCGGATCAGGTAATAACGATCTCGAAAGGGAATCAATCCCTACAACAGCCAATTCATCCTGCGATTACGGTGGAATATCAACCGGATACCAATCAGATTCATGTGAAGCGTTCGAGCGATAACAAAGCTCATCGGGCGTTGCATGGTCTGTACCGCTCGCTGATCCAAAACATGGTGTTGGGGTTGGTTCATGGATTCTCTCGGAAGCTGGAGATCGTTGGTGTTGGTTATCGTGCCGAGTTGAAGAACAATGCTTTGATGCTATATTTGGGATATTCCCACCCAATCTTGTTTAAACCGCCGGAAGGAATCACCATTAAGCTGGAAAGTCCCACAATGATCGTGGTCAGTGGGATCGATAAGCAGTTGGTGGGGCAAGTGGCGGCGAAAATTCGTTCGCTCCGTCCCCCCGAACCATATAAGGGCAAGGGGATCAAGTACGAGGGAGAATATATTCGTCGCAAAGCGGGCAAAACCGCTGGTTAATAGTTAGCATAGGCAAATTGTTGGTTGGTTTCCATAATCAAAACGAATGAAGACACTATGAAATTAAACAGAAAACAACACGACTACGCTCGATTACGCAAGAAACAACATATCAGAAAGCGGGTGTTTGGGACCCCGGAACGGCCCCGACTGGTGGTGTACAAGAGTTTAAAGCACATGTATGCGCAATTGGTGGATGACGTCAATCAGCGCACGATCACTGGAGTTTCGACATTAACGAAGGAGTTGCAGCCGGAGCTTGCCAAGGCGAAAACAAAATTGCAGCAGGCAGAGGTCGTGGGTGCTGGCATTGCCAAAAAAGCGTTGGCGCTCAATGTGGACAAAGTGGTGTTTGATCGCAACGGCTACATCTATCATGGTCGAGTGAAGGCGGTAGCCGAAGCTGCCCGCAAATCTGGGATGAAGTTTTAACGAAAAATGTGGAGAAAGCAAGCGTGAAAAAAGTAGAACGCATCAGCCCTGGAGAACTGGATCTCAAAGAGCGCGTGGTTCAAGTCAATCGAGTCGCTAAAGTGGTCAAAGGGGGCCGTCGATTTAGTTTTAATGCGATTGTAGTGGTTGGCGATGGCAACGGACATGTGGGGATCGGACTTGGCAAGGCCAATGAAGTGACCGACGCCATCACCAAGGGAACCGATAATGCAAAGAAAAACTTGGTCCGTGTTCCTGTGGTCAACGGGACGATCCCGCATGCCATCACGGCGAAATTCGGTGCCGCCAAGGTGTTTTTGAAGCCGGCCTCCCCAGGAACTGGCGTGATTGCCGGAGGCGCGGTTCGAGCGGTGCTGGATGCGGCAGGGATCAAAAACATCCTAACCAAGTCCATCGGCTCATCGAATCCTCACAATGTGGTCAAAGCAACCATGAAGGCGCTCAATGAATTGCTAGATGTTCAGCAGGTTGCCAGGAAAAAGGGCGTGAGCTATAAAGAAGTGTTCACCAAACCCCTATCGTGAAAAGTAGCGGATGATAGCACATACCAAATTTGAGAAGCGAAATGAGCAGCGAAAAGACCAAAAAATTGAGAATCACTTTAAAACGCAGTCCCATTGGCTACAATCAGAAACAGAAGATCACCGTTTGGACGTTAGGGCTGCGGCGGTTGCATCAAACGGTGGAGCATCGAGATACGCCGCAGATCCGCGGCATGATTGAAAAAGTGAAGCATTTATTAGAAGTAGAAGAAGTGCAATAATCAAGCGAGCAAGGTATTTTGGGACTGAACATAAAGTTGTTGAGGCAGATATGAATTTGGGAACATTAACGTATGCGCCGGGTTCGCGCAAGAAGCGCAAACGTGTGGGCAGAGGCCAGGGCTCGGGACATGGTAAAACCAGCGGCCGCGGTGAAAAAGGTGCTCGCTCTCGGTCCGGATTTAAAACAAAGTTGGGATTTGAGGGTGGTCAGACACCGCTCCAGCGTCGGCTGCCAAAACGGGGTTTTCATAACCGGTTCAAGAAAGAATTTCAGATCGTCAATCTTAAGGATTTGGAGCGATTGAGCGATGTTACGGTCATCAATCCTCAGGTGATGTATGAAAGGGGATTAATTAGCAAGAAGAACGTACCGGTAAAGATCCTTGGGGACGGCGAGATCACGCGGCAACTGGAAATCAGCGCCCATGCGTTCAGCCAATCCGCCAAGGAAAAGATCACTGCGGCTCAAGGAAGGATTGATGTTTTATGTTGAAAACTGTCCAAAGCATATTCAAAATCCCGGATCTGAAGAAGCGCATTATTTTCACGATCCTGATTTTAATCGTCTATCGCATCGGGGGCCATATTCCTGTGCCAGGGATTAATGGGAAGGCGCTGTTTGAATATTTTGCTCAGGAGAGAAGCATTTTCAATCTGTACGATCTATTTGCTGGCGGCGCATTGCTGCAAGCGACCGTGTTTGCTTTGGGCATTATGCCCTATATTTCATCATCAATCATCCTCCAATTGTTGGGTGCGGTGATCCCTTATTTTCAGAAGTTGCAAAAGGAAGGCGAAGAGGGCCGGAAAAAGATCACCCAATACACCCGATATGGTACGGTGCTGATTGCTTCGATGCAGGCCTATGGTTTGACCTTATATCTGGAGAACATCAGCAAACAACTTGTGGACAACCCGATTGTTCCAAATCCCGGCATGATGTTCCGGATTTTTACCATGATTACTATGGCAAGCGGCTGTGTGTTGATCATGTGGCTAGGGGAGCAAATCACCGAACGGGGCATCGGGAACGGCATTTCATTGATTATTTTTGTGGGCATCGTAGCACGGTTTCCCAATGCGATTGTCACAGAATTGCAGCAGGTTGTTGAGAAGATCCGGAGCCCGATCACCGAGATATTTCTCTGGGCGTTGATGATTGCTACCGTGGCCGCCGTGGTACTACTCACCCAGGGCACGCGCAAGATTCCAGTCCAGTACGCCAAACGGGTGATCGGAAGAAAGGTCTATGGTGGTCAAAGCACCCATATCCCGCTGCGGGTGAATACCGCCGGGGTGATGCCGATTATTTTCGCTCAATCCATTATGTTCATTCCAGGTACCATCAAAACGGTTTTTCGGCAGAACGAATTTGTCGAGACGCTGGCAGGATATTTTGATTACACGTCGGTGCTATATTGGATCATTTATGGCGCGATGATCGTGTTCTTTACTTATTTTTATACCGCTATCGCCTTTAACCCGGTGGATGTGGCCGATAATATGAAAAAGTCTGGCGGTTTTATTCCCGGGGTGAGACCTGGCAAAAAAACTGCCGAGTTCATCGACAATATTTTAACCCGGATCACATTGCCCGGCTCAATCTTTTTGGCGCTGGTCGCCATTTTCCCGTATTTCATTACAAAGGTTATCAATGTTTCCTACTACTTTGCGTCGTTTTTTGGAGGAACATCGTTGCTGATCATTGTCGGTGTCGCGTTGGACACATTGCAACAGATCGAATCTCATCTGTTGATGCGACACTATGATGGATTTTTGAAGGGCGGCAAAATCAGAGGTCGAAGGCGATTTTAGCGCTGCATGGAATGGCGGTCTGTCTCGAGAGGCGCTGCTGATTTGAACTTCCCGGATTGAGTGGCCAGCGGATGGATCGGTAGATTGCTAAGCGATTTCGAAAGGACGAGCATGCAGTTGGTGATGTTAGGCGCTCCCGGCGTGGGCAAAGGAACTCAAGGCAAATTGTTAAGTTCACATTATCAAATTCCCAATATATCCACAGGCGATATGCTGCGGGAGGCTGTGGCTCAAGCGACGCCAGTGGGACTCATCGCCAAGAGCTATATGGATCAAGGTCAATTGGTCCCCGACGACGTGATGATTGAATTGATCAAAGCTCGGCTAAAAAGCCCGGATTGTGAGCGTGGATTTATTTTGGATGGGTATCCTCGCACGGTGCAGCAGGCGGAGTCGTTGGACGAATATCTGGCCCAGATCGACAAGCCAATTGACGCGGTGATTGAGCTGGAGTTGGCAGAAGAAGAAATTATCAAGCGATTGACCAGCCGTCGCATCTGTCAAGGGTGCGGGAGAGATTTTAATTTGCTCACCAACCCACCGCCGAGCGACAATCGCTGCCCATCATGTGGGGCGGCAATTATTCAACGGTCGGATGATACGCCCGAAACAGTGAAGACGCGATTGGCGGTTTATCAGCAGAAGACCAAACCACTGAAATTGTATTATCAAAAAAGCGGCCGGTTGATGATATGTGCGGCCAATGGGAGCATTGAAGATATTCATCACCGGATTCGATCGTTGCTGGATGCAAAAATTCGATGATAGTTGTTAAAAGTCCCAGAGAAATTGAACTGATCAGAAATAGCTGTCGTATTGTTGTCGATACGTTTCGTTATATTGAGCAATTTATCCAACCGGGAATAACCACGCTTGAGATTGACCGATTGGTGGAGCAATATATCCGGTCGCGGGGTGCTCGCCCAGCGTTTAAGGGCTATCGCGGTTTTCCGGCCAGCGTCTGTATCTCAATTGATTCTGAGGTGGTGCATGGAGTTCCAGGTCCGCGGAAATTGAAGGACGGACAAATCGTGAGCATTGATATCGGTGTCGAATATCAGAATTACTTCGGCGATGGGGCGAAGACCTTTGTGATTGGTGAGGTCTCCGAGAAAACCCGGAAATTGCTGCGGGTTACGCGCGAGGCGCTATATAAAGGGATTGAAGCCGCTCAAGGGGGCCGACGTTTATCGGATATTTCGCATACGATTCAGACCTATGTTGAGCAGGCTGGATTTTCAGTGGTTCGTGATTTAGTGGGACATGGGGTGGGGCGAAAGCTGCATGAAGAGCCTCAGATTCCCAATTACGGTCCACCGAATCGAGGTCCTCGGTTAAAGCCGGGAATGACCCTGGCGATCGAACCGATGGTGAACATGGGAGGTTATGAGGTCGTCTTCGATGAGCGCGATAAATGGACAGTTCGAACCGTAGATGGTTTGCCATCAGCCCATTTTGAACACACCATTGCCATTACAGAAAATGGTGCGGATATTTTGACTAATGGGCTATTGGAATAAACAATGGAGCACGTGTATGCCAAAGGAAGAACCAATAAAAGTCGATGGAACAATTATTGAGACTCTTCCCAATGCATCATTCAAAGTTGAATTGGAAAATGGACATCAAGTGTTAGCGCATATTTCTGGCAAGATGCGAATGCATTTTATTAAGATCTTGCCAGGAGATAAGGTAACGGTAGAGTTGTCGCCTTATGATTTGACGCGGGGACGCATTACCTATCGCTATAAATGATCATATCAGCTTGGAGAAGCCATGAAAGTACGATCTTCGGTAAAAAAAATCTGTGACGGTTGCAAGATCATCAAACGCAAAGGACAACTGAGAGTGATTTGCAAGAATCCACGTCATAAACAGCGACAAGGTTAGGAAAATAACTTAGATTGGTAGGAGGTAATTTTGGCTCGAATCGCAGGGGTCGATCTTCCCAAAGAAAAGCGGATAGAAACCGCATTGACTTATATTTTCGGTATTGGTCGGACACTGTCCCGCGAGGTGATTGAGAAAGCCCAGGTGAATCCTGATACCCGGGTAAAAGATTTGACCAACGAGGAAATCGGGAGAATCCGAAACGTGTTGGGCGATTATAAAGTTGAGGGTGCGTTGCGCACCGAAATCGCCATGAACATCAAGCGATTGATGGATATCGGCTGCTATCGCGGAATCCGACATCGTCGTGGGTTGCCGGTTCGTGGGCAGAGGACCCATACGAATGCTCGCACCCGAACGGGAAGACGCCGGACAGTGATCGGTGCGAAAAAAGCAAAAGCGAAAAGCTAAGTAACAATCAATAATCGATCTGAACAAGATGAGGATCATGGAGGTAAACTTTGGCGAAATCGAAACCGAAACGGACCAAAAAACGCGAAAAAGTCGAAGCGGTGGGCGTTGCCCATATCAAGTCGACATTTAATAATACGATCGTTTCATTGACGGACAACTATGGGAATGTGATCTCTTGGGCATCGGCCGGTCGTGTGGGATATAAGGGATCGCGCAAGAGCACACCCTTTGCCGCTCAATTAGCGGCTGAAACAGCGGCTAAGGAAGCGCTGGAATTGGGATTGCGGAAAGTAGAAGTCCTGGTTAAAGGCCCAGGAGCTGGCCGAGAAGCGGCAGTTCGCTCGATTCAAGCCGCTGGATTGCAGATCACGGCCATCAAAGATGTGACACCCATTCCTCATAATGGCTGCCGCCCCCCGAAACGACGTCGCGTGTAACAATCATATCTGAACTGACTACGACATGGAGGTTTAATATAGATGGCAAGATATAGTGGCCCAGATTGTAAATTGTGTCGCCGAGAAGGACAAAAACTATTTTTGAAGGGCATGAAATGCAATACCAATAAATGCCCATTCGAGCGCAAGGGTTATGCGCCGGGCCAGCATGGGCGCACCCGCCGGTTCAAGCAAAGTGAATATGGCTTACAGCTTCGCGAAAAACAAAAAGTACGCCGGATCTATGGAATCCTTGAGCGGCAATTCAAAAACTATTTTGAAGCTGCCGAACGCACCCCAGGAATTACAGGTGAAACGCTGTTACAATTCCTCGAGCGTCGACTGGACAATGTGGTGTTTCGGCTGGGATTCGCCCCATCGCGAAAGAGCGCGCGATTGCTTGTCCGACATCGACATTTTTTGGTGAACGATCAGATTGTCGATACCCCTTCTTATCTCTTAAAGGCCGGGGACATTGTCAAGGTTCGGGATAAAAGCAAGAAGTTGGCGGTGATTCACGCCTCGCTGCGCAAAATTAAAGATGATCGGCAGTATCCCTGGTTGCTGCTGGATAAGGCCAATCTTACCGGCACGTTCATGAATGTGCCTGCTCGCGCTGAACTTCCTGAGCCAATAAATGAATCCTTAATTGTTGAATTGTATTCGAAGTAATTCGATAAACCATCAATCCATGAGGAGTTTGATTGATGAATTTGCCAACATTAAAAATGCCAGAGAGCATTGAGTTAGATGAAGCAACATACACCAACACCTACGGAAAATTCACCGTGCAGCCGTTGGAACGAGGGTTTGGTGTGACTATTGGCAATGCCTTGCGTCGGGTGTTGCTGTCATCATTGCCCGGGGCCGCGATTACTGCGGTACGGTTTGAGAATGTGTTGCATGAGTTCTCGACCATCCCCGGCGTCGTGGAGGATGTTGCTGAGATCATTTTGAACCTGAAACAGGTTCGCATCAAATTGATCAATAAGCGGCCGGATAAGGTGACGCTCGATTTGAAGGGCCCAATGGAGTTCAAAGCGCGTGACATTATGAACGGTACCACGGATTTTGAAATTTTGAACCCGGACCTTCATATCGCCACCTTGAACGAGGACGCGCATTTTCGAGTGGAATTAAAAATCGGTCGCGGAAGGGGCTATGTCTCCGCTGACGAAAATAAATTGCCCGATCAGCCGATCGGCACCATTCCGATTGACGCCATCTTTTCCCCAGTCAAAAAGGTGGGATATAAAGTCGAAAATACGCGCGTTGGCCAAAAGGTGGATTATGAGCGGCTCATCCTCGAAATTGAAACCGATGGCAGCATTACGCCGGACGATGCGCTGACCTATGCGGGAAAAATTTTGAAAGATCATATCCAGTTATTCATTAATTTTGATATTGAGCCAGAACAAGAAGAGAGCCCAGAAATCGACGAGGAAGTGCTTCGGATTCGGAAATTGTTGAAGATGAGTGTGGATGAATTGGAACTATCGGTTCGGTCCCACAATTGCCTTCTGGCCGCAAACATCAAGACCATTGGTGACTTGGTCAGGCGCGATGAGCAAGAAATGTTGAAGTTCAGAAATTTCGGCAGAAAGTCATTATCGGAGTTGACCAAGATCTTGGAAGAGAAAGGCCTGCATTTTGGAATGGATGTGGACAAGTATTTGAAATCCGAAAATTATTGATGCAATCGAGGATGATGAGATCATGAGACATCGAAAATCGTTTAGTCAATTGGGTCGACCGGCCAGTCACCGTCGGGCGATGTTAGCTAACCTGGTAACCCAGCTCTTTATGCATAAAAAAATTCGAACCACGACGGCAAAAGCTAAAGCATTGCGTCCGCTGGCAGAGCGGCTCATCACCTTTGCGAAACAGGGAACGCTTCATGCGCGTCGATTGGTGCTGCGCATCGTCCGTGACCAGCAGGTCGTTCGGGAACTATTTGCTGACATCGCTCCAGTCTATGCCACGCGGAATGGAGGCTACACGCGTATCGTTAAATTGGGCCGACGCTCGGGTGATGGCGCAGAACTTGCCTATATTGAGCTGGTCGATTTTGAATCGGTTCGCAAAGAAAAGAAAGAAAAGAAAGAAAAGAAAAAGACCGTAAGGGAAACTCCTGCCGAGAAAAAAGCAGAGGAGCAGAACGAGACCGAAGAATAGCATCGAGCTCGAACGATAACAAAAGGGCAGTGCGCAACGCTGCCCTTTTTTATTTACAGGGGATTCGTTTTGAAGGTCGACAAGAAAACGGTCTTGAATTTCATGTTTTCGGTTGATCTGGTGTTAGCCCACTGGACGCTGATTCATGGTCCCCGCCAATTCTGGAGGAAACTCCCATACCAAAATGTCGTGAGCAATATCCTCGTCCAAAGCAATCTGCGTGTGATTCGTTCGCAATACCAGCACTGGGTATTTTTGATGGATGCAAATAATGGCTCCAGGCCGAATGCCCAATTGGGTCAATTGATGCATGCGAGAATTGGAGCGCGTGTTGATATAGGCGACCCTGGCTTGCTGGCCGACACTGAGCTGGTTCAGATTTTTGATTGCGGACTCGATAGATTGTTTTGCTTCGCGGCAGCAATTGCCCTCAGGTATTGGTAGTCCATGGGGGCAAATCTTGGGATGCCCCAACAGCGTACAGATGCCATCCACGATCTCCGGGACGATAATGTGTTCAAATTCGCAGGCCCCGGTCTCGGCATGATCCAATTTCATGTTCAAGACATCGGTGAGCAACCTTTCCGCCAATCGATGCGAACGAACCAGTTGCCGAGCCTTTTCATACCCTGCCGGAGTAAATTTAAGTTCCGATTCGTTTTGCTCGATATATCCCATCGCTTCAAGCTCTTCAGCAACCCCGGGGTGCCATTTAAAATTTTCATCGATCATGAATTTCTTAAGATTCGTGCCGTGGCGTTCCTGCATATACCACAAGATCTCCAGATACTCATCCAGGGTCTTGCGGCGATGATGTTTTTGCCAGCGACCGTGTCGCGATCTCATTCTCATGGCTTCAACTCCTATGGATTTTTCACCCATGCAGCATGTCGTTTAATCAGTTCTATTCGAGTTTTATAGAGCCTACTTGCTATTGGTACAAAACCCAAACAATCATCCCCAAAATCTATGCCTGCCCAAGCAGATATCCTGGTTGTGGCGCGATTTGCTTGCTCAATTTCAATTGGTTGACAGCATGTATAGGAATGCCATAGCCTAACCCCAATTCTGCATTTTGCGACACAACCTCATAACTTCCGGACCGATCCCCCTTATCCTTTGATGAAATTCGCGAATGTTCAGGATTTACCATCTCAGAACAATGTTAACCATTCCCCCGATCAGAAAGGCAGCGATGGTAATGATCAGCACCATGAGGAGTGCCGGTTTCCATGTCAATTCCTTGATCATTGCCATGACATTGGAGATGCAGGGGATAAAAAGTGTGATGACGATCACTGCAACCATCGTCTGAACCGTGGTAAGTTCCCCACGCTGAACCATGTTTAAGATTAGCACGGCGCCGGCTTCGGAGCGGGCAAGGCTCATCACCAATGCTTCGGAGAAATGAATGGGTAAATCCAGCCACATGACGATGATGGGTCGTAATGCCCATTCGATGAGGCTGATTGCCCCAGTTTCATGCAGCACAAATAGAATCAGCGCGCCAAACATGAACAGCGGGACCGCTTCTTTAAGAAACCAGCTGGTTCGGTAATATGTTTTTCGCAGCAATTGTCTAAGATCCGGCAGACGAATCGGCGGAATCTCCAACAAGAAATCTTGCGGCTGTTGCTCTGGAATGAGGCGATTGAGGAGCAGCCCCGCGATGATTTCCACCAGAAATAGCACCGTCATGACGATGATGAAGGCCGTAATGGGTTGCATTGCCAGTACCGCGATATTGACACTCATCTGACTCGAGCAGGGGATCGCCAAACCGATCAGGAAAATAGCGATATATTTCTCTTTTTTTGAATCCAGGATGCGGGTCGATAACGTGGCCATGGTTTTGCAGCCAAAACCAAGCACGATGGGCAAAATCGATTTGCCGCTTAGCCCCACTTTTTTAAATAAGCGATTCGTCAATATAACAAGATTGGTCAAATAGCCAACATCTTCCAATACATTGAGCACCAGAAAGAACAGAGTAATGATGGGGAGAACTGTACCGATGGCATTAAATAAACCGGTGGTGAGAATTCCATAATTGCCGATGAAAAAACGGGCGATGATTCCCTTTGGGATCTCGGTTTCCAGCCATGCGATCAGTGGAGCAAACAAATAATGATCCAATTGGCTGACGAGAAAAACAGCGCCGAATTTTCCCACAATGAAATAGGTCAATGCAATGACCATGGCCACAAGCATCCATCCATAAAGAGGATGTCGAGCAATCTCCCCAAGCTTCTGAATCCCAAATCGGGTCAATTCCTTTTTGGGGGAGACGGTTCGCTGGATGATATTTTGTATCCACTGGTGCTGAGTATTGAGGATGGTGATGGTTAGGTTCACCGGATGCTGGTCGAGAAATCGAACGTGCTGCTGTTTTACCTTTGCCGCTAAATCGGGACCATAGTTCTCCCGAATCCATTGCAGCGCAAAGGGATCCTCCAACGCCAGCAGCATAAGGATGGCGCGGGGCGGTTTGTTTTTCGAAGGAAATAGATCCAGCATCTCCTGATAAAATTGTTGCACCAGCCTTGGATAGGTCAGTCGATGCGGAGGGGATTTCAATTTTGCGATAGCCTTTTTGATGGCATCAATCCCCTTCCCTTCGATCGCAATTGTCTCGATGACTGGTAGCCCCAGAAGTTCCGAAAGCAATCGCGTTCGAATGCGAATTTTCTGCTTGGCGATTTCGTCGCTCATGTTCAAAATGAGGACAAGGGGAATCTCCAATTCCAACAGTTGAGCGGTTAGGTGCAGGGACGATTCCAGTTTGGCAGCTTCAATTACTTGGAGCAAGATTTCTGGATGATCATTGAAAATCACATTGCGGGTGAGCTGGCCTTCCTCAGAAGGGTTATCCAGCCGGTAAATGCCAGCGCCATCAATTAACTCGAACTCTTTGCCAGCGAGTTTTATCGTATCGATGTTCAGTTCCACCGTCGTAAAGGGATAGTTCGCAGTAATGGCATACTTGCGAGCCAATTGATTGAAGATCGATGTCTTTCCAACATTTGGGTTTCCGATCAAAAGGATTACGTTTTTATGATAGTCGACCGGGCGACGGGAGGTCGGAATCATTGATCTGCTGACATGGGATTTTTGCTGATCTGCTGCTGACATTGTTGGCAAGTTCCATATATTTCTAATTTATGGCTTTCGATAGAAAAATGATATTGCTGACCAATTTGCTGCTGAGCAGCTTCGATGACATTGTTCTGGAATTCTATGATGCGGCCGCAACTGGTACAGATCAAATGGTCATGATGTTGACGATCCGCAGCGACCACCTCAAAGAAACCCCGCTTTTCGCCAAAGGTATGCTCCATCAGAATGCCGCAATCCACCAAGAGCCGGATGGTCCGATACACGGTTGCAATACCGATGCTGGGATCCACTGTCAGCATCCGCTGATAAAGTTGATCGACCGTGAAATGATCGGTGGTATTGATGATGTGCTCAAAGATGAGATCGCGGCGCTTGGAAGATTTCAAGCTGTTTGCTTTGATGCATCGCTGATAGCGCTTCGCTAAATCCGTCCGCATGGAAAATGCCATTTCATAATTGATCGATAATGATAATTATTATCAAAATTAATATAGCGATTTTCCTATTCACATGCAAGGCAATTTTGACATTTTTTTGAGAGCTCAGAGACAAATTTTTGACTTGGGCCGATCATCCGCAATTCAGATTAGCCATTTTTAATCGGCCGATATCTCATGCGGTTCGATGAATCGGCTCAACCATTTCATCGGGATTTATTTTTGATGGCGAACACTATGGAAGATCTCATTTGAATCCATTCGTCACCGAAGAGAGGGCAGGGGCGCTCATCATTCTTGTAATCACTGCAAATTGTAAGGAGGGCTGTTTGTCGCATCTGCATCATGGGTGGAAACGCATGTCTTAAGCGAGTGAGTTTCTATAATTCGTTCGCCATCCGTCTTAACGAAAGAGAAGATGAAAATTTTTTAATTGACATTTTGAAATTAATTTTATATATTCATCTGGCTGAAAAAAGATGCAGTTAACGATTTCATGATGATAGATACAAAAATGCGCCAGGGCATAAATTTATTTTTTCGCCTATCAAACCTTCTACTTGTTTTTCACACCAAATCGATGCAGTTTTTCGTTTTCAGCCGCCGAATCATCACATCATCAAATTCTCTTCACCATCAATCAGGGAGAGTGCAAGTATGAGAACATCAGTCCTTGTTATCGCCCTTATTTTGCTGTATGGTGCGACTGCGGTGCATGCCGGGACGACTGGAAAGATCGCTGGAGTGGTCTCTGATGCGGATAACGGAGCGCCATTGCCAGGCGCCAATGTGATCATCGAGGGCACTACCATGGGGGCAGCATCAGGTATCAACGGCTATTATGTGATTCTCAATATACCGCCAGGCATCTATACGCTAAAAGCGAGCATGATGGGCTACAGCAGCGTAACGGTCGCACAGGTTCGGGTCAATATCGATGTGACGACCACGGTCGATTTTAAGATGAGACCCCAGGTGATTATGGGCGAGGAGATCCAAGTGGTCGCCGAACGTCCTGTGGTGCAAAAGGATGTCTCAGCAAGCCAAGCCAATTTGAACGCCCGAGAAATTCAATCGCTGCCAGTCGTCAGTGTTGCCAGTGTCGTGGCGTTGGAAGCTGGCGTCCGAGGATTGGAGATCCGAGGCGGTAGCGTTGACCAAACCGCCTTTATGGTGAACGGGTTCACCATGCGAGATGAGCGCAATAATCAACCCTATACTGCGGTCAGCTATACGGCGATCGATGAAATTCAAATCCAGACTGGCGGCTTTAATGCCGAGTATGGCAATATCCGTGCGGGCTTGATTAATGTGGTAACCAAAGAAGGAAAGAAAGATCGGTATCACTTTGGGATGATCACTCGTTATAGCCCACCGGCCAAAAAGCATTTCGGCCATTCGCCTTCTTCACCAGAATCTTACTGGATCCGTCCCTATGTCGATGATGCAGTGTGTTGGACCGGCACGAAGAACGGTGCCTGGGATGAATACACCCAAAAGCAATATGTGGAGTTCGAAGGCTGGAATGCGGTGTCCGAGAAAACGCTGAAAGATGATGATCCTAACAATGATTTGACCCCTTCGGCGGCCCAACAGGTGTTCCTCTGGGAGCATCGTCGCAAACTGGATATCACCAAGCCGGATTATGATATCGACATGAGTTTTGGTGGACCGGTCCCGTTCATATCCGATCCACTGGGCAACCTTCGATTTTTCGCCTCCTACCGCAATTCGCAAAATATGTATATCGTCCCCCTGTCGCGAGATGCGTATCGCGATTACAGCGGCCAATTGAAGATCACTTCTGATATTCGCCAAGGCATGAAGCTGACCATTGATGGCTTGATCGGTCAGCAGTCTGGCACCAATGACAACAATTCTGGAGAGCCAGGAATCTTTAGCGACTCCTGGAGCATCGCTAGTGCGCTGAGCAATGGCCCCAAGTATATCGATGGACGAATGTACGGCACCGATTATTGGTGTCCTTCGACGGTGACGCGCAATAGCATTGGTGCGAAATTTACCCATGTGTTGTCACCGAACACGTTTTATGAGCTGACCATGCAGCGGTTTCAATCGAGATACGATACCAATCCTGGTACGCCGCGCGATACGTCTCGGATCTACAAGTTCGGCGATAATTATTACGTCGATGAGGCCCCGTTCGGCTATCAGCCAGCCCCGAGCACCGGGATCGTGGGCTTGCGGATGGGCGTGGGCATGAGCAATTCTCGCGACAGCAGCCGCGTTACGGTCTATTCCACTCGCTTCGATATCACCAGCCAGATCAATCGCTACAACAATATTAAAGGCGGTTTCGAGTTCGTCTATACGGATAATTATGTCAATTATGCCTCGGTGGACATATTTCTCCCCAGCGGCCGATCCCAATCCAAATGGCACACGTTTCCAGTGCGCGCTGCGCTCTATTTGCAGGACAAATTAGAATTCGAGGGGATGATTGCCAATGTTGGCTTGCGGATGGATTACTCTCATGCTGGCGGCGAATGGTATGCGTATGAGGATCCCTGGAACAAGGCATTTTCCGCCAAATATTCGATGGGCATCGATACATTATTAGACAAAAAGCCCACGAAACGGATCGTCAACCTGAGCCCTCGCCTCGGCATTGCATTCCCGATTACCATCGACAGCAAGCTTTATTTCAATTATGGACATTTTCGGCAGCTTCCTACCCCCGAGAATTTATTTCTGCTAAGACGAGAAACTGCCACCAAATATGTGATGCGGATCGCCAGCCCCAATAATCCCCTGCCTCGGACCGTGGCCTATGAACTGGGATACGAACATAACCTGTTTAATCAATTTTTGATCCGTTTAGCTGGTTATTACCGCGATTCAGCATTACAACCACGCACGGTGACTTATAGCAGCGATGATGGCACGGTGAATTACTCGGTCAATAAACCTTATAACTATCAGGACACCCGAGGCTTTGAGCTGACATTGCGAAAGAATCGCGGCGAATGGGTGCAAGGGTTTATCAATTACACATATGAAGTGATCACCAGCGGCAATTTTGGCTTTGCGATATACTCCAATAACCCTGCCGAAATGCGGCGAATTGAATCCGAGACTTGGCGAAGCTATCAGGAGAAGCCAGTGCCGCAACCCTATGCGCGCGCAGACTTGGATCTATTCATGCCACCGAAATACGGACCGAAATTTATGGGTTTTTACCCATTGGCGGATTGGCGACTGAATATTTTAGCCACCTGGCGAGCTGGACGTCACTTTACCTGGACAGGCGGGGGCTCTATTCCAGGCATTGAGAACAATGTGCAGTGGCGCGATTACTACAATGTCAATATGAAATTCAGCCGTAATTTCCACATCGGGAGTGCTGATATTCAACTGTTCGTCGACATCTTCAATATCTTCAATTTAAAATATATGACCAACTATGGGTTTGTCGATTCCCAAGATTATATTGCTTACATGAAATCGCTGCACCTGCCAGCCAAGATCGGCGATGAATTGGGTTATGGCAATATCCCAGGAAACGATCGGCCCGGCGATTATCGAACCGTTCCTTATGAACCCTACGATCCCAATGATCCTGATAAGGAACGTCAGCAACGGATTCTCAAGACCAAGGCGTATATTGATATGCCGAACCAACAGTTCTTCACGTTTCTCGATCCAAGAGATATTTTCTGGGGCATTCGCGTGTCGTTCGATATCAAATAGCTAACGGGTGAGCATGCGTTTCGCCGTGGTAGAGCGACCCAGCTCGCTTGTCTCGGCGAATGATCAACCTTAAGGTGAGCTCGGTTGCTTTCGTGCACCCAAAAGTCAGGACCAAGGCCGCAAGCAAGGCGGATAGAAATTCAAACGACTTCAAAAAGAATATTGTCCGAAAATCGGTGTTGCAATGAAACCCAATTACGCGAGTGGGCCGGGAAGTGCCTCATTGAATATTGCATCCTGCGCGTAATTGGTGGTTCAGAAGATGGATGTATCATAAAAATTGAGGAAGCTATGAGAAGAACAATCGTGATCATCAAAATTGCCAGTTTGAGCATGATGCTCGGTCTGGCAATCATCCTGCTCATATCCAGCGCCTCGCTGGCCCAATTCGCTGTCAAGTGGATGTCGGTCGGTTCGCTTCATAATTGGTACTCTGAAATTGGCTCTGAGATTGAGCATGGGAATTTGAAAGTTCAGCAATGCGGGATGCAGTGGGAGGCGATCTATCGCTATCAGGATATGCAAGCTGCCAAGGCGCTGTGGATTGGCAGCAAAAATTTCACGGATGAGAAAGGGGTTTTCTATCCCTATAAGGTGGTTCATGTTGGACCGCGGGTGACTGGTGCAAACGAATTTTTCCCGATCAAATTTGAGATGTATAGCCGGTTCGATCCGCCCAAGGTCATGGTCGATCTGGTGACAAGTTATGACAAGCGTGTGGAAAATGATGGCATTGATGAAACCATGAAGCCTGATCGGATGATCATCAATGTCACCAACTGTCAGCTTGGCATCACGATGACCCGAAAGATCATGCAGTTCAGCCATCCTTATCATGACAATTACATCATCTGCGACTATGTTTTCACCAATACCGGGAATGTCGATGGCGATCCAGAGATCGAATTGCCCAACCAGACTTTGGAGGATGTCTATTTCTTCTTTCAATTTCGCTGGGCAATTTGTCGCGAGACTCGGTATTTAATCGGCAATGCGACCGGGTGGGGAATCAACCTGATGCTGGATGCGCGGGGGGATGGCGTCATGCCGGATCCTCCTAATGAGAATTTCCGCGCCCAATTTGGCTGGCATGGCAAATATCCGCCATTCACATTGTATGATAACATTGGAGCACCGATCTGGAATCCGGCTGGCTCGGCAGGTTATATCAGTGCTGCGGATACCGTGGGCCGATTGGGCGCTGCGCAGTTCATTGGCGTGGTGACGCTCCATGCCGATCACTCGGCCACGGATCCTAGTGACGATGTGAATCAGCCCTCGACCACAACGTATGAGTCATCTGACGCACCCAATACTTCGCAAAATGATCCCTACAACATCGCTCGGATGGAATCGGAATACGGCTGGATGTCGAAGGGGCACATGTCGCCGCGTCACGCTTGGAAGGTAGAGCCCTCGGGCAATTTTGCGGAGCCAACTGGGGATCCGGCGTTAGGGACCCCAGGAGGCTTTTCGGCTTGCAATGGCTATGGGCCGTATACGTTGCGACCCGGGGAGAGCATTCATATTGTTTGGGCAGAAGCTGCGGCGGGTTTGAGCCGAGAGAAGTGCATCGAGATCGGCAAGCAATTTAAAGAGGGAAAAATCAGCGCCAAAACTAAGAACGAGTGGGTGCTCAGCGGTCGCGATTCGTTGTTCCAGACCTTTCGGCGTGCTATCGCCAATTATCAGTCCGGTTACAACATTCAGCAGCCGCCCAAACCGCCCAAGACGTTTATGGTCAATGGTGGCGGCGATCGAATTATGTTGACCTGGGATGTTTATGAAGAGAACGATCCCGGCCGAAAGGGATTCGAAATCTATCGTGCCAAGGGCCAATATGACAGCACCTACCAATTGATCCATCGGGCTGGACCGGATGAGCGCAGCTTCAATGACACCAATTTGGAGCGCGGCGTATCCTATTTTTACTACATTGTCACGGTGGGTGATGAAATTCCAGCAGACCCAGCGCTGAATATCCCCAGAAGCGTGTTGCGCAGCAGTCGTTACTATACCCAGACCTACGATCCTACCAATTTGAAACGACCACCTGGCGAGGAATTGAGCCAGATTCGTGTCGTGCCAAATCCATACAATATCTCGGCAGATCCCAACCGGTTGCTGTTCCCCGGTGAAGGAGATAAGCTTGCGTTTTACAATATTCCAGGGGAATGCACGATCAAAATTTACACGGAAACTGGGGAATTGATCAAGACCATCGAGCATACCGATGGGAGCGGTGATGCCTATTGGTTTTGCACCACGGACTATCAGCAGATTGTGGTCAGCGGCGTCTACATCGCTGTGGTGACCGATCATAAGACTGGGAAAAGCCAGATGGTCAAATTTTTAATTATCCGATAACGTCAATTTCACTCATATAGCCAAATGGGTACGATTATGAGAAAAATTACTCTATGCATAGGGATGATTTGGGCCATGGTGATCTGGCTAACTGTGCCGGGTCATGGCCAAAAGGTCCAAAAGTTGGCACAAACTGGCATGAAGTTCCTCAATGTTACCACCGATGCCAGGATCAGCGCGATGGCGGATGCGGTGACAGCGGTGGAGGGTTCCTCGACGGCGATGTTCCTGAACCCGTCGTCCATGGCAAAGATGCCCAAATTCGTCGACATCTCACTTGGCAAGGTCGATTGGATCGCGGATATCGATTATTTCTACGGCAGTGTGGCGTTTAGCCCATTTAATGGCCGTTACGGCGTCTTTGGCTTCTCCATGCTTTCGGTGGATTACGGGAATATGATCGGAACTATTCGCGATGACAATCCCGCCAACGAATTAGGATACGTTGAAACCGGGGCGTTCAGCCCAACGGCCATGGCGTTTGGATTTGGCTATTCCAAAGCGCTCTCCAGCAAATTCTCGGTTGGAGGAAATATCAAGTATGTGCTCCAAAACATGGGGAGTAGCATTGTGGGCTTGGTAGGTGCTGCCTCAGATGGGAATTATACCAAAAAGAGCTACTCAGCATCAGTGACGGCATTCGACTTCGGCGTGCTCTACAATACAGGCTTTCGGAGCTTAAACATCGGTATGTGCATCCGAAATTTTTCCAAAGAGGTTCGATATGAAGATGAAAGCTTTCAATTGCCATTGATCTTCAGGATCGGCGCCTCGATGGATCTTCTGGACATCTATCCATTCATGAGCAAAGAGCACAGTTCTTTTTTGCTCAGCGTCGATGCCACCCATCCCAGAGATTATCCTGAACAGATCAATGTAGGGCTGGAATATTTGGTGTTCAAGACATTTTCGATCCGCGCTGGCTATTCAGCTCCGAACGATGAATATGGCTTTACTTCGGGCATCGGTTTCCAGCAGGCGTTCAGCAATTATCACCTGGCTGTGGACTATGCCTATATTCCTTTCGGCGCGTTTAATGAAGTGCATCGTCTCTCGGTCCATTTTTCGATGTGATCACATAGATCGGTGCGATGAACGATGCCAGGCTGCCACCTGTCTGTTTTTCGTGCGGGTTCAGAAGCTCCGCTGAAGGAGTGACGTACGGGGGGGATCGTTGGAAATATCTCTGGCTGCTGGATCAAATCCATCGAACGACAAAATTGTACTCGCATGAGAAATGCTGGCGTTTTAACTCCCTCGATCGGAACAAGCGAGGGAGTTCGTGCATAATGTTATCCTGAAAAGACACGGCGAAGCATCAAATTAAAAAATAGACAAAAATCGCTTGACAAGAATTTAAAAATGGTTTATATTTGAGCGGCATGAATTTGACAAATTGCAACCATAAAAATGTGGATATGTTCATCGATACGGGTACATCATTGCTCTCGTACTTTCCTTCAAACCATCACTATTCTTCGCTGTGTTCGATGGCTCGCCATCGAGGCGATGCCATGGGTTCCATCTATCTAACCGTAAATCCGCACGAATTATTTAGGAGATTTGAATGGGAGAAATTGTTATGAAACGACTGTCTGTTTTTTTGGTGATGACGGTGTTGCTTTCGGCAAATTTGGCGCTGGCCGGTGTTACTGGCAAAATCGCAGGTGTGGTCATTGACGCGGAGACCAATCTGCCTTTGCCAGGGGTCAACATCGTCGTGAAAGGGACCACCATGGGAGCGGCGACCGATTTTGCCGGCAAGTACGTTATTCTCAATGTACCGCCTGGCACCTATACGCTTACAGCCACCATGATCGGCTATGCTGCCATGAACAAAACCGATGTACGTGTGTTCATCGATCAAACCACTACGGTGGATTTCCCAATGAAATCCGAAGTGCTGATGGGCGAAATTGTGACGGTGGTGGCGGAACGTCCCGTTGTCGAGAAAGACGTGGCTGCCAGCAAGAAGAACATCAGCACCGATCAAATCGCCGCTTTGCCGGTGACCAGCGTCAATGAGGTGATGGGGTTGCAGGCCGGTATCACGAAAGATTTGAGCATCCGAGGCAGTGGCTCTACCCAGGCGGTCTTCATGGTCGATGGCGTGGTGCTTCGCGATGAACGGGATAGCCAGCCGATGACGGCTGTGCCATTAAGTGCCGTGCAGGAAATTTCGGTGCAGACCGGCGGTTTTAACGCCGAATATCAAAATGTGCGATCGGGCGTCGTGAACGTAGTGACCAAAGAGGGAAGCAGTGATCGGTACAGCGGTACCATCACCTATAAATATCATCCCCCATCACCAAAATATTTCGGCATGTCGCCCTATGATCCCAATTTCTACTGGTTGCGACCTTATCTGGATCCTGCGGTATGCTGGACCGGCACGAAAAACGGCAATTGGGATCTATATACCCAGCGGCAATATCCAGAGTTCAGTGGCTGGAACGCTGTAGCCGAACGAACGCTGCAGGATGATGATCCGACCAATGACCTGACACCAGATGCCGCGCAACGGATCTTCCTATACGAACATCGCAAGCAGGGTGATATCAAAGACCCAGATTACAATATCGATGGCGGCTTTGGCGGCCCAGTCCCGTTCATTGGCAAGGCGTTGGGGAATTTGCGATTCTACACCTCGTTCCGGCAAGATCAAAACATGTATATGATCGAGTTGTCCCGCAAGGCCCTGACCAATAAGAACTGGATGATGAAATTGAACTCGGACCTCCGTCCCGATATGAAGCTATCGATCTTGGGGCTGTACGGCGAAACGTACGCGGTATCATCTTCGTTCTCCGGAGGCACCAGTTACATGCAAACTCCAGAGGATATCGCCGAACAGATGATCACCGGCAGCTTCACCACGCCCACTCGAATTTACACCAATATCTATTGGTCGCCGACCTCACAATTCTACAATACCTTATCCGCCAAGTTCACGCATACGCTGAGCCCGAATACTTTTTACGAGGTTCAGATGAAGCGCATTGCGAAAAAATATCATACTGGCCCAGGGCGCTATCGGGACCTCACCAAAAAGTATGAAGTTTTTCCTGGCTATTTTGAAGACGAGCGACCATACGGATTCAGTGAACAGCCGATCTTTGGCATGGATGGCATTTTCATCATGGGCGGCCCCATCAGCGTCTCGCGAGACTCTAGCAAATTAGCTACCTGGACCGCTCGGGTCGATTTGGTCAGTCAGGTCGATAGCAAAAATCAGATCAAGACAGGGATAGAATTCGTCTATGATCAGTTCGATATGAGCTTCGGCCAGATCAATAAATATTTGCCTGAAGGAAACACGTGGACTACGATAAAACAGAATCCCTATCGAGGGTCATTTTATGTTCAGGACAAAATCGAGGTGGGGGGATTCATCTCCTCGCTGGGCCTGATTATGGAATATAGCAATCCGAATGGCAAATGGTATGATGTGACGCCGTACGAGCGCGGCTATTTCTCCAATAAATTCGAGCCGGAAGACGAAGCGCTGTATAAGACCAAAAGCGTCAAAGGTCGTTTTACCGTGAGCCCGCGATTGGCGATCTCGCATCCCATTACGGTCAATTCCAAGCTATATTTCAACTATGGCCATTATCGGCAAATGCCAACCTCGGAGCGATACTACCGCAACCAGCGCGCCCTGACCGGTCAAATCGATTATTTTGGCGACCCCACCATTCCGTTGGCCAAAACTGTTTCTTACGAATTGGGCTATGATCACGCCATTTTGCGCGACTATTTATTCCATCTGTCGGCCTATTACAAAGATATCACCGATCAGGAATCCTGGGTCCGCTATATCAGTTTTGATGGCAAGGTCAACTACTATAAGCTGACCAATAATAGCTATGAAGATATTCGGGGCTTCGAAGTGGATCTCTATAAATCCACCGGCCGATGGTTCTATGGAGATATTAACTACGAATATCGCGTCGGGACCTCTGGGTATTTTGGTGTCATGCAGAACTATGAGAACCCGGCCGATCAGCGGGACTATTTGAGAAAGAACCCGCAGCAGTCCAAGCCACGGCCACGGCCGAGATTTAAAGCGTACCTGGATTTCCATACGCCGACCGATTTTGGCGGGGAGTATATGGGGCTGCGGCCATTCAGCGATTGGCATTTGCTTGTGCTTGGCACCTGGACCGGTGGGCTGTGGGATACCTGGAATCCCAACAGCGTTCCCGGAATTCAGTATAATGTCCGCTGGACCTCCACGTCGAACGTTGACCTAAAGCTGTCCAAGAGCTTCCTATTCGATCGCTTTGAAGTGAAGTTGTTTATGGACATCTATAATGTGTTCAACTTGAAGCATTTCTCGCGGCTGTCGTTCGTGAATGTTTATGACAGAAATTATTATATGCAATCGTTACATTTGCCGGCCAAGATCGCCGATAGGCTGGGATATGGCAATATTCCTGGCAACGATCGTCCCGGTGATTATCGCAAGACTGGGGTGGAATACCAGCCCATGGAATGGGTGGCAGATTATACCCAGCTGCGCGATCCTAATCCCAGGGTGATCTATTATGATGCCGCCACGAAAACATACGTGCAATATCAGGATAATGGCTGGCAGGAGGTTGAGAAAAAACGATTGAACAAGATTTTAGAGGATAAAGCCTATATTGATATGCCGAACCAAACCTCGTTCACTTTTCTCAACCCGAGGAGCGTATTTTTTGGTATTAATGTAAATTTCAATTTTTAATTGAAAGGCCCCGGTCGGCTGCCCAAGCGGACCGGGCGCTGGCAGTGGTATTTCAATCATACAATTAAAAATTAGAGGAATCCGTATGACAAAAAGGTATAAATTCACACAAATTTCAACCCTGCTGCTTGTGATATTGTGCATCAGCACCATGGTGTTCGCCGACGAGACCAAATGGCTGGCAGTGGGCATGTTGCATGATTGGTTTTCCAGCATGGGCTGTGAAATTGAGGTCGGACGACGACACCTGGTGTCCGATCAACAGGATGGTCTGCGCTGGCCAGCTCAGTTTAATTGGCAGGATTGCAAGGCCGCCAAGGCGCTCTGGATCGGAGCTAAAAATTATTATGATCCTTTGGTCGATAAGACTTTCGACTACAAAGTGGTGCACGTTGGGCCTCGCGTGTGGGATGAAAAGAATGAATCCATGCCAGTGGTGTTCAAACTGATCGGCCGATACGATCGGCCGCGTGTTTATGTGGACGGCATCCCGGCTGGGTTTTTGGACTATATGGATTTTGTGGATGAGGTGGATCCGAATCTTGTGTCAGACCGGATGCTCTATAATGTGGTCAATTTTTCTATCGGGATCACCGAGTATCGCAAGGTTTATGCGTTCAGCCAGCAATATCATGACAATTATTTTATCACTGATTATGTGTTTAAGAACACGGGAATTATCGATAACAAGGGTCGTGTCTATTCGCAGACGCTGAATGATGTGGTGTTCTTCTTTCAATACCGCTATACCGCAGCGCGGGAAACAGGCCCTTACGGCTATTACAACCTGCCCCAGTCTTCGGCCTGGGGCCATTGCACCATGAACGATACCATGCTGGTCTATGATCCGCTGACTGGTACGCCCTATCTGAGCGAATTCTCCTGGACCGGCCGACATTCCAAGGCATCGTTCGATTGTGTGGGTGGTCCCAATGGCAAGGCTGGTGGCGATGGCCACCTTGGAGCCGCCCAATATGTGGGAAACCTGGTGTTGCACGCCGATAAATCTGCCCAGGACAAATCCCATGACCCCAATCAGCCAACGACCACGCAATTTTTGGGTTCGGATGTCCCCATCACCTCTGGCAACGATCAATTTAATCCAGCGAAAATGGCTGAAGAATATGCAGCGATGACGGCCGGTCATCCCCCGATCATGCATGCGGACGCGGTGGGAGACGGGTTTGCTGATGTGTGGGGCAATACGCCAGGCGGATTTTCGCACTGCCTGGGCTTCGGCCCGTATACTTTGGCCCCAGGAGATAGCATTCATTTGGTCATTGCTGAAGGGATTTCTGGCCTGTGTCGTGATTCCTGCTACACTATTGGTGCCAGATGGCTGGCTGGACAGGGGCCGTTTAAGCTCCCGGATGGATCGACGACCAATAATAAAGACGAATACAAGAATGCCTGGGTCTACACAGGCCGGGATTCGTTGTATAAGACGTTTCAGCGGGCTATTTTGAATTATCACTTGAATTATCAGATTCCATTGCCGCCGCCACCGCCTGATCAGTTTGAAGTGAATTCTGGTGGTGACCGGATCATGCTGTCGTGGTCCAACAGTGCAGAGTCGTACCCGGGTTTTGCTGGCTACCGCATCTACCGATCAATCCACAAACCAGATACGACCTATCAAGAAATTTTTGCCTGTGGGAAAGGGACAAACCATCCAAATATCGTCCATGAATTCGCCGATAAAACTGCCCAGCGGGGCTTCGATTACTACTATTACATTATATCGTTCAGCGATGGCAGCAATAACAACACCTCAGCGAACCCCGGCGGCCCGTTGCAAAGCAGCATGTTCTACACGCGCACCAATACCCCAGCCAAATTGAAGCGACAATCGGGACAGAACCTGGAGGCCATTCGGGTGGTGCCGAATCCTTACAATATCAAAGCTCGAGATCTGCAATACGGCATCAGTGGCCCGGATCGGATCATGTTTCTGGATATTCCGCCGTTTTGCACCATCAAAATCTTTACGGAACGAGGTGACCTCATCTATACAATCGAACACAATGATGGGAGCGGCGATGCCGAATGGAACTCTGTAACCTCGTCTCGGCAGGTGGTCGTGAGTGGGGTGTATATCGCCTACTTCGAGGTGACCGAAGATTATTATGATTCGCAGACTGGCGAATTGTTGTTCAAAAAGGGAGATAATGCCATTCGCAAATTTGTGATCATTCGCTAACCCGCAGAAAGTTTAAAAATCTTAGGAGACGTGATACAATGAAAAAGAACATGTTTATCTACTGGATAGTGATTTTGGCGCTGGGATTATGCCAAAGCCAAAGCTTTGGTGCTGATAAAAAATTGGCCCAAACCGGTTTTCAATTTCTGAGTGTGGCGACCGAAGCTCGTGCCGCCGCCATGGGCGAGGCGTTTACCACAGTGCCTGGCAATTCGCTTTCATTATTCCACAATCCGGCCAATTTGCCGCTGATGAACACCTTTATGGATCTTTCGATCAATCAGAATAAATGGTTCGCCGATATGGTTCATTATTCTGCCAGTATCGCTCTGAATCCCGCTTATGGCAAATATGGCACTTTTGGCTTCACGGTGATGAGTGTCGATTACGGGGAGTTTCTGGGCACCCGGGTCGACCCCACCACTGAAAAGGGCTTTATCGATACTGGTACGTTCAGCCCCTCTGCGTTTGCCTTTGGCATCGGCTACGGCAAAGCGCTGACCGATCGATTCTCGGTGGGCGGGCACATTCGTTACGTCAGCCAAAAGCTGGGCAGCAGCGTGGTGCCAGTTGGAGAGGTTTCCGAGGGGGTTACAAAAGAAGTCAACAATGATCTTAGCGTCTTTGCAGTAGATTTTGGCACTGTGTACCGAACTGGTTTCAAGAGCCTGGTATTTGGAATGACGGTGCGCAATTTCTCGCAAGAGGTGAAATTCGAATCCGAAGGCTTCCAACTGCCTCTGACATTCAAAATGGGCATTTCGATGAATGTATTCGATCTCTTTATGGAGCCGAAAGCACCGCACTCGTTGCTGGTCTCCATCGATGCCATTCATCCCCGCGATTATTCCGAGCAGCTGAATTTCGGGGCTGAATATATGATGATGAACATGCTGGCGCTACGCCTCGGTTATATGTACAATCGTGATGAGCAGGATTTTACCTTTGGCTTTGGAGTGCAGACCAAGTATTTCGGTGATCGAATGATTGCATTGGATTACTCATATACGCCATTTGGCGTGTTCGACAATGTCCAGCGAGCCTCATTTCGATTGTCCCTGTAATGGCAAAAATGAGAATGTCTAAAAATGTATTGATAAAGGAGTGAACCGATGAACAAATTATATTCCTCATTCTTCATAGGAATAACGTTGGTGCTGATGCTGGTGATGATTGGCTGCGAGGCTGATGTGCCGCCCAGCTTATTCGATCCGAATGTGACGGGTAACCCAGCTCCGGTCATCACCTCCATCGTCCCCGCCGATAGCGCTTTGGCCGGGGTTGGTGATATCAAAATCATCGGCGCTAATTTCTCCCCGGTGATCGAAGAAAATTTGGTTTTCTTTAATAAGACCAAAGTACCACTTGTTTCGGCCAGCGAAACGCAGTTGCTCTTGAAAAGCCCCAATATGCCTTCGGACACCATCAATATCAAAATTGCTACGCGCGGGGCATTTCTGTTCAGCAATGTGATGAAATATAAATTAAAACAGGTGATATGGGAATATAGTGATATTGGCCAGTACGACGACGCCTATGGCATTGCTTGCGATGAGTTTGAAAATCTCTATGTCTCGTTGACCAGCCGCAAGGTGGTGAAAATCACCCCGGATGGCGTGCGCAACGACTTTGGCACCACGAGCTTTTTGAAGGCTCAGGCCATGCGCGTCGGACCAGATGGCTATCTGTACCTATCGCGTTTGACGACAGCGCTATACCGCATTTCATTGGCCACGGGCGGCGCGTCGGTGAAATGGACCGATGCACCCGGCAAAATTTGGGATTTCGATTTCTCGCCCAGCGGCGTCATGTATGCTGGAGGCGATAACAACGATCTCTATCGAATCTTGCCGAATGGCTCTGGCGCTGCCGTCGCTGCCTACCCCTCGGTGTACATCAAAGCCATCCAGGTTTTCGATGGTTACGTCTATTGCGGCGGCGTCGATAAAACCACCAATAAGCAATATGTCTGGCGCAATAAAATCATCTCCGACGACCAATTGGGTGAGCGAGAAGTATATTTCGATTGGAGCGCTAAAGTGGATCCTGTGTCCGAAGTACAATCGTTGGTCTTCGCCGCAGACGGTGATTTGTATATTGGTACCAATGCCGCTCTGGCTATCATGGTTGTTCATCCGGATGGGAGTTTCGAGCCACTCTATCCCGGCGTTATCGAGCCATCCAGCTATGCCATGGCGTGGGGTTCAAAACAATATCTCTATATCAATCGGCGTGACGACCTCAACCCAGCGCGAAAGCGGATCATCAAGCTGTTCATGCAGAAATATGGTGCGCCGTAATTGAGACGCACGACAATTCGTTCCGATCGGAGTTGATTGATGGATCAGGCTGATCTGGGACCGCCTTAGGGAAATCACCATTACCGTTTTATTCAAATGTCCGTCAGCTAACCATAGCGATGCCGGCGGGCCAATGGTGCGATCCGATATTGATCCGTTGGTGAATTGAAAGGTATCTGGCGGCGAAATTTGTTGCGATCAGTCCCAGCCGAGTTTTGAGCGCGAGAAATCGGATGATCCCTCGAGGTCATTCGTTCCGCGGACAATTTGCTATAACAAGATCAATTCAGCCAATGAGCGCTTTGACAAAATTTAAAGAGGACGTTGTTTTTGGAAATAAAGGTTGGCTCATTTGATAGTGTAAAAAAAAGACTCAGCCAGTGGAATCGACTGAAGTATTGGTGTTGAGGGATATTCGACGATTTGTGTACGGCAACCAGCGATCCATGACTGAGGCGATGGGAAAAAGAGGGGCGATTCGTGCGAAGAGCAAAATAGATCATTTCAAAGAGGGAGCAGTTATCGTGAAAAAAGCAATAGTTGTTATCAGCTTATATATGCTCATGGTGAGTTCGATGGCGTTTGCAGGTATCACGGGCAAGATTTCCGGTCAGGTCATTGATGCGGAGGTGGGTACTGGACTGCCTGGAGTGAACGTCATTATTGAGGGCACGACCATGGGCTCGGCCACGGATTTGAAAGGGAATTATGTTATCCTAAATGTGCCGCCGGGCACTTACACCCTAAAGGCCTCCATGATTGGCTACACCACAGTCACCACCCAGAACGTGATCGTCAAAATTGATCTGACCACGACGGTGAATTTCTCCATGCGTCCTGAGGCATTGGAGATGAAGGAAGTGGTGGTGGTGGCCGAACGACCGTTGGTGGTGAAAGATGTTTCTGCGAGCGAGATTCATATTGATTTCAAGAAAATGGAGACATTGCCGATCAAACATGTGGATGGGGTGTTGGTATTGCAGGCAGGAATCGAGCAGGGGAGCGAGGGGCCGATTATTCGCGGTGGGGCGGCGCGACAAACTGGCTTTTTGGTCGATGGGCTTTCGCTCAACGATGAACGCGCGAATGTGCCAGTCACTGCTTTTAGCCTCAATGCGATTCAAGAGATGAAGATCCAGACCGGCGGTTTTAATGCGGAATATGGAAATATTCGGTCGGGTGTGATCAACGTCGTCACCAAGGAGGGCGATCGGATCCGCTATAATGGGGCAATCACTGGCCAATATCGTCCCCCAGCGAAAAAGCACTTTGGGCCATCGATTTACGATCCATATACCTATTTCACCCGACCGTATATGGACCCCGCAGTGTGCTGGACGGGCACCAATAGCGGTGCTTGGGATGCATATACCCAGCGCCAATATCCCATTTTCGAAGGCTGGATTGCTGTGTCCGATGCCACGGTGCGCGATAATGATCCAAAAAATGATCTCACCCCAGAGGGTGCTAAAAAATTATGGGAATGGCAGCATCGTCGGCGCGGCGATATCGTGAAACCCGATTATGTCCTCGACGGCAGCTTCGGCGGCCCAGTGCCTGTGATCGGCAAGCGACTGGGCGATCTGCGGTTCTTTTTATCCCATTTCCAGGAGCGCGAGATGTTCATCTATCCGCTCTCGCGCGATAGTTATGTGGATAATTCGACCCAGCTCAAGCTCACTTCCGACATCAATCCGACACTCAAGCTAATTTTAACGGGGGTGTATAGTGAGGTCTTCTCTGTTTCACCCTATGATTGGACTACGACCCCCACCGGACGAGTGCTGCGGTATAATAGCGAAATCGCCGATCTCATCGAGAGCAGCAGTGGCGATGCCAAGCTCTATATGCCCGGCTATTACAGCCCGAGCGATATTTATCGCAGCATGTTCGGCTTTAAGCTGACTCACACGCTAAGCCCAAAGACGTTTTATGAGATCAGTTTTCAGCACAATATCAATCGCTATAAAACTTATCAAATGGCGCTGCGCGATACCACCAAAAAGTATGAACCAGTTCCCGGCTATTTTGTGGACGAAGCGCCCTACGGCTATTGGGGCTATGGCGTCACAGGCATCGACGGCATGATCATGGGCGGCTGGATGAATTTGGGCCGCGATAAGAGCATCAATACTACCACCAAGCTGCAGGCCAATTTCACCAGCCAGGTGGATCGCGTCAACCAAGTAAAAACCGGCTTCGAGATCGTTTACGACGATCTTAATATCAAATCTTACACCGAGAATCCCGGCATGACCACCTGGAACCGGGCGCAAGTGTATCATCGTTTCCCTTACCGAATCGGCGCCTATGTGCAGGATAAGCTGGAGTTCGAGGGATTCATCGCTAACTTGGGATTGAGATTGGATTATTCGGATCCGAATGGTGTGGTCTATCAATTGGCCAATTACGATAAATATTTCAAAGAGGGGTTCGGCAAATTGATCGAGACCGATATTCCGACCAAGAAGGCGAAGGCCACCTGGCATCTTAGCCCGAGGCTGGGGATCTCTCATCCCATTACAGTCAATTCCAAGCTCTATTTCAATTACGGCCATTTCACCCAGGAGCCATCGTCCACCTATCGGTTCCGGTTGCAGCGCGAATACAATGGCCTGGTGACCACGATTGGTAATCCCGATATGGTGCTGGAAAAAACGGTGGCCTATGAATTGGGCTATAGCCAGAATTTGTTCGATCGATTCTTGTTGAACTTGGCCGCTTATTATAAAGACATCACCAATCAGCCCGGCTGGGTCTATTACGAAAATATCAATGCTTCGGTCCAATATAGTAAGGCGACTAACAATAACTATGAGGACATCCGAGGCTTTGAGCTAACCATTAGTAAGACCGCTGGGCGCTGGCTCACTGGTTTTCTCAATTATACCTATGATGTGGCAACCTCTGGCTATTTTGGATTGCAGCGGTATTACGAAGATCCCAACAAGCAGCGCGATTACCTGCGGAACAACCCCTATCAATCTAAACCTCGACCTCAGCCGTATGCCCGATTTAACATCGATCTTCACACGCCCAGCGATTTCGGTCCAGTATGGTTAGGCCACAAATGGCTGGGCAATTGGAACCTCAACTTGCTGGCCAATTGGCGAGCCGGAGCGTATGCCACCTATAATCCCCACAATATCCCCGGGGTGGTGGACAATGTGCGCTGGAAGGACACGTATAATTTCGATATGCGGCTGACCAAATCGCTGCGATTCGATCGCTATGAACTCCAGCTCTATCTGGACGTCACCAATCTGTTCAATTTCAAGTTCCTCAACTACGCTGGCTTTGCCAACAACTACGATTATCTCGATTATATGGAGTCGCTGCATTTCTCATGGGAAGAAGGCCCCGAGCATGGTCACGACCGGATCGGGGAGTATCGTAAACCGGGGGTAAAGTATGAACGATATGATCCCAGCGATCCAACGAAAACCAAAGAAGATTTGAAGCGCATTTTGGACACCAAAGCCTATATTGATATGCCGAATTTGACCTATTTCACATTTTTGAATCCCAGGGATATCAAATTTGGCTTGAAACTTAGCTTTTAAACCTAAAAGGATCCCCGACCGAAAGCTGGTTGATCGCCGAATTCTCGGCAATCTGGGAGGGGATTCAACGAACAGATCGCTGTCTGATGATGAATAAGACGGCGGATGGATAGGTGTGAGGAAAAATCATCAACGAAAAATAGGAAATAGAAATGAACATGAACATGAGATGGCTAACCATCAGTTTGCTATTATTGATTTCTCAGCTTGCCATTGTCTTGCCCGATGCGACGGCTCAGGTGGCTGGCACAGAACGAAGGTATGTTCGCATTGGCTCGCTGCAAAATTATTTTTCCGCTTATGGTCGCGAGCGCGCCTGGAACAACGTCTATTATGAAGGATTGATCTGGCCAGCCGATTACCCCAAGCAGGACAATGCGGTGATCAAGCGCGCCTGGATTGCGGCGAAAGATTTCACCGATGAAAAGGGCCAATTTTGGGAGGTATACGGTATTACCGTTATTCTTGAACACGTGGACCTGTCGCTATTTCCCATGGTGCTGAAGCAAATCGCCAAATTTCCGCCTCCACTCGTCTACGTGGACGGTAACAATCTCACCGCCCCGTATCTTAGCGATGTGGATGAAATTGACCCAAGCATCGTGCCGGATCGGATTGTGTTGAACGTGATTAATACATCTCTTGGGCTCACGCTGACTCGAAAGATCATGTTTTTCAGCCAGCAATATCACGATAATTATTTCATCTGCGAATATACTTTGGCCAACACTGGCAACACCGATTACGACGATGAGATTGAGCTGAATCGGCCACTGAAGGGTGTTCGCATCGGTTGGGGTCAAAGGTACAGCGTGTGTCGGGAGGGCGGCGAAAGGATCGGTGATGGACAGGTATGGGGCAAGCACAGCTGGGTCACCAAGCGGGGCGAGGATTATCCGCTCCATGTTGGCGAAAAGATCACCGAGGCCAATCCGATCGTGCAATGGATCCGCTGCGGTTTTAGCTGGGCTGGGCAATCTGCGGTAAACACCTATGATAACATCGGTGGGCCGATGTTGACTGCGCCAGGTCGTTTGACGGCGCCCCAGTTCGCTGGTACGGCGGTGTTGCATGTGGACAAAAGCGCCACCGATAAGAGCGATGACCCCAATCAACCCGCGGTGCTGGGCTGGCATGCTGGCGATACCTATCCCGGCCTGGGCAATTTGCAACCATCGGATATGCCCAAGATGATCCAGCTATATGAGATGCTCAGTGGCAAGCCCTATAATGGCCTGGGCGGCACCAACCGCATGGACGAAGCCTATATGGCCACCAATCCGGACCCATTTACGGTGCATAATGATGGCGGTGGCACAAATGTCTGGATTTGCTACGGTCCCTTTGATCTTGAGCCGGGCCAGAGCGTTCGGATCGTTGAGGCTGAGGGCATTAATGGGCTCAGCCGACCGATGTGCGAATTGATCGGTCGCAATTGGCTGCAACAGAACGCGCCCTACACCCTGCCAGATGGCCGCACCACGACAAACCGAGATGAATACAAGAACGCCTGGGTGTACACCGGCAAAGACTCTATTATGCTGACTTTTGGTCGGGCCAAACGGAATTTTGATCTCAATTACAATATTCCCCAGCCACCGCTACCTCCTGCAGTGTTCAATGTGGAATCGGGCGGTGATCGGATTCGGCTCACGTGGACACTAAGTGAATCCGAGTCTGAGCCTGGATTTGCTGGGTACGAAGTTTATCGGGCTGTCAGCCGACCAGATACGGTGTTCGAGAAAATTGCCAGCCTGCCGCCCGGGACCAATCAATACGATGATACTCAGGCATCGCGTGGATTTTCGTACTATTATTACCTGGTGGCCGTTAACGATGGGAGCAACAATACCACGGGAGAGGCCAATCCCACGGGCAAGCTCCACAGCGGCCGTTTCTATACGCGAACCACAGAACCTGCTTATTTACGCCGAAAAGCGGGCACCTCGCTGAAAGATATTCGGGTTGTGCCCAATCCCTACAACATTAAAGCGCGGGGGCTGCAATATCTGGGCGAGCCGGACAAAATCACTTTTCTCGATATCCCCGCCCGATGCATCATCCGCATCTTTACCGAGCGAGGTGACCTCATTCAGACCATCGAGCATACCAATGGCAGCGGCGATGAATCCTGGAACTCGGTGACCTCGTCGCGGCAGGTGGTGGTCAGCGGGGTTTATATTGCCCATTTTGAAGTCACCGAAGATTATTATGACCCTGAGACCAACCAGTTATTGTACAAAAAGGGTGAAAGTGCGTTTCGAAAGTTTGTCATTATCCGATAGGCAGTGATCAGTAGTCAGTGATCAGTAAGCAGCGATCGGTGGGGGATTGCTGGATAGTATATTTCAAGCATGAGGAGCAATGAATGGATAGATTGACGGGAGTGGGATTAATTCTGTTGCTGGCAGGGCTTATCATTGGGGGGTGCGAAACGGAGAAGCCAGCCAGCCTTTACAATCCCAATAGTGTCTACAATCCTGACCCGGTGATTACGGCCGTGGAACCAGCCGATAGTGCTTTGGCTGGGATTGTGACGATCAAAATCACGGGACAGCATTTTTCGCCGGTGAAGGAATATAATTTCGTGTACTTTGGCAAGACCAAGACGGCTGTATTAGAGGCAAGTGAGACGCAATTGATAGTTCAGAGCCCTAATATCGTGGCGGATAGCACGACGATTAAAGTGGCCGTAATGGGAGCCATTTCATTCAGCAACCAGGTGCCTTATAAATTGGTGCGTGGCGTAGGCGAGTATGGCGGATTTGGCGATTTTGATGAGCCATTGTTGGTGGAATGCGACCGGGCAGAAAATGTATATGTGGCGCTTGCATCGCGAAAGATCATGAAGATCGCCCCGAACGAGCAAAAGGTGGAATATGCCTCGGCCACGTTCCCGCTATTCACGGGGATGAAGTTTGGTCCCGATGGTTCGCTTTATATCGCTCGAAATACGCGAAACCTCTATAAAGTGCCAACAGGGGGCGGAAACGCCAGTCAATGGACAACGCTGAAAGGTCCAATTTATGATCTGGATTTTTCGCCTAGCGGCGTGATGTACGCTGGGGGCAATGGCGATAGCCTGTACGCCATCCAAGCAAATGGCACCAGCTTCGGAGCGGCAGTTTACGCCAGTACTTACATCAAAGCTGTGCGTGTGTTCAACGGCTATGTGTATGTCGGCGGGCTGGATAAGGTGGCCAATAAGCAGATGATCTGGCGCAATCAAATTATGGCGGATGATAAGTTGGGTCCAAATGAGCTCTACTTCGATTGGGCGAGCCATTTCGAATCCACTTCAGAGATCCTATCCATCACTTTTGCGGCGGATGGAGTGATGTATGTGGGCACCAATGGGCCAGAGGCTATTATCATGATTTACCCCGACAAAAATTTCGCGCCGCTCTATCCTGGCGTGTTGGAACCATCCAGCAATTCGCTCTCCTGGGGCAGCAAGCAGTTCCTCTATGTGGCCCGGCGGAGCGATGATGCCAAGAAGCGACGAGTGATCAAAATTAACATGCTCAAAGAAGGCGCGCCATATTATGGGCGACCTTAAGGTAATCACATCAACAGATTTTTTAAGGAGGTGATCGCAACAATCAAAAGTACCAAGGATGTGTAAAGGGCTTTGCGATGAGTCAGATGCTACCAATTTGAGTTGTCTAAACGTGTGTAAGCAATTCAAGAGAATGGAAACGCATTCTCTTGATGGGCATCTCAAAGATCCCGGTGGAAAACAATTGCAAAGCTCTGATGCTGAGGGTGAATTGGAGAATTTTTACTCTCTAATCGATTGGAGTGGTTAAAAAAACGATGGGCTGAGACCTTTTGAAGCCCCTAACAAACGATGGAGGAGTCACATGAAAAAAGTCATTTACTCAATTGTTACCATGCTATTTTTCGCCACGTTCGCGTTCGCACAATGGGAATATGTTGGCGATTTTGCTACCATTGCCCAACCGCACGGTATCGTGATTCCAGCCGATGGCAAAATTTGGGTGGGAGCATTTGCTTACACCGACACATTGGTCAAAGGCGATGGAACAAAAGTCCCGATTAAGCCGATTTGGATTTATAATCCTGATGGGAGCGTATACGCCAAAGTTCGCTTCTTGAAACATGCCAGCGGTCAGGTGGATACGCTGTTCAATGGCTGTCGTGGCACGGCGCTGGATAATGAGGGCAATGTGCTGCACTCGGCTTATGATGAAATGTGGCGGATCAATTACCAGACCGTGGATCCTGCTAATTTCAGCGCTGAAGTCCTGGGCAAAGTGAAACCCAAACCCGGCGCCTCTTTGACCGAAGGAGCGGCTGATGAAAATGGTTACATTTATCTGGCTCATGTCGCCAGCGGGAATCCCGCCTATATTTTTGACAGTGACCTGCAACTCTATTCCTTCGTTGCCGATACAAACCTGGGCTTGCAGCGCAGCATTTTGGTCAGCAAGGATGGCAAAGATGTCTATTTTGGCAAGATCTATTCTGGCCGCAACGGCATCGTTCATTGGCATAGCGACGATGGCCCAGATGGAACTTACGCTCCGGTCGACACTTTTGGTACAACGCAGGAAAAGGTCATGTGGGGCCAATGCCTGGATTGGGATCCTTGGGGCATGATGTGGGTCGGAACCTACTGGGATGTTGGCCCCAGTGATTTCACCGGCTGGTATGCGTTGGATCCAAATAAAGGCTGGGCCATTGTTGACAGCATCGGGAAGAGCAAAGGCAAATACGTGGCGGGCGTCCCCGCCGATGAGGGCACCTTCTATTCGCCCCGCGGTATTGTCTTCTGGGAAGAAGGCGGTGTTTGGTACGCGCTTACCAATGATTTCGACGGTGGCGTCGTGAAGAAATGGAGAAATGCCAATCCATACACCGGTGTCATTCGTGTCGAAAATGGTGAGGTGGTTCGGAATTATAGCTTGTTGCAGAACTACCCCAACCCATTCAATCCAACCACGACCATTCCGTTCACGCTGGCCAAACGAGGCTACGTGGAATTGAAGGTCTATGATATCAATGGTCGCGAGGTCATGACCTTGGTCAGCCAGAATTTAGAGCAAGGCCGTTATGACATCCCGTTCAACGCCTCCGGTCTGGCAACTGGCACTTATTTCTATCGGCTCAAAGTTGATGGCCAGTTAATGACCAAATCGATGACGCTGGTGAAGTAATCGCCTTCTGTTAAGATTTTATTCCCAAAAAAGCCGTTGGGAGGAGGTTTTTTCCCAACGGCTTTGCATTGTATAGCAATAGGCTTAATGGCCAAACCAAAGGCCTGATAAACAGCTCAAGGGAAAACCATTTTATTGGGAGAATAACTCCAGATTGCTGGTGGTTTGCGTTCGAGCGGTTATCAGGCTCAAACCAAAGGATTGTCTTGCTATCATGATTTTTTTTCGATTCATTATTTTTATCTCGCTTGGCATATTCTTGCTCGTTGAAATTGGTTTGTCGGCTGGAAAAGTCTATCTCGTTCTCGGCTCTGATACCGCCATCTGGGACGGGATGAGCGTCGCCACCTATCATTGCACCTACAGTTTGGACCTTTACACCCATCGCTCCCGCAACGCCTATCAGGTAATGGATCCAGCTTTTCGAAGCCGATTGCTCGATTCCGATGGCCAGCCGCTGAAACTCACCTGGTGGATGATGGCTGGCAATATCTTTCGCTATGCCACCAACCGCGACGTCCCGATCCCCAATATCATGACCATGTATTTGATGCAAAAATATCATGGCACCGCGGTGCAGCAGTTCGGCGATGAGCTATCCCTCCATTACCACACCTTTGGTTGGACCGATTATAATGGGGACGGTATCTGGTACTGGAATCAAACCCACACCTTTCTTGAATGCAAAGATGATTTCGATTTCACGTTGTGCCAGTTGCTGCTGGAGGAAAAGGTGTTCCCGGTTTCTTTCCGCAGTGGCTGGCATTTCATGGATAACGACTGGCAGAACTACCTCGATCAGCTTCTGCCATATAGCATGCATAACGATTATCCCGTGCATGGTGTGGATGTCACCGAGCCATTGGATAACAATTACGATTGGTCGCAAGCGCCATCCGAATGGGTGCCGTTCCATCCCTCGCCCGAAAATTATCAGCGTCCGGGAAGCTGCCGTGGCTGGAACGTTCGATCGGCCCATCTGTCGACCGCCCGTCGGCTCGATTACCTGCACCAGATTTTTCAGCAAGCCAATGCCGGGATCGATCAGGTGGCTTGCATCTGGGGGCACTTGCCCGAAACCGATTTTTTGACCAATATCCAGAAGATCGATAGCGTGGCCCATCATCTGGCCGCGTTATATCCCGAAGTGAAATTTTATTATTGCACCGCCATCGAGGCCATGCAGCGCTGGCGCAATGGCTTCGATACGCAAGCGCCGCTCTTATCTCTGGAAGAACAGGCCAGCGCTGGCGAGGTCTTTTTTGTTATTACTGTCGATGAGCCGATTTTTCAAGCCCAGCCGTTTGTGGCAGCCAAAGATATTTACGAGCGCTATTGGGTGGTGCCCTGCGAACCGCTTGGGTTAAATCGGTGGCGCACCTCCCAGCCGCTGGAGAAGAGCACGCTGGCCAAAGTGGGGGTTGCGGTCTGCGATACGCTGGGCAACCAGGCAATGGATTTTATTCAGTATTTGCCTGATGATATTTTTGTCGATAATGGGGATGCGGGCTATATCGAAGTCCAGGGCCCCTGGGTTGCAACCACCCACAAGAGCTGGGGACTGGACGCTCGCTGCGCCACTCTGACGGCGAACGATACGGCCTGCGTCCGGTGGATGCCAAATATCCCGCAGTCTGGCTATTACAATATCTTTGTTCAGATTCCAGCGATCGCCAATGCTGCCAGCCAGCTCTCATTTCAGATTTATGCCAATGGCCAGGCGGTGGATACCATGCGATTTGACCAACCATTGCCAGCAAAGGATTGGATTTATGTGGGAACAACGAATTGGATCGCCCACGCCCAAAATTATCTGGAGCTGAAAGTCATTGGCAGGGAGCAAGCAGGCAAGGTGGTGGCCGCCGATGTGGCTAAGTTCTCGGCGCTGGTCCGGGAGCGACAATTGGCCATCGATCAGAATTTCATCCACCTCGGCGAAGTGAGCCAGGATGACACGCTCCGATGGGAGCTAACAATCCAGAATCGCGGCTATAAAAATTTAACGCTATTCGGTGGTCATTCGACCGGCCAATTCGTTTCATCGCTAATAGTTTTTCCCATCGAAATGGCTGGCATGAGCACTATTTCCTTGCCGATGCAGTTCTATTCGTCCCGGGCAGGAGCAGTGGCAGACACGTTCATCCTTCACAGCGATGACCCCGTGCAGCCCCAATGTCGCATCCCCATCAGTGCCCGTGTGGAGCCATTTTTTATGGTGGTCGATAACGAAGATTCGTCCAATTACCGAGAATTTGGTACCTGGAGCCGGAGCAATGCCCAGGCTTATGGGCCGTCCAGTCGCTACGCTTGGCTTACTCAAATTCCCCGTCCCTGGGCTGCTTTTACCGGACAATTACCCCGGAGTGGCGTTTATGAGCTTTTCGAGATTGTGCCCAAAACTGTGAATGCCTCCAATTACGCGGTCTATGTGTTGAGCATTGCCGACGTGGTGGTGGATTCGGTGGTGGTCGACCAGAACGCGGGCAGCGGTTCCTGGGTGTCGCTGGGACGCTTTTATTTGCCAGCGCGACATAAAATCGAGGTCAAGGTGGTGGATACCGGCCAGAACACCAATCCCAATGCCGTGTTGCGCGCCGACGCCATAAAATTTGCTTTGATTGCGGAGATTGCCGGTGTTGCGAATCCGAGCAGCGGCCAGAGGCCCACGGAATTCGGATTGGATCAGAACTACCCCAATCCATTTAATGCGCGCACGACCATTCGCTATACTGTCCCGCGAGAAACAAAAGTGGAGATTCGGGTTTTAAACTTACTGGGGCAGGAAATCGCCAAACTGGTAGATGAACATCAGCCGCCGGGATACTATTCAGTTGATTGGGAGGCGGATAATGTCCCTTCGGGAATTTATCTCTATCAATTGAGGACCGAAGGATTCTGTCGAGCAAAAAAATTCATGGTCATCAAGTAGCGTCATGCAATTCGCCTGATAGGGCGGTTGCATCGCGATCGCCAATTTGAGTTGAGCCAGCACATTGCCATCTGGCTTCAACGATTTAAATCATTACTGAACAAATTCACTGGAGCAAACTCATGGGATCAAAAGTTGTTATTTTGTGGGTAATCATTCTGATCATTGCCGCATCTGCAATTCCAGCCCAGCAAGCGATAACCGGAAGGCCCATCAAGCTGATCGGCGGGGATGGGCTCTTTTTCATGCATCCGGTTTTCTCCCCAGATGGATCGAAGATTGCGTTTACAACTTCCAACTATCAGGGTCTGTGGATCATGAATGCCGATGGCAGCGATGCGCGGGAGATCTCGAACGAGCCCGCTGCCGGGTATGGATTTGAATGGTCATCGGACTCGAAAGCTATTGTCAGCCGAGTCGCGAAATTTGAGAAATGGTATCGATTCAATGCGGTGAAGGTGTTCGATTTAGAGACAGGGGATGCGCGATTCATTACCAATTTTCGCACGCTCATGCCCGGCCTGCCGCACTGGGGCGCCTGGGATGAAAAGATCTACATGTATGGACGCGGAAAATTGGAAGTCTATGATTCTGGCAAGCGCGCCGCCGCCTTGCAGAAAAGCGCCGCATTCGCCATCTCTGCCTTTTTAAAAGATGATCAAATCGCCATCGGCAATCCCGTGACCAAAGATTACCGGGTTTACGAGCCGATCAAAGGCGAACGGTGCATCAATCTGGTTCTTGCGCCAGATCGTTCCCGCGTGGCGTTCGAAATCATGGGCGGCAATATGTATGTCATGAATGTGGACGGCAGCGGACTGGTCGATCTGGGCCAGGGATATCGACCGCAATGGGCCCCGGATAGTCAGCATCTGGTCTATATGGTTACCAAAGATGATGGTTACCGCTATCTTTCTTCTGATCTGTATATCATCCGCATCGATGGTTCAGAGAAGACCAAACTGGTGTTTCCCGTGGATAAATTAGAAATGAATCCTTCCTGGTCGCCCGATGGAAAAAAGATAGCCTTTGATGTGCTGGATGAAGGAGCGATTTATGTCGTAGAATTAATAGATCAAAATTAGGGGCCATTAGTCAGTGATCAGTGAGCAGTGATTTGGGAGGGGGGATATGTATTGTTCAATGATATTTTCGAAAGGAAAAGCGAAATGAAGTTTGTCATGAGTTTGATCTTTGCTTGTTTCGGCTTGGCTCATGGATTGCTCGCTCAGGTCAGCGGGTTGGCTGGTTGGAATATATTTCTGGATCCCGGGCACAGTCAGAAAGAGAATATGGGGATTTATAATTATTCGGAGGCAGAGAAAAATTTAAGAGTTGGTTTAGCACTGCGCGAAATGCTTTTGAAGAGCACCGATATTGATACAGTATATATTTCTCGCACCAATGATCAGCAGGTGGTAACGCTCAGTCAGCGGACCGATTATGCCAACAGCGTAGGAGCGGCTTGGTTTCATTCCATCCACAGCGATGCCGGCAGTCCCGAATATAACAGTACGCTATTGCTCTGGGGCCAATATTACAACAAGGCCGAAAAAGTGCCCAATGGCGGAAAAGCCATGGCCGACATCATGGTCGAAATTTTAACCCGGGGAATGCGCACCAATACCCGCGGATCTATTGGCGATTGCACCTTTTATGCTTATACAGGTGCCTGTTCGCCGAGCTGGCCCGGGCCTTATCTTCACGTCAATCGCATGAGCAATATGCCATCAGAATTGAGTGAGGCCGGGTTCCACACCAACCCGCGGCAGAATCAACTCAATATGAACGCCGAATGGAAGAAGCTGGAGGCCAAAACGTTTTATTGGTCGATCTTGAAATTTCATGACATCCCGCGACCAGCCGAGCGAATCGTCACTGGCATCATAACCAATAACGAGACCAGTGTCCCGATCAATGGCGCTCGCGTGACGATTGGCGAAAAAACTTATGTCACCGATTCATATCAGTCGCTATTTTACAAATATTCCGATGATCCTGAACTGCTTCATAATGGTTTTTATTATCTCGATGATCTGCCACCTGGTCCGCTGCAAATGATTATCGAGGCGGAGGGCTATTATGGCGACACGTTGGTCGTGACGCCAGTTGATACCTTTTTTACTTTTAAAGATGTAAAATTGATTTCCAAAATGCCTCCGTACATCGTATCGACCACGCCAGCTAACGGTGCCATTAATGTTCCCGCCTGGAACGACATCATTTTCAATTTTAGCCGCAAAATGAATCGATCAACGGTCGAGGCGGCACTGCAGATCTCTCCGGCGGCCACCGGCAAATTTATCTGGCAAAATGATGATAAAAAAATGAGTTTCCGTCCCGATAGCTTGAGATTTCTCACTCCTTACACGATTACAATTTCTGGGAAGGCGACGGATCTCTATGGCCATCCATTCGATGGGAATAAAGATGGCATCGGCGGCGATGATTTTGTGCTGAATTTTATCACCGGGCCGCCGGATATGTCGGCGCCCAAAGTTGCATCTGCTTATCCAAAACAGGGGGCAAATGAGATCGAATTGCTCCCGGTGATCAATATCACCTATGATGAAGCAATTGATTCCAATTCCTTCTCCCCGGACAGAATTCGGCTGGAGCGGTTTCAGGATCATAGCGATGTGCCCGGTGTTTTGAAGCACTATCTGGTGAATGATCAAAGCGTGTTTTGTTTTTTCCCGGCCCAAAAGCTATTTGCCGATGAAGTGTATGTCACGCGGATTGCCGCTGGCTTTTTCGATTCCTGGGGCAACACAGTGACTTCCGCCAAGTCCTATAGCTTTCGAACTGCGTCCATGGATTATAGCATCATCCCAATTGAAAATTTTGAGTCAAATCTGATGGCCAACTGGTGGGCACCGCAGCAGAGCGGCAGCACCGGGGGCATCCTGACGGAAAAAACCAGCCGCAGCGAGAACAAAGTTCTGGTGAATGTGCTCAGCCAGAGCCAAACCTCGCTGCAGGTCAATTATGGCTGGGATGTGAACGCCAGCGCCTGGCTCATTCGGCTTTACATTGCCGACAGCGCTCCGGCCAAGACCGTTCTGTTTAACAAGGATTATATCGTGCAGGCGTATGTGTTTGGCGATGGTAGCGGCAATCAATTCCGATTTTGTGTGGATGACAATTACCCGAACTTGGCAGCGGCCAATCATGAGGTGAGTCCATGGTATTCCATCAACTGGTTGGGCTGGAAATTGGTCTCCTGGGATCTGACGAAGGATGGCACCGGTACCTGGCTGGGGGATGGCAACCTGGATGGGACGTTGCGCCTGGAAAGCTTGCAATTTACCTATACCCCGGGCAGCCCGGCGATCGGAACCTTGTATTTCGATGATCTGCGGATTGTGAAACAGGTGCCAGTCTCGGTTGATATCGCGTCGACGGAATTCCCCCACCAATTTGCCTTAGGGCAAAATTATCCCAATCCCTTCAATGCTGAAACGGCCATCGAATATCAAATTTCCGGTCAATCGCAGCCGGTACGCCTGGAGATTTTCGATATCCTGGGCAAAAGAGTTCGAGTGCTGGTGGATGAAAAACAAACGGCTGGCCAGTATCGGATCGCTTGGGATGGCCGGGATGACCGGGGCCAGGAGGTTGCCAGCGGGATTTATCTCTATAAAATGATGGTTGGATCGTTCGCTGCATCGAAGCGGATGGTGTTATTGCGATGAGGCTTTTTCCAACTCGGCAATAGGAAAATTTCAAAACGCAATCGCTAAAATTCAAATAATTTCTAAAGACAAAATTTTAATGGCCAAACCTCTGGCCGATCGTCGGCGCCCATGGTGGTTGGAACTTGAGAACTGAAAATTGAAATTTATTTGGAATTCGGAGTTTGAGGTTTGAAATTTCAATCATAGTTAGTGACCAACACATGGCAGAAGCGCAACGGATGCGATTGTTGCCGCGAATGGGATGATAAGTTTGCCTCGAAAGCGTGTGATGCAATTAGGTAAATTGCCCAACAATGGCTTTATTGGATCAACAAGTTGACCATGAAAAAACAAAAGTTCAATTACTGTTATTTCCTTTTGATGTGTTTGGCCGCTCCGCTATTTGCCAGCGAGCCGGCGATTCGATTTGCCTGGCTTAGCGATACCCATGTGGGCGCTGGCAGCGGCGCAGCGGATCTGCAGGCCGCGGTTCATGAGATCAATGGCCTGAATGGAATCGACTTCGTCATCCACTCGGGCGATGTCACGGAGATGGGCAGCAACGCCGAATTGCAACTCGCCAAAGTGATTCTGGACAGTTTGAAAGTGCCGTATTACCTCATTCCCGGCAATCATGACACCAAGTGGTCGGAATCCGGCTGCACCAAATTCGCAGAGCTCTGGGGCAACGACAAATTTCAGTTCGATTTTCGTGGCTATCGCTTCATTGGCTTGCATCAGGGGCCTCTGATGCGTATGGGTGATGGCCATTTTTCCCCAGAAGATCTCCGCTGGCTGGATTCGCTGCTGATCAGTTTACCAGACCCGGCGCCACCACTGATTTTTATCACCCATTACCCTATCGATGCGTCGGTGGACAATTGGTACCAATTTCTGGATCGGGTGAAACAATTTCCAACTCGCGCTATCTTGTTTGGGCATGGTCATCGCAATAAGGTGTATGATCTCGAAGGTGTACCTGGCGTCATGGGACGTTCCACGTTGCGGCGGGAGCAATCCCCTGGCGGATTCAATCTTGTGACCATCCATCGCGACACGTTGGCTTTTTTCGAGCGACTCATTGATCCTGACCGCGAAGGGATAGTAGCCGTCGATAGCGTGGCCGCAAATGGGCGTAGGCCCATATCCGAGCCAGGCATTTCGCCCGTCTGGCATAAAATCGCGCTCGCGCCAGCAAAATTCGCCACCCCCTCCAAGCGCTTCGGCCGCCCTGATTTTTCCGTGAATCACCAATTCCCGCAGGTCAGAGAAAAATGGATGGTCGATACTCAATTCAGCATGACTGCTGCGCCATGCGTGTGGCGCAATTGGGTGATCGTGGGAAATCGAGCGGGTCAGGTTTTTGGGTTGTCGGTGAGGGATGGAAAAAAGCAGTGGGTTTTTCAAATAAAAGGGAGTATATTTGCTTCGGCAGCGGCGGCCCATGGCAAAGTCGTCTTTGGCGCCACGGATAATAATATCTATTGCCTCAATATCGAAACTGGCCAACTGCTCTGGCGATTGGCCACGTCAGCGCCGGTGGTGGCTGCGCCACAGATCTATCGGGGAACGGTTTACATCGGCGGCAGCGACGGCACATTTCGGGCGATCGAGCTGGCTTCCGGGCGATTGCGCTGGGAATTTAGCGGCTTAACTGGCTTTGTGGAGACGCGGCCGTTGATCTATCAGGACAGAGTGATTTTTGGCGCGTGGGATACTTTTCTCTATTCTTTGAACAGAAAAGATGGCACGCTGGCATGGAAATGGAGCAATGGCCATCCAGGCAGGCTGTATTCGCCAGCCGCGTGTTGGCCAGTGGCGGCGAACGATAAAGTTTTCATCGTCGCGCCCGATCGCTTTATGACCGCAATTGATGCCAAAACCGGAGCAACCATCTGGCGCTCCAATTCCCACAAAGTACGGGAATCCATCGGCATTGCCGAAAACGGAAATATCATTTATGCCCGCTGCATGGAAGACACGCTGCTTGCCTTTTCGTCACAGGCAACCGCGCCAGATTTGCTCTGGGCTGCGTCATGCGGCTATGGCTATGATATCGATCCATCGATGCCGATTGAAAAAGATGGGGTTATTTTTTTTCGGAACGAAGAAAGGATTTCTATTTGCCGTCGATGCCAGAAGCAGACAGGTGAAATTTCAATATCGAGCTGGCGTGGCTCTAATCAATACTGTCGCGCCGCTTGATGCGCATCGTGTCGTGCTAACGGATATGGATGGGAGAGTGATGTTGGTTGAGAGCGAGATGTAATTCTCTTTTCCAACGAATAAAACAATCTTCCTTTTGTAAATTTCGCTAAAGATTGATCCTGCCAGAAGCAGAGACGAATTAGCTGCATTCGCCCATGGGGACCCCAGCGGATAAAAACTTGATGGCTAAAAATCCATTCCAGTTTCATCATCCGTTGGAGAATTTTTTAAACAAGAAGGATATTGATCACCGAATCTTTTTGTGGAGGTTGAATAATGAGACGAACTGTTACCATTTTATTGTTCATGTTATTTTATCAGAATCTATTTGCTGGTGATAATCACGAGTTTCGGGCGACCTGGGTGGTCACCTGGGAGCACATCAGCGCTGGCAAACCGGCCGAGCAGAACAAAGCGTTGGTCCGGAAGATTCTGGACAATCATCAGAAAGCCAATATGAATGCGGTGCTATGGCAATGCCGTCAGAGTGGCACTGCGTATTACAATTCCTCCTATGAGCCCTGGGGCTATTATGCGGGGTATGGCAATCCCGGCTATGATCCGCTGGCGTATGCCGTGGAGGAAGGGCACCAGCGGGGGATGGAAGTCCACGCCTGGTTCAATGTATTCCAGGCGTCATCGACTCAGCCGGGTGCACCAGCCGCGGTGCATCCCGAATGGATCTGTCGCGATCGCGATGGGAATCCCATGACCTCGTCGATCTTTCTTTCCCCAGGACTGGCCGCGGTCCGAGAGTACACAATCAAGGTGGCCATGGAAATCGTTCGCAATTATGACATCGATGGCCTGCATCTGGATTATGTTCGCTGGAACGAGTATTCCAGCCCGATGATCTCTCTAAATAAGCCGGGCGCAGAGGAGAGCCTGCTCGATGGGATGACGTCTGAGGCGCAACTTGAGGCGATGCATGAAAATGCTGGCTCACGTTATCTGTACGATATCGAGCATCCTTACAGTGCCGGTGTGCCACAGGGGTTTTCCTCTTGGGAGGAATGGTGGCGCTGGTCAGTGACCGAATTTGTTCGTGTGCTCCATGACTCGATCCAGGCGGTGAAGCCTTGGGTGCGGCTTTCCGTTGCCGCGTTGGGACGATATAATTGGGGGCCATGGCAGGGCTACAGCGATGTCTACCAGGATGCGGCGCTCTGGTTCAATGAAGGCTATATCGATCAATTGACCCCGATGCACTATCACTGGACCACGGGCCAGGGATTTTATGATATGCTGGTCGGCAATCCACCGCAGTGTTGGGAGCCTTTTATTCAAAAGGGGATCAGGGATGGCCGCTTGTACAGCGTTGGCCCCGGTTCCTATGTCTTTGCCGAACAAAAGATCTGGTATCGCCACCCAGAGGTGATCGAAAGGGTGAGAACTATTCCGTGGGTCGATGGCTTCCAATTCTTCAGTTATGGCAGTTGGGATGACTACAATTATTGGGATGAAGCCGGCCAGACGTTTTTCAGTCGCAAAACCAAAATTCGTCCGACCAATTTGGTCCACGCCAATCCGCCTGATGCGCCAACGGTCACCATTACCAAGCTCGATTCTTTAAATTATCAGATCACGGTGACGCCCAACCCATCGATTAAATCGAACATGCGTTTTGCCATTTATCGATCCCCCGATAATACCATCGATCTGGCCAACGATGACATTCTCGATATTCACTTTGGGCAAAGCAGCTATTCCTTTATCGATCATTTCACAGGGAACCAAGATTATAATGGTCGCTACTATTATGCTGCTACGACGCTGGACCGCTATTGGAACGAATCGATGGTTTCGAATATCGTTGCCTCTGATCCCATTCCTTCGCTCCCGCCTAGGATCATTGCGACCGATCCGGCAGAGGGCGATACGATTGCCGTCAATCGTGCCATTATTTTTTATTTCTCGAAAACCATGGACTATAGCTCTTTCGCCAATGCCATCACCGTCAATCCCGCTATCGAGTTAGAGCCCTTGATCTGGAATGCGGCCGATAAATCGCTGAAGATCGATGCCAAGGGCAATTTCGCTTTTGATACGGAATATGTGATCACCCTGAGTGGCTCTGCCACCGATGTGAACGGCTGGGCCCTCGATGGCAATGGCGATGGCGTCTCTGGTGATGCCTTTTCGCTGCGGTTCCGCACCCGGGCTTATGATAACATAGGGCCAATCATCGCCTCAAGCTATCCGGATTTCGGCAATGCCACCATGAATTTCGATGTCGATGATGTGATCGGCATTGTGTTCGACGAACTCATTAATCCAGCTACCGTGTTCGATACAACGTTGGTGTTGATGAAGAGCGGCGAGAAAATGAAGACCCATACCATGGTGACGGCGGTGGGCGATCGATCGGTGATCAATATGAAGGGCTATGAGCCGTTATTGCCAGCCACGGATTATTTGCTGCTGTTACGAAACACCATTGCCGATACGACTGGGAATTTGATGGAGGAGAGCCGCGAGGTCGCTTTTAGAACGGCGCTGGAACGATATGTTGAGGTGAAACTGATCGACAATTTTACCAATACTGGTTATTGGGAGCAACCAAGCTATAGCGGATCCACATCAGGGATTATTGTCGCCAATACTTCATTTGGGTATTCCAAAGATATTTATCTTCCTGGTTCGGCGACGGCACCGGTTCACCGACGCTCTGCCT
>Ga0209227_1000037_pt1 | contig 105056 bp, 77 predicted proteins | sample YNPBryantNP2012_FD_185815 | JGI IMG/M metagenome (GOLD analysis project Ga0209227, IMG submission 185815) | Anoxygenic and chlorotrophic microbial mat microbial communities from Yellowstone National Park, USA - YNP Bryant NP 2012 (SPAdes)... ...
GCCCCCTGGCTCCGCTACCAGCGGGTCCGGGAGGATGTCCCCACCTGCGAGCCCAACCTGGACACCCCCGTGCAAGACGGCGACCGGCTGGGGCTCTTCGGCCGGGACATGGCGATGCTGGTGGTGTAAGAGGCAGGAGGCAGGAAGCAAGAAGTACGGAACACGCGATACGCAACACGCAATACGCAACACGCAACACGCAGCTCGCTGATCCGTTCTATGGCGTTCGCGGCGCGTCTTTATCGGTGGTATAATTCCGTGAGATGCCAATTACTTGAAGGTTGTGAGCAGCACTCACCGGTTAATGTCGTGCCGGGTGTGCTATGCCGGCTGGGACATCCGAATCGCGGCCGGATAGCTCAGGCCGGGGAGCTGGTGGCGGTCGCCGTAAACCGGGTCGTCGGCCCAGCGCCCAAAGTACCAGGAGTGGGGGAATGGGCAAATCAAAAGTGTCGGATAGCCGGGTTGTCAGAGTGGTACAGGACGCAACCAGATGAGCAATCTGCGGTTGTTACTGGTCATCGTGCTGATAGGGATTAGTGTGCTGCTCTGTGCCTGTCGGGCGGATCAGACTCGACGTATGGGCTTCCCGTCCCCCGCGGAGAGTTATGCGGGCGAGGAAAGGGGCCGGGAGACGATGTCCAGTAGCCAGGAGATAGCTGTCACAGATGCCGGCTATCTTTCACATACCGATATGCTGGTGCGGTCGAACCCTCCCTATGTCAGCGCGGATCTGATTCCCCTTCTCCCATCTGCAGCGACGGTCGTAACGCCAGGGCCGGTCACCTGGGAGAGACAGTTCGATAACAATGGACGAGCTGATCTCGGGGCCGATGTGATGGAAACGCCCGAAGGCGACCTGGTGGTCGTTGGGGTCACGGGGCCCACCCCCTGCCTGGCAGGGTGCAACTCGGACGGCTGGATCATCAAAATCAACGCCAGCGGCGACCTGCTCTGGACGCGCCAGGTGGGCGGCAATGGTTTCGACCTGGTTACCTCAGTCATTCTCAAAGGAGACCACTACTGGGTTACGGGCAGTAAGGATGTGTTTCCCAATGCCCACCAGGCCTGGCTGTTGGAGATCGCCCCCGATGGCAGCGTGGTGTGGGAAAAGACCTTCGGCGGCAGTCAGGATGAATGGACCGGGGAAACCATCGCCACCCCCGATGGCAACTTCCTGATGACCGGTCGGACCGTATCGTTCGGCGTTCAGGATGGCAAAGGGGATGTGTGGCTGGTCAAACTGGACCCCAACGGCGAGATCATTTGGAGCAAAACCTACGATCTGGGCGCAGAAGACGGCGGCACTTCGCTGATTGCCTGGGGATCGGATCGCTATATTCTCACGGCCAATACGTGCACAGCCGATTGCCGCAGTATATTGACGCCGCATGTCTTTACCTCTTACCTGGTGCTCGATGCCGAAGGCAATGTGCTCAAGAGCCAGAGCTTCACCGAGGGTCCCAAGAACACGTTTGGCAAGATCAAACCCACCCGCGATGGCGGCGCGGTCATGGTGGGCGCGACCAGTATGCAGGAGAATTTCCCCAGCGCAGACACCTGGATCGTCAAACTGGATGCCAACGCCGATGTGGAGTGGACGAGAATCTTTGCGAGCTTCGGACGCTATGACGGCGCCTATGACATCGTGCAGACACCTGATGGTGGCTACGTGGTGGCCGCTTACTCCCAGGTGCACCAGACGCCGGAGATGAACTTTGACAATTTCTGGATGATCAGGCTGAACAGTAGCGGTGAGATTCTCTGGTCGCGCACCTGGGGCGGCCCGGATAATGACGATCCTGAGTCCATCATTCTCACGTCCGATGGGGGAGTTGTGCTGGCCGGCTTCATAGATGCGAAATCCTTGCCGCTTGATCAGATCCCCGGTCCCGCCGATTTTTATGTGCTCAAGACCACTTATGACACTGTGCGGGTATTTTTGCCCTGTGTGCTGCGGGACTTTCGCTGAGGTCTGAGGAGAAAGGGAACATCAATCTGGTCATCGAGGTATTAGTGTATTAGCAGAAGAAGCCACGCACTGATTCTGGGCGCGGGGTTTGCGGGCCTCTACACCGCCCTGCACCTGGACCGCCTGCTGAGCCTATCTGTTCACGTCTCTGCTGCACGAGGCGGCCAGCGGTTTGATCCACCCGGGGCTCACTATGCCCCCCATTACTCAGCCGGGGCATAGAAGTCACTGTGACGCCTCTCGCGCCGGTACCCAACAACGAGCACAGGCGTAGTCAGCAGCCACCGCGAGCAATGCTATCCATTGCGTAAGTCCTCTCAATAACGCCCTGGGGAATCGAGCCTTCAGATGGGGAACCCGGCTGAAGCCTTTACTCCGACGCCTCATTTGAAAAGCATTTCAATCAGACCCCTTCAACTGGGCCCGGCAATCACTCCCGCCGATACTCCTCAAGCCTGTAAAGCCCATCCGCTGCTTCAGCCAGTCTGACAAGGGAGCCTATCGGGTGAGCACCTATAAGCAGATATTTGTAATGGAGGGAACAGGCAACAGCCATTCCTGCTACCTTGCCGGTATGTTGACTCAAAAGCGGTGACCCGCTCATCATCCCGGGATCAAACATTCTGTCCATCAGCACCCAGATGGCGGCCTCGTCCGCTGACTGGACTGTCCCCTCCATCACTTGCAGGCCGCCCTTCCTGTCCCCCAGCCCGCTGAACAGCGCGACGCGTTCCCCTGGCTGGGGCAGGCCGCGCGGATCGGCCTCCAGAACGAGTTTGGGGTCAACCGGGGTGGCTATGTTAAGCAGCACATAATCAACCCATAGCTCGTTTTCATCGGTGAACGGACGGCCCGGGCGGCCGTACAACGTATCGCACTCCACCACGAACTGCTCCTGCCCCACCAAACGCAGTGCTATCCTCTCGAGCGGATGCCCGATATCCCCGATCGAGACGCTGTGTGCGGTGGTTACGCCTATCGCCTGCTCATCGCCCAGGCCCAGCAGGAAGCCACTGCCAGCCAGAGTGTATTCCTGGCCCCGATACCGTGCCCATTCTTCCAGGCCGACCTGCCAGGTCGGTAAAGTACCGCGCGGCAGCGTTATGGTCGGAGGGGGAGGCGTTGGTGCGGGCGGTCGGCAGAATGGTGTGCGGGAGATGATCAGCGTTAAACCTGCCAGCGTGGCTGTGAAAGCAGCGACCAGCGCCAGCAGGAAACCCCGGACAACGAATTTCAGATTACAAGACATTTCGACTGGATTGTTGTGATGTCAGCCGGGCCGCAAAGCAGCCTGGGCCTATGGCTCTGGGGGGATTTCGAAAAAGACCGTCCTGACCCCCGGACTATCGTACAGGCGGCATCCCTATGCCGCTTATACCAACGCATAGGAATGCGTCGGTTACGTTTTGGAGATAGGCCCTGATGACTCCAGTTCTATAACCCTGTGGGGATATCAAGAAAGACCGTCTCCAGCCCGAACTTTGCGGACAGATGACGGGCCAATGCCTTGACACCCGGCGTCTCGGTGGCATAGTGACCGCCAAAGACGACGTTCAGGCCGTATTCCGTGGTAAGATGAAAGTGTGAGTGGCTGGTCTCGCCGGTGATGAAGGTGTCGAATCCGGCCTGGGCAACCTGGTCTGTCATGGAAGCGGCTCCCCCTGAGATGCAGCCTGCTCGCGACACCAGCACCGGTCCATGGGCCAGCACACGCACTACGGATCGACCGGTTGCCTGCTCCAGGCGCTCGACCAGCTCGCTCAGAGGTACAGGTGGATCAAAAACACCGCCGATGCCGATGTCGCTGCCGTGATATTCGCCGAATGGAGCAGCGCACTGCAACCCTAAAAGCCGTGCCAGTTCTGCATTGTTGCCAACCTCCGGGTGTATATCCAGCGGCAGATGTGCAGCGTAGAGTGCGCATCCTCCTGTGATGAGCGTGCGTACACGCTTGAAGAGATGGCCGATCAGCCGGATGGGCTTTTCCCAGAACAATCCGTGGTGAACAATGAGTAACTGCGCCCCGGCGGCGATTGCCTGGTCAAAAGCTGCCTGGCAGGCGTCCACAGCAAAAGCTACTTTAAGAATCTCCTCTGGGCCGTCCACCTGCAGGCCATTCTGAGAGTCATCCTGGATGGTCTTAACCCGCAGGTACTCGTCGAGGTAAGCTACGAGTTCGTCGCGTTTCATTAGTGTACCCTCGCATAAACTCTTGCAAACACAGTCGGCTGGATGGTGTACCGCTCTAAAAATGACTTCACTGCCACCGTAGAGACGCCGGGAGCGTAGAGTTCTACATCAGGTATAACCTCTGCGTACTTTACGTCTCGGCGGTGAAATGTAACTACCTGCCCGATTGGCCTGCCGCCATGCGCTGATTGGAATCAGCCTTCCTGGGCACGCTGTGCCGGGCGTCGGCCTGCGCCGACGCCCCCGGTCGGCGAAGGCCGACCGCGGGCCGAAGGCCTATGGCGGGCGACTTTGGCACGCAGGTAGTTACGGTGAAATGACCTTTTTGCAGTGGACTCAAAAATATTTGCTCAAAATCGGGGCCAGCCTGTTCCTGACCTCTTCGGGGATCAGATCACGCTGGGTGATAATGGCGTTCGCCAGGGCGTTCTGACAGGTGCACCTGCGTTCCGTCGTGGCCAGCCGGGGCAGCAGTATCCTGAGCGCTCGCCCGGCCAGTGCAGTGTTTTGCTGGAGAATACGGATCACAGCCTCGACGCTCACCTCTTCTTCGCTCACATGCCATACATCATAGTCGGTAACATGAGCCATCAAAGTGTAGCATATCTCTGCCTCGCGGGCCAGGAATGCCTCCGGCGCAGCAGTCATACCAATGACATCCATACCCCATGCACGGAAGGTAAAGCTCTCCCCCTTGGTGGAGAAACGGGGACCTTCTATGGTAATGAATCTTCCCCCCCGGTGCACCGTACCACCGGCTTCCTCAACCGCGTCGGCCAGAAGGGCTGAGAGGTGCGGACAAAAAGGCTCGGCTGCACCGATGTGGATCACCAGTCCGTTGCCGAAGAAGGTATACTCCCGCTTCTTCGTGAAATCGAATAACTGATCTGGGACGACGATCTCGCCTGGATGGAGATGTTCTCGCAGGGAACCGCAGGCTGAAATGGAGACAATCCGCTCGACGCCGAGGCTTTTGAGAGCAAATATGTTGGCCCGATAGTTGACCTCGGTGGGCATAATACGATGCCCCAATCCATGGCGTGCCAGGAAGGCGACCCGCACCCCTTCCAGCCTGCCGATCAGAATCGCGTCAGATGGCGCTCCGAAGGGCGTATTGACGTACCGTTCCTCGACATCTTCCAAACCTTCCATGCGGTAGAGGCCGCTGCCCCCGATCACTCCAATGCGCACAGGTTGAGTCCCAGTTGCCATCGTATCTCCTCCACAGGTGTAGCTTGAGGTCGGAAATCCGGCCAGGCTGTCGCCGACCGTAACTATTCAGGCAGTGACTGTAGGGGCGAGGGATGCCTGACCCGTGCACCCTTTTGGGCCGCGGGCTCGTCGGCCTTCGCCGGGCACGGGCGATTAGTCAATCGCCCCTTCCTTGCTGCACCACCGGGCAGTGTCGGCGGATGGACGATCCGCCGGATCGCCCCAACCGGCGCGCAGCGCCCAAAGAGGGCGATCCCAATCGGCCTGAATGGTTCCGCCGACCGTGATTTTAGCAGAAAACCAGCCTTATTGCAACACTTTGGGATAGTTCATAATTGGTTGACACTTTGAGTTACGCGCTGGACGCCGCCCGATTGAAATCGATCGCTCCAGGCGCTGCGCGCCGGGCAGCGCAGGCCACCCATTGGCTGCGGTGGGGGTGCAGTGGGAGCGCAGCGTACTGTGCCCCTACATTCGGCGGCAGGCAGCCGGGCAGGCAATTAACAGAATCCGCTCAATCATCGCCCCGGCAAAAATGACTTTGTTGGCATAGCCGGATGGGGATTTGCCTGAACGCAGGTTAGTGGTATACTGATAATAGGGTGAGAATATGAACGGTCAGGGCGGGCAAACCATGTCTTATCCCCAGGATGAGGAGTGGGTTCTCACGGAGACGCTGCCCGAAGGGGCCCTCTTCGTGAGCCCGGAAGGCGTGTTATACCAGGTTGTGATGGCCAGGGGAGGTGGTTTCCGCAAGGCGGAACCGTGGCCATGGCTTCCTTACGGCTGGAGCATTGATGCAGAACGACCAAACGCAGTGGCATTGGTGCCAGGTTCGCCCCTGGCCCGCAACTACCCGGTGGTGGCCAGGGGCAGGCCGATCCCCCCAATCAGCCTGGACGATCTGCGCGGCGCTGGCGGCCGTCCAGCTCATTATGTCTTCCCGACCGAGCGACTTGCCAGGCTGGCAGCTCAACTGGACGAGACACTGGCCCGTACCGCAAATTTGAAGGCTTACAAGTCAGCCGGGCGCTGGATTCTCGCATTGTTCGGTAAGGAAGCAATACCGCTGCGCGTGTACCACTATCTGGAGGATGACGCCGGTATGCCGGCCGACCTGGCAGCACGTTTTGCCGGGGAGCGCATTGAAGCCCTCTCATGTACTCAAGGCCCATCCTATTGGCAATATATACCTGGTTGGAAAGAGGCGGGAGCCGGAAAGGCAAAGGAGAGCGAGGCCCCGGTCTCGCTGATGCCGCCAGATGAGCGCATGTCACCCACCCCCCCGATAATTAAGCACAGGAGTACGCCAATGATTCTCTCGGTTGATATAGGTTATGGCTATACCAAGGGTATCGCCCCTGAGGGGATACGTTTCTCATATCCCAGCGTTGTGGGTGCTGCCGAGGAGATAAACTTCACTACAGATTTGGTAAAGGGAGGAGAGGAATGGCCGATCAAGTATAACAACTGGCGTTTTTTCTACGGTCAACAGGCCGTCCTCCAGAGCCGCATCCAATCCGCAATTTTTGACCGCAGCCGTGTGCGGGATCACACGTTCAAACTGCTTTTTGTGGCTGCGCTGGTCGAGCTGTCCAGGCGTGCGCCCGATGTCCGGCGCCTTAACGTAGTTACCGGCCTGCCGGTTGATTTCTTTGCGGATCGCTCAGAAGTGGTCCGTTCCTTCGAAGGGACTTATCGCATCACAGCCGGGCGCACCATCGAGCTTACGGTGGAGTCGGTCTTCGTGGCACCTCAGCCTTTCGGCTCGCTGTTTCGTGAACTGCTGGATGAGAACGGAAAAATTACCAGCGCTGAGATCGAGCACGGACGCGTAGGGGTGATTGATATTGGCTCTTATACCACCGATTTCATTGTCTCTGATGAGTTGCGTTACGTACAGCGGCTCAGTGGCTCTGCCCTTATCGGCTGGAGTAAGGTCGTTGCTCAGGTGCAACAGGCGCTTGGCGACAGATACATGCTGGAACTGATGCCCCATGAGGTAGACCGGGCGATTCAGCAGGGTGAAGTGCGCGTACGTGGGCAGCCGATGCCGATTGACTCACTGGTCGAGCCGGCGGTCAACGATGTCCGGGCGGCGATTATCGCACGTGCCCGCGATCTGTGGGGCTCGGCTGCCAATCTGGACCTCATCCTGGTCACCGGTGGAGGTGGCCCACGTCTATATGAGTCGCTTCGAGAAACGTATCCGCACGCCCGCCTGCTTGAGAACGCCTTTTGGGCCAATGCCGAGGGCTTCATGCGTTTCGCTCAGCGGCCGGCTACCTTCCAGAAGCAACAGCAATGAAGTTCACGTTCCATCTGGAGTTCGATCCCTACAACGCCGATCATCGGCGGGCTGCCGAGTGGCTGGCTGCGCAACCGGACCCGGCTGAGGCGGTGGTACGGATGCTACGTGCTGCCGGTGAGGTGGAGCGACGTCTGCGACGTTGGGAGGAACTGGCCGTCCAGCTTGCCGGCGAACTGCATCAGGTCCGCCTGCAGGTAAGCTCACGCTCCTCCGGAGCCGCTCCGGACTCCACCATCAGGGAGGATCCTGAATCGGCCCGTAAGATTGACACGATGTTCAGATAAACACAGAGCACCCGCCAGGCGGGTGCTCTGTATTATGTCGCGGGTCAATCAGAAGGCTGTCAGATCAGCCTGCCCTCCTGTACCAGGCTCCACAGTTCAGCCAGCCTGCCCTGCCCCACCAGTATCAAGTCACCAGGCTGGGGCACTCCTGGCTCTGCCACCCAGTAGACCGGTATTCCTGCTGATGCTGCCTGGGCCACATCCCACTCCCAATTGTCACCTACCATCAGACATTCCTCTGGTCGGCGACCCAGGTACGCCAGTATCTCCCGGTAGTAGGCCGGGTGGGCTTTCGTGGCGTGCATGTTCTCATATGAAGTGACCAGGGCGTAATCGAATTCGCTCACCGGCACCCCGGCCCATTCCAGTCGCTGCTCGATGGGGGAACGGGGGAAGAGAGGATTGGTGGCGATAACCACCTGCAGCCCCCGGGCAAAAGCCCACTCGACCAGCATGCGCGCCTCAGGGACGCGGCGGGTCAGGAAACGCAGCCTGGGGAATTCCTCGGCGTAAAAGCGAGCGAAGAGAGGTTCCAGTTCCTCGCGGCTGTATCCGACCTCCGGGTAGAATACGGCAGCAAAGGCTTCGGCGTTCGTGGGGCCTGTGCCGTCGTTCGCCTCCATTGCACGACTGGCGTGCATCAGCGCCGCGAGCAGCCGCTCAGGAGGGATCAGATCGGCCACCCAGCGGGTAAGCGCCTGGAAATACACCGGCACAAATCTCTCCATCGAGTTGACAAGCAAGGTATCGTCCAGATCAAATAGAATGGCTTTGAATGTGTTTCGCTTCATGGCCGTTCTTTGCCATCGGGCGCGGGCGGGCGCACAGGGGCGACCCGTAAGTGCCCGGGCCCGGCTACTATGGCGTTATCGCCCGGAAAGTTCCCTGACCTTAGCCCAATCCCGGAGAAAGCTTTCCAGACCGGCGTCTGTGAAGGGGCTGTGGATCATCTTTTGGAACACACTAAAGGGCATGGTAATGATGTCAGCACCGGCCAGCAGTGCGTCAACGACGTGGAGTGGGTGTCTGATGCTGGCTGCCAGTACCTTACACTTGAAGCCGTAGTTGTCAAAGATGGCACGCGTCTGGCGCACCACTTCCATACCGTCCAGCCCGGCATCGTCCATCCGCCCTACAAATATGGAGGCGAAGCTGGCGCCCGCTTTTGCCACCAGGTAAGCCTGGAGTGGGGAAAAAATGAGTGTGGCGTTGATCCTTCCGTTGGGCCAGGATGAAATCTCCTTCATCGCTTTCAGCCCCTCAACGGTGGTGGGAATTTTCACATAGACGTTCTCGGCCCAGGTGAGAATTTCCCTGGCCTCTTCGATCATCCCGGCTGCGTCGGTACTGACCACCTCGGCGCTCACCGGGCCGGAGACCAGCTCCACGATCTTGAGGGTATTTGCCTTCAGATCGGCCGTCCCGGCGCGCATCATAAGTGTGGGATTGGTCGTCACACCGTCAAGGATGCCCCAGCTTGCTGCTTCACGGATCTCGTCCAGGTTTGCGGTATCCAGAAATATCTGTGCCATTTAATGCCTCCAGCGTATGGTGTTCGTAGTGTAAACGTCAGGTTGGAGTCGGGATTTTATCCTGGGAGTGTGGTATTGTATTGGCAGCTCACTTGTGTTCCTCTTTCCTCCTTGTTTAGAGAGTCAGGGTGGAGCTCCCTGACTCTCTGCGCTTTAGATGGGCCAGAAGGTTCAATCACCCTGTTCGAACTCCTGGCGGGTGATAAACTCCCCACCTGAGATGTAGCGTGAGATCGGGTTGCGATCGGCGTCGAAGAACAGCTCCACCTCGATCATCTGAAAACAGCGTTTTTCGCCGCTGCCGATGACCCCCTTGCGCACGTAGTAGGCGCCTTCCCCTTCGTCATCCAGTTGGGGTGTCAGTTCATTAGCCAGGTCAATCCGTACCCTGATTTTTTCGCCGCAGCGAGAGCAGCGCACGTATTCCCAGTGCACATTGCGCTCTTCTGATTCCCTGGCACCACCTTTGAATAACCCGCCGACTTTCTTCAGGATGCTCATAACACTCTCCCGGTTATCCTCGTGCGTAAAAGCACAACATCACGCTGCCATAGGTGCGTTGGTCGAATAGAGCCAGGTGTTCTAACGCCAGGGCCTGGTACTCACGGGGATGAATCTGGGCTATAGCCCAACCACTCGTCGCCACCCATTCCGGCCTGGCATCCAGCAACGCCAGTGTTCTGGCCCATAAGCCTCTGTACTGAGGGGGAGCTATGTAGACGTAGTTGAACGCTTCGTCCGGCGCCCCCCGTGAAAGAAAGTCAAACACATCGGCGCGCACTACACGGGCCCTCTCTGCCAGGCGCGTATAGGTCAGGTTGGCGCGGATTGTGCGCAATGCCTGCCCGCTTAATTCCACAAAAACGACCTCTCGTGCTCCACGGCTCAGAGCTTCGATCCCGACCTGTCCGGTCCCGGCAAACAGGTCAAGGAACCTTGCTTCAATGATGCCATCACCGATGATGCTGAAGAGAGCCGACTTGGCGCGGTCTGTGATCGGGCGTGTCTCCCCTCCTGGCACCGCCTTGAGCCGGTATCCCTTAGCCTTGCCGGTGATCACACGCACGGTGACGCCTCCCCATTCGCCGAAGCAGGACGGCTCAGATCAGGCAGGCGGTTCCCAGACATGCACGACTTTAATGCCTTCGCTTTCCAGTGCCTGCAGAATGACGTCCCGCTCCACACGCTCCAGCCGGAAAGCGATCACCCGATCTGCCGGGCTGTCACCCCAGAACATGCCCAATGAATGGATGTTTGCTCCTGCATTGGCGATGCAGCTTGTGATATGTGCCAGACTGCCCACCTCTTCCGGGATAACAACCGTGATTCTCAAAGAGGGATGTCCCCCACCCAGCCCTTCAACGAACACGCGAAAGATATCCGTATCGCTTATGATGCCGATCAACCTGCCATCTTCGACCACCGGCAGACAACCGATACGATGGTCAATCATTTTGCGCGCGGCTTCCTCAATGGGCAAATCCGGGCTGACCGTGATCACCTCGCCCTGGATGACCTGTCCGACCTTCGTGCGTGACAATATGTAATCCACCTCGAACACGCTCAAGGTGGTGGTCGCTGTTGGAGAGGCGTAAACCAGGCTCTTTTCGGTGACAATCCCGACGAGCCTGCCATGCTCGTCCAGGACCGGCAGGTGACGGAAGGGTTTGCTGCGCACCAGCTCCAGTGCCTCTTTAAGGCTGGTGTCCGTTCTGACGGTAACAGGATTGGGCGTCATGCGATCTCTGACAAGCACCGGGCCACCTCCTTAACATTCTCAAGTTGTCTAGCCGGGCGGCCAGCTCATACGCCGCCCTCCCAGTAGATGCATGTGTAAGTGGTAGACTGACTGCCCTGCCAGGGGGCCGCTGTTGATCACCATACGGTAACCATCAGTTATGTTTTCCTGTGCTGCCAGTTGACGGGCGACGAGAAACATTTTGCCCAGCACGCTGATGTCACCCGCTTCGACATAGGATACATTAGTGATGTGGCGGTTGGGTATGATCAGAATATGAACCGGCGCCTGGGGATGTATGTCACGGAACGCGGTGATCTCCTCGTCCTGATAGACGATGCTGGCCGGTGCCGCCCCCTGGGCGATACGACAGAAAATGCACTCGCTCACTCGATCACCTCGCCTGTCAGGTATCCGTCCTGCATTCCGGTCAGGCGTACAGTAGTGATCAGATTATGAAGGTTTCTCTCGCTCCGGGCGAAGACGCGCAGATAGTTATCGGTCAGGCCGCTCCACAGGCCGGTTGTCTCCTGATGCTCCCACAGGACCTCCATCTCTCTGCCTGTGAACCTCTGGCGGAATTGCCGGGCCAGGTTGACGCCCAAAGCACGCATTTCTTCTGCCCGGCTGGCCATGATGCGGCGCTCTACCTGGCCCGGCATGGAGGCCGCCGGGGTGCCGGGCCGCGCCGAGTAGGGGAAGACGTGCAGTCTGGCAAAACCCAGCGCGGCCACAAAGTCATAACTGGTGCGAAAAGCGGCCTCGTCCTCACCGGGGAAACCCACGATGATGTCCGTGGTGATCGCCAGGTCTGGAATGGCCGCATAAGCCGCTGCCACCAGCCGCGCGTACTCCCGGGCGGTGATCCGCCTGCCCATGCGCTGTAACACTACGTCGCAGCCAGACTGTAAGGGCAGGTGCAGATGCCGGCATAAGCGTGGATTCTCCCACAAGGTGAAAAAGCTTTCATCCACATCCCACGGTTCCACCGACGACAGGCGCAGGCGTTGCAGGTCGGTATGGCGCAGGAGCGCTTCGACCAGCGTGCGCAGACCGCCGGGCAGCCTGATCTCCTGCCCGTAGGCGCCAAGGTTGACCCCCGTCAGCACCACTTCCCTGTGGCCAGCCTCAACGAGGGATTGCACCTGGCTCACGACCTCGGCCAGTGGGCGACTGCGGGATGGTCCACGCAACAGCCCGATGATGCAGTAAGCGCAACGGTTGTCGCAGCCGTCCTGTACCTTGACGAACGCACGGGTGCGGGTGGGGCGGTTTTCGGATGCCGGGGTGCCATCCACGGGCAGGGACATTCTTCGCACAAGTTCCCCCTTTTCAGCGTTGGAGAAGACCCAGTTGACCCCTGGCATTGAGGCGCATGTATGGGGAGCCAGTGTGGCATAGCAGCCGGTGACAGCAATATGAGAGCAGGGATTGGCGCGTGCCAGCGCGCTAAGAGAGTGGCGAGATTTGCGCTCCGCCTCGGCGGTGACGGCACAGGTATTGACCACGCAGACGTCAGCCTGAGCAGGGTCGCCCACGACGGTATGGCCAGCCTGTACAAACTGGCGGGCCAGTGTCTCGACCTCGCTCTGGTTCAGCCGACAGCCCAGACTGTGGAGATAGACTTTCATTACGGAGCCCCGACACTCAGGTTGTCAAAGTAGACTTCGACATCCGGCTCGAAGAAAGTACCTGCATACAGGGCGATGTCGCCCTGTAAATAGCTCTGGTCTTTTACCTGCGCCACCTGCACGCCGTTAACGCTGAAGGTCATTTCCGTACCCCGACACGAAATTTCCAACACATTGGTGGCTTTTCCCGTATGAATGGCCCCGGAAGGTGCCCAGTCATCGCCGCTCAACGCTTCCCATTTCTCGCCATCGTGTTTGCTGACCAGGAAATACCCGTCTCCGCTGATAGAGAAGCGATAGAAATGTTGCGGGTCCCTCATACGCACAAGCACCCCGTACTCATTGTTATCGGGGCCGGAAACCTGTGATGCCTCGACCGTGAGATGGAAGTCGGCGAACTTGCGCCCGGCCGAGGCCCAGGCCAGGCTATTGGGAGCCTTAACCAGGATGCGCATTACACCTTCATGATAGGCCACCTCGGCAGTAGCGTCCGACTCGACCTTCCAGCCGCTGGCAGGGTCAGAGAAGTCATCGGACCAGGCAGGTGACCCACTGCTCCTGCAGGCAGTCATCATGAGCAACATAAACACTGCGCAGAGGAAATGCAGTTTCTTCATAAGTAACTCCTCACCGCAGGATCGCAGAATACACAGAGGTGGAGCTTACGATACGCCCCCTTTTGAGTCCATAGAGGACCTCCCTTGTCCTCTGCCTCCGCGTCTCGGCGGTGAAAAATCGGTGTACGATTGATAGCTACCTTCATGCCGGAGTGCTACGGCCATGTTGCACGGAAATCGTCAAACTGTACCCTTATGTTACCCGTCGGCCCACTTCCTGCTCCCAGTCCGACATCGCCCCTGCGGTGGGTCTCATCAACAACTTCACCTACCCGCTCACCATTGACATAAAAGCTTAGCTTTTCTCCCCGACACACCGCCATCAGACTGTTGATTTCCTCACCCCTTTTGACCGCGGTGGTTGGGAGCATCCCATCACCTGTAAGTACCTCGAACCTGCCATCTGTTCGCTTGAGAATAGCATAGTAGCCGTCTGGGCTGATGGCAAAGTAGTAGAAATTATCGGCATTGGAGTGGCGGCAGATAATACCAAAATGGCCGTCCTCTGTACCGGCTACAGCATGAGCGTCGGCTTCAACGATCACATCCCCGGCTCCTCTGCCCGGGGTAGTCCAGGTGAACCAATTCGGTTTGTGCAACTCGATAAAGTACTCGCCGGATTGATAGCCCCGTTCGAGTCCCTCGTAACTGTCCACGTCCCAGCCGCTGCCCCGGTCTTCAAAACTGTCCTGGAAGAGCACTCCAGGCCCTCCTCCACCTGTGCAGCCGGCCAGAACTAGGACCCAGATTAACAGGAGTTTCCAGTAAGCTCGTCGCATCTATAGACTCATACTGAGAGGCATTTGGTGCCTGTCCAAAAAACTAGGGGGGCGGGTTTTTCTGCAGGACAACTGTGAGCAGTTGTCCTGCGACTTTGGGACACACCCCCTCCAACTGCAAATTTTGACTTCTGGGGATGCGGCAGGCATTTGAAACGGCGTACTGTCTCCATGCCCTGCGCGCATGAGGTGCAAACTGAGACTTTTTAGCAGCCTCCGGTGGTGCAGCACAGGCACACCGCCTGAATTAACACAGGGGCAGTATATCACAACCCTCTGCAGCTTGCAAGGTAGCGTATTGTAGGGCAAGACAACCGCGAGCGGTTGTCCTGCAATCTTCGGCCGGCCTCACGGCCAGGCCCGCTGCCGGTCACAGTTGTAGGACAACTGTGCGCAGTTGTCTTACAGACGCCCGCCGGTCGTTGATTCAAGGCTGCGGACTGCTGACTACACCGTTATGCCAACTTGCCAACATACCACTTTACTGATATCATATCCCTCCAGCGTGAATCTGAGCAGTACGTAGAGAGCACAGATATGACCCCGATACACGTAGTCCGTTATGTAGCTCTGCAGCGTCGGCAGCGCCGGCGTGCTGCCGAACAAAGCGGTCCTCGACAGGCCATCCGCATCGTCGGGCTTGTTTTCTTAATCCTCGTTACAGCCGTCGTAATCTCTATCGCTGGCAGTGTGAGCGCCGTCCTCGGCGCATACGCCTATTTCACCCGTGATCTGCCAGAGCCAGAGCAGATTGAAGCAGCCGAGGAGAACTTCGAGACCACCAAGATTTACGACCGCACCGGCCAGGTGCTGCTATACGAGGTGATTGACCCGTTCGGCGGGGATCGGACCTGGGTCTCCCTGGACCAGATCCCAGAGGAGCTTATCTGTGCAACCATCGCCAGCGAAGATAAGACTTTCTGGACCAATCCGGGCTTTGACCCGCGCGGTATCGCGCGTGCCTTATGGTCCAACTTGCAAGGGCGTAAGATTCAGGGTGGCTCTTCCATCACCCAACAATTGATTAAAAACGTCGTTATTGAGCCGGAGCGCCGCTACGTGAGCGCAGAAGGCCCCAAGTGGAAAGACTATGAGCGAAAGATTACCGAGCTTCTGCTGGCTTACCGCATCACCCAGAAATACTCCAAAAGGCAAATTCTGGAGTGGTACCTCAACACCAACCCATATGGAAACCTGGCCTATGGCATAGAAGCAGCCGCGCGGGTCTACTTTGGCAAGAGCGCCAGTGAGCTGACGCTCGCTGAGTCGGCCACCCTGGCTCCCATCCCCCAATACCCCCGTATGAACCCCTTCGACAATCCTGAAGAAGCCCGTAAGCGACAGTGGCTTGTTCTCGACGCGATGGTACGCCAGGGTTGCATCACCCGCGAGGAGGCGCTCGCCGCCAGGTATGAGGAGTGGAAGCTGGCCAGATTCACCGAGCGCTTCGACATCAAAGCTCCACACTTTTCAATCTATGTGCGCAAGCAGTTGGAGGAGATGTTTGGCCCTGAGCTGGTGTACCGGGGTGGGCTGCGGGTCTACACCACACTGGACCTCGAGCTCCAGGAACAGGCCCAATGCGTGGCCCGCGCCCATATCCGCCGCCTCTCCGGCGAGGATGAAGCCACTGTGCTCCAGGAAGCCCTGGATGCAGGGTGTACAGCAGCTCAATTCCTCACCCCACTTCGTGACTACGACGTTGGGCGTGATCATAACGTGAACAACGCAGCCGTTGTCGCTATCCGCCCTGCCACAGGCGAGATCCTGGCCATGGTCGGCAGCCTCAACTACTGGGACGAAACGATAGACGGGCAGTTCAACGTCGCGGTAGATGGGCCTGGCCGCCAGCCTGGCTCAGCATTCAAGCCTTTTACCTACCTGACGCTACTCTCACAAGGGTACAACGCTGCCCACATGTTTCTCGATGTGCGCACCGCGTTCAAACAACCCAATGGTGCCCCTTATGTACCGGAAAACTACGACCGCAAATACCATGGGCCACAACGCATGCGGCTGGCCCTGGCCCGCTCCTACAACATCCCTGCCGTCGCAGCGCTGGAGCTGGCGGGTGTTGATAACGTGATCCGTATGGCGCACCGCCTCGGCATCAACACGCTGAACCGGGGACTGGATTACTATGGCCTCAGCCTGACCCTTGGAGGAGGCGAGGTACACCTGCTCGATATGACCTACGCTTTTAGCGTCTTTGCTACCGGTGGCCGGATGTACGGCGAGGCCGTACCCGAGGAAGAACGACGCGCCGGATACCGGGAACTTAATCCGGTCGCCATCCTGCGCGTCGAGGACCGCAACGGAAACATATTGTACGAGTACAAAGAGCCGAAAAGCCAGGATATCCTCTCACCGCAACTGGCCTACCTGATGAACTCCATTCTTTCCGACCAGCAGGCAAGATGGGCTGGATTCGGCCACCCCAACCCGATGGAACTTTCAAACGACAGGCCAGCCGCGGTCAAGACCGGCACAACCAACGATTTCCGCGACGGATGGACAGTCGGATACACGCCCCAGTTAGCGGTCGGTGTGTGGGTAGGGAACACCGATAACAGTGAGATGAAGAATCTGCCGGGCGTGCGGGGAGCAGGACCCATCTGGCATGCCGTGATGGAATACGCCTTAAAGGATGAAGAAATCGTCCCCTTTTACCGGCCAGATGGGCTGGTCGAACGGGCGGTGTGCGCCGTCTCCGGCAAACTGCCCGGCCCCCACTGTCCTACCGTCAACGAAATCTTCATCCCGGGCACTGAACCCACCGAACACTGTGACATCCATCAGGTATATATGGTGAACCGGGAGACAGGGCGACTCTGCACCGTGCACACCCCGCCGGAGTTGTGCGAAGAGCGGGTTTACGAAGTGTACCCACCGGAAGCAGCCGACTGGCTCGCCAGTCTACCCGAGGACAGGCGACCGGCACAGCCCCCCACCGAGTACGATACTGCCTACGGACCGCTGCCCACCGATGCCGAGGTGGCTATCATCAGCCCGCCCCCTTATTCTTACATCCGGGGCATCGTTCCCATAGTCGGCAATGCCAGGGGAGGTGACTTCAACTTTTACCGGCTGGTGTTTGGCAAAGGACTCTACCCCACCGAGTGGCTTCAGATCGGCCCCGACCACGGTGAGCAGGTTGACCACAACATTCTGGAATACTTCGACACCACCTCACTGGATGGACTGTACACGCTCCGCCTCCAGGTGGTGGATCACTCTATGACGCTGCGCGAAGCGACCATCCAGGTGACAGTGGATAACATCTCGCCAACCGTCACACTCAACCACCCGGAGGATGGAGCAGTATACGAAACAGGCCGCGACGAGTGGGCTAACGTCAATGCTGAGGTGGAGGACTATTCAGTGGCGCGGGTCGAGTTCTACGGCTACGCCGGCCCCAAGAGCGCCGAACCACCGCCTGATCTGGCACCCTTTGCCGTGCGCACCGTCGCGCCGTTCAACGTTAACTGGCCGTTGAAGGAAACGGGGGAGTTTACTCTCTACGTCATCGCCATTGATGAGGCGGGTAACAGCACCACAAGCGAGCGGGTTACGATTCGGGTAGTGCCCCGTCAGCAGAGTCAGTAGCGAGCAGCGCGACCACCCTGTCAAGGATCGCCTCGGCAACGGCCGTTTTGCTCATCAACGGCAGCGACTCCACGCTGCCATCACGCCCGACCAGCACGACCCGGTTGGTCTCCACGCCAAAGCCGGCATCGCGTGCCGTGATGTCGTTGGCCACAATAAGATCGAGGTTCTTGGCCAGCAGCTTGGAGCGGGCATGCGCCACCAGTTGCTCGCTTTCGGCGGCGAAGCCAACTACCACGCGCGGACGCACTCCCCTGGCATCCCTGACCACGGAGAGAATATCAGGTGTACGCACTAACTGGAGGCTCAACGTTTCTTCCGCCTTCTTGATCTTCTGCATTGCCACACTTACAGCCCGGTAGTCTGCCACGGCTGCAGCCATCAACAACACATCGCTGCCCTCCAGAGCGGCGAGCACCGCATCGTGCATCTCCTGCGCCGTGGTCACCTCCACCCGTTCCGCGCCGACAGGTGTTGGGAGCCAGGTGGGACCGGTGATCAGCGTGACCTGTGCCCCCCGATCCAGAGCCGCCTGGGCCAGAGCGAAGCCCTGCCGTCCAGAAGAGGGGTTGCTGATGAAACGCACCGGGTCAAGCGGCTCGCGGGTGGGACCGGCTGTCACAATGACCTTACGTCCGGCGAGAGGACCGCCCTTTCCCAGCACCAGCCGGATGTGACCCAGGACCTCCTCCGGTTCGACCATGCGCCCCCTTCCGGACAGTCCCGAGGCCATACGCCCCCATGCCGGCCCCACGATATACGCTCCACGCTCCTTCAACACAGCGACATTGGCCTGGGTGGCCGGGTGCTCCCACATGCCAGCATCCATAGCCGGGACGATCACCAGTGGACATAAGGCAGCCAGGGCCAGCGTGGTAAGCAGATTATCAGCCAGGCCGTGAGCCAGCCGGGCAATGGTATTGGCAGTCGCCGGGGCAACGACGAGCAGCTCAGCAGCATGAGCAAGCCCAACGTGGGCAATGTGGGTGGGCAGGGCCTCGCCGGCGGTGCACCACATGTCGGTGTAGACAGGCCGGCCGGTCAGCGCCTCAAAGGTTAAAGGCGCGACAAAACGCGTGGCGGCTTCGGTCATCACCACATCAACCAGAGCACCGGCCTGGGACAGATGGCTGGCCAGCGTACAGACTTTGTACGCGGCTATGCCACCGGTCACGCCCAGGAGAATGCGCCTGTTTTCCAGAAGCGGTACGTGTTCCACGTTAGCGGTTTAGCTCATAAATGATCCGCAACCCGTGTAGCGTCAGCCAGGGGTCCACCACGTCAATAACTCCGGTCTCGCGGGCGACCAGTTCTGCCAGCCCTCCCGTAGCAACGACACGGGTCTGCGGCCCAAGCTCCGCCTTGAAACGGGCTACCATCCCCTCTACCAGCCCAACATAGCCGAAAAGCAGCCCGGATTGCATACTGTGCACCGTATTCCGTCCAATCGCTGAAGGCGGACGTTTCAACTCAATGCGGGGGAGTTTGGCCGTTCTCTCAAAGAGGGCCTGAGCTGCTATGGTAATGCCGGGGGCGATCGCCCCTCCCAGATAGTCCCCTTCCGCGGAGACGGCGTCGAAAGTAGTGGCGGTGCCAAAGTCAACCACACAGGCCGGCGTGCCGTAGAGCGCCCGCACGGCAGCAGCATCCACGATCCGGTCTGCGCCTACCTCCTGTGGATTTTCATAACAGATACGCACCCCGGTTTTCACCCCGGCGCCAACTACAAGCGCATCCTGCCCCAGGTAGTCCCGGCAGACCTGCTGGAAGACCGGAGTCAAAGGTGGAACAACACTGGCGATGGCAGCTCCGGTGACCTGCTCAGGCTGGTATCCCCGGTGGCGAAACAGTTGGACCACCAGAATACCATACTCGTCGGGCATCTTTTCATGAATAGTGCGTATGCGCCAGCTTGATCTGAGCGCCTCACCCTCGTACAGGCCGAAGGTGATATTGGTATTGCCGATATCCGCTGTGAATAACATTTTACATCACCGTACAGAAGTTGCGCACCCACCCTCTCTACCGGCGCACTGGCTATCTGGTGACTCTTATCAGGCTATCCAGGAAGATGGTAAGAGCGTGCCACCAGCCTCGTGTTCTCACTACCGGCAGACCAGTACCGGACGTCGGCTGGTACGCAGCACCTCATCAACCGCGCTGCCAGCGACAATCCCCAGCACAGGACTCAGCCCATAGCCTCCCATGAGGATCAGGTCACAATCCTGCTCCTCGGCGGTCAACATCACCGAAGCAGCGACCGGTCCCCGTTCCACAAGGCACGTGGCCTCAAGGCCGTGCATTTCCAGATACAGGCGAGCGCGCGCCAGCGTCTCCGGGGTGGTGCGTCCCTCTTCCAACACAGTCATTACCACCAGCGGGATATTCCAGCGAGCTGCCATATAGGTCGCGACGAACAGCGCTTCGTCAGCCTTGGGGCTGCCATCATAAGCCAGCAGGGCGCGCTCCAGTGGATGTGGGGGAGCCGGCACCATCAGGATCAGCCTGGGGCAGCTACGGATCAGCGCACTGATTCCGGAGCCGAGCCTGGCCATCACTCTGGGAGCAGGAGGATGTTTCAGACCGAGAACCACCAGGTCAGTCCAGCGGGCCAAAGCACACGCCTGCCGGGACACGTTGCCCACCTCGAAAACCAGGTCTCCCGCCACGCCCAATGCCTCGCAGCGCCGCCTGAACTCACTTTCCAGGGCGCGTGCTGCCCTGCTCTCCTTCTCTCTCGGTGAGGCGAGCACGTGAAATGCATGTAACCGCGCCTCCTCGCGCCGGGCCACGATCGCGGCCTGCTCCATGGCCCACCAGCCACTCTCTTTTCCGTCGAGGGCGATGAGAATATCGGTGAACAGGCGATCGGTCTGGCGTCCTCTGAGCCGCTCCTCGCGCCACTGTCCAGGCGGTGGCCCACCCTCGATCTCTTCAGGCATCACCATGCGGCGAATCTTCTCTCCAATCCGTGTGACCACATGGTGCAACCGGGGGCTGAAGCGCTTCACGAGATCGTCTGCCACAGCTTCGGGTCGCAATTCCCAACCCAGCGCCTCCTCCAACGCGGCGCGGTGTTCTGCGAGCCACAGGTAAAGGTCTGCCTCCGTGCGGCCGGGAAAATCAAGCAATACGCCCCTGGCCCGGATCACCTGGACGACCGGCAGGTAGACCGTGTCGTACCAGTGAGCCACTGCCTCTTCATAGGGTATCTCCCGCTTCTGTTCCAGGCCCATGAAATAGCGATGGGTCTCGATATGCTCCTCGAGAATTCTGTACTGGCCTGGCGCGGTCACAGTCAGATCAGCACCTGGCCTTAGCAGGTCGAGGCGGGTACGCTCGAGGAACTCGGCGTATTCAGCTTTGATGATCAGATCATCGGGTTGATCATCCGGTGACAACTCCACCCGGGTCTTGACCTCGGTCACGTAGGCGGGGATATGAGTCATCCCAAGCTGACGTGCAGCAGAGACCCGATGGTTGCCATCGAGCACGAAATAAGCCTGCCCAATCTGATACACCTCGATTGGTGGCACACCTGACCAGTCGGCCATAGCCAGCTTCACGCGCGCCCAGCGATCCCGGTCGCTATCGGATTTGGGCAGGAAATCGCGGGTAAAATCATTGTAACGCCCCACGCTGCCGACGATGGCATCCAGAGGGATTTCCTTGAGCACGCTTCTGCCGGTCTTGACTGCCCTGAGCTGGCGGCGTACCTCCTCGTAGGAGAGAAGGCTGGCCGATTTTCCGGTCAGTCGAGCCAGCATCTCCTTCAAGTCAGCCTGCCTGCGCGCACGCCGGAAATCATCCAGGGCTGAGAGAAACTCAGGTGAGTTCTGAGAAAACATGACATCCAGACCAAAAAGTTTGACAGTCACCCTGCGGGTGACTGTCAAACTGAAAGTATCCTACTTGCCTGAGTCGCCGCCCCCGCCAGAGCTTTTGCCAGAGTCGGAGGAACTCTTTGCGGATTTGTCATCCGTTTTACTGCTGTTCCCTGGGGCCGCCGTGGATGACCTGGAACGATTGTCGGTCACATAGAAACCGGCACCCTTAAATATGACACCTACAGGCTGGATCAGGCGATATACCTCTCCTCCGCACTCCGGGCAGAGTTGTAGAGGTTCCTCACTGATGTGCTGTCGGTATTCAAAGCGTACACCGCAATCTCGACACTTGTACTCGTACAATGGCATCCTGATCACCTCCTGACAATAGCATAATTATAATGCACGTGGGCCGGTCAGGCAAGCCAGAAATTGCAATTGGGTGTATCCCAAAGTTGTAGGGCAACTGCTCGCAGTTGCACTACAACACCCAATCGAGACCTCACATTTGCCATAATTGCAGACCTGCGCTATACTTTAGGAACCGGAGATAAATCATATCTTCTAATAAGCGAACCTTGTAATGGCCGGATAGCCGTGTGGTGATTGCGACGTTAGCCACTGACTCATACGCTGCGTTGTGAGAGGAAAAGAGGAAAAATGTACAGATCGAAGTCGAGTCCGTGGCTGCACGAATGGCCCACTGTGGATGTCACCCGAAGCAAAATACGTTGTACATTGACGGCAATCCTGCTCTTACTGGCGACCGGCGGCTGGGTAGTGCCGGTCGCTGTTTTTGCCGCGCCAGCGACGCCCACCAACGGCGCGACCTTCAATATCACCTGGGGCACGCCGCCGGGTTGTCTGGAACCACCCCCTGAGGCCGTGACCGCCCTGGCCTACGCTGCCGGCCTCTGGGGGATGTGGATTTCGTCCACCGTGCCCATCGAGGTCTCAGTCTGCTGGACGCCGAATCTGAGCGGTGGAGATGTGCTGGGGACCGGGGCGCCGGCAGAGTATATCTACAACTTCCCCGGCGCACCTTTGGTGAACACGGCCTATCCCATCGCCCTGGCTAACGCACTCAGCGGCAGCGATCTCGACCCCGCGCGCGCGGATATGACGTTGCAATTCCGCTCTGACGTGGTGTGGTCCTTTGTGCTGACTCCGACGCACCTCACCGCTCCTGTTTACGGCGAAGACTTCGTCACGGTGGCGCTGCACGAGCTGGCGCACGGGTTAGGCTTCACCGGCAATATGTATGAAGAGTGGAACGTTGGTTTTTGCAGTCATTTCCTCAATCCGTGTCCTACCCCCTACGACCGGTTCGTCGTGGATAGCGCCAGCATTGCGCTCCTTAGTTACCTGCCCAATGACCCTTATACGCTGGCGGCGCGCCTCAAGGGCGACGCCAACTTCGGCGGGCCGAATACCGTCGCTGCCAATGCAGGCGCAGCAGCCAAACTGTACACGCCAACGAATTGGCAGCCCGGCAGCAGTCTGTCGCACCTCGACCAGATCACATTCCAAAGTGGTGCAAATCGCCTGATGACGCCCATTTACAGCGGCGTCACCCGCCACCCCGGCCCGGTGACGCTGGCCATTTTCCAGGATATGGGCTGGCTGCGCGCCGATGGCGCCCCCAACGTCGTCACGTCCGGCCCGCCGATCATAGGCGCGGGGCAAGTCGTTTCGATGACCGGCAATCTGGTCTGGTCAGGCTATGCCGGACAACCGATCACCTACACCTGGACAGCGACGGAGCAGATCACGACCATCCACCCCGGCCTGAGAGCCATGGATGAAATAACGTTCACCTGGGCAGCTCCAGGCGAGAAGCGGATCACGCTCACCGCCACGGATGGCAACGCTTCGGCCTCTGCCACGCGCGCGGCGCTCGTCTACAATGTAACCGCGAGCGGCTCGACGCAGGGCAACACCAACCACACCTACACGTTCAATGCTGCCATCGCGCCGGAGATTACAACTTTCCCCATCACCTACACCTGGGAAGCAACCGACCAATCCCCCATCGTCCACGCCAACCTCTACCAGACCACCGACAGTGTCCTCTTCGCCTGGAGCATGCCGGGCACAAAGACCATTACCGTCACTGCCGCGATGGCCGGAGCGATGACTTACGACGTCCACGAGATTGTGATTGAAGGATTGGTGCTGGACAAACACATCTTTCTCCCCCTCGTACTGCAGCAATCGTGGTAGATGATTGTCCACTATAATCAGGGTTGTAGTAGCGTAAGCTGTTAGCTTGCGGCAACGGCAAATGACAGCCTGCCCTACAGAATTTACATATGTCGAGGAGTTACTTATGAACCATCAAAAACCCTCTGTGTGGATGATTGCCGGCCTGGCCCTGATTGTCCTCGGCGGATTGGCGCTGCTGCCCGGCGCGACGGCGCGCTCCGTTTCCGCGCAAACGTCGCCGCTTGCCGCCGTCGAGATGGGCGCCGCCGCCCCACAAGCCATCGGCGATCCCGTATCGGTTAAAAAGGATGCGGACGGCTACACTGTCTGGACCTACGAGTACCCCGGTTCCTGGTGCGTACCGTTCTCGCGGCTACGCTGGCCCTTCAACCTGGGCGCACAGGATCCCACCGAACTGAGCGAGACGACACTGATCTTCACTTTCTCCGAGCAACCCTATGTCTTTGATGCGGACGGCAACCCGAAATACACCGACCCCACCTGGGCCGTGGCGCTCAACGGCAAGCCCGGCGCGTGGGTCGGTGGGGCGTTCACCGGCGAATGGAACATCATCGGCGCTATTGGGACCACACCAACGTGGCCCAACGCAGTGCCCGTAGAACAGGAGGTTCCCTTCGACTATACTGAGCTGATTGACGGCGAGAACAATCTCTGGTTCCAGCAGCAGGACTTTTGCGGTTGCTCTGGGCTGCCGGATTGCGCCTGCACGTGCTTCAACCTGACCAAAGTGCAACTGCGCGCGTATGTTAAATTGGCTGTCCAAGACGTGTGGCCGGCTCCAGAGACACGCAATGTCCCGGTGCAGCCGGATCCCACCACAACGCTCCCCGAAATCCGCGTCAGGTTCACCACCATCGTTTCTGAGGCCACCGTGAACGAGAACACGTTCCAGGTGTACTATCTCAACGATAAGCAGAAGCCGGTCTATGTGGCCGGGAAGCCGCGCCGGATCAACGAGGTCGAATATGCCTTTATCCCGGATGCGCCGCTCAGGGACGGCATCCGCTACGAGGCGCATGTCTGGGGCAAGACCGATGCACTCATCTCAAATCACAATGAGTGGGTCCAGGACCTGAGCGGTGGACCGCTGGAATTCGGCAAAACCTGGTCGTTCTGGACGCTTCCCCAACTCGAAGTGCAACTGGAACCGGTGCAGGTGCTCGAAGATGAAACCCTCGTCGTCGGCAAACCCACCGCGCTGCGCGTGTTCCTTGCCAGCGCCAACTTCTACCCCGATGTGTGGTACAAGGATTTGTGGGAATACGTGGATGTGGAGGATATTCAGCTTACATGGGCAACGCCTGCCGGAACATTTGTTGGTCCCATCTCGTGGCGCGCCGATGCCTCAAATTGGCACTTCGACTACACCAAAGAGACGGCGCGTCGCTTCCGCCTCAACGACAAGGCCACGCGACTCGCATCGCGGGACAGCGTCAACTACTACGGCTTCACCCCCGAGGAAACCGGGACGTACCTGTTCCGCGCGTCGGTCACAGTGCGCGATAGTCACGGCAAACCGCAGCGGTTCGCCGGTGTGGAGACGCGCAACTCCGTCCAGACGCGCTGGCTGACCGTGCACTCGCGCGCGCTGGCAGTCGGACCGGATTACGGCAGGACCGGCACGGTCAATTTGCACAGCGTCGCCCTGGGCTACCGCAGCGGCGTGCAGGCCATCTACCCGGTTCCCAACGTGTGGCTGGCGCAACCGGCCAGCGCCGTCCCTTACTACGCGCCGACAGGCTCTCTGGTATGGAGTTCCGCGCCGGCCGGCGATTTGCAGCTCCTGAAAGCCTTGCTGGAACTGAACGCCCTGTGCGCCGTCACCTCCGGCTGCGATTTCATGGTCGGCTATGCGCCGGTATCCTGGCTGGGCGACATCGGCCTCACCTCGCCGCGCCAGTCGTGGTACAGTATGTTGGTGCAGAATGCGTATTCCGGCCATTTCCGGTACATCACCGCCCACGAAGCCGGGCACCTGTACGGCTTCGAACACGACACGCGCCAGGGTGGATTGGGATATGACGTGCGCGCGCGTGCTGACCGCCGCATCAGCACCGCCTTAATGGAGCCGCGTAACTCGAAAACGCTGACGACCATCAACAGCTTTATGAACGTTGACCCGGTGGAATCGCCCCCGCCGGAGCGGTTGTGGATCGAATGGATCAACTATCGCGCGCTGCTGAACCGCTTCACCACCGCCTCGCGGACATTGCAAGACACCACCCCGGCCGACCGGCTGCTGCTGGCGACGGGCATCATCACCCCCGCCACCGGCGCGGTGGAACTCGACCCCTGGTACCTGCTCGAACCCGGTGAATGGGAAGCGCCGCCCGCCGGCCCCTATCGCCTGGTTTTCCTGGACAGCGCGGGGGATGAGATCATCGGCTACGCGTTCAGCAGCGCCACGACCCTGCAACCGGCAGGCCGGAGTGGGTGGGACTTACCCGCCGACACGCCCGCGCCGTTTGCGCTCAAAGTGCCCTTCCCGGCAGCGACGGCGCGCATCCAGATTCGCCGCAACAGCGATGGCGCGCTCCTGGCCGAACGGACGCTGAGCGCCGCCCCGCCTGCCATCACCATCATCCCGCCGGTCAGTACCACCTGGACCGGCCCGCAGCCCATCGCCTGGGAAAGCGATCCCGGCCAGACGCGCCACTTCCTGGTGCAGGTCTCCACCGACAACGGCGCGACGTGGGAAGCGCAGGCGATTAACCTGCCCGGCACGGTCTTCACCCTCGAAACGGCCAGTCTGCTCAACACGACGCAGGCGCTGGTGCGTGTGCTCGCCACGGATGGTCTCAACACTGCTGTTGCGACGGCCGGGCCATTCACCATCGCCAACCCTGTGGGTGTGGACTGGGTATCGCCCGCACCAGACGAGACGAACGTCAACGTGGATCAGCCGCTCTACGCCGGATTCCGCGTCGCGCTCGACCCGACGACCGTCAACAGCGCCACGTTCACCCTCACCGGCGGGCCGTATGGGACGGTGCGCGGCCTCATCCGTTACGACGAAGACGGCCGCGAAGCCACGTTCATCCCCCAGACCCGGCTGGCGTACAGCACCACCTACACCGCGCACATCAGCACCGCGATTCGGACGCTCGACGGGACGCCGCTGGATAGCGGCGCGACCTGGAGCTTCACCACCGAGCCGGACTTCTCCCCGCCGCGCGCACAACTGCTGTCCCCGCCACACGGCGCGCCCGGCGTCCCCCGCAACACGGTCATCGCCGTGGTGTGGGATCGCGCCATAGATGCCGGCACACTGACGACGGCAACCTTCCAGATGGCGGAGATGACCGGCAACGTCATTACCGGCAGCGTGACCTATGACGCCGCTACCCGCACGGCAACCTTTACGCCGAATGCGCTGCTTGCGCCGTACACCACCTACGTCGTCACGCTCACCGCCGGCATCAGCGACACGCTGGGGAACGCCACCTTCGCCCCCACCGTCTGGGCCTTTACCACCGGCAATACGACCTCGACATTGGCGCTCACCGGCAGTTACGCGGATTGGGGCCACGATGGCGACGGCGACGGCCTGTACGAACAGCTCGTTATCCGTGTGGGCGTCCAGCTCACGGCGGCCGGCGACGCTGTGTTGAGCGGCTCTCTGGTGGACACAGACGGCAGCAAAATCGCCTGGGCCTGCGTCACCCGCACGCTAACGACCGGCACGCACTTCCTCGACCTGGCTTTCGACGGCGCCGCTATCGGCGGGCACAATGTGGACGGCCCATACACCCTCACCGACCTGACGCTGGTGCACATCAACCGGACTGACGAAATCACGCCGACCACGTCGCAGCGCGACGCATACCGCACGTTCGCCTATCCTGTCAATCGTTTCCCGGCTCCGTTACGCTTCGGCGGCCTGCCCGACGTTGTGCTCATTCCTGGCACGACGAGCCTCAACGCCTTCAACGTCCACGCCTACGCCCAACACATCACCCGGACGAGCGATCAACTGAGCTACACCGTAATGTTCAACACCAACCCGAAAATGAACGTGGCCCTGCAACCCTCCGGCGACGTGTACCTCATTCCCGAAGCATACTGGCAGGGCCGCACGCTCATCACCATCCGCGCCAGCGACGGCGTCCATGCCGTGCAGGATACCTTCGAAGCGCTGGTCGGCTGGCCGCGCGCGGTCTACCTGCCGGTGATGTTGCGCAATTATGGCAGCAATGTAGCGGCGAGCCGCGAAGCCTGGATCACCGGCTTATCCGACGGTTTTGAATCCGAGACCATCGGCTGGAGCCGCTACTCGTGGGGGTTTAAGGAAGGCGATCCGCCGCCGGGGGGCTTTGGCTCGTATCAATGGGGCCTCAGCCAGTGCCGCGCCTACGCCGGGCAAAAGAGCGCATGGGCTTATGGCGGCGGCGATGACGGCAGCCGGCTGCCCTGTGGTGCACCTTATCCCGATGCCTACAATTTCGGGACCATTATGTACCGCTTCTCGCCGATTAACCTCAAATACGTCGCCAAAGGCACATACAGCGCCAGGGTGTGGACCAACCTGGCGCCGAACGACCAGGTTTGTCTCAAAGTTGCCGTCATTGAAAGGGGCAACTGCCAGGGCGAGTATGGCGGGCCCGTCGGAGACTATTACGGTGTTTGTCGCACCGGTGTGACAAACGGGTGGGAAGACCTGACCCTCGACCTGACGAACGTTCCTGCGTTGGGCAATGTGTTGGGGCAGGAAAGAGTGTGTGTGCAAGTCAGTTTCGTGGCGAATGAGGGCGATTCGCGTCCCGAAGGCGCTTACGTGGATGACGTGAATCTGCGCCTCTGCCCGCAGGGTCTGACCGACCTGTGCCCCGGGTCGGTGGGAACCGCCCCGCCGATGAAACCGCTGATTGAGGGAAACATCGGCGGCTACCCGGAGGCCGTCGGCGAAGTCGCCCTGGCGGTCGAGAAGAGCGGGCGTGTCCACGTGCTGTGGACAGGCAGGCTCAACGACGCTTTCAAAACCTACGTCTTTTACAGCAGTTCAACCGATGGCGTCACCTGGACGCCCTACCAGATCCTCAGCTATTGGGGCGGACGCGAGCCGCAGATTGCCGTGGATAACGTTCACAGGCGCGTGCACCTGGCCTACGCCAACGACGATGGCATCATCCACCACACCGTCGTCAACGGCGAGGTTTCTGCCCCAACGATCGTCGCGCCGCACCGGACCTGCTACCTGCCGGGCTTTTCCCTGCCTTCGGGTAGTGTCGCCTGGCCGGGGCTGGCCGTCGCTGAGGAGACGGGCGTCGCCTATCTGGTGTGGCGCGAGGCGTACTGGGTGCGCCTGAGCGGCGATTCGTACGCGATGCGATATGAGACGTGGCACGCTTACTGGAAGGACGGGGCGTGGAGCGCACCGTTGCGCAAAATCAACGACCGCGACACCTTCTACTCATCCATCGCTGCCGCGCCCGATGGGCAGGCGATGCTGGCGTGGTTCCAACGCTGGCAGCAATCATCCGGCGGCGGAACCGGACCGGGCGATCCCATCGTCGCACGCACGGCTTACGGGACCATGCCGGGCAGCTTCCCCCTGCGCCAGGCCACCCATGCGCTCTATGATGTGCCGCAGCGCGACGAATCCATCCTGCTGGCCTATTCCGGCGGGGATGACAGCTTTGTGCTGGCCTCCGATCATTTCATGTGGCCGGGACATTCCCGCGTCTATCGCTACGTATGGAAAAACGGAGTGTGGTCTGAGCCGGTGAGTGTAGCGGAGAATACCTCCGGCTGGGCTGTGCCTTACTACGTGGGCGCGGCGACGGACACACCGTTGATCCGCTACATCTACAATGACAACTACGTGCTGACGATGCGCACGGAGACCAACGGCGTGCTCGGCCCGGAGCAGACCGTCGCCAGTTACCTGTCCGCGCGCGGATACACAGGCTCGCCCCTGGCCTACTTCACCGACGCGGCAGGCGGGCTGCACATGGTCATCTCCGGGGAAAAGAACGGCGTGGCGGGGTTCTATTATGTGAAACCGTGAGTCCCGGGGCAGCCACAACGTGGGTGTGCGTCTTTTTTGCACGAAAGGAGCGAGAGGAGGCTGTGGCCGGTTGTGACGACGGTAGGGCAACTGCTCGCAGTTGCCCTACACTGTGGCCGCCACCCGGGAGTGCCGGGGCGTGGGTGCAGGTACTGCTGCCCCGGCTACCCGGTCGCCATTTCCACAAATTGCGTCAGGTCCATCACCCGCAGGCGCAGTTTTTGGGTACGGGCGGCTTTGGAGAGCGTGCGCACGCACTGCGGGCAGGCGGAGACAAGCACCGCCGCGTTCACTTCGACCGCCTGGGCCACGCGCTGCGCAGCGACGCTTTCCACCAACTGCGGGTCAAACGTCTCAAGGTCGCCGCCACCGCCGCAACAGAGCGCGTGCTCCCGCGATTGTTGCATCTCGACGAGTGTCCACCCGGGTATGCGGCTTAACACTTCGCGCGGCGCGTCGTAGATGCCGCTCTTGCGCCCCAGATCGCACGGGTCGTGGTAGGTAACAATGCCGGTGCGCTGCGGCGCTGTGAACTTGAGCCGCCCTTCAACCACCAGGTCGCGCAACAGCTCGGTGGCGTGCACCATCTCAAAACCCAATGGTTCGCCCAGGATGTCGGGGTAGACGTGGCGCCACATATGATAACACGACGGACAGGTGGTGACGACGCGCGGCACGCCCAACGCGCGCATCTGCGCGACATTGTGGCGGATGAGGTCCTCAGCCTGCTTGAGATGGCCGGCCATCAACAACGGGAAGCCGCAGCAACGTTCGTCGCTGCCCAGGGTGGTGAAGCGGACGCTGGCGCGGGTGAGCACATTTGCGAACCCCTGCGGGATGCCGTAACTCATCGGGAACATCGCCGAGACGCAGCCGACGAAGTAGGCCACCCCGGCCTGTGAGTCGCGCACCAGCCCCTCCGGCTTTTGCGGCAGATTGTCGGTCCAGGCCAGACGAGAGGTGTTGTCCTCGCCGGAGACGTTGTAGTACGTGCGGATGCGCTCGCTCAGCATCCCCAGCGCGCGCACACCCCTTTGCAACGCCTCGTCGCCGTCCAGCGCCTCGACGCCGCCGGGGAGATAGCGCTCCTGGATCACCTTCTGGCGCATGACCTCGACCAGTTTGCGCACGCTGAGGTTATGCGGACAGTGGGCGGTGCAGGTATCGCAGCCCAGGCAACGCCACAGGCTGGCGTCGGTCTCCAAACGGTCGGCCAGGCCGAACTGGGCCAGGCGCATCATCTGGGCCGGACGATAGCGCATTGCCATCGAGGTTGGGCAGCCCGACGAGCATTTCTCACACTGGTAGCAGAGGTAGACGTTCTCGCCGCATTCTTCGCGGATAAATCTGGCCAGATCAGTGGTCAACGTAATGGTCATCGTGTTCTCCAACTCGTGTTGCGTATCTCACTACCCTGACAACCCCGCTTTCTCCAACAACTGAGGCACATACTGCTCCCAGCCAAGCGTCATAATATGTACCCCCTGACACATCCCTCTCATCTGCCGGATCAGACGCGCGCCGATCTCGACCGCCCTGGCCGGACGGTCGGGCTTATCCACACTGCCGATCTCCTCGATCAATGATTCCGGGACGTGCACTCCGGCCACATTGCTGTTCATGAAGCGCGCCATGGCGGCCGACTTGAGCAGAATGATACCGACCAGAATAGGGACGTGCAGATATTCAATCTGCCGCACAAAGGACTCAAACTGTGCCGGATCATAGACTGCCTGGGTCTGAAAGAAGCGGGCCCCAGCCTCGACTTTTTTCTCCATTTTGGCAATCTGTGGAGCCAGAGGCCTGGCTCCCGGGGAAACGACCGCGCCGGGGAAAAAACGTGGCGTCCCCTGCAGCGGCTTGCCGGCAAGATCGCGTCCTTCTTGCAGCAGCGCGACCGTGCGCAGGAGCGTGACAGAGTCCAGGTCAAAGACGGGTTTGGCCTGAGGGTGATCGCCCAGGGTCACATAATCACCGGTGAGACAGAGGACATTCTCTATACCCAACACGGCAGCACTAAGCAAGTCTGACTGCAGGGCGATCCGGTTACGGTCACGGCATGTAACCTGGAAGATCGGCTCGATCCCGCGCTCGTGCAACAGATGACATACGGCCAGCGAGCCCAGAGTCATCACCGAGCTTTGCTGGTCGGTGACGTTGACAGCATCCACATAAGCGTGCAACAGTCCGGCCATCTCCAGCAGGTGGCTCACATCCGTGCCTTTGGGCGGGCCAAGCTCGGCCGTGACCACAAACTTGCCTGCGGCCAGTGATTCCTCCAGCCTGCTCATCGCGCTCCTCCTGAGGCGGCTGGTTCACGCTTGTTGATGAAGCCGGGATGGCGGGCGGCGCTCCAGTCTTTGGGTTCATGGATGACCAGAAAGCGGTCGCGCCAGCCCAGCGCTTCCATCCGCTCGTATATAGCGACCCAGGCACAATCCCGCTCGCGGTCCACTTCACATTTGCCATCCCTGTAACCGCCACATGGACCGTTCATCAGCCCTTTGGGACACAGCGTGACCGGGCAGATCGCGGCCGTCTCACCAAGGATACACGCACCACAAAGACGACAGCGTTCATCGCACACGCTCAGATTCTGCAGACGGGCCAGGAAGCGGGTGTTAAGCGCCGGATAGACGGGAGCGTCCACCAACGCGGCCACGGTCTGCACACCGGCCCCACATGCCAGGACAAGTAACGCCTGGGCAGCCTCTAGCTGCGCGGCATGTTGCTTCAGCAGCCGGCGGGTGGTGCGCACATCGCATGTCGCTTCTTCAGTAACGATCCAGCCCGTGCATGTCTTACCTGCCCCGGTCAGCCGCGTCGCCATCTCGCGCGTTTCTTTCTCGCCGCCGGTGCCCCATGTCGCAGCGCAGACACCGCACCCGATGAGGAACACCCTATCCCATTCCTCCAGCGAGCGGAGAATCTCCTCGAATTCCTTCTGTTCCGTGATGACCATCTCCCATCTCCTTAACAACAGCGGGCAGACAGGCCCCCCCACCCTACCCTGCCTGCTTCCTGGGGCCAAGCAGACGGGCGATACGCGCCAACAACTCCGCCGGCCGCACCGGCTTATCAATAAAATCATCGGCCTCAAGCATCATGCCATCATGGACAGAGTACGTCGTCTCACTTATGCGCTGGGAAAGGCTGGTCAGCATAATGATCGGGATGTTCCAGAGCTGAGGATCGCTTTTCAACTTCTCACATACGTGAAAGCCATCGCGGGTGGGCATAATAATGTCCAACAGGATCAGGTCTGGCCGCTCCTCCCCCACTTTCTGCAACGCCTCATCGCCATCATAAGCGACAATGACCTCGTAGGGGACGCTTTCCAGGACAGTGCGTGTGGCTTCCACGAAGTCAGGGTCGTCGTCCACGAGCAATATCTTTGCCCCGGCCATGGCTCACCCCCGCTTCAGGAGGTTACCCACACGGCGCAACAGCTCGGCGGGCGGCACCGGCTTCTCGATGTAATCCTGGACATCCATTCTGACCCCCATCTCAAGCTCATAGCGCCGGTAGCTGGCGTCCTCGCGCACGCTGGTGAGGATCATGATCGGTAGTTGCCGATAGCGGGGATTCTCACGCAGGTCACGCACTACTGCAAAGCCATCCATGCGCGGCATCAACAGGTCCAGGATGAGCAGATGGGGCATTTCTTCTTTGATTGCCTGCATACACTGGAGTCCATCGCGCGCAGTGCGCACCTCGTACTCATCCACACTCTCCAGGATCGTAGTGATGGCCTCAATGATATCCGGGTCGTCATCCACGACCAGTATTTTGAATTTTTGTTCCATATGTCCTCCTCCGCTTCTTGAAACCCCGGATGACCCGGCACATCACAGGATTGGTCTGGGATACAGGCCGGCCCGCTCTACAATCACAGGCACGATTTCCTCCCAGGCAACAGCCATAATGTGAATGCCACGCACGCCCTCGATCTCGCGCACCTGCTCGATCAACTCGACAGCGATCTGCACGCCTTCCTCTTTAGGGTCTTTAGCGCTCTCCATGCGCCGCACAAGCTCATCGGGCACGATCAGGCCGGCGACGTAATCCCGCATATAGCGGGCCATTCCGGCCGACTTCATGGGGATAATGCCCGCCAGGATGTAGACCTTCTCGTGCAGGCCGCGCTCACGCACCAGCTCCATGTATCGGGCAAAACGTTCAATATCGAACACGCCCTGGGTCTGGATGAAATCAGCGCCAGCGCGCACCTTTTTCTCCAGACGCAGCGGTCGGAATTCAAAAGGATCGCCGAAAGGATTGGCAGCCGCACCGATGAACAGAGGAACACCGCCGGAGATTTTATCACCGCAGAGGAACTGGCCATCATCGCGCATACGCCTGACCATCTGGACGAGCTGGATCGAGTCTATGTCATGCACATTCTTCGACTCCGGGTGATTCCCGAACTTTTGATGATCACCCGAGAGGCACAGCAGGTTTCTGATGCCCAGCGCTACCGCTCCCAATATATCCGACTGGATGGCGATCCGGTTACGATCCCGACATGTCATTTGCATTACCGGGTCCACACCCACCTGTCTCAGGATAGCACAGGCCGCCACGCTGGACATACGCACAACAGCGGTCTGGTTATCGGTGACGTTGACCGCATCCACATAATTCCTGAGCACTTCAACTTTACGGCGGATGAAGTCGGCGCTGGTACCCTTGGGCGGTCCCAGTTCGCTCGTGACGGCGAAGTGACCCTCTGTCAACACCTTCTCCAGATTACTTCCACTTTTCATATACCCTCCCCAGTGTCAGAGTGCTGTTCATTAAGTGCGCGTGGGTCGCGCGGGAGCACGACGGTGAACTTTGTGCCCGGTTTTCCTTCCTGATAGGGGCTTTCCACCCAGATCCGTCCGTGGTGCGCGTCAACGATCTTCTTGGCGATGGAAAGTCCAAGCCCCGCTCCGCTCACATCTCCCACATTGTGTGCCCTGAAAAAGTCATCAAAGATATGCGCCTGATCCTCAGGCGGGATACCGATCCCTTCATCGTAGACTTCAATCCACAGCTCGTCCTCCGTGTCCCATGAGTGGAGCGTGACGGTACTGCCAGGAGGTGAAAACTTGATGGCATTGCTGAGCAGGTTGGTGAGCACCTGACGGAGCCGCTGCGGCGAACCCACGATGTCGCGTAGCTCCTGGGGTGCTCTGGCCCTGATGGTGATGTTTTTCTCCTTGGCTGCCAGGCGCGTGTCTTCAATGGAACGGTCGCCGAACTCGCGTGGATTGAAGCGCACAAACTCGCTCCTGATTTGCTCAGGGCGCATGCGCGCCAGATCAAGCAGGTCGTTAATCAGACCGGAGAGGTCATGCAGCCGTACCACGCTTCGCTCAAGCATGCGCTGTTGTTTGGGGTTCAGCGGGCCGGTGAAACCATCCAGCATCACCTGAAGATAGTTTTCAACAGCGGCAAGCGGGGCCTTCAGCTCATGAGAGACAATGGAGAGGAAATAGGTCAGCATATTGATCATATCCCGCAGCCGCGCACCGACCATCTCATTGACACCGATCATCAGTCTGTAAGCAGTCCTCGGATGGGAGGCCATGAAATCGTGCAATCTGGCGGCGTCAATGACGATGAACTGGCTTGTCTCCAGACACACGCCTGTGAGCGTGTATCTGTACGGTGCCACCAGCGCCGACCAGCCGATCGCACCCCCAGGTCCCAGGATACTGACATTGGCACGCCTGACCGAGCCGTGCTGGCCTAACTGGATGCGCTTGTCCAGCGCCACTTTTCCTTGCAGCAGGAGATACAGCCTGTCCGCGGGCTCGCCCTCGCAGACAAAGGTTTCCCCTTCAGCACGCGTCTCTGTGGTGCATAGTTCCACCAGCTCGCCAAGTTCATCCCGCTCAAGATGAGCCAGCAGGGGGAACCTGGTGAGCATCTCAACAGTTACCATCGCTCAACTCGCTCAAACACCCCGGCAGGGTAAAGTAAAAGCGGCTTCCTCTTCCATCCTCGAAGCACGGGCTTTCCACCCGGATCTCACCCCCGTGGCATTCCACGATCTTACGGGCTGTACTGAGGCCCAGCCCGGCACCCGGCGCGAACTCTTTGCGCTGGACTCTAAAATAATCCTCAAAGATGTGAGGTATGTAGAAGGCCGGGATTCCCGGCCCGGTATCTATCACCTCTACTCGCACCCCTTTATCCTGAGGATGAACCCTCAACACTACTTCGCCCAGGCGCGGGGAGAACTTGATAGCATTGTCAAGCAAACCTGTGATCACCTGTTGCAACCGACGAGGAGCCGCACGCACCCGGGGCAATTGCGGTGCCAATTCCACCCGCAGTATGATGCCTTTCTCCTCGGCTCTACCGCGCACCTCCTCAAGCGAACGGCTCACCACATCAGCGGGTGCTATCTCTTCCATTTCGCCCCTGACCCGCTCCATGTCGAGCTGGGCTACATCCAGGAAATCGTCAATCAGGCGCACCAGCTCCAACACGCGCGTGTTGGCCCGTTCCATCCAGATTCGTTGCCGTTCGTTGACCTCGCCGACGAAGCCGTCCAGGATCGTTTGCAGATAGTTGGAGACGACAGCCAGGGGTGTCTTGAGGTCGTGAGATGCCAGCATTAAAAAGAAATCCCGCATCCGGTCCAGTTCAGCCAGCCTCCTGCCGGCAGCCTCGATCTCCTGTTCCCTGGCCCGCGCCTGCTCCTCCCACTGTTGGCGCAACTCGCCCACAATGGCCGTTGCCCCTGCCGTCGAGACGAGGACGGTAAGAGCGAAGCTGGTCAAAACTGCTGCCACGTAATTCCGATCCCGATAAAGCTCAGGGGGCACAAAACCCACCAGGTGCATGTGGGGAAGCCAGCCCAGTAACTCTGTCACAACCAGCAGCCCAAACAGCCCAATCGCCAGCGCCGAGACTTTGCAGGCATCCCACCTGCTCAGCATGATACTACCAAAACCAACGTGGAACAAGTAAAAAAGGTAAAAAGGCGTTTCTATGCCCCCCAGGTAGTGAAGCATACAGGTCAAAGCGACCATGTCGGCGACCACCTGTGCGAAAGCGAAACGCCGTCCTCTGGCAAGCAGGCAGGCCTGGGGTGTTACGAGCAGACGTCGCTCCCAGGTGACGAACAGAACATTGTAAAGAGCTATAAGACTGGCAAGGGCAATCAGTGGGGTTACCGGGAAGGCACCTCCCAGTATCAGGCGCCCCACAAGGGCACCGGCCAGAAGCGCGAGAGCTGCCAGCCAGCGTAGACGGATATAACGGCGCAGCCATTCCACCAGTTCCGGTCCCTCACCGGACAGCCCCGGGCTTCTGCCTGGTGAAGCTGCCTCAGGAATGGCACCACCTCCCGTGCTGGCCATTTTTGGCTCTCCCGTGTGTCACATCCTGCGGCCGTCCGACTCGCCCCTACCTCTGCAATCTCAGGTCCTCGCGTATGATCTTACGCGGCCCTCCATCCCGACTGGTAGACCAGTTTTTGGGCGGTTGAATTTCGAGCAGCAGTTCCTCTCTGCCCAATTTGACCGCCCGCTCCCAGATGAGCTGCCAGGCGCAGGGGATGTTCGCATCCACCTCGCACACTCCCCTCTGTGAACCTCCGCACGGTCCATTCAACAACTGCTTGGAACAGCGGGCGATGGGGCAGATGCCGGCAGTCAGGTCCAGAATACAGTCGCCGCAGGCCTGACAGCGTTCCTCCCATACGCCCTGCTCCTCCGGCAGCCCCAGAAAAGTGGTGTTCAGCCCCGGCAGCGTGATGTATTCAGGGAAGTGCTCGTTCATCGCCTGCACGCCGATGCCGCAGGCCAGGCTGAGAATGGCATCGTACTCTTTCAGCCGTTCGCGCAGTGGGTCAATGTACTCCCACTCACACTGGCGCTGCACAGTGACCTCGTCAACTTCCATCGGGTGGCCGTCGAGTTTGCTCTTCATCCGCAGTGCCGAGGCCAGGATGGCAACTTCCTTCTCGCCCCCGGCAAAGCAGACGGTCACACACGTCCCACACCCTACCACCAGCACCTTCCTGGCCTCGCCTAACTGTTCCATAATTTCTGCTAATGGTTTCTGTTCCCCAATGATCATCAATTCCTCCCATGACGCGTTGTATTGAGCGGATTGGGGCCGAGTTTGCGTATCTTCTCGGTCATCTCGGTCACCAGTTCTGCAAACCGGGCGCCCATGGCCGAGGAGAGGTTCACCATAGCTACCCGCTCGCCACCCAGCCCGATCTGTTCCAGCAACCTGGCTGAGTATTGTACTCTCCGCCTGGCATTGAGGTTGCCCTCCAAAAAGTGACAGTCACCCTCCAGGCAACCGGCCACCATCACCCCGTCGGCGCCGCGCTCGAAGGCATGGAGTATTTCAACGACGTCAACCCGGCCGGTGCAGGGCACCTCAATGATGCGCACGTTAGGCGGGTACTGGATACGTAACCCCCCTGCCAGGTCTGCCGCGGCATAGGCACAGTAACGGCAACAGAAAGCAATAATTTTGGGTTCAAAGGGTGCATTCATCGGCCCGCTTCCTCACAAACTGCTGATCACACGTTCACCATCTCGGGCTTCAAGAGCGCAGTGATGCTCGCCTCCACCTGAACATCCCGGTAGCGCAGCAGTTGGATGGCCCTGGCGGGACATTCGGCGACGCAGATGCCACAGCCGTGGCACTGCGCAGGCTCGATGTACGCCGCACCAATAATGCCGCCCACGCCACTGAAATCGGCGCGCACCTGCGGTACATTGTAAGGGCAGATGCGCACGCAGGTCAGACACCCCACGCACTTGCCGGCATCCACCTGCGCCACGACGCCGCCGACTTCCAGCTTATCCCTGCTGAGGATAGTCAGTGCCCGGGCAGCCGCTGCCTGCGCCTGGACGATCGTCTCATCAAGGAACTTGGGGTAGTGCGCCATACCGGCCAGAAACAGCCCGTCGGAGGCAAAATCTACCGGCCGGAGTTTGACGTGCGCCTCCAGGAAGAAACCATCCAGGTCCACCGGCACTTTCAGCCGCGTTCCCAGCTCCTTCGCTCCCTCGGGTGCCACCACCGGCATACTCAGCACGAGCAGGTCGGGATGGAGTTCCAGTTCCTCGCCGAGCGATGGTTCCCATACCCGGACGGTCAAGGGATTGGAGCTCAGAGATTGGCGATTGGGGTCTCCCCCCTCTACGATGGGTTTGCGCTCAAAGTCATAGCGTACAAAAAGCACTCCCTGTCGTCTGGCCTCGTCGTATAAACGCTCCTTGAAAGCGTAGGTACGGATGTCGTGATAGATGACAGTCACCTGCATCTCCGGGTTGAGCTGCTTGAGCGCCAGCGCGTTTTTGATCGCTGTGGTGCAACAGATACGAGAGCAATAACGCTCAGCAGGACCAACACAGAGGATCATGGCGACTGACCGGAGAGCACGGAACGCGGACGGCGCATCTTCTCCAATCAACCGCTCCAATTCCTGCTGGGTGATGATACGCGGATCGCTGCCGTACCCGTACTCCGGCCCCCGATACTCCACCCCACCCGTCGCCACTATGGTCGCGCCGTGGCGGATCTCAACTTCCCCATCGGGTGTACATACCCGCGAGGTGAAGTTGCCGGCGAAGCCACTGCTTTCCAGAAGCTCGCTCCGCAGATACACGGTGATCAGCGGATGGCGCTGTACGCGCTCCACCAGCTCGTGCAGGAAAGCCGCCGTTTCCAGCCAGACCGGCTGCCCCTCCCACCGCACAATTTTACGGACAGTTCTCAGGTTGCCGCCCAGCTCCGCTGCCCGCTCCACCAGGTGCACCGGGAATCCCTGATCGGCCAGCGTTAATGCCGCAGTCATGCCGGCCACCCCACCGCCGATCACCAGTGCCACCTTCTGCACTTCTATCGCTGTTTTATAGAGCGGCTCCAGGTGCAGCGCCCTTGCCACAGCCATACGCACCAGGTCTTTCGCCTTCTCCGTTGCGTCCTCTCGCAGATCAGAATGCACCCAGGAACACTGATTGCGGATGTTCGCCATAGTAAACAGGCCCGGATTGAGGCCCGCCTGACGCACCGAATCCTGAAACAGCGGCTCATGGGTCAGCGGCGTACAGGAGGCGACCACGACGCGGTTCAGCCCGAGTTCTCGCGTCTGCTCAGCGATATGTCTGATCGAATCTTGTGAACAGGTATACAGGTTATGCTCGGCGTGCACAACCCCTGGCAGTGTCCTGGCATATTCCGCCACCGCAGGCACATCAAGCAACCCTCCGATATTGGAGCCACAATGACAGACAAAGACCCCCACACGCGGCTCCTCGGCGGAGACATCGCGCTCCGGCGGATAGACCGCCTCCTCTGTACAGGTCCAGCGGGCAGGAGCCAGGATCGCTCCCACAGCCGCTGCTGCACCGCTGGCCTCGACCACCGACTCAGGGATGTCCTTAGGCTCACGGAACGGCCCCACGGCAAAGATGCCCGGCCGGCTCGTCTGGAGCGGGGCGAAGGGTAAGGTACGGCAGAAGCCGTGCTCATCTACGGCCACGTTCAACCGTCGCGCAAGCTCACGCACAGCCTCAGACATCTCCATGCCGACGGAGAGCACCACCAGGTCAAACTCTTCCTCTCGAATCTGTGTGCTGCGCGCTGCATGTTCAGTGCTGCCCTCCTTGTCCCCCTGTTTCCCTGCCTCCACGTACCTCAACACCAGATTATGTGTCCTGGGGTCCTCGCGCACAGACGAGACACGCGAACGGACGTAGCGGATGCCGTAACGCTGCTGAGCGCGGCGATAGTACTCATAGTAGCCTTTACTGAAGGCGCGCATGTCCATCATAAAAATGGTAACCTCTGTATCGGGCTCGTGCTCGATGGACATGATGGCTTCTTTGGTGGCGTACATACAGCAGACGGCGGAGCAATAGTCGTGCTCAGCGTCGCGGGAGCCGATGCATTGCAGGAAAGCGATCTTTTTCGGGCGCTCGCCGTCGGAAGGACGTCGCACGTGGCCGAAGGTGGGCCCCGAGGCAGAGAGCAGCCGCTCGAATTGCAGCGCGGTGACGACGTTGGGGAAACGTCCCCAGCCGTACTCAGCAGCCCTTTCGGCATGGAAGACCTCATAGCCAGGGGCCAGGACGATGGCACCGACCTGGATCTCCTGGATGCGCTCGACCATGTCGTGATCAACCGCGCCGGCCTTGCACTCGTACCAGCAGTAAAGGCACTCGGAGCAGACCCCACAGGCCAGGCAACGCGCGGCCTCAGCCTGTGCCTGTTCCTCGGTGTAGCCGGTCTCGACCTCGGCAAAGTTTCTCACCCGCTCTTCCACCGGCAGCTCGGGCATTTTGACACGCGGTGTGACCCTGATCTCGCCGCGCGCGATGCGCTCCTGGATTTCCGCGCGGGTCAGGTCAACCACCGGCAGCTCCGGCTTGAGACGCGGCTCCAGTTCTTCGCCGCGCAGATAACGGTGGATAGATTCAGCCGCGCGGTGGCCAGAGGCGACCGCTTCGATGACAAAGGCCGTACCGGTGGTGGCATCGCCGGCGGCAAAGACGCCCGGCCGCGTGGCAGCAAGGGTATTGGGATTGACAGCGATGGTCTGCTGGCGGGTGATGCCGACGCCGGCGCTTTCGGGAATAAAGCCCAGGCCGGCCCGCTGACCGATCGAAAAGATGACCACATCACAGGGGATAATGTGCTCGGAGCCGGGTTCTGTCTCCAGCGTCAGGCGACCGTCGGCGCTGAACTCCATGAAAGTTACGTTGAGGCACTCCACCCCGGCCACACGCCCATTGCCATCGGAGAGGATGCGTTTGAAAGAACGGGCCGGATGGATGCGCACACCCTCGGCCTCCGCTGCCTCGATCTCCCAGGGGTGCGCGGGCATCTTGGCGCGGCTTTCCAGACATGCCATGTGCACCTCCGCCGCCCCCAGGCGCACCGAGGTACGCGCCACATCCACTGCCACATTGCCCCCACCCAACACCATCACCCGCTTACCGGCGATGTCAGGTGGGTTGCCCAGACGCACATCGCGCAGGAAAACCGTGTTGACCATCACGCCCTCGAGATCGGCGCCCTCGATGGGCAACTTACGTCCCTCGTGAGCACCGACAGCGATGAGCACGGCAGAGAACCCCTCGTTGAAAACATCGTCCAGATTTTCTACCCTGGTGTTCAGCCGCAGCTCAACGCCCAGGTCCACAATGTCCTGCACCTCCCGGTCCACGATCCAGGAGGGCAGCCGGTATTCCGGGACGCCAACGCGTAACATACCACCTGCCACCGGCAGTGCCTCGAAAACGGTGACAGGATAGCCCAGCTTGCACAGGTCCTGCGCGGCGGTCAACCCGCAAGGCCCGGCGCCGATAATCGCGACGCGCTCGGAGTAGCGGCGTTCAGCAGGCTGAGGTGGGACGCGCGGCTTACTGTAAACCTTATCGGTGACAAAGCGTTTGAGGGCGTGGATGTTGACAGGATCGTCGAGTTTGCCGCGATTGCAGGCATCCTCACAGCGGTGGTTACAGATGCGCCCGCAGATGCCGGGGAAGGGGTTATCTTCCTTAATAACGCGCAGCGCGTCCTCATAACGCCCCTCGCGGATAAGGGCGATGTAACCCTGAGCACGTTGCCCGGCCGGACAGGCGTTACGGCATGGAGAGATGCCACGCTTCTCGATCGCATATGCGTTGGGGACGGCCTGGGGGTAGAGCTTGTGAGCTGCCCGCTGCATATCCAGGCCCTCGTTGAAGCGGCCCGGAATGATCACCGGGCAGACCTTAGCACAGTCGCCACACCCGGTGCACTTTTCCAGATCAATGTAACGCGGCCGGGTGCGCACGCGTACGGTAAATTTGCCCGCCTCACCACGCACCCCCAGCACCTGGCTATCCACCAGCAGTTCGATGTTACGATGGCGGCCACAGTCCACCAGCCTGGGGCTGACGATGCACATGGCACAATCGTTGGTAGGAAAGGTCTTGTCAAGCTGGGCCATATGACCGCCGATGGCCGATTTGGCCTCGACAAGATACACCCTATAACCAGACTCGGCCAGGTCAAGCGAAGCCTGGATGCCAGCGATACCGCCGCCGACGACCATGACGGCTCCAACTATCTGTTCATCGGGCATGGCAGATACTCCACCTGTCTGAATCAGCAATCGGCTCAGGACCTGTCCGAAAAACTGTACAGGCAGCATCCCTATGCCGCTTTACCGACACACAGGGGCGTGTCGGTTACGCCTTTCGGACAGGCTCTTAGTAACAGGACTTGCGCAATGAATAGCGTTTGCGGGCATCATTGGTTGACGCTTTGCAACTGCTCAGCCTGCTCGTGCGAAGCGGATTACAATCCGCGCCAGAGTTTCGGATGAGCAGGTTACCGGCCAGGCAGCGAGGCCTACAAACCGTCCTGTACCCGCCGGATTATGATCCGGAGGACACAGGTGAGTAGTTACGACGCTTTGCGTTATACACCGGATCCCGTCCGATCACCTTCCATCGTATCTATTCAGCCTGTGCCCGCCGGACTACACGGCGGGTCGAAGGCCATCTGAGCCATTTGCGGGTGTCTCAGTGTAGCCAGCGTTTGCAGTATCTGCCCCGTGCGGACTGTGGTCCGCACGGCACTGCATGGGCAGGCTGAGTAGTTACCTTCCATCCACCATCCCCGCGGGTCAATCCCACGCATGCGCCTCGTTGACAAGGTACTTGGCCGCCACGGCCTGCAACGTGCACGGTGCCGGCAGGCCCTGCTGGATCAGCCTGAGTGCCTCCAGGTCCGATTCCCACACCGTATCGCCGGGGGCGACCAGACAGATGCTTCCCGGCTGATATTCGGTCAATAGCCGGCCTTCCCTATAGTAAAAATGCCCGTCGCTCTGTTGAGTCGCAAACGCGCGCATAAGAGGTGGAATATCGTTCGGCTTGAACCAGAGTTTGATCTCGCGCTCGGCCTCCTCAACAGTCGCCGAGGCGTGGATCAGATTGTCGTAGCGCTGGCCGACCACCCTGCCAGCATCATCCTTCAGATCAATCACCGCGCCCAGTGAACGGATGCATCCCGGCTGTTGTTCTCGCGCCACACGGGGATCGGTGGGACCCGAAATCCGGCGCAGTTTCTCCACGGCATCCGGCCCCTGATACACGATAGCGATCACTCTGCGCTTATACGGCTCGTCAGGATAGTGGAGATTACCCATGATGTACTCGATAAGCGAGGGAAAGAACACCTTGCCGCGATGTTCGGCGTAGTGCTCTTCAGCCAACATCCGTGTGACACAGACCACCTTCAATCCGGCAAAACGCAGACCGGTGTGGAACTCGGAGAGTTGCGAGAGCACGTACCCGGTCAGCGAGTTTTTCAAAGCATCTGGTTTGATGAGTACGAGAGTCTGTTCTGTATCATCGCGCATGGTAAGCTCCTGGCAAGATGCGTTCCGGTTTAACCGCAAACTCTCCGGGCACCTGGCGCCACATCCTGCTCTGCGCCGACACGTAGCACAAAGTGCCCGGGGAGGATGATTTCAATCGGCCCCAGCGGCACGGCGCCGGTTTATTTCCTGAGCGGGCTGGGCCCCAACCTGCGGATGCGTTCGGTCATCTCGCGGGCGACCTCGGCGAAGGTATTGCCCATCCCGCCAGAAACGAAGAACATGTCCAGCCGTTCACTGCCCAGCCCAATCTCGTCCAGAAGTTTCTTGGTGTAAGCCACACGCGCCCACCCACGCTCGTTCCCGTGCACGTGATGGCAATTGCCGATGGGACAGCCCACCACGCACACACCGTCGGCACCCTGCTCGAAAGCTGCCAGCAGGTAGCGCGTATCGGTCTTGCCTGTGCAGGGCAATTTCACCAGTTTGATGTTGGCCGGATATTTGATGCGCAGGGCACCCGCCGTGTCAGCAGCCATATATGCGCAGTAGATGCACGTAAAGACGGTGATTTCGGGTTCGAAGGGCGTGTCGCCTGGCGCAGATTGCGTGTTGCGGCCTGTCGTTTGTTCGTTGTCCATTGCTCTCGCCTCACGCTTATACAGCCCAACTTCCCAACGGCAGCCCCAGGATCTGCTCATCCCGGTAGTTGACCAACTGAATAGCTTTCGCAGGGCATTCGCCGGTGCAGGTGCCGCAGCCGGTGCACAGCGCCGGGTCAATATACGCTGCCCCCCGAATCCCCCCCACGCCTGTGTCAGAAGAGCGCACTTTGGGGATCTCAAACGGGCATGTACGCACACAGGTCAGACAGCCCACACACCTGGTCTGGTCTACCACAGAGATCACCCCCCCGATGTAGAGACGGGGCGCGGCAAGGATGGTGAGTGCACGACCGGCCGCCGCCTGGGCGTTGGTAATGCACTCCTCGATAAACTTGGGGTAGTGTGCCATACCGCAGACAAAGATACCTTCCCTGGCAAAGTCCATTGGCCTCATCTTGAGATGGGCTTCCATGAAAAACCCTTCGCTGGAAAGGGGCACATCCAGTATCCGCGCCAGTTTCTCCGTCCCTGCAGCAGGTTCAATCGCCATGCTCAGCGAAAGCAACCCCGGGTGCAACACCATCTCTTCCTTAAGCGAAGGTTCCCAGACCACGACCTCGAGCCTGCCGGCCTCGTTCACTCTGACCTGCGGCATGTGGAGATCATCGTAACGGATAAAAAGCACTCCCCGCCGCCGGGCCTCGGTGTAGTAGGCCTCCCTGAAGCCATAGGTGATGATGTCTTTATAAAGCACCACGACCCGACAGCCCGGATTGAGCAGTTTGACGCGGAGAGCGTTCTTCATCGTATTTGTGCAACAGGTGCGACTGCAGTACTCGACCCCATCAGGGGAGCGCACGCACTGAATAAAAACGACCTCCTTCAGGTCCACGATCTGCTCCGGACGATGCGTGATGATCTCCTCCAGCTCGAGGGAAGTGACCACTCGCCTGTCCCTGCCGAGCAGGTAGATATCACCCCGCCACTCCTGCCCTCCGGTCGCCACGACGGTCACGCCGTGGGCAACCTCCACTTCGCCTGCGGGAGTGCGCACGATGGAACGGAACGCGCCCAGGCTGCCCTCATGCGCGATCACCTCCGCATTGGTCAGCACCTCAATGTGGCGATGGCCCAGCACGCGATTTACCAGATCACGCAACAGACGCTGGGGGTTCTCGCCCTCGGCCAGGTAATAGATATGATTGAGGTTCCCACCCAGGCCAGGCTCTCGCTCGACCAATGTCACATCGAAGCCGGCATCGGCGATATTAAGCGCCGCAGTCATGCCGGAAACGCCGCCCCCAATGACCAAAGCCCGGCGCACAGGCTCAATGGCCTGCTTACGTACCGGCACGGCGAGCCGCACGCGCGCCAGCGCCAGGCGCACCATCTCCTTCGCCGCCCGGGTGGCGCCGGCCGGGTCATCTATATGTGGCCAGGCGCAATGCTCGCGGATGTTGACCATCTCCAGAAGATACGGGTTCAGACCAGCCTCACGCACCACCCGCTGGAATAGCGATTCGTGGGTGCGGTGACTGCAGGCAGCAACCACCACCCGGTTCAATCCCCGGGAGAGGATGGCCTCCCTGATGCGTTCCTCTCCCTGTTCCAGACATGCGTAATCGAGCGTCTCTACGTGCACCACACCGGGTTGAGACTCCGCAAAGCGAGTGAGAGCCTCCGTGTCAACCACACCGACAATGGCCGGATAGCACCGGCACACAAAGAGGCCGATACGCGGCTCCTCACCGGTAACTTCCCGCTCCGGCCAGAATTGGCCGGGGAGCGAGAGGAAGGGGTATTCCCGGGTGTAGTTTTCAGCGCCGATCTCGGCGGAGAGCAGGCGCATCACATCGCCGGCCGCCCCGGCCGCGTCCAGGATCGTCTCCGCAATCTCCTTCGGGGAGGCGAAAGTGCCGCACACATAGATGCCCGGCTTGCTCGTCTCCAGAGGTGCGAATTTGTCCGTGGCGCAAAAACCATACTGGTTCAACTCAATGCCCAACACACGGGCCAGGTCCTCTGCCCCATCCGGCGGCAGTGAACCGACCGAAAGCACCACCATGTTGAAGCGGTCTTCGATCATCCTGCCCTCTTCGTCCGGATAGCGCAGGATCAGGTCATGCGTAACGGGGTCCTCCCTTACCGCCGAGATGCGGCAGCGGGTATACTCCACACCATACTGCTGTTTGGATTGCTGGTAGTACGCGTTGAACTCCTTGTTAAACGCCCGCTCGTCCATCATAAAAATCTGGCAATGGACGTCGCCAATGCGTTGTTTGGCAAGTATGGCTTCCTTCGTGGCATACATGCAGCAGATGGAGGAGCAATAGGGGTGCTTTTCATCCCGCGAGCCGACGCACTGCAGCCAGGCAATCCGCCTGGGCATCTCGCCATCTGAAGGGCGCAGGACGATCCCCTCCGTAGGCCCGGAGCGGCTGGCCAGCCGCTCGTACTGCATGGAGTGGATGACATTGGGGAAACGGCCATACCCAAGCCCGGCATACTCGGCGGGGTCAGAAAGTTCATATCCCAGGGAAAGGATAATCGCACTGACCTTGAGTTTGTACTCGGTTTCCTGTTCATCAAGATTGATCGCACCGGTGGGACAGACTGTCTCGCAGCGGCGGCAACTGTCGCAGCGCGGCACTTTATCCACGATATAAGCATCCGGCAGAGAGCGCGGCGCCATTTTGTACACGGCCTTGCGGACGGTCAACCCCACCTGGAAAGGGCTGGGCAGCGAGACCGGACATACCGCGTCGCACATGCCGCAGTTGATGCACCTCCCGGCATCAACGAAGAGAGGGCGACGGCGCAATGTGACCGTGAAATCGCCCGCGTAGCCGGACGAGTTGATCAGATCAGTATTGGTCAGAATCTCGATGTTTGGATGGCGATTATGATCCAGAAATGCCGGGGAAATGGCCGGCCGGGTGCAGCCGTAGCCATGGTCTGAAGTACCCCGGCACAGCACACAGTCGTGAGTGGGGAACATGTAGCCGAGCTGGGCCACCCGTCCACCCAACCAGGGCATGCTCTCTACCAGGTAAACTTTCAGGCCGGCCTCGGCCAGGTCAATAGCGGCACGCATTCCCCCCACACCGCCACCCACAACAAGAACGGATGTCACGGAGTGAGAATTAACTACCATAAACAACCTCTGTGCAAAGTATGCAGCGGTTTATTTTGAACCGCGAAGAACTCAGGACTGACCAAATTCACCCTCTGCGGTTGATCCTCTACCCCTTTCTCGTGTAATCCGGCAGCAGTATCGGCGATACCACCCCCGTGTCTATCCCCGCCTCCGCCAGCTCACGGTTCCAGGCCTCCAGATGGGCTAACGTTGGCCGGCCGGGATTCATCCGCCGGGCGAACTCTGCGGCTGCACGCCCGGCGCGCCGGCCAAAGACGGTGATCTCCAGCAAAGAGTTGCCCATCAACCGGTTGTGGCCGTGCACTCCCCCGCTGACCTCACCGGCGATGAAGAGACCGGGCACAGCCGTTGAGCCATCAGGCCGCAGGCGCACCCCGCCGTTCTGATAATGGAGCGTGGGGTAGACCAGGATCGGTTCTTTTGTCATGTCAATGCCAAAGCGGGCAAACTGGCGCACCATAGCAGGGAGTGCCCGCTGAGTGGTGCCCGGACCGTGTATTATATCAATCATCGGCGAATCGAGCCACACCCCCGGCTGGCCGGAAGGAGTGACAACGCCGCGACCAAGCGCGCACTCCCGGATGAAAGCCGCCGATTCGACGTCCCGCGGCTCCAGTGGATAGACAAACTGTTCTCCGTACTTATTTACCGGCTGAGCGCCCAGGCCACGCACTTTTTCGGTGACGAGCTGGCCCACAATCTGCTCGGGAAAGGCCGCTCCGGTAGGATGGTACTGCATAGACTCCAGATACCCCAGCGGGGCCCCGACACGATAGGCCAATACCACACCGTCGGCCGTAGCCCCGTAATGATTGGTGGTCGGGAAGCCCTGGTAATGCAGCCTGCCACTGCCCCCGGTCGCGAGCACCACCGCCCGGGCACTGATAAAGTGGCGGGCGCCGGTCTCCAGATTCATCACCACGGCGCCGGCAATTTGCCCCCTGTCGTCCAGCACCAGTTCAATCGCCGGGGAGAACTCGATGACGGTGATGTCAGGCTCACGGTTACGCACCTCGTCCCGCAACGTGCGCATAATCTCGGCTCCGGTATAATCCCGCGCCGAGTGCATGCGCCTGCGACTGGTGCCACCGCCATGTTCCTCTTTCATCGTGCCGTCCGGTTCCTTGTCGAACATCACTCCCAGCTCTTCGAGCCATTTGATGACGAAAGGAGCGTCCATCGCCAGCGCTTCGACCAGCTCCGGCACATTGGTGAAATGTCCACCGCCTATAATATCCAGATAATGGATGGCGGGGCTGTCTTCCGGGCGGTCGGCGGCCTGAATGCCCCCCTGAGCCATCATCGTATTGGCATCGCCAAAGCGCAGTTTTGTGACGAGTATCACGCGTGCGCCGTTTTCCTGTGCCAACAACGCCGCTGAGGCCCCCGCCCCTCCCCCGCCGATGACCAGCACATCCGTCACGGCAGCCGGGCAGCTCAGATCGAAATCCGGCCCGATATGAGGCCGCCCCTCTACGACATCCGCCAGCTCGAGGGGCATGCGCTGCCCCTCGCTAACCCCCACCCGAATCGCCCTGAAAGCCTCCTCCTTGTAGTCAGGGTGAAATTCCCTCAGGATGGCCTCTCGCTCCTCCAGGCTCATCGCCGGGAAGGTCTCCGTCAGCCGTCGTGGACGCGTCGCCTCGACCAGGCGGATGGACTCACACATCTCAGGGGGATAGCCGCCTCGAGTGAGGGATGGTGGCTGTAGAGTCCCGAGTTGTAACATAGTCGTTCTCCCGTCCCCCCAGTTTCACGGCTCGATATCGCGCGCTTTGTAACGCGCCACCAGTTCCTCTCTGGAAAGGCTTTTCAGCTCCGCAATTTGAGCGTCAAACTTACCATTCTTAATCTCTTCCAGACGCTCCTCCAGATGTCTGGAGCGTGGGGCCAGGTAACGGCCGTAGAGGCGGCGTGCCAGGATGGCAATGTTGTACTGCGCCTCCTCAGCCGGACAGCGAGCTGCGCACAGCCCGCACATCAGGCAATCGAAAGAGAGATCGGCCATGCGGACGATGTCCCCCCGCATCCCCGCCGCCATATAGGCACGCACATCTATCTCCTGGGGACAGGCTTTGGTACACGTGCCACACCCCAGGCAACGCAAAAGTTCCGGATAAACGGAAAAGAGTGTCGTCGCCGTCGGCTCCAATCTGGTGATGTCATACCTGGCACGCTGAGCGGGGAAAAACGGTATCTGGGCCAGGTACATACCTGGCTGTACCACGGTCTGACAGGCCAGGCCGAAGTAGAGCCTGGGATCACCCTGAATGCGGTAGGCAGTGCCGCACGCGCCGCAAAATCCTCCCCGGCATCCCACCCCACGGATCAGTTTGTAGCCGGCGTACTCCATCGCCTTCATAATCGTCAGCGAGGGAGGAACCATATATTGCTTGCCCATAATGTAGACAGGGATCAGACTATCCTCCGCCATACCTTCCTCTCACGCACCACGCAACACGCAACACGATACTACTCCTCCCCAACCGAACTCCACTCATCCTCTTTGAACGTCACCAGCGGCAGTGGCTCTTCGACACTGCGCCCGGGCACATATTCAAACACCGCCTGTACCTGCTGACCGACAGCGCGGAAAATCCGTGCCACAGGCAACTCAGCGGGACAGGCACTGGTGCACATCCCACAGCCCACACACGAGAGCACCATGTGATTCAGACGGGTGAGGTGGAAAAGCATCGTATCGGGCGGCAGCCGACATGCGCCCTTGCGGCTGGCCCAGCGCATATACTGGGCCGGTTCATGCTCAAAGACCGGGCTTCTGAAAAGGCATGTCTTGCAGTAACATATCGGGCAGGCCACCATACAGTTGTGGCAGCGGATACAGGCGGCCAAAACCCCCTCGATACCCTCCTGGGCCAGCCGTCTCTGCATCTGCGTAAGGCGGGCATCGCGCTCGGCGGTACGCAGCTCAACCGCCTTCCTCACTACTGCGGCACGTCGCCCGTTCGCGGCCTGGGCAGGGGACATCCCCAACCGCTCAGCCAGTTCATCCCTGACGGTGAGCGGCAGGCCGGTGGCCAGGTCAGCCCCGAAGAGTTCAAGCGCGATGTCGGCGCCATCCGGGCAGATGTTTTCGCACATAGAGCAGGCATCGCGGAAGGCGTAGCCCTCCCGCGGCTGTGGCAGGCCATCCTGGGCTCCGGCCAGGAAAGCCGCCAGATCCACACCGCCGTCGGCACGCATTGCCATATAGTCGGTCACATCGTAAGTCCCCAAACAATCCATCCCGATGGTCACAAGGTCATCCATGCTGGCCTGCTGAAGCTTGACCAGCTCAACCAGAGCGCGTAATTCACAGGGGCGCAACAACGCCCCGATCCTGCCACGCGGCTCGCGGACAGAGACTGCCCCGACCAGGGGGGCTGCGTTCACTCCCATCACCGGCGCCAGCGGGTTGGCTGCATCAAGCAAGGCCGGGTCGGTCACCAGGGCCGGGGTGATGGCGCCGGCAGAGGTCTCCACAGGCAACAACAATGCCTCCACCACTTCCCGCTCCAGGAGGAGCCTGAGAAATCCTCGCAGAGCAGCAAGTGTATCTCCGTTTTCGACCGGTATCACGGTTTCCATGCCTTTCCCCCTCGCTCCGCTATACCGCCCATTCCCGACGCATAGGATTGGGGCCTTTCTTTCTTAACTCTTCGGTCATCTGGGTGACCGTCTCGGCGAAACGGGCGCCCTCGCTGGCGCTGATCCAGCGCAGCCAGACACGCTCCTCATCGAAGCCAACGGCTTTGAGGATCTCCTTGAGCGCGATGATGCGCCGGCGTGCCTTGTAGTTTCCCGACTGGTAGTGACAATCCCCAGGGTGACAGCCGCCGATAAGCACACCATCTGCCCCATCCAGCAGCGGTTTGAGCACGTAGGTGGGATCAACCGAGCCGGAACACATCAGGCGAACTATCCGCACGTTGGGCGGGTATTGGATACGCGACGTGCCCGCCAGGTCGGCCCCGGTATAGGTACACCAGTTACACAAGAACGCGACGATCTTCGGCTCGAAATTGAATTCGGTCATCGTAAGCTCCCATTTGTTACTTCCATTCCGGGATGGTTCACATTGGTTGACAATCTGAGTTATCTGATGCCGCCCGATTGGAATCGGCTCTTTGGGCGCTTCGTGCCGGTCGGCTCAACGATCCACGCGGATGTGAAGAGTCTGAACTCACCCCCGCTCACCGCCTGCACAGATACAGAGCCACAGCTCACCCTACCAGCGCATCTACCTGAGCCAGAATCTGGTCTGGTGTGAACTGCTGCAGGCGGATTGCCTTGGAGGGGCAGGCGGATGCGCACGCACCGCATCCCTTGCACAGCACCGCATTGACACGCGATACGCCCCACAGCGGATCGAGACCCGGCGCACCATAAGGGCAGACCTCCACACACATGCCACACCCGGCGCACATCTCCGCATCCACAACCGCCGTGGCCGCTTCAACCGGCACCCTGCCACGCAGGAGCGGGATGAGCGCCGAAGAAGCCGCCGCCTTTGCCTGCGCAATCGTGTCGGGGATATCTTTAGGCCCCTGACAACATCCGGCCAGGAAGACCCCATCAACCGCCGTGTCTACCGGGCGTAGTTTGGGGTGCAGTTCCAGAAAGAACCCGTCGGCAGAGCGGGGGAGTTTAAGCAACGTGGAGAGCGCAGCACTGTCGTGGCGCGGCTCCATACCCGTCGCCAGCACCACCAGGTCAGCCTCGAACTCGAAGGGACGCCCCTGTAACGTGTCCTCGCCCAGCAAAACCACGCGCTCACCACGCCGATAGATTTCGGAGATGTTGCCCCGACGATAGCGCACCCCCTTTGCCCGTGCCTCGTCGTAGAACTCCTCGGCTCCCTTGCCAAAGGTGCGCACGTCCATGTAGAAAACCGTTACCTCAGCGTTCGGGCGCAATTCCTTCACCTGGCGTGCCTGCCTGGCTGTGTACATGCAGCATACCCGTGAGCAATAAGGATTGCCCGCCTGAGCATCGCGTGAGCCAACACATTGGATGAAAGCAATACTGCGCAGCGCAGACGAGAGGGCTGTATCGGCGGACTCTCGCGCCAGGATATGCTCCAGTTCCAGCGCGGTGACCACATTGGGATACTGCCCATAGCCCAGCTCCGGCTTGCGGCGGGGATCGAACAGGTCGTAACCGGTGGCGACTATGATCACCCCGACAGGCAGCACAAGCGGCGCAGAATGGCCGGCCGTTTCCACCTGTACCTGGAAATTTCCGACATAGCCTTCCACCCCGGTCACCTGGGAGTTGAGCAGGAGTGTGATCCGCGGGTGGGCACGGACGCGCTCGATCAGCGGAGAGAGCAACTCCGCGACAGGTTCCATGGCAGGGAAAAGGCGGTCAAGCCCGGCCACCCGCCCACCGAGGCACCCGGTTTTCTCCACCAGGCAGACCGGGAAGCCGGCATCGGCGATGTCAAGCGCGGCCATCATACCCGCGACCCCGCCCCCGATGACCAGCGCCCCAGGCGTCACCGCCACCTCTCTGGACTCAAGCGGCACCAGGCGGGCTACCTTGGCCACCACTGAGGCGACCAGCCACTGCGCTTTCTCTGTAGCCTTTGCCCGGTCGCTATGCACCCACGAGCATTGCTCGCGGATGTTGGCCATTTCCAGGCAATAGGGGTTGAGACCGACCTGCTGCGCGGCACCACGAAAGGTTGGCTCATGCATCCGTGGTGAGCAGGAGGCCACCACAACGCCGGTAAGCCCTTCGGTTTCGATATCCTGCATGATCAGGGCCTGGCCCGGATCAGAACACATGTACAGGTAGTTACGGGCCACGACGACGCCGGGCAATGTTGCGGCGAATTCTGTCACCTTTTGGACGTCCACAGTTGCGGCGATGTTGATACCGCAATGGCAAATGTACACTCCGATGCGGGGATTTTCTACCATATAAGTCCTTAGTCCTTAGTCCTGCATCCTGCATCCTGCATCCTGCCCTACGACCAGTTCGGTCACCGCGAGGGGAGCAGGTTTCACAGCGCCAGATTCACCAGCTCCATAATGTCCATTACCTTCAGCCGTTCTTCCAGCCCCTGGACCTTCACAGCATCCTCAAGCGTCATCAGGCAGAAGGGACAGGCCACGGCCAGTATCTCGGCCCCGGTGTCGGCTGCCTCGTGGACGCGCTGGAAAGCGAGCCGCTGCTCGAGGTTGGTGCCCTCGGCCCACATACGCCCACCCCCACCCTCGCAGCACAGGCTACGCTCACGGTTGCGGTCCATTTCCACCAGCTCAAGGCCCGGAATAGCTTTTAGGATGGCACGCGGCTCTTCAAAGATATTGTTCTGTTTGCCCAGGAAGCAGGGGTCGTGATAGGTAACCTTCTTTGTGACCTCTCTGGAGAACGCAAGTCGGCCCTGGTCAAGCAATTCCGCGATCAGTTGGGTGTAATGGAGCACTTCGATCCCATCCAGGCCGTACTCGTTTTTGAAGGTGTTAAAGCAATGCGGGGATGTGGTAACCACACGGGAAGCGCCCACACTGCGGATCAGGGCGCCGTTTTCTTCGACCAGCATCTCGAACAGGCCCATCTCTCCCATACGGCGCACCTCATTACCGCAACAACTCTCCTCGATGCCCAGAGTGCCGAAATCAAGGCCGGCTGCCGTGAAAGCCCGCACCAGCGCCCGGGCGACGGGTTGAGCGCGCAGATCATAGGCCGGTGTGCAGCCGACATAATAGAGTAGCTCGCATCCCTCCTGGGCAGGCTTGACGGAGAGACCATCCATCCAGGCGGTGCGATCCTCGCGCGCGATGCCCGTGGGGTTGCCCTGGCGGAAGATGCCCATCAGCGCCGCGCCAACGGTGTCGGGGACGCGGCCGCTCTCCACCAACTGGCCACGCAACGCGATGATCAGCTCTGCCGGGCGCACGTCCTTGGGGCACCTTACCACGCAGGTGAAGCAACTGGTACAATCCCAGAGCTCAGGATGCGCCTCCAGGTCCAGTTCGGGCTCGATAAGCATGTGATAAATCAGGCTGCGGATGTTGAGCGTGGTCTTGCGGGCCACCGGACAGCCACCAGTGCATTTGCCACATTGAATGCAACCGAAGAGTTCCAGTTCTTCTGTCAACGGTTGGGTCTTCAACGCTCGCCTCCTCGAGTCAACATCTCTATCCGCTTGAGGCGCACCAGTGCCGAAGCCGCAGCGGCCTTCGCCTGCGCCACCGTATCGGGGATATCCTTGGGCCCCTGGGCGCACCCTGCCAGATAGATACCTTCAACCCCTGTCTCCACAGGCCGGAACTGTGAATGTAGCTCCTGGAAGAAGCCATCCTCCGAGCATTCGATCCCCAGCTTCCGTGCCATCTCAGCCGTGCCGGCCCGGGGCACGATCGCTGTGGCCAACACCACCAGATCAGCCTCAACTTCGACAGGACGGCCCAATATAGTGTCCTCAGCCAGCACAACCACCCGGTCCCCACGGCGGTATATCTCCGAGGGCTCCCCGCGCCGGTAAACGATCCGCTCGTGCTTTACCCGGTCGTAGAACTCCTCATACCCTTTGCCGAAAGCGCGCACGTCCATATAGAACACGGTAATGTTCGCATTGGGAAGCCTGTCACGCACCAGGTGGGCATGTTTTGCGGTGTACATACAGCAGACCCGCGAGCAATAAGGGACGCCGGTATGCGGGTCACGGGAGCCGACGCATTTGATAAACACCACATTTTGCGGTTCCCTGCCGTTAAGGATAATCCTGCCCGCCGTCGGGCCAGAAGCAGAGGAGAGCCGCTCGAACTCCAGGCCGGTCATCACCTGCGGATAGAGGCCGTAACCGAATTCCGGCCTGGAGCGCGGGTCAACGAGGTCGAAGCCGGTGGCGACGATGACGGCGCCCACATCCAGTTCCACAATCTCATCCCGCATATCATGGTCAATGCTGGCTTTCTGACAGGCATACACACACTGGTTGCACTCAGAGCAGATACCACAACCCAGACATCTGGCAGCCTCAGCGCGTGCCTGCGCTTCTGAAAACGGTCCGAACACCTCGCGGAAGTCATAAATACGCTCCCCGACCGGCGCAGCCGGCGCCTCATAGCGCGGTGCGGCAGAAGCCTTACCGCCTGCCATAAGCTCGCGAGCCTCCTTCTCGCTCAGCATTGCCACAACAGCGGGAGGGTTCGGCGTGAGCTGCTCGCCGCGCAGATACGCATCAATAGAACGAGCAGCCTTATGGCCAGCAGCGATGGCATCCACAACAAAGGCCATGCCGGTCACAGCATCACCGCCCGCGAACAGGCCGGGCACATTCGTGGCCAGCGTATCCGGGTGCACCACAATAGTCTCCCCGCGCGTGCGTTCCACCTCCGCAGGGAGACAACTGAGATCAGGCCGTGCGCCGATGGCGAAAATGACCACATCGGCGGGAAGCTCGAACTCGGAACCAGGGACAGGCCGGGCCTCTCTACGTCCACTCTCATCTGGCTCTCCCAGCGCCATCCGTATACAGCGGATGGCCCGTACATTTCCCTGCTCGTCCGGCAGTATTTCCACGGGATTGGTCAGGAGGTCGAAAATGATGCCCTCCTCCTCGGCCTGCCGACGTTCCAGTGGCTGGGCCGGCATCTCCACCATAGAGCGACGGTAGATAATATGCACCTCGGGCAGCTTCCCCGCAGAAGTCTGATCCGCCTCCCTCGCCTGCTGCATCCCCACACGAAGCGCCGTGCAGGCCGCATCCATTGCCACGTCACCGCCGCCTATCACCATCACTCGTTTGCCAGCCAGGTCTGGGTAGCGCCCCAGGCTAACTTCGCGCAGGAAATCAATGGCCGACCAGACCTGAGGTAAATCCACGCCCGGGACAGGAAGCCACATGCCCCGATGGGCTCCAATTGCAACAAAGACGGCGTCGTAGCCATCCTGTAATAGCGCCCTTGCATTCTCCACCCGATGGTTTAACCTGAGTTCTACGCCAAGGGCAAGGATGTTGTCAATCTCCCTCTCAACCAGCTCATAGGGCAGCCGATAGGAGGGGATGCCCACACGCAGCATGCCCCCGGCCACAGGGAGGGCCTCAAATACCGTCACACTATGACCCTTCAGCACCAGGTCACGGGCGCATGTCAGCCCGGCCGGACCAGAGCCAACAATGGCCACCCGCTTTCCTGTTGGCTGCGCCTGCGGGCGGGGGATGCGGATTTCATCCGGGTGTGCCAGGGCCCAATCGGCCACAAACCGTTTCAGCCTCATAATGCTCACGGGTTGATCCACCCTGCCCCGCGTACAGGCTTCTTCGCATTTATGGTTGCACACGCGGCCACAGACGGACGGGAAGGGGTTATCCTCCTGAATGGTGCGGTACGCATCGGCAAAGCGCCCTTCCCGGATCAATGCGATGTATCCCTGTGCCCGCTGGTTAATCGGGCAGGCATCCCGGCACGGCGCCCGGCCGCGTTTCTCGACGGCAAAAGCAGCCGGGATCGCCTGAGGGAACATCCGGTAGATTGCGCGACAGGTATCCAGACCCAGGTTGAAACGATTGGGAATCTCCACCGGACAAACCCGGGCACAGTCACCACACCCGGTACAGGTGCTCACATCCACGTAACGGGCTTTGCGTCTCAGCGCCACCCGAAATAACCCCTCCCTTGCTTCCAGAGCCTCAAGCTCCGTGCAGGTCATCAGCTCGATCAGCGGATGGCGCCCCACATCCACCATTTTGGGGGTCAGGATGCAGGAAGAGCAATCCAGGGTAGGGAAAGTCTTGTCCAACTGGGCCATACGCCCGCCCACACCCGGCTCACGCTCGACCAGGTGGACGCGGTAGCCGGCCTCAGCGATGTCCAGCGCAGCCTGAATGCCGGCGATCCCGGCGCCGATAATCAGGGCGGCAGGTTTCTGCTCCATCTTTGCAGCTCCTCTCAGTCCACCACATCCAGCATCTCATACACCCGCCGGGGGGTGAAGCCCACCTGTTGAGTGGCTTTGTTAGGACAGACCATTGCGCATACCCCACATCCCTGGCACAGCACCTCGATCACTGTGGCAGATGGGGCACCCGGCTCCAGGACTCTGGCACCATAAGGGCAGGCTTCCACGCACAGTCCACAGGCGGAACAGAGCCGCTGATTGACCTGGACCACCGTGCGCGGCGCTCTCAATTCCTCCTGTGCCAGCAAAGCCGCTGCCCTCATCGCTGCACCCTGTGCCTGGACAATCGCCTCGTCCACAGAACATGGCGCGCGGGCCAGGCCACACATAAAAATGCCCCGTCGGGAAAGGTCAAGCGGGCGCATCTTGGGATACTCCTCCCTGAAGAAGCCATTGGCGTCCAGTGGTATCCCCAACAGCTCTGCCAGCGCACCGTTATCGTTCGGCTCGATCCCCGTGCTCAGCACAAGAAGGTCGGCGCGGATGACAAGCTCCTCGCCCGTAAGCAGTTCTCTCAAACGCACTGTCAGCCCATCTTCCCCCGCGGCCACCTGGGGTTTATGCGGCAACTCGTAGCGCAGGAAGGCCACCCCCTTGCTGCGTGCCTGACGGTAAAAATCCTCACGGAAACCGTAGGTACGCATCTCGCGGTAGAGAACGAAGACGTTGAGCTGCGGGAAGACCTCCTTGAGCCTGAGCGCGTTGGCGACGGCCCTGGAGCAACAGACGCGGCTGCAGTAAGGCCGACCGGGCTCCCGTGAGCCAACACACTGGATCATCACAACAGTGCGCAGATTTGAATAGAGAGGTGAGTCAGAGGACAGCTCTTCACAGGCGACCTCTCCACGCTGAAAGCTGGCAAGCTCCGCCTGCAACTGACGCTGGGTCATCACCCGCGGATCCAGTCCGTAGAGATACTCTGTCGGGACAGCTTCCCGGCCTCCGGTGGCGACAATAATGGCACCATGCTTCAGTGCCAGGCTCTGGCCGTCATCGAGGACCACCCTGGTTGAAAACTGGCCGACCCGGCCGGAAACTGCGCCGATCTGAGCTCCTTTGTAGATATGGATGCGCTCCTGACCCTCCACACGTTCAATCAAATCTCTGAGGAAAAGCTGAGGGGCGTCCAGTTCGCCGTCCTCCAGCAGGTACCTGAGCTCCCGTAACTGTCCGCCCAGCCCGGCCGAACGCTCCACAACATCCACCTCGTGTCCCAGTTGGGCCAGCGTCAGCGCAGCGGTGAGGCCGGCCAGCCCTCCCCCGATCACCAGCACGCGCTGCGAGAGTGGCTCCGGGGCAGGATAAACCGGCCGGAGCAGCCTGGCGCCGGCGACCCCCATCTCGACCAGCTCGCCGGCCTTGCCCAAAAGATCGGGGCGCCCCTGTGCCGCAGGCCACGCGTGCACCCTGGCCACCTCGCCGCGCAGGTTCACCCGCTCCAGCAAGCCCGGGTGGAGGCCGGCAGCGATCATCATTCCGTCGAGTGCCTCCTGATAGAGGCGAGCCGTACAGCCGGCGAGCACCACCCGGTTGAGTCCATACGCTTTGATCGCCTCTTCAATCTGCTTCAGCCCGCCGTTGAGACAATCGTGCTCAAGGAGCTGCACCAACACCACATCGCGTAACCGGCGTGTACGCTCTGCCAGCGCCTCCAGGTCCACCACCTCACCGATTTCACCCCGGCAATCGCAGAGAAAGACGCCCACGCGTGGCCATTCCTCCTCTGTCACCTCAGCCGCAACGACAGGATGTGCCCCGGCGCCGGATGGCCTGCCTGCCAGGCACGCGGCAACTGCCGCGGCAGAGGAGGAGTCGACCACGGTCTCGGGGATGTCCTCAGGCTCACGGAAGGCGCCACCGACAATGATGCCCGGCCGCGAACTGATGTTGGGCGCGAAGGGCCCCGTTTCACAGAAGCCGTACCGGTTTAACTCTATCCCGGCCGCCTGGGCCAGGCGCTGAACCCCTGCAGGTGGAGCGAACCCCACCGCCAGGACGACCATGTCGAAGTCCTCATCACGTAATTCCCCATCGCCGGTCACGTAGCGCAACTGTAGATTCCTGGTCTGGCGGTACTCGTGGACGGAGGAGACCATACAGCGGCGATAGGAGACCCCCGGCAGCGCGGCGACGCTGTCGAAGTAGCTGTCGAAATCTTTGCCATACGCCCGGATATCCATGTAGAACACCGTAATCTCCAGCTCGGGGCGCAGTTTTTTAGCCACCGCTACCTGCTTGGCGGTATACATACAACAGACAGATGAACAGTACCCACGGCCGAGAGCATCATCCCGCGATCCCACACACTGGATGAAGGCCAGCTTCCGCGGAGGGAGTCTGTCTGAAGGGCGCACAATATTCGCGCCGGTGGAGCCGGCGGCGCTGAGCATACGCTCAAACTGGATGCTGGTCAACACATTCTCGTAGTAGCCGAAGCCGAACTCACCCTTAAGGCGGGCGTCACAAGGCTCGAAACCTGGTGCCATGATCACGGCTCCGACATGGAGGGTTGAAGTTGACGGCTCCGCCGAAGGCGACAGGTCAATGGCCCGGGTCGGGCAGACTGCCACACACTTCCCGCAGCGGGTGCAATAGTCCATATCAATCACATAAGCCGGTGGGACGGCACGGGGCGGCGGGGAGTAAATGGCCTTGCCCGGGTAAAGCATGCCCTCATAACGATCCGGTCGCTCAACCGGACAGCTCAGCGCACACAAACCACAGTTATTGCACAGATCCGGGTTGACATAGCGTGGTTTGTGCCGCACCGTAACGGTGAAATCGCCCGGGCCGCCGCTTATGCCCTCGATCCCGGCATAGGGGATCAGCTCTATATTCGGGTGCAACTCACATTCGAAAGTCGGGCAATAGGCAGCCCGCCCGGGCAACATCAGACACACGCCACAGGAGTTGGTGGGGAAGGTCAGGTCGAGCAGGTGCAGCGAGCCGCCGATACCCGGGGCGCTGTCGAGCAGATAGACTTTGTACCCGGCCTCGGCGAGCAACAGTGCGGATTGCATCCCGCCAATCCCCGCGCCGATGACCAGAATGGAACCAGATGTCGGGTGCGTGACGTTAGTAGTCATCCGTTCTCCCACAAAAGGTTGAAGCAGCTATCCGGCTTGTTAACCGCAAAGCGCGATTTCAATCGGCCTCACCTCATACCAAACCCCTGGCACGCAACAACGGCAGCGGGTTAACAGCGTGTTTGCTCAGCCATTTCACCGTGTCCGTCAGTCCAAGTGCCAGCCCTATCAGCTCGGTGAAATAAAACACGGGCAACTTTTTGTAGACCTCCTGCCGCGTGTCGAGATTGATCTGGCAGATGCCACAGGCAGAAGCGATACAGTCTGCCCCGGCCTCAATCGCAGCCGCAACAATACGGCTGGAGAGCTGGACCACCACCTGGCTTATAGATAGCGTCATACTGGCACCGCAGCAATCCACTTTGTAAGACCACTCCACCGGCGTCGCCCCCAGCGCTTCCATCAGCCGGTCCATCGTAGTGGGATGCTCTGGATCATCCCAGCCCGTCTTCTCCGGTGGACGCACCAACACGCAACCATAGTAAGAGGCCACCTTCAGCCCATGCAGTGGCCTGGTCACACCGGCACGGATCACTTCCGGGCCGACATCGTTGGCAAGCACATCCAGGATATGGCGCGGGCGGGGGCGTCCCGTATAGCTGAATCCCAACAGGTCCTCCATCCTGCGCCGCCACTCCTCATCATGGCGGAGGGCGTTATCGGCAGAGAGGGTGTTTTGATAGCAGGCCGGACACGGTATGGCAATGTCAAGCCCGGCCTGCTGCGCGAGTGCGATGTTACGGCCCGGCAGCGCCAGCGATAAGGCATGGTCGAGCGCGTGAGCCGACGATGCTCCGCAGCAATTCCAATCCTCCAACTCCACCAGCTCGACCCCCAGCGCCCGGCACACAGCCTCGGTAGAGCGGCCGAACTCCACTGCAGTCGTCCCGGCAGTGCAACCAGGATAATAGGTATACCTCACTGCCGCACCTCCTCATCCTCTGAAAGCCCGCCCTGTCCGGCGGGTTTGAACAGCTCCTTTACATCCCTCATGCGCCTGATCCGCTCCGGCATAAGCGAGAGCTTGCCCTTGAGCATCAGGCCGGCGCCCATTTTAGCATCTGAAAGCAGGCCCTGGAAGAAGAGGGGCGGTTTGGTTAACAGGCAACGGGTCTTATATTCCACCAACATACTCAGCTCATGTACTCGCCCCCACAGGCGGATGCTATCGAGGAAGGAGCGATGCAAAGCATAAACAGCCGGATGTGGAGCAAAACCCTCCGCCAAAGCCATCTGGCGCAGCACATCCATCACGGGCGCCAGGCGGATATGATTGGGGCAACGCGTGCCGCACGTCTCACAGCCCACACAAAGCCAGATAGCATTGCTGCCAAGCACACGCTCCTTCTGCCCTAACTGGATCAGGCGAAGCAACTGGGCGGGTTTATAGTCCATCACATGAGCCGTCGGACAGCCCGCCGTGCACTTCTGGCAGTAGAAGCAGCGTTGAACATACTCACCGCTCCGCTCATTCACGACGCTCCAGAAGGTGAGTTCAGGCCCTATCTCAATCGTCATTGTCTCCCCCTGGAAAACAGCACCACCCCCAGACGCTGGCAAGGAAAGGCAGGCATTTCCCGACCGCCGGTTGAAAAACCCTCCGCATCATTCAGAACTCGCCGCCGCGTTCCACCAGGCGCAGCACCAACACCATCATATCCAGAGTCTCCCCGCTGCTGGTGATGAAGTAATCGCGCAGTGTGACCTCATGTTTGAAGCCAAGGTCCTGGACGGCCTTAATCACATCCGTCTGGGTGGTCACCACTTCGATGTACAACTGCTGCAGGCCGACCATCCGCGCGATATCAATCAGAGCACGCAACATCAAAGTTCCGATGCCACGCCGGCGGTACTGACGGTCAAGAAAGATGCGCACCCAGGCCAGGTGGCGATGATAGCGCTCGCGGAAGTGAAGGGTGGCATCACCGACAATTTTATCATCTATGATCGCCAGCAACGGGTAGACTTTTTGCAGGTTCAGGTTGTCCACCCAGCCCGCAACAACGGCCGGATCGGCGGCATCATCACGGAAATATTCCAGGTCCTCCTTCGATGCTCTGGCGAAAAGGTCTATCAGCCCCTGCTTATCCTCCTTAGTGAGCGGACGGAGCAAGAGCCGCGAGCCGTCGGGCAACGTTTTCACCTGACGATAGCGTGCCAGTTGAGTCCAGATGTCCCCCATTTTACCCTCCGGTCACTGCCGTTGCGGTACGTTTTCACGCCCCCAGATCGGCCACTCCTAATGCCGTCGCCATCAGCCCGGTGAAGTAAAGCACCGGTATTTTCCCGGCCCCACGCTGCGGATATTCCAGGTTGAATTGACAAAGCGGGCATGCCGTCACGATAGCCTGGGCGCCGCCTGCCCGCGCCGAGGCCACGATCTCCAGCGCCAGCGTCTCAGATATACGTGGCTCTTTCACCGTCAGATAGGACCCGCAACACTCGATGCTGTAGGGGAAATCCACCACCTCTGCACCGAGCGCGCGCAGAAGCTCGTGCAATATCGTCGGCTGCTCCGGATCATCCAGTCCTATCTCATCGTGCGGCCGCAGGAGCAGACAGCCATAGTAAGGTGCCAGGCGCATAGCGATTGGACTCTGCACCCGCGCTTTCAAATTCTCCCATCCGATCTCATCACGCAGAATTTCAAGGAAGTGCATCACGCGCACACCCCGATACTCCTGGCCGGTGAACCAGTTGATGCGCTCCAACATGGCTGCGTCGCGCGCCAGCAGCGCCTGTGTGCGGCGCAGGACATGGAAGCAGATGGCGCACAAGGTGACCACACGCTCGCCGCTCTGCTGGGCCTGGTACAGCACCCGCGTCGGAGCGATGAGCGCCATCGAGTCATCCAGGCTCAGCGGGAAGGTCGCCCCACAGCACTGCCAGTCGGGAAGTTCAACGAGCTCAAATCCCAATGCCTGCGCCACCGCGCGGGCAGAGCGATCATATTCCCTGGCCTGAGTAGAGAGCGTACAGCCGGGGAAGTAAGGGATGCGCGTTACCATGGCCTACTTCACATACTTTCTGTACCCGCCGACAATGGCCAGTTGCGGCAGCGCCCTCACCAGCTCGGGGGGCAGCGCATTCAGGTCAAGCCTGGTCACCCCCCGGCGCAACGAGATGAGCCGCAGCGCCTCCATCAGGCGGGGCAGGTCAACCCCCTTAGGGCAGCGCGTCACACAGGCCAGGCAGGAGGCACAGAGCCAGAGCGTGTTGCTCTCCAGCACCTCCTCTATTCCCAGTTGTGCCAGCCGGATGACCTGGTTGGGGAGCAGGTCCATCGCTGCCACAACGGGACAGCCAGCACTGCACCTGCCGCATTGATTGCACGCCAGCAAAGCCTGTCCACTGCTTTCCTCGATCTGACGCACAAAGTCGCTATGTATCCTGGCAGCCGAGATTCTGGTGCGCATGGTTACCGTACAGCCGGCCTACTCAATCAACCCTGCTGCCCTCTTGGCGCCCGCAAGTGTGTTCCACATCAACATCGCAATGGTCATCGGTCCCACGCCGCCGGGAACAGGGGTGAGATAACCCGCCACCTCCTTAACCTCATCAAAGTCCACGTCTCCCACCATTCTGGAGCCGCTTTTGGCTGTCGGGTCGGGAATGCGATTGATCCCTACATCAATCACCGCCGCCCCTGGTTTGACCCAGTCGGCCTTGACCATCCTGGGCTGTCCCACTGCGGCCACCAGGATATCCGCGCGGCGGCAGATTTCCGTCAGATTACGGGAGCGGGAGTGGCATATAGTCACCGTGGCATCGCGGTGCAGGAGTAGCAGCGAGACCGGCAGGCCCACGATATTGCTGCGCCCAAGGACCACCGCTTCTGCCCCGCTGATCTCTATGCCCGAGCGGATGAGCAATTCAATACATCCCGCCGGCGTACACGGCACGAAGAGCGGCTTGCGGCCCTTCATCGCCAGCCGGCCGATGTTAAGCGGATGAAAACCATCTACATCTTTCTCAATGCTGATCGTGGCCAGTATTTTTTCCTCGTTCAGATGTTTAGGAAGTGGCAACTGCACGAGGATGCCGTGTATGGCGGGGTCCTCGTTGAAGCGCCTGACTGTCTCCTCGACCTGTTCCTGGGTCGCGTCTTCCGGCAGATGCTCGCCAATGGAATAGAAACCGCAGTCAACACAGGTCTTCTGCTTCGAGGCAACGTAAGCCTTAGAAGCGGGGTTCTCGCCTATCAGCACCGTCGCCAGCCCCGGAGTGATCCCGTACTTTTCCCTTAAGCTCGTCACCTCGGCCCGAATCTCTTCGTAAATCTGGCCTGCGATTGCCTTGCCATCAATGATTTGAGCTGTCATAGCTGCCTCCTCGCAAAATACGGAACACGGAACACGCACCACGCACCACGCACCACGCACCACGCACCACGCAACACGCAACACGCACCACGCAACACGCGTTTTATATACGCAGATACGAATCCGTATAGATCACCTTATTCAGCAGTACCTGTACCGTCTTCCAGATGTCAACCTGCTCCGGGTCGGAGAAATCAACGTCATCAGGCTGAAGTTCCTCCATCGCGGCGACCCGGTCGTGGAGCTTCAGCAGCAGCCGGTTGAGTGCAGTGCTGTCGTCACGCTGCTCGACAACGCGGATCCATTCCATCAGCCTGCGGTCAAGGGGATCAGCGATGACCATATCAATACCGGCCCCCATAAGCATCACCATATAGGTCCGGTTCAGGAGCGGGCGCATCTCAGCGGGGACGGCATTGGAGACGTTGGAAAGCCCCCCATTGGTCAACGGCGGTGGCTCCCAGGCGTATTTGAGCGTACGCACTGCTTCGATGCACTCAGGACAGTACTCCTGACATCCGGAGACGGTTAATACCAGCGGGTCAATGATCAGGTCGGTAATGGGGAAGTCAATCTCCAACATGCGGGGGATCAACTTCTCGAGCGCGATACTCACCCGTTCATCGGCGCTGACGGGGATCATTCCCTCGCCCATAGTCAGGGCGATCAGGCGGGTATTGAACTTTTTGGCCACCAGCGGCACCGTCTCCAGGCGCTCAGGTCGTGCGTCAGTGGAATTGATGATCGGTTGGGCTTTGGTCACCGTCTCACAGGCAGCCTCAATCGCAGCCAGATTGGTGGTGTCGAAGGCCAGAGGCACGTCAACCACCTGCTCGATTGTCTCTACCAGCCAGGGCAGGATCTCGTGACCGGCCTTCTTCTGGGGGCCAATATTGAGGTCTATAGCGTTCGCCCCTGCCTCGACCAGACGCACCGCCAGGTCCTGGAAGAACCTGGCATCCCGGTTTGCGATGGCCTCTTTCACGCGGGGGGAGATGATATGGATATTTTCGGCAATAATATACATTTCTAACCTCCATTTGTTTGTATGTGACAGTTCAGGCAGCCACCCGCCAGCCGGCCGAAAGTTAACCGCCCTTCCGCGGGTTTAGAACACGGCTCTAATCTGTGGAAGGGGTAAGCACCTGCCGGGCAATGTTCCGCACTGCCTGATAAACAGCCGTCTCAACCGGCAACTGGATCAGTGGGCGACCGGAAATCTCGAACTCAGCCATTGCCGGGTCCTCCGGGATTATCCCGATCAGCTCCAGGCCCGTCTGGGTGACGGCCTCCGCCAGCAGTGGAGGTAACCCATCCCGCACCCGGTTCACCACCAGATATACATGGCCCACCCTGATATCCAGGCCGGGGACCATCCGCGCCATCTCACGGGCCGCAGCGATGCCCCGCCGGGTGGGATCGGTCACCAGCAGCAGGGCGTCTACGTCGCGGGTTGTGCGGCGGCTGAGGTGTTCCATCCCGGCCTCGTTGTCAATTACCACGTAATCGTAGTGATTGCTCAGCCGGTCTATGATAACGCGCAGCATCTGATTGGCCGCGCAGTAGCAGCCCGGCCCCTCCGGGCGGCCCATCGCCAGCAGGTCCACCTGCCTGCCTTCCACCAGCGCCATCTGCACCTGGTAATCCAGGTACTCCTGTTTGCTCAGCCCCCCCGGCATCGAACCCGCCAGTGCTCCGCTGGACTGAACCAGGTGCAGCATTTCTTCGCGGATGTCGCCGATGGTCTGCTCCACCTCCAGGCCCAGCACCAGCGGCAGGTTCATCGCCGGGTCAGCGTCAATGGCGAGGATAGAGCCACCCCGCTCCTCCAACAAGTAGCGGATGAAGCAGGCCGCAACAGTCGTTTTACCGGTACCACCTTTTCCAGCCAGCGCAATGGTGACAGTCAACGGTCCTCAGTCCTTTCGCCATACATCTGCCCCGGCCCCAGGAGCTCCGGGAACCGCTCTCGCAACATCTCACGCGCGGTGTAGCAAAGATGACAGGCGTCCACATAGGCCTCCTCATGCGGCAGGCCGTAGCGCTCCACCAGCGCAGCCGGACCACCTGCCAGAAGCGGACCAACTACCGGATGTACTTGCGGATCGAAGGACTCCACAATCTCCACCAGGGGCCGCTCAAAGAGATTGCCCATGGTCAATCCCTGGCAGAGGTGAAGATAACCGTAGCAGTCCACATGCACCCGCCCCGGATCATCCAACTGTTCGTACGGGCATTCCGTGAAGGTGTACCAGGGCTTCCGGGCCACGCCTTCCACCAGTTTCACCGCCGCCCGGCCCCGGAACATAATGGGGCCACTCTCCACCGGTTCACCTCTCGGCTGCGCCGGATGGATAGCGACTCCCTCCGGCACCTGGCAGATGAGTAGGGCAGCGGGAATTCCCAGCGTCTCCGCCGCCGTCAGGGCATAGCGGGCCTGATGGCTGAGCAGTTCGTCGTAATGGAACAGGTCGGTGGAGATGGTCAGGTCATTCAGGAAGCCTGCCAGCGGCCCCAACCATTCCGCCGCGTCCTCCGGCGTGATGGCCCAGTAGCCGTTGGTCATGATGCCGACCTGAAAGCCTGCATCAGCGGCTTCGCGCACTGCCCGCACCAGAATCGGATAGTACAGGAACGGTTCGCCACCCTCCAGGTAGATCCACTCCACCGTTCCCAGTTCTCGCGCCTGCCGGTAAATGTCCCGAATCTGCGCCAATGTTAACGTACCCTTCTGCGCAGGGCTTCCCCAGACGAAACAATGGTCGCATTCAAAGTTGCACTGGTAGCTCAGCAGCAGATGCAAACCGGTCAGCGGCATGCTACCTCTCTCCCATCATCGCCGTCACTGACGGGAACTGGCTGAGGTCAGTGTGCGGCAGGAAGAGGGCAGCATTGAATTCATCAAAGAAGGTATTATCCGCTGAAAGTTCCAGATAGGTCATCATCTGAGCCACCTCGGTGACACGGCGGCGTACATCGCGCGATAGAAGCGCCATGTAAGCCCCCCGCACAGAGGTATTGCCCAGGAACTGGAAGCACTCAAACGGCTTATCGGGGAGCAGACCGATCTGGATCGCATGCCGCACATTGATATACTGGCCGAACGCCCCGCCGATAAGCACCTGTCCCACCTCGCTCAGGCTCAACCCCACACTGCGGGCCAGGATGGAGAAGCCAGCATAGATCGCTGCCTTGGCGCGCATCAGGTTGTCAATATCCACCGCCGTGATCACGATATCCTCGCCTGTAGCGCTCTCATCCGCCCAGGCAACCACGTACTCTGCGCCGTGTGCTCCCTGACGTACCCTTTTCGTTTGCAACCCCAGGTTGATGTTGCCACTTTTATCCACCACCCCGGCCGTGAACATCTCAGAGAGCAATGAGATCAGCCCGGAGCCACACAGCCCGCGCGGCTTCTCATCGCCGATGACACGGTAAGTCACCTCGTAGTCATCGGGATTGATCCACACTTCCTCGATAGCGCCGGCAGTAGCGCGCATCCCGTGCACCACACCGGCCCCCTCGAAGGCCGGCCCCGCCGAACAGGCGCATGCGATCAACCATGTACAGTCGCCCAGCACCATCTCCCCGTTAGTACCTATATCTACAAACAACGCCAGCTCCTGCGTGGCACACATGCCCGAACTGACCACACCGGCGGTGATATCGGCGCCCACGTAGGAAGCGATCCCGGGGAGACAATCCACCGTTGCCTCGGGGTTTACCCCCAGCCCGATCTCGCGGGCCGGAAAGGTAGGGGTTTGATTGACCGCAGTGACGAAAGGCATCAGACGTATGGATTCGGGGGGGATGCCCGTGAAGAGATGGATCATTGTACTGTTGCCGGCGACAACGACCTTGTATATTTCATCGGTGCTAATGCCTCGCTCCTGCGCCGCCTGAGCCAGCAGGCGGTTAAGCGTCTCCACGACAAGCCTTTGCAATTCCTCCAGGCCATTCCCCTTGCTGGCGTAGATGATGCGGGAGATGACATCCTCCCCCCGGGCGATCTGACCGTTATAATCGGCCTGCTGGGAAAGGACCTGGCCACTCATCATATCCACCAACCAGACATGGTTGGTGGTGGTGCCGATATCAATCGCAGCCGCCCACAGGCTTTCCAGATGCTCGCCGGGCAACACATCTATCAGACGCGGTGGCCCCTCGGGGCGATCCCAGGTGTCCAGCTCTACCACCACGGTCACGGTCCAATCGCCCTGGCGCAGGGCCCGGCCCAGCCTGCGCAAAACCGGCAGTGAGGCCTGGATGTTGCGCAGGCCGTAGCACCTGGCCAGCTCTCGTTGCAGGCGGGACCAATCATCGGTCTGGTCCTGGAGGGACGGAGGGTCAAGTGTGACGCTATACTTGCGGAGGGGCTGCTCATACCGGTCGTAGGCGAACGGAAGGGCGACTTTTGCAGCCCGCTTGCTTTCCCTCAGTCGCCGCTCGATCCTCTCCTGGGGCGGGACAGAGACGACAACATCTCCTTCGATGACGGTCTGGCAGGCCAGAGCGTACCCGGCTGCCACATCCTCCGGAGAGAGACGTTGGGTGGAGCGACGGCGTACCGCGCCTTCTTCCACAATAACAGCGCAGCGGCCGCATCTTCCCTGGCCACCACAGGGCATGATGATCTCCACGCTGGCCCTGCGCGCTGCATCCCCAATCAACGTGCCTGTCGGGACTTCGACTGTGATATCGAAGGGGAGGAATCTAATCCTGGGCATCGGTAAGCTCTTCAGACTTCCGGGGTCCTGGGACCCCGGAAGTCGAAGCACGCACTGCTACGAAGGACTCCACAGCTTCAGATAGGCCGGCAAATCCACTGCCTCGCGCGGCCCGACCAGGATTTGCCATCCCGGCAACGCCTCCTCCAGCTCTCCCAGCAACACCGAGACATGGCCAGGGATGATCAGCTTGCGGTGGGTGATCTTGTCGGCCATGTTGGCGCTCCGCACCGCTTTAGCGATGCGTTCCGCATCGAACTTACCGGCCGCCCACGCAGTAAGCACGCTCATGCCCTCCGCATCTGCCACCAGCAACCAGCCGGGGATACCGCTCCCATCCACCTCGTTGGCCACGGAGAAGTAGGTGATGGAGAAGTTGGTGGTCACCATCAGCGGCGAATCCGGCCGGGGGTTATTGATCTCGTAAACACCAGGCTGGACCTGGATCGGCTTCTGCGGGTCGGTGTAGATATTGGTGCGCAACGCCAGCAGCGGGTAGAGCAGTGCCGGGTTGAAGGTGTCCAACACAACGAAGCCAGCGTATTTGGTGATCGCCTGAGTGGCAGCCACGGAAACCATTCCCTCATCATCCGCCATCTCGCCAGGGAAGGCAATGATGGGATAACCGAGCTGCCGGAAGGTCTTCTTAAGCGCCAGCCGCCGGATCAGCGTGTTCAACGCCAGCGCCGATTTGAGGTCACGTACGCCGGGGTCGAGCACGATGTCATCCACCCCGGCGCCCTTCACCCGCTCTGTAAGTGTGGCCAGTCCGCTCAATGTGTTGGCCCGCACCGTCAGCGGTGCTCCGAACTTTTTGGCCAGTGCCGCGAAGGATTCCCAGTTGTCAGCCGTGGCAGCGTAGAGAAGCGGCACTACACCAGGGGCAATCTCTCTTGCCGTCACCAGGCCTTTTTCCAACACCTGTGCATCGGAAGAGATAAGGATCAGCGGCAGCACCGCTGTCTCCAGCACCCTCCTGACGGCTGCAGCGAAGGCATCGCCACCAGCGGTGGCCTCGACTGCAAAGCCATCTATGGTCATAGACTTGCCTACATACTCGACCTTGTAGTCCGCCGCCTCCCGCGCTGCAGATTTGAGCGCCTCAAGCGGCAGGTTGTCGCGCAGGCGGATGAAGATACCACAAGGGTTATAGAACGTCTTCTCGTGACGGAAGAGGACAATCTCGTTGCCCGATTTCACCTCCCGACCGTCCGCAGAGATGGTCACCAACCGTACCGGCGGTGCGGCAGATTCTGCCAGTTGCTCCCGCGCCTCGTCGGAGACATAAGGGCACTTATCAAGCTCGGCCTGCTTGGCCGCCAGCTTCATGGCAAAGGCCAGACAGGTTGGGAATCCACATTCCTTACAGTTCGTCTGAGGTAAAAGCTTGTAAATTTGAAGGCCCGAAAGCGCCATTTTCCCCTCCTTGAGTGGGGGCAGGTCAGGGACCTGCCCCTACCGTACACGCCCCTGCCACAGCTCTGTGATCATCGTCCGGATGCGCCGCACCGACTCAGGGTGGCGCAACACCACAATGTCGGCCCCGGATTCGATTAACGTGGCGGCTGTGATCGTCTCCCAGTTGATGGCCCGCTCTTTCCAGTCACCCCAGGAAGCGGGCACCCCCTCACCGACTTTGCTTTCCTTCTGCCGCCAGGCCTCGTAGCCCACGGTGACGATCATTGGCAATTGAGTCATACTGTCGCCCTGCAAAGCAGCCAGGCGCAGGCGCTCCATCACCGAGTAGCCGTATTCTATGCCGTAGCCAACCGCAGCGCTGGTCGGGTCCATCAAGATGCGGTCAGGCGGCAACCCCATATCGGTAATAAGGATGTTGAGCTGTTTGGCCAGGTTCACATCCATTGCGGTGCGGGCAGTGACCAGATGGCCATTGGCCAATGCTGCGGCAACAATGGTACGATAGTTTTTCTCTTCACAGATGCCCAATACCAGACGCTCACCGGCCGCCGCCTCGGCCACGGGCACAAGCAGCTCATTATCGGCATCCACCTGTCCCGGCCCCAAGACGATGAGCGGCAGCCCGGTGGCTTTGAGCACTCTGCGTACCACCTCACAGGCTCGTGCCGGCGTATTGGGGTTGCCCTCAGCATCGGTCAACGTCAGTTGGAGCAGGATGAGGTCCGCCCCGGCCTTCTCCGCTGCCGCAGCCCACTCGGCCGGGTCGCTCATCACCCCACCCCACGCCTCCATCAGCAAAGGCGACCAGTCACCCGGCCTGCGGTCCTGGATTTCGATAGCGATGGCCGGGGGATGAGGCATCTCTCCCTCAAAGTCCAGGAAGGGCATCGCCGCTTCGCCACCCACCGTAACAGTACGCGTGCGCGTGCCCCCTTCAGCTGGGGTCGCTCCCAGCGTGACCTGGCGCACCCTTCCCGGCCATTTTTCCCGCAGTACCTCCACAGTCGTCTCCTGGTCCGCAGACCATGGTGGGACGGCCGGACGCTCCAGCCTCCTGACCACCGGCTCGACGGCAGGGGGAGCCTCAGGTGCTTCCACCTCCGGCGGTGCTACAGGCACAGGTGGTGGCGGCGCAGGCGGCACAACGGGAACAGCCCCGCCCAGCTCTCGCAAAGCGGCCTCCAGGGCACGGCGTATGCTCCCCAGGACGATCTCCGCACTGGCCTGGGCAATCGCCTGCATGTCAAGCCCGGCCGGCAATGGCTGGGCCGGAGCAGATACGGACAGCGCAGCCGGAGCCGGTGCGGGCGGTGGCGGTGGGGCAGCAGCCGGAGCAGGCGGCGAAGGTGGCGGCGCCTCCGGGGCGGGCGGTGGAGGTGCGGGTGGCGCGGGCGGCGCTGGCCTGGCCTCCACTACCGGCTCGACTTTCTTTGGCTCAGGCTTCTTCACTTCCTCCACGCGCTCCTCGACCACACCTGAGGCAGCCTCCATCTTGCCCATTTGAAGCACCGGATGGTTCACCTCGTGGACCCAATCCACCAGCTCAGCCACCGTGGTGACCTTGCGTTCATCCGCAATGCGATCTATCAGGTCCGGGATGCCTTCGCGCTCAGCCACCGCCTTCAACTCCGCCGCCATGCTTTCCTTGAGGAAACTGGACATCCAGACCACCCGCTTGAAACCACCGTCCGCGGAGATAAACTTGGGGCTGGTCAGGTAATACTTGCCGACGCCCATCACACCAGGGGTCTGGAGACCTCCTCCGGCCATCCCGGCCAGTGTGGAAAAGGTCATGCCGGCAGGTGTCATACTCGGGTCCTCGCGGCTGACGACCATCACACCTTCCACTTCAGGGATATACATCACGATGCACTCGAAGCAGCCACAGGCCGTCATGGGATTTTCCATAATCGAGTACATCGCCACCTGTTGGACAGTCCCTTTAGAGTTACGCTGAGCAGCCTCGTTGGTGCCGGTCCAGTACCCCTTCACCGGATCAATCAGCTTGCCCTTGGGCACCGGCTGATTGGGGCCGGTAGGGTTGATCTGATTTGACGCTTTACAGTCCAGCCAGTTGTACGCCCCACACAGACCCAGGCGTTCAGGACTGATCAGGCAGACGTGCGTGGGAGCGAACGACTGGCACAGAGTGCAGTCATAAAACGTATCCACCGCCTCGTCAGTCAGCGTGGCCAGGCGTCTGTTACGATAGTCGTAGGCTACCCGCGCCTTTTCCAGCCACTCAGCATGGAGACTGGGGTCGGTGATGATCTTGACCTGCACTTTATCCACGATAGTCCCGAAGTCGGAGTGGAAACGGGCATAGAGGATATCGCCGAAGTGACGCAGATTAAAGCCCTTTTCCACAGCAGCTTTGCTGATGCGGATCCAGGCGATATCGCGCTGGCCGATGTGCTGGACACCGGAGGCACCGTTTATAAAGTAGTGAATCTGGCGCTCCAGCACCGGCTCGAAATCCTCCTGCATCTTACGGCCGGCAACCTCCACCAGGATGCCCAGGTCCATCGCTCCGCCTTCAGGGACGTTCTCAAAGCCGGGGCCGATGACTTCGACCTTGCCGTCCTCAACCTGATCCATCGGCAGCATACGCAGGTACTCGAAGGCACGGCTGTTCTTGCCGCCGAATTCGATGCGCATGTCAGCCCGACGGACCACCTCGCCCTCGAACGCCGAGCCGTAGGGCACGGGGATGGGGACCTCGGTGATCTTGACCTTGACGCCGCGCACCTCAATGCAGCGCTGCACCAGTTTGGCAGCTCTCTCCGCGTCGTTCTCCGCCTCGATCTCGTTCCAGGGCATCGAGATCACGTGCTCATAGCGGGTGATGCCGCTGGGGAGTATCTCCGGGATCACGGTATCCGCGATGGTGGGAAAGCCATAGGAAATGGCCCCGGCCGCGGCAGCGTACTTAAGGTCGTCCACCTCGCCGAGCGCCAGCACAAAGGCAAAGACCCGGAATTTATTGTAGAGCAGGATCTCGCGCCACTGGCCAGGCTTGAGGCCGCCAAAGGTCAGCGCGGAACGGGTGGCAAAGCCCAGCGGGTAGATGGCGGAGATGGTATCCCGACCAAATGGGACAATGTACGTATCATACCCCATCTCGACGCCTTCCTCATACAACTGGTCAATAATGGAACGCCCGTTGACGTTGCCCGACAGGAAGATAAGGATATTCCGCCGCTGCAGCTCGCGCACGATGGCTACAGCCGCTTCATTGGTGCGGGCGGCGCCAACGATGGCGGCAAAGCCGGGCATCCGTCCGTCCACAAGCTGGATGCCCCACGAACGCAACTGCACATCGTCAATCGGGCCGTTCAGATGACCATCCGAGAGGTGTGGATACTGGGTGCTGCCGGTCAGCTCCAGCCCAGGATAGCGCTCCGGTTGTTCGCCACGGGCAAAACGAATGCCCTCGATAGCCTCCGCAGCAAGCAGTGTGGCCATACCGCAATCAAGCGCCTCCCCAAGATAAGGCACCCATAATTTCTCATCCGGCACCGGATGAAGCAGTTTTCTGGCATGCTCCAGCGGGAACACCAGGTCAGCCAACTTCTCCACTTTATGGTTAAGCATGCCATAGGTGACCGGCAGGTAATAAGCCGTGTTAGGAAAAGCGACCGGTGTCTCGCTACCCTTCTCGGCGATAGCCTGCCGCAACATCGCGTCAGCCTCGGCCACAAGTGCGTTAGCGCCTCGAATAGCACGCGTTGCGATATATCTTGACATAGCAGTCTCCCCCTATAGTCAGCAGTCAGTGGTCAGCGGTCAGATGCGGCTAACGACCACCGTAGATCGCTTCTATTCTCTCCTCAAAAGGCAGCTCCAGAATGTAGCGCATGCGCCAGTCACCGCTCCTGCCCCATTTGCTCGCGTCGTACACGGGCAGGCCCAGCGCAGCCCGCTTCTTATCAATGTGGGCAATGGCACGCCGGACGATCTCCTCGCCATCCTCGATGAACTCCAGGCGACCGCCCACCTTCTTCTCCCATCCATCGCTTATCAGGCGTACCACTTCCTCGCTGCCAGAAACCGGGCCACTGGAGCCACCCATGATTACATAAGCTCCAGAAGCCACACAGTAGGAAGCGATGGCCAGCGCTTTTTCGCTCATCCACTCCGGCGCCATACCTACGGCAGGAATGTCAGAGATGTCATCGCCCAGGCCGGTTTCACTTGCCATCTGCGAGAGCACAGTGAGAATACGGGAGTTGTCCACGCAGGAACCCATATGCAGTACCGGTGGGATACCGACCGTCTCACAGACCTCGCGCAGGCCCGGGCCGGCCACCTCAAGCGCTGCCTGTGGTGTCATGTACCCCTGCTTGGCGCTCGCGATCGCCCCACAGCCGGTCTCGACCACCAGGATGTCGTTCTTGAGAAACTCGGTCACCACATACTGGTGCAACGAATCGTGGCACACGCGGGGGTTATTGCAACCTATGTTAGCCACCACGCCCCGGATACGTCCGGCGATGATGGCGTCATTGAGCGGACGGAAGGAGCCCCGGTAGACGCCGCCCAGCGCGTAGTCAATATACTCATGGGAAAAGCCGGGTATCAGATGACTGCGCACATCAGGTATATGCGTCTCGCCACGCAGCGGGAAGCGATCAATAGCCCGGCGGACAATCTCCTTTGCAATCTCCAGTGCCCGCCGTTCATCGAACTGGATGTGGGTGGCTCCGCTGATCCTGACCTTGGGCGAAGTCGTAATCAGCTCGGTGTGGAAGCGCTGCGCTATGGGCACCAGCCCCTGGAAGATGCACTGGACATCCACCACCATCGCCTCAACAGCGCCGGTGAGGATGGCCAGCTCCTGCATCAGGAAGTTCCCGGCCAGCGGGACACCCTCGCGCATCAGCGTCTCATTTGCTGTACAACAGATGCCGGCCAGTTGAATCCCCTGGGCCCCCTTGCTCCTGGCGTACTCGATCAGTGCCGGGTCCTGCGCTGCAGCAACGATCATCTCAGAGAGTGTCGGCTCATGACCATGGATAACGATGTTCACCTTATCCCTGCTCAGCACACCCAGGTTAGCCTGCGAATACACCGGCGCAGGCGTGCCAAAGAGGATATCGGTCAGATCGGTGGCCAGCATGGAACCGCCCCAACCATCGGCGAGCGCCGTGCGCAGCACCTGGTCGAGGAGATGTTCGGCATCCTGATCATTGCCGACATGAGTGCGGTGAAGCAGATCAACCACCTCACGATCAATACTACGGGGGGCGATACCCAGCTCCTGCCAGATCCGCTGTCGCCTGAGCGGGGCACGCTTCAGATAGAGCAATGTGCCTTGGGTTTTACCGAACTCGTTTAAGGCCGCCAGGGCCACGTCCCGTGCCACTTCACCGACAGGTCTCGTCTCCCCTGCCTCGTCCCGGGTCGCCACACCCAGATAACCGGCCACCTCGGCCAGTTTAAACGGATCACGGACCCCGTAGTCAGGCGCATGTCCCTCGGCCGCTTCCAGCAGGGTATAGGCAAGATCACGACCGTGGTCTGAGTGAGAAGCCACACCCGCCGCCACCGCGCGAGCGAAGTTACGTGCCACCACAGTGCTCACCGTTGCACCGCAGACGCCACGCTCAGTGGTACCCACCAGCCGGCACGGCCCCATCCCACAGTGCTTACAACACAGCCCCTGACTCCCGATATTGCACGGGGTGATGGCATCGGCACGGGCAAATGCCGTCTCCGCCTCAATCTCACAAGCCAACTCCAGAAGGGCCACTGCCGCGGGATCGCGGCTGGCTTCCTCCGGTGCACGTTCCTTCTTCTTAGCCATATCCCTGACTCCTAATATCTCCTGAACTCACCCGACATCTCGATATCGGCCCGGTTAGTCTCAGTCACCCGAAAGCCCAAAACACTCCACTGGGGGTCACGTCGCAGCGGGGTAGGCTGGACCAACACGGGCGTCTTCCCTTCACCCACCGGATAGCCAGCTTCCGCCAGCGTCTTCTCGATGGTGGCCACGTCCACCTTACTCTCATCATACGCGACAAATACCTGCTGCCAGGCTGAACTGGCGTATACTTCCTCCACACCCTCCAGGTTATCCAAAACACTGCGTACCTTGAGGACATGGTGATCGGCCCACATCAGTGGTAAATCCAGAATCACTTTTCCCATAATCCAACCTCCTCCAGATATTACGGAACACGGAGCGCGGAATGCGTGGGGCGTGGGGCGTGTTCCGTGTTGCGTGGGGTCAGAACAGCCCTTTAACTTTGCCTGTCGCCAGGTCAATATCCACGTCCACAAATGCCGGCCGGCTGGGCAGACCGGGCATCGTGCGCATCGCGCCGCAGAGCGGGTAGAGGAAGCCCGCACCGACGCTGGCGCGGATGTCCCGGATGGGCAGCCGCCAGCCGCGCGGCGCGCCCTTCAGTTTCGGGTCGTGGGTTAAGGAGAGGTGGGTCTTGGCCATGCAGAGCGGCAGTTTGTCGTAGCCCATCGCGGTGTAGAGTTCAATCTTCCGCTCCGCCTCCGGCATGTAATCCACCCCGTCGGCGCGGTAAATCTCGCGGGCGATGATCTCAATCTTCTCCTTGATGGGGATGTCCAGCGGGTAGAGGAAGCGGAACTGGCTGGGTTGCTCGCAGGCCCTGACCACCGCCTCGGCCAGCGCGGCGCCGCCCTCGCCGCCCTTCGCCCACACCTCGCTGACGACGCAGTCAAAGGCACCGGCCTTCATCGCCGCCTCCTGGACCAGGCCAATCTCCCGGTCCGTATCGGTCTTAAAGCAATTGATGGCGACGACCACCGGGATACCGAACTTCTGGACGTTCTCCACATGCTGGATCAGGTTGGGCAGGCCTCTCTCCAGGAGCTCCAGGTTCTCCTCGGTGTAGGCGGGGCTTAGCGGGCGACCAGGGATGACCTCCGGACCACCGCCGTGCATCTTCAGCGCCCGGATGGAGCAGACCAGGACGACGCAGTTGGGGATGAGGCCGGAGTAGCGGCACTTGATGTTGAAGAACTTCTCCATCCCGCAGTCGGCGCCGAAGCCGGACTCGGTCACGACGTAGCCGTCCGGCCCCATCAGTTTGAGCGCGATCTGGTCGGCGATGATGGAGGAGTTGCCGTGGGCGATATTGGCGAACGGGCCGGCGTGGACAAAGGCGGGCGTGCCCTCCAGCGTCTGCATCAGGTTGGGCATCAGCGCATCCTTCATCAGGACGGTCATCGCCCCGGCGACCTTCAGGTCCTCGGCGGTCAACGGATGCCCGTCTTTGGAGAAGCCCCAGACGATGCGGCCGAGCCGCTCCCGCAGGTCGGCCAGCCCCTTGTAGCCATCCACCAGCGCCAGGATGGCCATGATCTCCGAGGCGACGGTGATGTCGTAGCCGGTGACGCGGGGGACGCCGTCGGTACCGTGAGGAAGGTGGGCCACCACTTCCCGAAGCGTGGCGCCCTCCGGCAGCGGCTTATCAGCCTGACCGGCCTGCAGGCCGATGACGACGTTGCGCAGCGCCCGGTCGTTGACGTCCACCACCCGGTTCCAGAGGATGGAGTTGGGGTCAATGTTCAGGCGCGGAATCTCCGGACAGAACTTTGCCAGTTGTTCGTCCGTCAGGGTCGCCTCATGGAGAATCCGGGCATCAATGGCCGCCGCCAGCAGGTTGTGGGCCACGCCCACTGCGTGAATGTCGCCGGTCAGGTGGAGGTTGAAATCCTCCATCGGCACCACCTGAGCGTATCCGCCGCCGGCCGCGCCGCCCTTGATGCCGAAGGTCGGCCCCATAGAAGGCTGGCGGATGCAGGTGAAGACCTTCTTGCCGATGTAACCCAGCCCCTGGCTCACGCCGATGGTGGTGACCGTCTTGCCCTCGCCTAATGGAGTCGGAGTGATGGCTGTCACATCTACGTACTTGCCATTGGGCCGCTCCTTCAGCCGGTTCAGGACGTCCAGGTGAACTTTAGCCTTCCACCTGCCATAGAGGTCCAGATCGTCCTCACTGAGGCCGATGCTCTCCGCGATCTCGATAATGGGCACCAGCTCGGCCATCTGAGCGATCTCAATGTCACTGGGCACAGGGGTAACTCTTTTAACAGGCATCTTTGACCTCCCTCAAAAGTGTAATGTAAACTGCCAGGTGATGGACAGGGAACTACGTCCTCTTACTGCTGACAAGCCTGCTTTGGCTATCAGGCGACATTTCACCCGTCTCCATTGCTCTCACCAGGTGACCGGCGCGAGAAAGCAATGGGGAAATCTCCACCTCTACCGCCCGGCGCATAAACTCACCCGAGATATGGATCAGCGGCTCCCCCAGGCTCACGTCCACCCGCATGGTCGCCAGGCAGGGATAGTGATGATGCAACATCCCCACCTTGAAGAGGGCCTCCTCCACCTCCACGCCAACCAATTGACGGGCAGCATAGCGGGCACACCCGCATGCAGTATCACGTCTTACCTCAACCCTGGAGATACGCTGGCCGGTACACTCGATGCGGAAAATCGGGCGGCCAAAATGGCGGGCAAATTCGATGATCCAGGGGTCATCGAAATTGAGCTCGTACTGACGTACATTGCAGGTATGCTCGCTCAGAGAGCAGAACGGCTTGGGGAACACAGCGTTCACGCCCATCTCCACCAACTGGTCACGCACCTGATACATCAGTCCATCAGGCAACCAGTCAACGTTATCAATCGGAGCGATGACAGCCCGCGCCCCTGTGCGCTCGACGATCGCAGGAAGGAGCTGCGCCACACCGCTGCTCTCGCCCAGAGAGAGTACCAGTTCGGCTGCCGGGAGGTGCGCAGGGATATAAGACAGCGGATCGTCAACCACCAGGGGGAGATCGGCAGGAACACGCCAACCGTTAACCACCCAGGTCGCGGGTGCGAAGCGCCGGATGTTGTCCAGGATGCGCTGACCATAGCCCCCCTGGATTAAAACAAAAAGCCGCAACTCCTCAGGGCTGCGGCCATACCAATCCAGGGGACCCTTGACGGCCTCAAGCAAGTCCTCCACACGGCGGCCTTGCCTCATCTCCTGATAGTAAGTGTGAATCCGGTTATCTTCCAGAGAAAGAGCCACCACTCGGACTGCTGGCAGTAAATCCAGCAACTGTGCCACCAGCAGGCTCTGCTCATCTCCCCGCGCTTCAACCACAATGACATCAGGAGCGGCTGAACGCACACGCTCCATCACCTCGGGCACGCTCACCCCCTCCCCGGCCGGCGCGACCATCCCCACGACTTCGATACCTGGTTGACCGGAGAGAAGGCTCTGGACCCCCTGAGCAAAAAGAGGACGACAGGCGAGAATAAACACTCGGGCCATATAACTGACCACCGGTCAGTAATCTGGCCTGATTATACCCCCTTTTAGCAGAGCTGTCTATAGCTCTTTAGAGCCATATAAACCTGTTTTATAGTTCTTTAGGACTGGTCATTAACGCTCTTTCTGGCGCTATTGCCACCGGCGGGCAGGCAGATCAGCCCGTGGGTAACCGCATAGGCAGCCGCCTGAGCGCGATTCTTGACCCCCAGCTTGGCCAGGATATTGCGCACGTGGTTTTTTACCGTGTTCAGTGCAATGCCCAACTCGTCCGCAATACGCTGGTTGGAACAGCCCTCCACAAGCAGTGCCAACACCTCACACTCTCTGGCGGAGAGCATGGCAGCAGCAGCCGGCTGGACGACCGGCTGGCTGCGTTGTGCCAGTTGTCTGAACAGCTTCACGGTCATCTTCTGTGAGATCGGCGCCTCTCCCGCCGCAAGGCCACGCAGGTGCTGGAAGAGCGTCTCCGGAAGGATGTCCTTAAGCAGGTAACCATCCGCTCCGTAACGCACGGCCGCCGCCAGGTCTTGCTCATCCTCCGAAACCGTCAGAACCACCACACGCACCTCAGGCGTGCTGGCCTTTATACGCCTGGTGGCTTCCAGACCATCACAGTTGGGCATACGGATATCCATCAGCACCACATCGGGGCGCAAAGTTTGAGCCTGAACGACTGCCTCAAGCCCATCCGCTGCCTCGCCAACAACTTCAAAGTCCGGCTGAGCATCAAGCAGCCTGGCCAGTCCTTTACGAAACAACAGGTGATCATCTACCAACAGAATACGGAGCGGACTCATAGCAACCCGACCACCTGATCGCGCAACACACGCGCAGACGCAACACGGTCACACTAGAGCGGTTTCAAGCCGTGGAGATTATATCATGGCCCATATGCACTGCAAAGACCAGGCAGCTCTCGCGGGTACGACGCTAAAGTTCAGTGATGCCGGCCTTGCCAGATTTCAAAAAGTCGGCTATCCTTACCAGTGCCACCGGACTGGCCGGGACAGCACAACTCTGGAATGCCCCAGTTAAGTGCCTGTCCGAAAAACGTAACCGACGCATCCCTATCGTCGGTATAAGCGGCATAGGGATGCCGCCTGTACGGTTTCTCGGATAGGCTCTAAATGCGAGGTTTCATGAACTTACACGCGAAAAGGTATCTCCTGGATCGCTCGCTGGGGTGGAATGGCCCACTGGTCAACCTGTCCGGATTGGGACTGGCGCTGGCGGCCGGCCTGCTATTGTCCAGGCTGTCAGTGCTGGGGGGTGTGCTCTTCACCGGGCTGTCCATTCTGGGCGGAGCGACACTGATCGAGCCTGTCGCAGGGATAGGTGCGTTGCTCTTCCTGGGACCACTGTGGGCCTACCTGCGGGCGGAGATGCCACAGGTGCCGGCACAACTGGCTCAGCCCTTTTTTGCGCTGACGCTGGCCGTCTGGCTGGCACGTGGTCTGGCCCGACGCCGCCTGTGCCTGCCTCCATCTTTCCTGCTGAAACCATTTGCCCTTTTTCTGGGCGCTGCGCTCATCTCCCTGTGGGATGCAGTCGAGCTGCCGGTATACGGTGTGCCGGAACTCATTAAATGGATCCAGGTCCTGGCTCTTTGTCTCATCGTCAGCGATTACCTGGCCCAGGATAACAGACGCACAGGCTGGGTGATCGGGGTACTGCTCCTTACCGGACTGTTCCAGGCTCTTACAGGCATCTATCAGTTCTGGCTGCGCGGCAAAGGACCGCACCATTTCGCCATCCTCGGCGGCCGCTTCTACCGCGCTTACGGCACCTTTGAGCAACCCAACCCCTACGCAGGCTACATCGGCATTACGCTGGCCTTGGCGATCGGGATAGCAGCAGGCGCGCTCGTAGAACAGCTCGGGCAGCGCAAAGGCAGGGGGATGTCAAAGAACGTCTCACTCGTACCGGTGATAGTAATTGCCGCCTTTATGGGCGCTGCACTGATTATGTCCTGGAGCCGGGGGGCCTGGCTCGGCTTTACGGCAGCGATAATGGTCATAGCCATAGCGCTCCCGCACCGGACCAGATGGGGACTTCTGCTGGTCGTGCTCATCATACTGGCAGGGATCGGCCTGTATACTATGGGGCTGCTCCCGGCTTCAGTAACACACCGCTTTACCAGCTTTGTGGAAGATATCCGTTTCGAGGATGTGCGCGGAGTTGGGATTAACGACGCCAACTACGCCGTAATCGAGCGCCTGGCCCACTGGCAGGCAGCACTGGAAATGTGGCGGCATAACTTCTGGACCGGTGTAGGCTTCGGCTGCTACGAACCGGCCTACAGTGGTTTTGCCTTAATCAACTGGCCCATCGCGCTGGGTCACGCGCACAACTACTACCTCACCGTCGCTGCGGAGAGCGGCCTGCCCGGGCTGGCAACCTACCTGCTGCTATGGGCGGTGATCTTCTGGCAAACCTGGCAGATGACACGACACACCAGGGGATGGCGCCGGGGCCTGGCCATCGGGCTGCTTGGCTCATGGACCCATCTGGCAGTGCACAATTTCCTTGACAATCTCTACGTCAATAATGTACATCTGCACATCGGTGTCCTGCTCGGTCTGCTTACCTGGCTGGTGCATTGTACTGACCGGTGAGTAGTGAGTTGGTCGTGTACTGACAGCTCCTCACTCCATTTGAGTTACGCGCCGGACGCTGCTCGATTGGAACCGGCCTCTTCAGGCGTTGACGCGCCGGCGCAGGTCACCTGTTGGCCATGGCAGGGACTCAGCATGTTGGCACACAGCGGCAGGCAGCCCGCCAGGCAATTACGGTGGGAGGAGAACTTCCCGCCCACCATTGCCGCGCCGGAGCCGACGCACGCTTCTCCCTGAGGAGTGATCACATCTCCCTCCACACGAGGATTAAAGCGACATGAACCTGCCCATCTTGCTGGTACTGACCATCCTGGCACTGGCGCTGCTCTCGTTCTCCTTCGAATGGTTCCCGCCCGACGTGACGGCATTGGGTGTATTGGTGGTGCTGATCCTCTTAGGGTTGCTGTCTCCAGAGCAGGCCTTCGCCGGCTTTGGCAGCGATACAGTTATGCTGATGATGGGGCTGTTAATCATGACGGCGGGGCTGATGCGCGCCGGCGTGGTAGATGTGGTGAGTCGTAAGCTGTTCCAACTCACCAGGCGATGCCCCGCCAGCATCCTGCCGGCAACCATGCTCTCAGTGGGGATATTGAGCGCGTTCATAAATAACACCGCAGCCGCAGCATTCTTTATGCCGGTAATTCTGGCCCTGAGCCGGCGCGCCAGATTGAGTGCCGCGCGCCTGCTCATGCCGATGGCATTTGCGGCGATCCTGGCCAGCTCGGTGACGTTGGTGAGCACTTCAACAAATGTGGTGGTGAGCGGCCTGATGAAGCAGGCCGGCCTGCCGCCGATGGGGATGCTGGAGTTAACGCCGGTCGGTGTGCCGATCCTGGCGGCCGGCATACTCTACATGCTGCTCCTGGGGCAACGTCTGATCCCGGACCGCCCCGCCCGGCAAGAACTGACCGATATGTTCGGCCTGCGCTCCTATCTGGCCGAGCTACGGATCACACCTGGCTCGGCGCTGGCCGGCCGCACACTGGGCGAATCGGACCTGGGACGTAACTTCGACCTGATCGTGCTGGCGATCATCCGCGCCGGGGAGTGCAGGCCGGACCCATCCGCTGACACCGTGCTGCAGGTGGGAGATGCGTTGTTGGTAGAAGGGGCATCGGAAGCGATTCTGAAGATTAAGGATGTGGCAGGGATTGATATCCAGGCGGATGCTAAATTTTCGGATACCAACCTGCAGGATATAGGGCTGCACCTGGCTGAGGTCGTGTTGTTGCCGCGCTCGCCATTCATCGGACGCACGCCAAAGGGGTTGCAAATGCGCGAGCGGTATCGAATCCAGATTCTGGCTATCAACCGCCGGACCGGCATCATCCGTTCCAAGATCGCCGAGACACGCCTGCAAATGGGGGATGTCTTGCTGGTGCAGGGCGATCCCCAACAGATCGCAGCGCTCCAGGCCCAGAACGCTTTCGACGTGCTGGGGATGGTCGAATCAAAGCGTTTTAACCGCCAGCGGGCCTGGAAGACGATCGGGATTTTCCTGGCATCACTTGTGGTGGGAGCTCTGAATCTGGCCCCGCTGCCGGCAGCCGTGTTATCAGGCGCGCTGCTGATGTTCGTAACACGTTGCATCACGCCTGAGGATGCCTACCGCCAGGTGGATTGGAAACTTTTGATCCTGATCGGCTCCATGCTGGGGCTGGGTGTGGCGATGCAGTCCACCGGCACAGCAGAGTTTCTGGCCGACCGTCTGATCGCACTGGTGGGGACATGGCATCCGCTCTGGCTGCTGACAGGCTTTTTTATGTTGACCGTGTTGCTGACCCAACCGATGTCGAACCAGGCGGCAGCAGCCGTGGTGGTCCCGATTGCGCTGCATACCGCGATACGGCTGGGATTGAATCCGCGCACATTCGCGATGATGATCGCGATCGCGGCAAGCACCTCGTATCTGACGCCACTGGAGCCGGCCTGCCTGATGGTGTACGGACCGGGACGTTACCGCTTCGTGGATTTTGTCAAAGTTGGCGGCCTGCTCACGCTCATCGTATATCTGTTGGCGATCACTCTGACACCTCTCCTGTGGCCATTGTGAATACTACAGGCAGGAGACAGGGCAAAACTGAGACGTTGAACTTAAGTCGCCCGTTTGGGACCGCAGGCCTGCAGTCGGCCTGTGCGCCGACCGGCGCGCTGGCGCAGGCCGACGTGCGGCGCGAAGTGCCCGAAGAGGCCGATTTCAATCAGGCGGCATCCGGTGCATAACTCGGAGTGTCAACCAGGCGCTCCCTCAGAGAGCGCGCCTGAGAATCTCCTCTATCTCCTCCTGTGTCAGCACAACCGGATTGCTCTGCATACTGCTGGCCAGGGCAGCCTTCCCGGCCACAGCGGGGAAGTCGGCCGGAGTGACCCCATAGGTGCCAAGCGAGGGTATACCAAGCTGTTCTACAAGCCTCTCCACCCAGGCTGCGCCATCCTCAGCAGTGGCTTCAGGATCGCCCGTCAATATCCGGCCCACTTCTTCGTAGCGGTAGAGCGCCTGGCTCTCGGGCATTCGTGCTCTCAGAGCGCGCACGTTCACCGCCATCACGTGAGGGAGCAGGCATCCACAAAGGGCTCCGTGCGGGGCCTCAAACATTCCCCCCAGTGGGCCGGCCAGGCCGTGCACCGCCCCCAGCCCGGCATTTGAGAGCGCCAGACCGCCGAAGAGGCTGGCGAGCGCCATGTCCTCACGGGCCGCCATATCATCGCCGTCCGCACAGGCACGCCGAAGTGAACGGGCAACGCGACTCATCCCTTCCCGGCACAGAAGATCCGTTAACACATTGGCCCGCCTGGAGACGTATGGTTCGATCAATTGGGTGAAAGCATCCAATCCGCTGGCAGCGGTGACCTGCGGGGGCATGGTGCGCGTCAGCTCCGGATCCACCAGTGCCACGGCAGGTAACATCAGGTGGCTGCGCAGGCTCACCTTGACCCTTTGCTCAGGTGAACTCAACACCGCGTTGCGCGTCACCTCAGAGCCGGTACCCGACGTTGTAGGGACGGCGATAAATGGAAGCGCCGGCCGTGTGAGCGGTTGACCCCTGCCGATCACCTCCAGGTAGTCAAACAAGTCACCTTCGTTGGTGACCAGTACGGCGATCGCTTTGGCCGTGTCCAGCGCGCTGCCGCCTCCCACACCGATCACCACATCGCAGCCGCTCGCACGCGCTGTGTGCACTCCCTCGCGTACCAGGTCAACGGTCGGCTCGCCTGAGACGGAGAAGATAACCGCTTCCACCTGGTGCGTGTTCAGGCTTTCCAACAGTGGTGCGGCCCGTTCCACAGAGCGGCCGGTAACCACCAGTGCGCGATGTCCCATCCGGGCCACCAGCGGCCCGCACTCACCAAATGTGCCGGCTCCGAAAATGATGCGATTGGCGGTGGCGAACTCGAAACGCATCTTGTCTATCACCATCCTGCGTCATCAGGGAAAACGTTGATGAACCTGACGCTTGAGCGCGGCTCGGCCATCATCCCGGCCACCGTATCGCGCCAGACCTGGTAATGGGGGGTATCTTTGTGAGCAGCGCTGGCTTCCTGATCCCGGTAGACTTCCACAAGGATGAAGCGGGTGGGATCGTCGAGCTGCTGAATCACGTCGAAACGGGCTACACCTGGCTCATTGATACTGTTGCGGGCGTTCTCCAGTGTGGCTTGTTTGAACTCCTCGACAAATTCTGGCCTGACATGTACGTGGACATGCACAATAAACATTTCTCTACCTCCTCACAGGATTGGTTCATTTCTCCGTGAAATTGTTCACACTTGGGACTGCCTCTAAAATCGGCTGCCTGACGCCGATGCAGGGCGCAGCGCGCTGCGTCCCTGCCATGCGCCGACCGGGGGCGTCGGCGCAGGCCGACGCGCGGCGCGAAGCGCCCAAAGAGGCCGATTTCACTCGGGCAGCGTCCAGCGCGTAACCCAAAGTGTCAGGCAAACCATCTCCCCCCGTACTATTGCTCTGGCGGGTACTCCGCCCCTTGCTCACTTTACGAACAGCGCCACACTCTCGATGTGGTAAGTCTGGGGAAACATATCCACCGGTTGCACTTCTACCAGGCAGTAACCGGCCTCGTTCAGCCGTCGGGCGTCGCGGGCCAGCGTGGCCGGGTCGCAGGAGACGTATGCAATACGAGCCGGCTGTCGCTCGACCAGAGCATCCAGCGCAGCACGTTCAAGCCCGGCGCGCGGAGGGTCCACTACCGCAGCGTCCAGGGACACCTCCAGCTCCGGCAACACAATCTCGATCGGCCCCTCGATGACCTCGACATTATCCTGCCCGGCGGTATTTTCCAGCAGATCGGCGACGGCAGCGGGCAGGAGTTCAACGCCGATGACCAGAGCTGCCCGCCCGGCAAGGTGCACCGTGAACAGTCCCACACCACAGCAGGCATCCAGCACCGTCTCGTCTCCCCGCAGATCGAGATACTCCAGCACCGTGTGCACCAGGCGATCAGCCTGAGGGGTATTGACCTGGAAAAACGACGGAGCTGAAATGCGATAGCGCCGCCCTGCGACGATCTCGGTGATATAATTGCGACCGATGAGGTTTACATGGAGGCCATCAGAGAGGAGGAGGACACAAGAGACGGGCAGGTCCACCTCCAGGGCCGGGGGGAGATCATCCGCCATCTCGAAGATGAGCATGCGATCACCTGTGGCACACCCGGCTCGCAACGAGAGAGCAAGCAAACCTTCACACTCCAGGTCAAGTGCAGCGTACATCTCGGAGAGTAAAGGATGGAGCACGGGGCAATCCTCGATGGCAACCACACCGCTCCCATCGGCAGCCTGAAACCCTAACCCTCCTTCCGCCGCCGGGTGAAACCGGACGTGATTACGGTAAGCCCAGCCTGAGGCGTCAGGCAGCGTCGGTTTTACAGGGGGTGCGGTGATCTTCCCAATGCGAGCGAGCTGATCGGCCAGGATCGTCTCTTTGTACCTGAGCTGGGCCGGATAGGCCACATGCTGCCACTGGCAGCCACCACACCCGGTCTGGCCAAAGTATGGACACAAAGGCTCAACCCTGTCCTGCGACGGGACTATGACCTCGACCAGTTGGGCGAAGGCGTAGCGCTCTTTCCCTTCCGTGTCGAAGGTGACGCGTACCGTTTCTCCGGGCAGAGCATAAGGGACAAAGATCACCCGTCCCTCGTAGCGACCCAATGCCGCACCGCCGTGAGCGATCGCGGTCAATTGAAGAGTACAGCTCTCCTTCATTCAGCGGCCCCCGGAGCTATGCATCTCCAATGCCCTGCGCACCGCCGCGTAGGCATCTACCACACCGTAGCCGACCGCGTTGTTGGGATAGCTCCCATCGCCAGCACAGGTGGGGAATCCGAGCGCACTGTAATTATAGGGAGACACAGTCTCAGTAATGATCCGCTCCGTCAACTCAATGTTGCCGATGAGCTGGGGGTTGGCTGACCACATGAGAGCGACCACACCGGCAACGTGTGGCGCGGCCATCGAAGTGCCGCTGGCGTATTCGTAGGTGCTCCCAGGATAGGCGGAGAGTATATCCACGCCCGGAGCCACCACATCCGGCTTGGTGCGGTAACTGCCGTCAGCGGTGACCGGGCCACGGCTGCTGAAGAAGGCCAGCCCCCCTCCCGAATCTATGGCGCCCACGGTGAAGACCTCGTCGTACAGCGCGAGAGGAGAGGCGATGCTTCCGCAATTGTCCCCTTCGTTGCCCGCTGCGGAGACGACGAAAACGCCGGCTACACGCAGCGCGCGTGCAGCCTCTTCCAGCGCGAGCGGATCGCAGCCCTCAATATCGGGGCAGCCCCAGGAGTTATTGATGATGTGGGCACCGCGCCTGGGATCGCCATCTTTGAAAGGATCGCCACCGGGGGGAAACGGAGCCAGCATAAACTGGAGACAGTCCAGGTAGCGGGCTGGATTGCCCAGATTACGGGCCAGGTTGACGCAGGCATACCAGGTTGCGCCAGGTGCGACCCCCACGTGCTGCCCCACAATAGTGGCCAGGGTGTGGGTGCCGTGGCCACTCGTGTCGGCGGGTACAGTCGTATGATACCAGGGATCGTACCAGTTGTAGTCATGCACCCCGTCCCGGCCACGGTATGAAGCGAGCAACTCCGGATGGTCCCACTGGACCCCAGAATCCGACTGGCCGATGACGATGCCCTCCCCCGTAACTCCCAACTCTTCCCATACCCGATCCGCGCCGATGGCAGTGATGTTCCATGGAGGAGCTTTCGGCATGGCCTGGTAGCCTCTGGCAGGAGGCGGCGGCATCGGCAGGGGGCGCAGGACCGGGTTGTCGAGAATACGCTCCACTTCCGGGCGAGTGGAGAGCCACATGCGTGCCACCGGACCGGCATCCACCTCGAGCGCGTTGACCAGGTAATAAGGAGTGTAAGAGATATGGAATCGGTCAAGTGCGGCGCGTAGTTCAGACTGGGTGGTCTCCGCGTGAGCCACCAGAGTATCGTAGACATACTGGCGGCGGCTGTAGTAATCCGGGATGGTATCGGCAGAGGATAGGTCGGCCTGTTCCTTCAGAATCACAAAGAGGCGCTCGCCGTGCCAGCCGGGCTGCCCCACTGTTACATACATAACGAATGCAGCCAGCCATACCACCATAACGCCACCCAAAAACAGGTAGCGCCTGCCCATAAGACGCGACAAATTTTTTGAGAACAGGGAAAGGGAAAAGCCTGTCACCCAGGCTGTCAACATCGTCGCTATGGTGGCGTACAGGGCCCATTCCAGTATATCGCGCGAACCCGTGTTCAGCACCAGGTTTAGCTCGTCAGGATCAACCATAAGCAGCGGAGCTGCGGTGACCAGGCTGAGCAGGACGGAGAGGGGGCGCCAGTCTATCTCGTCTCCACCGCCATCACTCCGGGACACCGGTCTGCTAAGCGCGACCATGGTGCGGCCCAACGGGGGCAGCATAAGCATGAGAATAAGCTGTTGCCCATTGCATCCCAGCGCCGCACCGGCTATGAGCAATGTACCGCCGATCCCCCACCCGCCTAAGACGTAGCCCAGACCGGTGGCAGGGTCGGCGCGGTGAAGCGGCTGGAGCAGGAAGTGGCCAATAAGCAGACCAAACGTCAACCCGAAGAGCAAGGCCACAAGAAAATTAAGCACCGTGTCCAGTAAGGAGCCGGGGGCCCCCCAGACGATCCAGCTCCAGGTAAGGACAGGTGAGAGCAACAGGGCAGCCCACAGATGATCGCCAGGTCGGATCAAACTGCTTCCACCACGTACTCGCCGCAGTCTGATTATCACAACCAGCACAACAAGGTAGCAGAGGAGGGCAATGATTTGTAACCCGGCTACCTGCTGTGCAGCGTTAAACGGGGCAAAGCGAGGCAGGACGAGGAAAAATATTGAGACAGAGGCCAGCGCCCAGGTCTGAAACACAGCCCGGTAACGCGGGGTGCGCCAGAGGAGGGCCAGCAGCACCAGAGGTGGACACACCAGCACACCATGTACCAGAGTCACCAGTGGCCAGACCCAGCCTGGGAGTACAGCATCGTCTATGATGAAAAATTGCTCTACCGTCCAGGCAACCCCGTGTAGAAAGAGGGAGACGAATGCGGTCCAGGCCAGTGCCAGTGCAGCCACCAAAAATGAGGGCCATTCACGCTGCCCACCGTGTACCGTTTCCTGGGAAGGGGCAGTGGAGAGGTTCACCGGGACACAGCCCTCCGCTGGTATAAAGCGGCTTCCAGCTTCAGTCCTTCTTCAACAAGCTGCATTCTGGGAATGCGCTTGTAGCGGTCTTTTTCCAACATGCCTTCGACCAGCTCGACCAGGGTGGGCGAGGCGTCGGGGCAGAGCTGGCACAGGTCTGGAAGCGGACGCGTGAGGATGGCCATAGCTGTCTCGCCTATTGTCCTGCCCGTGAAGGGGCGCGAGCCGGTCAGCATCTCGTACAGGATCACACCCACAGCCCACACATCAGCCCGCTCATCAAGCTTCTCCCCGTTACAGGCCTCCGGGCTGAAGTAATTGACCGTGCCAAGGCGCATGCCTGTCTGCGTGAGACGTGTGCTATCTGCAATGTATGCCACGCTGAAGTCGGTCAGATAAGGCGTCCCATCCTCTGCCAGCAGCACATTGGCGGGTTTGAGATCACGATGGATGATGCCCTGCTGGTGGGCGTGGGTCAGCGCGCTGGCTATGGTAATGGCGATCTTCAGTGCCTCGGGGACAGGCAGTGCTCCCCTTGTTTCCAGCAACTCGCGCAACGAGATACCTTGAATGTACTCCATGACCAGATAATAGCGCTCCTTCTCCTTCACCGCCGCGATGAGCTTCACGATGTTGGGGTGATTTAACTGATGCAGCGCCTCTCCCTCGCGGATGAAGCGGGCGATCAGTTCAGGATTGTTTGCGATCAGCTCGGGCTTGAGCATCTTGATGGCTACGGGATGCCCTGTCTGTAAGTCGCGCCCCCGGTAGACATCGCCCACGCTGCCTTTGCTCAGCAGGTCTCTCTCCCTGTCCTCGATCTCGAAGCGGTTGGCGATCACAATGCGTCTGGTCATTACTCGTGCGCCTGCGTGTGGGGTATCTTTATCCTATCATACCGTGGCATCCATGTCAAGCAGACGCCTCAGTAGGACAACTGCGAGCAGTTGTCCTACAAAATACAGCACTATTCCGATGCACTAAACGCCCGGCGACGGGGTTGCACCAGCCGACGGAGGTAATCCAGGTAAGCGCGGGAACGCTCCTGGAGTGCCCAGCGTCGCACGTGGAAGCGGCCGTATAGCCGGAGCACCGGCACGACGAAGATGTCACACAACCGATTCCACGACTCTTGTGACATCGCTCTCTGCAAGATGTTCAGCACCTCCTTCCTGCGGGAGGGAAGCAGAGAAAGCGCCGCCACACGGGGGAGCTGCAGGCGCAGCCGCCGTTCGCGCCACAGAAGTCCCAGCAGAAACGGCAGATTGCGGGTGAGATTGGAGATAAACAGGCCCAGGGCGTAGCGCACGGAGTAGAAACGGGCCATGGCCATGTAAGTGCCCATCTGCAATTCGTAGGGGGTCATCCTTGCCGGCTGAATGACGCAATGATGTCCATCGTACAAACTGAGATCATCTGTCAACAGCCGGCCCTGGGCGGCCATACGCTCGTAAAACGGGGTGCCGGGACATGGCGTGAGAATCAGAAACTGCACTGTATCAATTTCGTTCTCAAGCGCAAACCGGGCCGTCTTCTGACAGGTTTGTGCATCATCAGTGTCGGCACCAAGGACGAACATACCGTGAACATGGATGCCATATGCGTGGAAAGCCCGCACGCTATCACGGATGTCTCGTACATCCTGCCTTTTGTTATAGGCCTCGAGCGTGGCCTGGTTGACCGATTCGAAGCCACAGTAGACCATTGTACAGCCCGAGTCGCGCATCAGAGTAAGCAACTCGTGGTCCAACTCACGGCTTTCTTTGTCCAGATAAACCACCTCGGCGCGCATTTGCGCCGACCAGGGGGGCGTCAGACCGCGCTCAATCATGGCGCGCAGCAGGGCTTTAGTGCGGGCCTTGCTCACGACGAAGTTGTCATCATAAAAGAAGACCGGGCCGCGTCCCCGGTAGCTTTCCAGCTCGGTCAGCACTTTCTCGACAGGTCTGGCGCGTACCTGCCGTCCAAACATACGAATGACGGAGCAGAAATCGCACGCATAAGGACAACCCCACTGGGTCATCACGGGCACGTTGGTCATACGCTCGTGACCGACGATCAGCTCCAACGCCGGCGAAGGGAGGGCCGCGAACTCCTCCTGTGTGCATGGCGGGCGGGCCGGATTGTGCACCGGACGTCCCATCCGGTCCTTATAGGACAGGCCAGCGATATCGCCCACGTCGGCCTTGCCCTCCAGCGCGTCAACCAGCTCCAGCATGGTCACCTGCCCTTCTCCACGGACCACGAAGTCGCAATAGCGGAGCGCTTCATCGGGCAGGAAGGTTGCATGGGGACCACCAATGACCGTAGGGATACGCATTGCCTGCACCTGTCTGGCTATCGCGTATGCGGCCGGCGTGGTGGCGGTTGTAGTGGAAAATCCTACCAGGTCAGAGGTGGCAACGTCAGACCAGTCAACGGGTGCGAGTGTTTCAACATAAATCCGCACATCGTGACCACGCATGTCCAGCAGCCCGCCGATCAGGGGAAGCCCCAGACGGGGCAGCCGGGCGCGGTCGAAAACATTTATTCCGGCAGCCTTAGGCTCGATCAGACGGATTTTCATATTCTCATCTCCTTATACGGGGGTATAAAAATCACCTGCTTCCAGGTGCGGTCACCTGGAACGGCAGGATGCAAAGGTTTGTAAAACGATTCGGTGCAATGTCAGGGGGTGCCTGAGACAATATCAGGCACAGTGGGGGCCAGGACAGGCTCTTATCCTGGGGATACCGCAGAGGTAATCTGAAGGCAAATAATTGTAAGATGATTGCAGTAGCTTACATACCGGCCTGTACCTGCGACGTCGGAGCCGCGAGTGCAGCCATTGAAGTAGCAGTCCCAGACACACTTCAAACAGGGCATGTGCCACCTGTTCCAGGGCGTCCGTTGCCTGGTCAGACTGACACAGTTCGCGCAATCTGTCCACCGGCAGATGGAGACGCGGGGCAGCAGCGATGATGCCCAGGAGACGTTGCCGCCCATCAAGCAGCAACGAACGGGCAAGTCCCTGGGCTTGCGAGACGCCGGTGATGGCGGTTCGTGACAGGGCAGCCAGTATCCGTAGCAACAGCAGGGGCTGCAGACGAGCCAGTACCTCGAGGATAATTTTGCGGCGCAGGGCGTAGATAGGGGTAATCATCGTGATTAAATTATAAGACTTTATGGCAGGAAGTCAAGAAGTGACAGTCACCCACGCCGGCAGACGCTTGACAGTGCTGTAATTTGCGCTATATTATTTCGGTAACGAAGTTTTCGGAAGTGAGGTGCCAGGAGGTACTGTGAGCGAGCCGGAGCAGACGCTATACGCTGAGACGATTCATACTTTCCTCACCCTGTACCGTTATCTACGCCAGTACTCCTGTCGGATGCAGAGCCAGGGGTTAAGCGGGCGTAAGATCGCAGCTCTGCGTTACCTGCTTGAGGCGGGCGAGCTTTCGATCGGCCAGTTGCGCGATTACCTGTATATCAACGACAGCAGTACTTCCGAGCTGGTAACCCAGCTAGAGCAGGCCGGTTACATCACCCGTGTACGCTCAAGCACCGATAGCCGCGTCGTCATCATCACTCTGACGCCAGCGGGCAAAGAGACGGCTCAGAGTGTGCCGCTCGGTGGTATCCCTCTGCTGCGGGAAAGGCTCAAAGCGTTGCCGCCGGAGCGGCTGGCTCTCATTCACTCGGCGTTGAGCGAGCTCAGGGAGCTATTGGGAATCGCAGATGAGTACTGAGGATCAAACCGGCACAGCCAGCGGGCGGGTGCTGCTCCGCTGCCTGGGTTACCTGCGACCTTACTGGCCACTCGTCGCCGGCTCTTACCTGCTTTTGCTGATTAACAACGGCATTACCCTGGGAATGCCGTTGATCATTCGCTCGATCGTGGATCGGGGAATCAGGGGCGGGGAACCCGATTTCATTCTGCGCGGCACGCTGGTCTTGATGGGACTGGCGCTGACACGCGGGCTATTTACCTATTTCTCCGGTAGCTGGACAGAGACGGCCTCACAGAACGTGGCTTACGATCTGCGGAACGCCCTCCACGAAAAGCTCCAATCGCTTTCCTTCAGCTATCATGATCGGGCGGAGACCGGGCAACTGCTTACACGGGCCATCAGTGATGTGGATCGCATCCGCTTTCTTACAGGCCGTGCCATCGTACGGCTTGTTGAGATACTCACACTGGTGGCAGGCATTGCCATCTCGTTGATGTTAATGCATACGCAGCTTGCACTGCTGACGCTGACCATCGTCCCTCTGCTGGTTTATAACGCCCTTCGCTTCGGAACACGCTTCCGGCCGCTCTCACGGACCATTCAACAGCGGGTATCTACACTGACCGCACACCTGGAGCAGAATCTGCGCGGAGCGCGCATAGTGAAAGCATTTGCCCAGGAGCAGGCAGAAATTGCACGCTTTGACGAGGAGAACGCGGCCTTACTGACGCTCAATCTGAGCGCAACGCGGATGCAGGCTCTCAACCTGCCTCTGATGCGGCTGATTGCCAGCGCAGGCACGGTGATTATATTGTGGTACGGTGGGCAACTGGTCATCCAGGGCAGGCTCACGATTGGCGGACTGGTGGCTTTCACAACCTATGTGGGACAGCTTCTGGTCCCCATCCGTCGTCTGGGGATGATCGTGCCGGCAATTGCCCATGCTACGGCCTCGGGGGAGCGTGTCTTCGAGATCCTCGATGCCGAGGCCGAGGTCAAGGAGCTGCCAGATGCCCGGCCTCTGGCACCGGTGCAGGGACATGTGCGCTTTGAACACGTATCCTTTGCCTACTTCGGCCGTCACAAAGTGCTCGACGACATTGATTTCGAGGTTCAGCCAGGGGAAGTGGTGGCTTTACTTGGCGCCACGGGCTCCGGCAAAAGCTCGATCATCAACCTTATCCCACGGTTCTACGACCCAACCGCCGGCCGCATTCTGATTGATGGGCAGGACATTCGCCACGTTACGCTCAGCTCTCTCCGTGAGCAGATCGGCATCGTGCTTCAGGATACCATCCTCTTTGCGGCCAGTGTGCGTGAGAACATCGCATTTGGCCGCCCCAATGCCAGCGAAGACGAGATCGTCGCTGCGGCGCAGGCGGCCGCAGCACACGAATTCATCATGGAACTGCCCTGGCAGTATGATACGCCGGTTGGAGAACGAGGGGTGACACTCTCGGGCGGACAAAAACAACGTATTGCCATAGCCAGAGCACTGTTGAAAAATCCGCGCATCCTGATCCTCGACGACGCCACTTCCAGTGTAGACACTGAGACGGAGGCGTTGATCCAGGCCGCACTGGCGAGGCTGATGGAAGGCCGCACCACTTTCGTCATCGCTCAACGGCTGAGCACCATCCGCAGAGCCAACCATATTCTGGTACTGGACCACGGGCGGGTTGTGGCCCATGGCCGCCGCACTGCCGCACACACAGCGCACGACGAGTTACTCAGGTCCAGCGGTCTCTACGCAGAGATTTACTACCGGCAATTACGTCCGCAAGAGGAAGAGCGTAAAGAGGCATACTATGAGTATCAATATCGGCAGTAGCGCTATGATGCGGGGGCCGGGGATGTTACTCGACGCCTTCGGCTCCAGGGAGGAACGCGGGCATATCAGCGGGCGTGTCCTGCTCCAACTGGCACGGTTCCTCAGGCCATATCGCTGGCACATGGCGCTGGCGACCCTGCTTATGCTCATTTCTTCAGGCACAGGGTTGCTCATTCCCTATCTGACCAAAGTCGCGCTTGACAGCAACATCGCCTCTGGAGACAGAAGGGGGCTGCTCCTCACCTGCCTGTGGCTGGTGCTGGCGCTTATTTTCGTTTATCTGTCCTCGGCTGCCCAGACTTACATCCTCTCGTGGGTCGGGCAGGGAGTTCTGGCCACTCTGCGTGCCCGGCTTTTTCGTCATCTCCAGGCGCTGTCTGTGCCGTATCATGACAAACACATTGTCGGCGTGACCATTTCCCGGGTGACCAGCGATGTTGAGGTCATCAACGAACTGCTCTCCCAGGGATTGATCGGGCTGGTGGGCGACGGAATACTGTTGCTTGGGACCATCGTGGTGATGATGGCTATGGAACTGCGCCTGGCGCTGCTCACATACAGCGTGTTGCCTTTGATGTTGCTGACCACAGCCTGGTTCAGCCGACGGGCGCGCGTGGCTTTTCGCGAAACGCGCGAGAAAATCGGCGCTGTGGCAGGTGATCTGGCGGAGAACATCAGCGGCATGCGTGTGATCCAGGCGTTCGCGCAGGAGGAGAACACTCAGGAGCGTTTCAAAGAGATTAACCGCGCCAACCGGGATGCCACCATCAACGCCATTTCCTTATCCTTCATCTTCCTGCCTGCTGTGGATGTGTTGAGTGTGGCGGCCGTGTGTATCGTCTTGCTGGTGGGCGGGATTATGGCAGCGAGCGGGCGGTTAACCATCGGGGTGGTGGTCGCGTTTATGGCCTACGTCAGCCGTTTCTTCGACCCGATCCAGGATATGAGCCAGATATATACCACCCTGCAGGCAGCAACAGCCGGCGGCGAGCGGGTGCTGGAGTTGCTCAACACCCAACCAAATGTGCAGGACAGACCAGGTGCAATTGAACTGCCTGCTATCAGGGGACGCATAGAGTTGCGCAATGTCTCGTTCTCTTACCACAAGGAGCAGGGAGTGCTGCACAATATAAACATGACCATTGAGCCAGGGGAAACGATCGCTCTGGTCGGACCGACCGGGGCGGGTAAGACCTCCATCGCCAATCTGATAGCCCGCTTTTACGAGGTCAGCGATGGGGCAGTGTTGATTGACGGCTACGATGTACGCGACGTCACGGCGGATAGTCTCCACCGCCAGATGGGATTGGTACCACAGGACCCTTTCCTGTTTCCCGGCACAATTGCTGACAATATCCGCTTTGGCCGCCCCACAGCAGATATGGAAGAGGTGATCAGGGCTGCCGTGCTGGCGAATGCAGACGAGTTTATCCGTGCCTTACCCGAGGGTTATGAGACCCGCGTCCTTGAGGGAGGGGTAAATCTGTCCACAGGACAGCGACAACTCATCTGTATTGCTCGCGCGCTTCTGGTGGACCCGCGCATCCTGATCCTCGATGAGGCGACCTCAAGCGTTGATACGGTAACCGAAGCGTTGATTCAAGAGGCGCTGGAGCGCCTGTTAAAAGGTCGTACGGCGATAATCATTGCCCACCGTCTCAGCACCGTCCGCAGGGCCGACCGCATATACGTCATTGACGGTGGCCGGATCGTGGAATGCGGTACCCATCGTGAGCTGTTGGCACAGGGAGGGCTGTACCGGGCGCTGTACGAACAGCAATTCATAGAGCCAGCGTAGCCTGTATGGCGGGCGCGGTCTACCGGCCCGGGTCGGAGAGGGCAGGGTAGGACAACTGCGCGCAGTTGTCCTACACCGGGCAATCACCCAGCGCAACGTAACCCGAGAGAGAATCGAAACACCCCACTTGCGCAGCAGGAGGAACAGTGTATACTCAGTCCTGCTCACCAATACTTGCCGACACATCCACTTGCAGAAATGGACTACTCTTACGACTTGCTACTCACTGGCGGGATCGTTGTCACCGGGGCAGGAATGCGCCGGGCTGATGTGGGGGTGCGCGGGGAGACGATAGCAGCCGTTGAGCCATCTATCCCCCGCACTACCGCTCACCAGGTAATAGACGTTACCGGCAAATACATTCTTCCAGGTGTAATTGACGCCCACGTCCACCCGGTCTACGAGGACGATATCGAACATTGCTCGAGGGTTGCGGCCTACGGCGGCACCACCACTCTCCTCCACTTCATCAGCGCCCGCACCGGGGAGAGCCTGTTGCAACAGGTAGAGGCCGCTTTAAAGGACGGGGAAGCCAGGTCCTTGCTCGACTTCGGGATACACGGGGGGATGTTTGACGCCCCACGGCAGGTAGCCGAGATACCCCAGGTGATGGAGCTGGGCATCCGCACCTTCAAGTTTTTCCTGACTTATGTGAAGTTGGGATGGTCAACGGACGATTACCAGCTCACCAGAGCTATGGATATGCTCGCTCAGCTTGGCGGGATGGCTATAGTGCACTCCGAAAACGGGGGCGCAATTGACTATCTCGAGGATAAGTATTTTACTCCAGAGTATGCCGGGAAGCACGGCTGGAAAGAGGCCTTCAGAATAAGCCGACCGGCGGTTCTGGAGGAGGAAGCGATTTTTCGGGTCATCTGCCTGGCTGAGGTCACCGGCTGTCCCGTCTACATTCCTCATGTGACCACTGCGCGCTCGTTGCGCCCACTCCGTCTTGCCCTGGCAGAGGGGAAGCCGGTCTTCGCAGAGACATGTATTCACTACCTCACGCTGACCGAGGACATCCTGGACGAATACGGCGCCCAGGCCAAGGTCGGACCGGCACTGCGCAGCGCCAGCGATCGAGCCGCGCTGTGGGATGCTCTCCGCGATGGGACACTTCACACCGTGGCGTCGGACCATGCACCAAAAGTCAAAAGCAAGCATGGGGATTTTCTGAAGCAGCCGTACGGTACCCCCCAGAGCGAGATATTGCTCCCCCTCACCTACGACGAAGGGGTGAACCATGGCCACATCAGCCTGGTACGCCTGGTGCAGGTGCTGTGTGAGAATCCGGCCAGAATCTTCGGCCTCTACCCCAGGAAGGGGACCATTGCCGTCGGCTCGGATGCGGACATGGTTGTCTTTGACCCTGCCCGGGAATGGACCATCCGCGCCGAAAACCTGCACTCGCGTGCGGGATACACCCTCTACGAGGGACGCACCGTGCTGGGGTGGCCGGAAATGTCCTTTCAGCGAGGACACCGCATCCTGTGGCAGGGAGAGGTCCTGGCCGCACCGGGCCAGGGGCATTTTCTCCCTGTCCGCCCAGGGGGACTGAGTTGAGCGTTACAGAGGGTACCGCTCATAAAAAAGTCCAGCGCAAATGTGCCGGCCTGTTTCTGCTTCTGATACTGCCTGTAACAGCGCTGGCCTGCAATGCGCCCCTGCCCCAGTTGCCCGGCGGTGATACCACGCCTGTCCCAACCATCCCACCGCTCCCCACGCTCACGCCCACAGCCACTCCTACCGTAACCTCTACTCCGACGCCAACGACCACGCCGACCCATACACCGACCCCTACCCCGGCTCCGGAGCAATTGCTCTCCCAGGCATCCAGAGCAATGGAGTACGGCGACTATGAAACCGCAAAAGCGCTCTACCGCAGCCTGTTAAGCATGCCACTCAGTCGGGAGAGCGAAAACCAGGTGCGTCTTGGACTCGGGAATGCCTGTCTGTATCACCGCGAGCCGGCATGCGCGGTTGATGCATTTAGAGAGTTAATTACCCGCAGTGCAGATACCACACCCGACCGCTTCGCTTCCGTTGCGCATTTCCTGCTGGGCGAGGCTTTGATGGAAACAGGCGAAGCACTGGCCGCAGCGGAGGAGTACCGTGCTTACCTGACAGGCGGTACAGTCATCACGAGCTACGTCAGTGAGCGACTGGGCGATGCCCTCTATGCAGGTGGCGCTTATACTGCGGCGGTCTCCGCTTACATGGACGCCATTAATGCTGCTCCCGACCGCTCTGCCGAGGTTGGTGCACGCGAGAAACTTGCTCTCGTCTATGTGGCGCTCGAGGATTACCCGGCAGCCATCGCCCAATACCAGGCTATCCTCGATGTCGCGCAGATCCGCGCCTATCGTGCTCGCATAGAACACCAGCTCGCTGAGACGCTTATCCTGGCCGGGGATAGCGAAGCAGGCTACACGCGCCATCTCTCCGTAGTCAGGACATATCCAGAAGAACGCTACGCCTACCTCTCACTCGTTACACTGGTCGAGGCCGGCCGCCCTCCAGACGACTTACTGCGCGGCATGGTGGACTATTACGGCGGGGCTTACGGCCCGGCAGTCGAAGCCCTGAACAGATACGTCAACACCTACCCCACCACCCACTCCGGCGATGCCCACTGGTACGCAGGCATGTCTTATCTGAAAGCCGGCAGCCCGGCCCTGGCCATACGAGAGTTCCGGTTGCTGCTCGATACTCACCCGGAAAATGAGCGCCATGGCGATGCCTGGATGGGCCTGGCCGAGGCGTATTTGAGTATGGGTGATCTGAGCACGGCGGTCGAGACCTATAGGGAATTTGCAGCATTGATGCCGGATCATCCCCGGGCTGCGGAAGCGCTATGGAAAGTGGCTCAGAGCCTGGAGCGGACAGGTGAGCTGGAGGCTGCTGCCAGAGCCTACCTCGACTGTAGCACCCGCTACCCCTACTCTGACTACGGCCCTGCGGCCCTTTTCAAGAGCGGAATACAATCCTACCGGCTGAACGAGCTGGCAGAGGCGGCTGCAGCCTGGGACACGCTGGCGAACGTATACCCCACTTCCGCCTATCGGCCGGCAGCGTTAATGTGGCTGGGCAAGGTCCGTCTGCTACAAGGTGATCAGCAGGCTGCCCGCGCGTATTTCGACCAGGCTGCCGCGAGCGATCCGCGCGGTTACTACGGCCTGCGCGCGGCCGAGCTGGGCGTTGCTCTGACAACCACTTTGCCCATCTTCACGCCCACCCGCTACGACCCCGGGCAAAAAACTGCCGACCAGCGAGAGGCTGAGAGCTGGCTGGCCACATGGCTGGGGCTGGAAAACACGGAACGTCTCAGTGAGTTTCAGGACACCCTCGCAGCCGATCCACGCCTGCAACGCGGTAGTGAGCTCTGGCGACTGGGGCTTTTCGATGCGGCAAAATGGGAGCTGGAGGCTCTCCGTAATGCCACCCGCCAGGATGCGCTGGCACAGTATCGGCTGGCATTGCTGTTTCGCGATCTCGGTCTCTATCGTTCCTCCATCCTTTGTGCAGCACGGGTTATCTCCCTGGCCTCGGAGAGCGGCCTGTCCGAGGTCCCGGCCTTCATTCAGCGCCTGGCTTACCCGAATTACTATGAGGAGCTTGTGCTGGAGAACGCCGCTATAAACAACCTCGATCCCCTCCTCCTCTTCGCCCTCATCCGTCAGGAGAGTCTGTTCGAAAGCCTGGCCACTTCTTCCGCCAGCGCGCATGGATTGATGCAGGTCATCCCATCAACCGGTGCGGAGCTTCACGCTGAGCTGGGCTGGCCACCAGGCTACGAGACGGCCGATCTGTACCGCCCCTACGTCAGCCTGCGCTTCGGTACCCACTACCTGGCCAGACAGCGTGACCGTTTTGACGGACGCATGGAGGTAGCCCTGGCAGCGTACAACGGCGGCCCATCAAACGCCCGTCTCTGGCTCAACGCTGCCGGTGACGACCCGGATCTCTTCGTCGAGCTGATCACACTGGATGAGTCACGTCTATATATCCAGCGCATCAAAGAGCACCTGGCGGTATACAGGAAGCTGTACGGAGGAACGGCGACTGCACCGTAAAATTGGAATGACTTGAATTCCTGGACCAATGGCCCCCTTTATTCAGAGTGAGGCGAGATGAAAGAGATTTTCAAACCCATGTCACCCGGACAGGTCAGGCTGCTGCCCGGCGTGTTCCAGCAGCGCTTCGACCTGAACCGCCGTTACCTGCTCTCGCTGCGCAGCGAGAACCTGCTCCAAAACCATTATCTGGAAGCCGGCCTTTGGGGACCCCGGACCAGGCCGGAGGACTGCCACTGGGGTTGGGAATCGCCGACCTGTCAGGTGCGCGGGCAATTTCTCGGCCACTGGCTTTCTGCCGCCGCCCGCATCTACGCCAGCACAGGCGATCCCGAACTCAAAGGCAAGGCCGACTGGATCGTCTCCGAGCTGGCGCGTTGCCAGCGGGAAAACGGCGGCGAGTGGGCCGGCTCCATCCCCGAAAAGTACCTGGACTGGGTCGCCCGCGGAAAGCAGGTTTGGGCCCCTCACTACGTGCTGCATAAAACCCTGATGGGCCTGTACGACATGGTCGCCTATGCCGGCAACGAGCAGGCGCTGGACATTATGGTCAGGTGGGCCAGATGGTTCCATCGCTGGACGGGCCAGTTCTCACGTGAGCAAATGGACGACATCCTGGACGTCGAGACGGGTGGGATGCTGGAGGCCTGGGCCAACCTGTACGGCATCACGGGAAAGCAGGAGCACCTGGACCTGGTCTATCGCTACGACCGCCCGCGCCTCTTCGAGCGGCTGCTGGCCGGCGAGGACCCGCTGACCAACCGCCACGCCAACACGACCATTCCGGAGGCGCATGGGGCGGCGCGCGCCTACGAGGTGACCGGCGAGGAACGCTGGCGCAAGATCGTGGAGGCCTACTGGCGTTGCGCCGTCACCGAGCGGGGCTTTTTCTGCACGGGCGGCCAGACGACCGGCGAGGTCTGGACGCCGCCGTTCGAGTTCGCCGCGCGCCTCGGCGACAAGAACCAGGAGCACTGCGTGGTCTACAACATGATGCGCCTGGCCGACTACCTGTTGCGCTGGACCGGCGACGTGACGTACGCCGATTACATCGAGCGCAACCTCTACAACGGCATCCTGGCCCAACAGCACCCGGAGACCGGCATGGTCGCCTACTTCCTGCCCCTCCAGGCCGGGTCGAAAAAGATTTGGGGCACCCCGACGAACGACTTTTGGTGCTGCCACGGCACACTGGTGCAGGCCCACACGCTGCACAACGCCTACGTCTACTACCAGGACGATGAAGGGCTGGTCGTGTGCCAGTACATCCCTACGACGCTGGAGTGGCAATGGGACAATGTTCCCGTGAAAGTGAAGCAAACCTTCGATAGCGAAGCGTCCACCAGCCGGCCGCGCGAGCCAGATGGTGCGGTGCACAGGCCGCAACGTTGGGTGGTTGAACTTTCGGTGCACTGTGAGCAACCGACGACGTTCACACTCAAATTGCGCCTGCCATGGTGGATCAGCGGGCCGGCTCACGCCCTCGTCAACGGAGAGCCGACCACGGTCTCCGCCGGGCCATCCGGCTACCACGAGATTCGGCGGACGTGGCAGGCGGACACGGTGCGGCTGGTGCTGCCCAGGTCGCTCTCGACCTGCCCGCTCCCCGACGAGCCGGAGACGGTCGCCTTTATGGACGGGCCGGTGGTGCTGGCCGGCCTGTGCGACGATGAGAGGACGCTGTACGGGGATAGGGAGCGACCCGAGACCATCCTGGCGCCCGATAACGAGCGCGAATGGTGGTTCTGGCGGCCCGGCTATCGCGCTCGCGGCCAGGAACGCGGGCTGCGTTTCCTCCCGCTTTACGAAATCCGCGACGAGCGGTACACGGTCTACTTCCCGATCCGGCCCAAGTGAGCGACGAGATGGCATCCGGCAACCAGGTCGGCCCGCGCAGGCAGGCGGATTTTCCCCCCGAAGAGTTCATCGCCCGACGGGAGCGGATATGCGACGCCATTGGGGAAGCCGCCTGCGCCGCGCGGACCTGCCGGCAGCCTGGAAAGGCTGCGCCACAGCAGCAGAGTGGTATAGAACGTGGGGCAGGCTTTCGAGCCTGCCAGCGGGGCAGGCTTTCGGACCTGCCGGCAGCCTGGAAAGGCTGCGTCATAGCAGCAGAGTGGTATAGAACGTGGGGCAGGCTTTCGAGCCTGCCAGCGGGGCAGGCTTTCGGACCTGCCGGCAGCCTGGAAAGGCTGCGTCATAGCAGCAGAGTGGTGTAGAACGCAGCCTGGAAAGGCTGCGCCCTAGTGGTTTGTCAAGTCTGTTTTTGTGAGTTCAGGCTCCGGCACCCATAGCTACGATACCGCCATATATGAGCATCCCTGCCTTGCAAGTAACCAGATATGGTGGATTGACTGCCTAAATCCTGCTCATGGATGCTGGAGGGCAAAACAAAATTACAGCTGACAAACCACTAGCAGCAGAGCGGGGGGATTTTGGCGAGCGGAATAGTCTTTGACATCCGCAGGTTCTCCATCCACGATGGGCCGGGTATCCGCACCACGGTCTTCCTCAAGGGCTGCCCGCTGCGCTGCCGGTGG